>Ga0172371_10002266_pt1 | contig 30596 bp, 21 predicted proteins | sample Lak12m_FD_114543 | JGI IMG/M metagenome (GOLD analysis project Ga0172371, IMG submission 114543) | Freshwater microbial communities from Kabuno Bay, South-Kivu, Congo - kab_022012_12m | ecosystem: Environmental > Aquatic > Freshwater > Lake | place: Democratic Republic of the Congo: South-Kivu...
CCTACCTGCAGCCGAAGCGGACGAAGACGTTGCGCCACCTGAGGACCTTCTCCACGTAGGCGAAGTTGAACGGGAGGTGCCATTCGGTGCTGTACTTGTTGGTGTTCCCCGGCCCGGTGTTGTACGCAGACAAACCGTAGACCAGGTTGCCGTTGTAGCGATCGACATAGCGCTTGAGGACCCGGCATCCGCATTCGATGTTGGTCTCCGGATCTTCCAGGTCGTCGCCGCACTGCATGTGCTCTCCGGTGCGGGGCATTATCTGCATCAGGCCGGTAGCGCCGACCCTGGATTCCAGGCCCGGGTTGAAGCTGGACTCGACCTTGATCACGCCCATCACCAGCTCGGGCTCGAGGTCGTACTGCCGGGCGTACTTCTTGATCGTGGGCAGGTATTCCTCGCACTTGGTCTTGCGGGGCGAGTACGTCTCCGGCACGTCGCTGGACCCCTCCTTGCGGGAGGCCTTCCGGTGCTTCTTCCCGGCTTTCTTTCCGGATGAAGAATCCGAGGCGGACGCCCTTGCGACCTTCTCGCTTGAGCCGGTGCGGCCGCGCTTCTTGTCCGAGCCGGACCGGTTGGAGGTGGTCGCGCAAGCCGCGGTCAGGAAGAGCACCACCAGAAGCCAGTGCAAACACAGTCGCATTGGCCGGTGAACGCCGGCGATGCTCAATGCGATTGAGTATAGACCCCTGCACAACATGGGTCGAGCATACGCCCGTCCGCGACGCGTGCAAGAAAGCTTCCGGAGTTGCAAGAAGGCGGTGGCGGGCCTATACATTTGCGGTGTCTGGTTGCGGGTGCAAGAATGCGGGACCGGGCCTGTACGTTTGCGGTGTCTGGTTGAGGGCTGCCATGAAACGCGCATTTCTGATCGTGCTGGATTCCGTAGGCGCAGGCGCTATGCCTGACGCTGCCGAGTTCCTGGATGAGGGCGCAAACACTCTGTCGAACACCGCCAGGGCGCTTGGAGGGTTGTCGCTTCCGGAGATGGGGCGGATGGGCCTGGGGAACATCACCGAGATCGCGGGCGTGCCGGGGGTCGCGCTGCCGTCGGCGTGCTACGGCAGGATGGCGGAGCGGTCTCCGGCCAAGGACACCGTCATCGGCCACTGGGAGCTGGCCGGCCTCCCCAGCGCTGCCCCGTTCGCAACGTTCCCCAACGGCTTCCCGGAGGAGATCATCAAGAGATTCGAATCCGAATCGGGATTCGGCACCATCTGCAACAAGCCGATGAGCGGCACCGTGGTCCTCGACCTGCTGGGCAAGGAGCACATGGAGACCGGCAAGCTGATCGTCTACACGTCCGCGGACTCGGTGTTCCAGATAGCTGCCCACGAAGACGTCGTGCCGGTGAAGAAGCTTCACGAAGCGTGCGAGATCGCCCGTTCCATCGTGGCCCCTCACAGGGTGGCCCGCGTCATCGCCCGCCCGTTCGTCGGCTCGCCCGGGAACTTCAAGCGCACGTACAACCGCAAGGACTTCTGCATGGAGCCGCCCGGGCCGACGCTGCTGACTATGCTTGACGACGCGGGCATCCCGGTCTTCGGCGTGGGCAAGATCGAGGACATCTTCGCGGGCAAGGGAGTCTCCCATTCGGTCCACACCGAGGGCAACGCGGACGGCATGGAGAGGACCCTGGACCTGGCCGCCGGCGTCGAGCGCGGGCTTGTCTTCGTAAACCTCGTGGACTTCGACATGGTCTACGGCCACCGCCGCAACCCGCAGGGATACGGGGCAGCGCTTCAGGAAGCGGACAGGTTCCTGCCTCGGCTCTTGGCAAAGATGACGCAGGACGACGCGCTCTTCCTGACCGCGGACCACGGGTGCGACCCCACGCACGCCCGACACACCGACCACACCCGGGAGTACGTGCCGATCCTCTACTTCCGCCACTTCCAGCCCGGCAGGGACCTCGGCATCCGCGATACCTTCGCCGACGTCGCCGCGACCATCGCCGAGGGGTTCGGGGTGGCCTACAAGCTCGCCGGGAGGGCCTTCTGATCGGCAGCGTTCATGTAGCGCCGGAAGATGCCGGAGCAGCGCCAGGACCAGTCGCAGCGGTCGCACATGGGAGGCTTTTCCTTATCGGGCGGCACGTGCATGGGGCGTTCGGGGGTACAAGGCTCCGCAAACTCTCGCAGGTCGGGGCAGACGCAGGTCGGGATGCCGCAGTACTCCGAGTGCACGACCCGAAGTCCAAGGTCTCTCCCGAGCCGCAAGCCGGAAAGAAGCAGGGGCGCGGCTTCGGTCAGCGAAGGGACGGTCTCCGCACGGTTCTCCCACGCGAGACCGGACGGCGCTACAAACGAGAACGAAACGAACGCCGGAGCGGGATCCAGCTTCGCCATTCGCTTGACGAACGCATCGATTCGCCACATGTTCTGCTTGCACACAACGAAGTTCACAGCGACCGCAAGCCCCCTGGAAAGAGCTCGTCGTAAGCCCAGCATCTTGGCGCGGTACAGCCCTGACCGCCCCGAGATCGCGGATACCGTGGCATCGTCTGGTCCGTGGATGGACACCAGCAACTCGCTCACGCCGCTTTCGACCAGCCCGTCCAGGACCTCGGATCGACAGAGCAGAGATCCGTTGGTCTGCATGGTCACGCGCTCGAAACCCAGCCCGAACGCGTCTCCAACAAGCCCTGTGCTCCACGGCACCAGCAGCGGCTCTCCCCCGGAGATGACGGCCTGGCGGGCGCCCGCGGGCTTCGCCCGCTCAAGCAGAGAGCGCGCTTCGCCAAGATCCTGGACGAGGTTGTCGGCCAACCCGTGCGTGTTGCAGAAGACGCACTTCTCGTTGCACCGGGTCGTGACCCGAAGCTCCACCTGGTTTGCTCCGTAAATCAGGACGGGCTCGCCCGGGCGATGCGGCCGGGAGGCGTCAGGGCCCTTCCGCTCTTCGACTTCCAGACGCCAGCCCTGCTCTTCCGCCGCGGCGAGGTGCCTTGCCACATTCTCCAGCAGGTGCAAAGCTCTGCCGTCTGCTGATTCTCCAGCGTGTCCGAGCGCAAAGCTGCGGCCTGCTCGGAACGACAGGGAACCGGGCGACACCGGCCGCAGCCAGAATGCAAGCGTTGCGCCGCTCTCAAACCTGCACTCGAACGTGATGGCGCCCGGCTCATCGCGAGTCGAAGCCAACCTGACCCCTGCCTCGTCCAGGCATGCTGCCACCAACTCCTTGGCGTTCCGGCCCACTCCGCCCTCCCAGATCGTGATAACCCAAACGCGGGCCCGTGGCAACGGTGCGAGCCCGAAATGCCCATGGCTCCTGCCCGTGGCACCGGCCGGGCCAGGCTCGGATTGGGTGTCTGGAAATATGGCTCCAGGGTACCCATTGTTCAGATGTCAGGAGGAGACTCCATGGCCCATGAGATGGCTGAGAGGATCAAGGAACTGTACGCTACCGGAGTCCTGGACGAGCTCTCGGACGGCATTTACTTCGTTGATAGAGATCGGAAGATCCTTTACTGGAACAAAGCAGCGGAGCGGCTCAGCGGGTTCAGCGCAACCGATATGGTGGGCACCCACTGCTACAGCGACGTCCTCGCTCACGTGGACGACGAGGGGCGGGTGCTCTGCACCGACGGATGCCCGCTTCACAGGGCGATCGAGCTCGGGCTTCCGACCCGCACCGAAGTCTTCTTGCGGCACCGGGATGGGCATCGGATTCCCGTGATCGTGCGGGTAACCCCGTTGAGGGATGCGGCAGGCAGGATCGTAGGTGCGTTCGAGGTCTTCACCGACAACTCCTTCGTTGCGTCGTTGAGGCAGCGGATGGGTGAGCTCACGAGCCAGGCTCTTCTGGACCCGTTGACAGCGATCCCGAACCGGAGGTTCATCGAGAACACGGTCAGGGTGCGGCAGGACGAGCTGGTCCGCTTCGGATGGCCGTACGGCGTCTTCTTCGCCGACATCGATCATTTCAAGGACGTCAACGACAAGCACGGACACGACTCGGGCGACGCGGTGCTGCGCGCCGTCTCGCAGACGTTCGTCTCGGCCCTGCGCCCTTTCGACTCAGCCGGACGATGGGGCGGCGAGGAATTCGTCGGAGTCATAGCGAACGTGGACCTGCCGCGGCTTGAGGCCGCCTGCAACCGAGTCATGAGCGTCGTGAGGAAGACAAATGCGTTGACCTCGTCCGGCAGGAGACTCTCCATCACCATGTCCATGGGCGCCACACTCGCTCATCCCGACGACGTGGTGAACGACGTCATCTCAAGGGCCGACTCCCTGATGTACGAAAGCAAGGTCTCCGGACGCGACCGGCTCACGATGGGGTAACCGCCCCTGACCGCTCATGCGGCAGCCCTGCCATCGCCGGATACGTGCGACGCAGGCCATCCCCTCGGCGCTCGGCGCTTGTACCTACTTGAGTTGCGCATCGACCAGGAACCGGGCTAAGAGCTTGCGGGCCTCGGCGAGCTCGCCGGGCATCGCCGTTGCCAGGTTGCGGGACTCCATCCGGTCGGACGCAACGTCGTACAGCTCCTCCCTCCCGGTTTCGGGCCACACGACGTAGTGCCGCTGCCCGAACATCACCGAGTGGATGCGGTCCGTGGTACTGCCGTTGGTGCGGTTGTAGGCGAAGATCGGGCGGTCTTCCGCAGGCTTGAGCAGGCTGACGCCTTCCAGCGTCTTCCTGTGCCCTGCGATCCCGGTAATGTCCAGAACGGTGGGGAACAAGTCCAGAAGAGCGACGCGAGTCTCCACCCTCGCCGGTGCCAACCCTGGAGATCGGAGCACCAGCGGAACCATGAGCGACTCCGCATAGAGCTGCCTGCAATGGTACTCGTACCCGTGCTCCTTGAACTCCACCCCGTGGTCCGCCAGGATGATGACCGCCGTGTCGTCCCACAGCGCCCGAGCATTCAGGTAGTCGATCAGGAAGCCCGCATAGCGATCCGCAAACGCGATTTCGGAATCGTAGCGGTCCACGTCGGAGTCCCCGAATTCCAGCCCGGGCCCCGCATGCGGATCGTACGGATCGTGGGGCTCCTCGAAGTACGCGAACAGGAAGAACGGACGGGTCGGGTCCCGGTGCTCGATGAGCTCGATGGCCCTCGCCGCCGTCGCAGCCGCGTCGTAGGGCATGTACCGCCGCACTTCCGAAAGCCGCGGGCTGGATACCCACCGGTCGAACCCCTGGCCGAGCCCGATGACCCGCTCGAGCACCCAGGGGCTGACGACCCCGAAGGTCTGGTAACCCTCTTCCCTGAGGACCTCCGCCAGCATCACGTTGTCCTCGGTGAGCGGGTAGAAGTACGGCCCCTCTTCCCACGACATGTGTTGGGGGTAGCGGCCGGACATGAACGACGGCACCGACTTTCGGGTGCAAGGGCTCTGCGCTACGACGTTGGTGAACGCGACCCCGACTTCGGCCAACGCGTCAGTGTTGGGCGTTACGTCCCGGTGGTATCCCATGAACCCGGCGTGGTCGATGCGCACTGCGTCCAGTTGGATCACCACCACGTTGAGCTTGCGCGCTAAAGCGAGGGGCGCAGGTGCGGGGTCGCCAAGCGCCAGGGCGGTTTCCGGCTCCACGGCATCCACCCCGTCGCAATCCTCGTCCAGCCCATTGGCCGGCAAGTCTGCTGCACCGGGGTAGACCGCGGGGTCAAGCCCGTCGCAGTCCCGTCCACCGAACAGAGTGCCGTGGCGATCGCGATCCAAGTCGCTTGCCGCCCTCGCAATCTCCAGCGCCAGCGCGGGAAGCGGACGCAGGGCAATGCCCGCCTCGGCTCCAAGCACGGCGGCCCTTCCTGCGTTAGCGGCTTCGTCCGGGCTCCCGTTCCCGGCCAGGCTCCGTTCGGCAGGAGGGGTCTCCCCAGTCGGGATTCCACCATCGGCAGGAAACCATGCCGCCAGCCACACGATTCCACCCAATGCTGCCGCGCTGGCCGCAATTGCGGCAGCCGCGACGACTCTCCGTGGGACGCGTGCCCAGACAACCGACAGCGCTGCTCCCAGGAAAACGAGCGCGAATACCGCGGGCGCGGCGCCCGCGTCCCCCATGTGCGGCCCCGCAGTCGTGTACACCGCCACGGACCAGCCTGCGACGGGAAGCGCCACGCAGAGTACCGCCAACCGCCACACCGGGACCGTCCATCGGGCAGGCAACCGCCGCACCGGGACCGTCCATCGGGCAGGTGCGCACATCTGTGCCGCGGCGACGATTGCGCACCAAGCCACGGCCAGGACCGAAAGCACCGCCAGCGCACCGACCCCGGTGAGCAGAGCTCCCACGTCCTTCACCGTGACGCTTTCCAGCAGATGGTAGACGATTCCGACGCACCACGGTGCGGTCGCAACGAAACCGCCCAGGGCCAGAAGCGCACCGACCGGCCAGAAGCCCAAGGCCGGCGACCTCGCGCCTGGCAGCTCACCAGCAGCAGGACCCTGGGCCATGCCGCACGCAGCCCCGGCCGGGGCCGGCGGCGCCGCCGCCCCGGCCGGTGACGCAGCCGCCGCGCACACCGGGGCCGCTGCAACCGCGATCCCCCGGGTAGCTGCGACGCTCCGCCTGGCCGCAACCGCAAGCAGCTTGCAGAACGGCGCAGCGCAACCTGCGACGGCCAGCCCTGCCCCCAACCAGAGTGCCACAACCGCAAGTACCGTCGCCGGCTCCGGGGCGCCGCTCTCCATTCCGCAAGAGCGCAGCGCGTCGTACGCACCAAGCGCCGCGGCCGCCAGAAGATAGGCAACGTAAACCGTCAGCATCCCGCCTCCCGAACTGCGACATGGTATTGGGCACCCATTCTCATGTCAACGCCGGTGCACGAGCTGCGGTGCTTGGCCCAAGCGGCCGCTCCCTCAAGGCATCCGTCATCCCAAGCGCAGCGAAAGATCTCTGCTTGCCTTGGAAACTCTTGCCGCACGGGCACGATCCATCGTAGGATCGTTGCTTCCAAGCTTGGAGGTGCCGATGCACCCCGCTCCAGCCGCCTTGATCGTGTTACTGTTCGTCGCCGGATGCTCACGGGAGGGCGCAAGACCATACTACCCGGTGGACGGGGAGTGTGGGGGAGAGTGCCAGGACACGGGAGACACGTTTCTTCACCCGCTCCAGGATGGCAGTGCCGATGTGGACAGTATCCAAGGCATGGGAGAGGTCCTTCGCCCCGCCGACGGCGGGGCTCAGGATGACGGGTGGGAACATGATGGGCCGATGGATGTCGGGGCTCAGGATAGGCTGGGCGGTGCCGATGTGGACAGTCTCCAAGGCATGGGAGAGGTCCTTCGCCCCGCAGACGGCGGGGCTCAGAATGACGGATGCCTTGCGGGAACGGCCGATTGCGAGGGAGATTGCTGCCAAGGCGTGGGGGATGAGCTGGGCAGCGCCGAGTGCGGGGGGGAGTGCCAGGAAACGGGGGACGGGCAGGTCTCCGGTGTCTTCGAGGTCGGGGCAGGACCGGGGACGGAGGAGCCGTTTGCGCCGACCGAGGAGAACTCGTATGGCGTTGAGCTGGACAAGGATGGGAACCTGGTGGCATCTGCGCCCAAGAGCAGTTGGAAGGATCGCCTGTGGGTCCCGGCCAGCACGGAAGCGACCGTCTCTCTCTATGATCTGGTAAAGGGGTCGGAGATCACACGGCGCACTTCGTGCGGGGGATTCGGAAGGGGCGCGGTGGACGCCGACGGAAGCATCTGGCACGCGTGCGGAGACACCGTGTTCAAGCACGCGGTGGAAGGCCCGCTGTGCAAGGACAAGAACGGCAACGCCGCGATCGAGACGGCCAAAGACAAGAACGGCGACGGGAAGATCGACGCCGGCGAGATGCCTGCGGGCATGGACGAGTGCAGCCCGTTTGCGTTTGCGGTGACGAACTACGAAGTCTCTGGATTGGCGCTCGACTCGGAAAGCGATGCGTGGCTGGTGCGCACCCCCGAGGGAGGAGGTATCGGCGAAGCGGTGGTCGAGAAGCGGTCGGGGATGAACGGCGGTCCGGAGGGCCCGGCCATCGCCATCGAAGGGCCGCTGTTCGGTGCGGCGTTGGACTCCGTGGGGCACTTGTGGACAGCGCGGAAATCGGACCCTGGGGCCGTCGTCCGGATCGACATCGCCGGCAACCAATGGCAGGAGCACACGTTCGATTTCACCTCGCTGGACGACGGCGTGGACGTGGTGCTCGATTACAAGGAACGCGTGCTGATCGCTCAGGCTTCGGGCGACGTGATCATTTTCTCGCCCGACACGCAGACCGCCGCGGTGTGGAGCACCAGCGCCAACGTGGGGGCCGCGGCAGCGGCCTTTGACGGGCTGGTCTTCGCCTCTCACCCTGACGAGGACGAGGTGGCAGCAGGCGAGATCGACTACGCGATCGTGCTCCCGGAAGGGTTCGATCCGATCGGCATCAATATGCCCGCGGGGTGCCAGCCTGTCGGCGTGGGCCTGGTCGTCGACGGCAACGGCTTTGCTTTCTGCGAAGGCACGAAGTCGGTGCGCTTCTTCGACCCGGAGACGTTTGCGACCTACCCGGGGCTGCTGCTGGACGACGCACCGGACGGGATCGGTGATTTCTCCGGGTATCTATCGGGGCCGCAGGTGCATCCCGGCGGAACATACGAAACAGCGTTCGAATGTCCCGCGGGCCCCGGGTCGAGCTGGACGTCGGTTGCTCTGTCGCTGGACACGCAGGGAAGCGACGAGTGCTTCGCCACCGTCCGAATGCGGGCAGCGGACGATGCGGACGATCTGCCCTACGCCGGATGGCTGGGTCCGGCCGGACCGCTGTCTGCTCCCGACCTGTCCGTCGCTCTCGACAAGTACCCCAACCTGGACCACCCCTTCCTCCAGGTCCGCGTGAAGCTGTTCAAGGGCGGCGCCAACTGCAACCCCGTCCTGAAAGGCGTTTCCGCTGCGTGCGGCGCCACTTCGGGAGGCGAGTAAAATTCCGTGGCATGATGCCACTTGAAGATCATTATGGCCGTTAAGTATAATCGGTTCGCTTGTGTGACAACCATTGGAGGCGCACACATGACTCCTCGGCGCGTTGTACTCTTCATCTCGGCTATCGCTGTGTCCTCGCTCTTTGTCGGTTGTCCCACCAGCAATCCGTCGGGTGTGTCGTTGGGCGACCTGGGCGGACAGGAGATCCCGGGCATCGAGGAGATCATCTCCGAAGTGATCACTCCTGAAGGGTGCATGGAGGACGGCGAGTGCGGCGAGCTGGTCTGCAATCCGCTCACGCATGAATGCGTCGAGTGCGTGGACGCTGAAGACTGCTGCGCTGACGCAAGCGATTGCTTCCCCGGTTTCCAGTGCGTCAAGTGGGTCTGCGAGGAGCTTGAGGAGTGCGCTTCGGACATCCCTGACGGCTGCCCGGAAGGAATGGTGTGCGACGTCGATTCGGGAACGTGCGTCGAGTGCGAAAACGACACGGACTGCACCGAAGGCCGCTGCATAGACAAGGTCTGCTACGTGCCATGCGAGGACGGTTGCCCCGACGGCTTTGTCTGCCAGGACGAGAGCGGCTTCTGCGTCGATTGCCTGACGGATGCCGACTGCCCGGAAGAGCAGTGGTGCCTCGTGTTGGAGACTGCGTGCTACGACGATACGTGTGTGCCCGGCGAAAAAGGGTGCGTGGGAGTGGCAGCCGTCGGGTTCTGTGCCGAGAACGGATCGGGCTGGGGAGAGATAGAAGCGTGCGAAGACGGCTCTACGTGCCTCGCCGGAGAGTGCAGCGGCAAGTGCGTGCCGGGAATGAAGTCGTGCAAGGACGAGGTCACGATTCTCGCGTGCTCCGCGGACGGGAACACGCTGTCCGAGATCGCATGCGGGGACGGAGAGAAGTGCTTCAACGGCGAGTGCACCAAGGAGTGCGTGCCGCTTTGCGACGGCAAGGAGTGCGGCGACAGCAACTGTCCCGGCTTCTCGTGCGGGGAGTGCCCCGACGGAACACACTGCGGCGAGGACTTCGTTTGCCACAAGGGGATCTGCGAGCCGGGTACCACGATCTGCACGGGCGGCGGCATCGCCACCTGCCTGGGCAAGGAAGAGGGATGGTCGGAACCCAAGGACTGCCCGCCCAAGCACATCTGCGCCGACGGCCAGTGCGTCCCCATGGGCGAGGAGTGCACACCGGGCGCGCTTGCGTGCCAGGGCAACAACGTGATGGTGTGCGACGACACCGGGATGAGCTGGGTCCTCTTCCAGGCGTGCACCGCAGCCCAGGTCTGCGAGAACGGCAAGTGCACCGGCGGCGGAGAGTGCCAGCCGGGCGAAACCACCTGCGAGGGCGCATCCGTGATGATCTGCAACACGGACGGAAAGTGGGTCGTGTCGTATGTCTGCAAGGAAGGTACCTTCTGCGAGAAGGGACAGTGCGTGGAGAAGCCGTGGGTATGCCAGCCCGGCGAGAAGAAGTGCGACGGCAATACGGCGGTCAAATGCAAGGCGGACGGAAGCGGCTGGAACAAGGGCGAGGTGTGCCCCCCCGACGCGACCTGCAAGAACGGCACGTGCGAGGGAAGCACCTGCCTGCCCAAGTGCGCCAACAAGGACTGCGGACCGGACGGCTGCGGCGGAAGCTGCGGCAGTTGCCCCGCAGGCTCGTCATGCAACTGGGCCGGCATCTGCGAGCAGGTCTGTAAGCCGAGCTGCTACGACAAGGAATGCGGAAGCGACGGCTGCGGCGGCCTCTGCGGGCTGTGCGGTGAGGGGCTGGGCTGCAAGAACTTCGCCTGCATCCCCGACCTCACCTGCGACGAGCTCGTGAAGTGCATGTGGAGCTGCCCGCCCTTCTCCGAAGAATGCAACAACAAGTGCTGGCTGGATGCTTCGTGGGCCGCAAAGCAGCAGTGGATGGAGCTGGCCGCGTGTATCGAGAAGGAATGCGGCGGATTCGGACAGGAAGGTGCGCCCAGGAAGCGATCGCGGGCGCATGCAAAGGGCAATGGGACGCATGCCTGGACTGTACCGCGGATTGCACCGGCAAACAGTGCGGAGACGACGGGTGCGGCGGGACCTGCGGCAAGTGCCCCGGCGGCTTCTCCTGCGACCCGTACGGATATTGCCTCTGCCAGCCGCAGTGCGCGGGAAAGTCGTGCGGCTACGACGGCTGCGGCGGAAGCTGCGGCACGTGCCCGGGCGGCTCGGTCTGCAACTACCTGGGCAACTGCGTCTGCATGCCGCAGTGCGAGGGCAAGCAGTGCGGCCCGGACGGCTGCGGCGGCCAGTGCGGCCAGTGCCCGCCTGACCAGAAGTGCACGCCCGAAGGCTGGTGCCAGGGCGAAATGCCCTCCTGCGGCAACGGCAAGTGCCAGTTCGGGAAAGGCGAGGATTGCGAAACCTGCCCGCAGGACTGCGGCGAGTGCTCGAAGTGCGGGGACGGCTGGTGCGACTGGAACATGGAGGACTGCTGGTCGTGCCAGCTCGACTGCGGCCCGTGCAGCGAGTGCGGGGACGGCTGGTGCGACTGGCAGGTGGAGGATTGCTGGTCGTGCGAGATGGATTGTGGGCCGTGCGCCCAGTGCGGCGACGGTTGGTGCGACTGGAACTTCGAGGACTGCTGGTCGTGCCAGAAGGACTGCGGCAAGTGTGCAGAGTGTGGGGACGGGATCTGCTCCGAGGGCTATGAAGACTGCTGGTCGTGCCAGATGGACTGCGGGCCGTGCTCGGTATGCGGCGACGGCAAGTGCAGCGGGTACGACGAGGGCTGCTGGACTTGCCCCAAGGACTGCGGCGAGTGCAACGGCGGCCCCTGCTGCGAGCCCCACGACGGCTTCGGCTGCGACAATCCGAAGATCACCGACTGCGTTTGCTCCATGGACCCATACTGCTGCCAAGCCATGTGGGACGACATCTGCGTGAGCGAGGTCCAGCAGTGCGGGCTGGATTGCGAGCCCTGCCAGCCGAGCTGCATCACCTCAAGCGGCCAGAAGAAGCAGTGCGGCGACGACGGCTGCGGGGGGCAGTGCGGCTATTGTCCTGCGGGCTGGAAGTGCGACCAGTCGTCCTTCAAGTGCGTCTACGCGTGTGCCCCGAGCTGCCAGGGCAAGGAGTGCGGAAGCGACGGCTGCGGCGGGTCGTGCGGAGCGTGTGCTCCGGGTGAGGCATGCGTAAACGGGGTGTGCAGCGGGAACACGAAGACGTGTGCGGACGTGTTGAACTGTGCGATCGACTGCGGGTTTGCGCCCCAGTGCACCTTCGGCTGTTACGGAGACGCCAGCCCCACTGCCAAGCAGGTCTTCCAGTCGCTGTCCATGTGCGTGATCCAGGACTGCGGATGGAACGTTACCGCAGAATGCGTCAAGGAATCGCTGTCCGGCGCGTGCGCCGACTTGTACAATAAGTGCATGAACACGCCCTGACGGGGTGTGGCTCCTGCGGCCGGAGCGGAGAATCGGCCTCACGAGGTTGACACATGAAGGCAGCTCTGTTTGCTTCGGTCCTGGGTCTCTTCCTGACGTCCGGCTGCTCGGGCAGCTCGCCCAGCCCTAGTATCGCGGACCTCTATACCCAGCCGGAAGCTTCTTCTCCCGGCGACGCCGACGGGGGCGACGACCTGGTCGAGTGCATCCCCGACTGCGAAGGCAAGGCGTGCGGCCCCGACAACTGCGGCGGAGTCTGCGGCTCATGTCCCGAAGGCACGCACTGCGACCCCAAGTTCGAATGCACCTCAGGTGTGTGCACCCCGGGCCAGATCAAGTGCGACGGCAACGGCCTTTCCGTCTGCGTCACCGCGGGAGAGCCCACGTGGTCCCCTCCCACGCCCTGCCCCGACGGGACCATCTGCAAGGACGGAGAATGCAAGGAGCCACCCAAGGTCTGCGACCCCGGCGAGAGCAAGTGCGACGGAGAAAACCTCGCGCTGTGCACCGCGGACGGCACGGCATGGGGCGCGGCAGTTCCGTGCCCTTACGGCCAGAAATGCGACGGCGGCAAGTGCAAGCAGGTCGCTGCCACAACTTGCGGCGGGATCCTCGACTGCATGACCAAGATCACGTGCGGGTTGGCGGATGCAAGCTGCGTGGCAACCTGCTTCGACGGCGCTCCAACGGCTGCGGTCGAGGATGCAATGGGGGTCTACTCGTGCATGTTCGTGGCGTGCGGCAAGTGGGGCCCGGGCGAGGCGTGCTTCCAGAACAGCACGATAAGCACCTGTGCAGGACCGGTCGCAACGTGCAAGGCCGGCACGTGCGAGCCCAACTGCGCGGGCAAGCAGTGCGGCGATAACGGTTGCGGCGGAAGCTGCGGAGATTGCCCGGCGGGGACGGCCTGCTCGGAGGCGGGGACATGTTCGTGCAAGCCTGCCTGCGGCGGCAAGGAGTGCGGCCCGGACGGCTGCGGTGGAAGTTGCGGAGACTGCCAGCCCGGGTCGTCGTGCGTCAACGGCGAGTGCAAGGGCGGCGACGCCTGCAACGGCATCCCGTACGAAGGATGCTGCCAGAACGAAACCCTCTACTACTGTCAGCAGGGGAAGTTGCTCACTGAGAGTTGCACGTTTTCCCCGGTGTGCGGCTGGAACACTTCCAAGGGGTATTACGACTGCGGTACCGCGGGCAAGTCCGACCCGTCTGGAACTTTCCCCAAGAACTGCACCGGCGAGTGCGTTCCGAATTGCGCGGGCAAGGTGTGCGGCCCCAACGGCTGCGGCGGCGAGTGCGGCACCTGCCCGGGCGGTTTCTATTGCAGCGACGCCCAGACATGTGTCCAGCAGAACGAGGGATCATCCTGCGGCCAGGTCGTGAACTGCCTCCTGAATTGCGGCTGGAACCAGCAGTGCTACTTCGACTGCTACAACTCCGGCGACGAGCAGGGCAAGGACCTCTTCTCCAAGCTCTACCAGTGTATCACCAACGAGTGCGGCATGATGCTCACCGACCAGTGCATCATGCAGGCCATCGCCGACGAGTGCACGGCTTCCTACAACACCTGCATGGCTGACCAGTAGGTCAGATCTCCAGCACCAGGCCCTCGCGGGCCGCGACCGTGTTGGGGAACTCCTTCTTCGCTGCCTGTTCGATTGCATCGACCGCTGCGTCGGTACGGGACGGCTCATGATGGAAGAGGACAAGCTTCTTCACGCCCGCGGCCCTGGCGATGTCGCACGCGTTCCTCCACGTGGAGTGCCCCCACCCGGTGAACCTGGGATACTCCTCCGGGGTGAACATCGTGTCCATGGACAGGACGTCCGCTCCTTTGCAGAAAGCCACGATGGCTTTGTCGAAGGCCGCGACGTGCTCGTGATCGGTCAAGTGGACGAACGACTTCCCATTCCGGTTGAACCTCAGCCCCATTGCTTCGTTGGGGTGGTTCAGCCGCATCGTGTCGATCTCCACGTCCGCCAGGCTGAAAGTCTCGCCCTTCCTGATCTCATTGAATGTCAGCTTCGCGGGCAGCTTGCTCAGGTCGACGGGGAAGTTGGGCTCCTGCATCTGCCCCTTCAGGACCGATTCCAGGCTTACGTCGGCCTTGTGCCCGGAATAAATATGGATCGTGAAATCCTTCTTGTATATCGGCATAAAGAAAGGGAACCCCTGGATGTGGTCCCAGTGCAGATGGGTGAACACCATGTACAACTCTTCCGGCTGGGCGATCTGGTGCCCCAGATACCGGATCCCGGTCCCGGCATCGACGATGCACCGCCGCCCCCCCGCCCGAACCTCCACACAGCTCGTGTTCCCGCCGTAGCGGACGAACTCGGGTCCAGGGACAGGAATGCTCCCTCGTACTCCCCAATACCGGACGGACAGGTCTGCCATATCTTGCTCCCACCCCAAACTGAGATGATTATAGCTGGCATCGAAAAGCACGCAAAAGAATTCTCTCATAGGGATTTTTGACGCGAAGGTGGGCCGATGCTAACCTTCCGGTTGGCTGGTGACTGTATGCGGAGGACCGCATGAGACGCTGCATTCTTCTGGTAGTCGTGTTGCTGGTGGCAGGCTGTGAGCGCGAACGGGACGTGCCGGGCACATACGGAGTCGGCGAGTTCTACGGGGGTCCCGGGTTCTCGTACGCCAATGCACAGGGCTCGGGCCAGCCTATCCTGCTCGAAGACATCGTGGACCTTGCCGCAGAAGACGCTGAAGACATCTCCGGTCTGGATCTCCCGGACGTCTTGCCGGATCCCCAGTGCATGAACGATTGGAGTTCCTACAATCCGGACCCCGAGATCTTGAACAAAGTATGCAAGTGCAGAACTCTGAACCCGGATGAGGCCACAAGCTACTTCTGCGAGTGCACTCTGGCCGTCTGCATTGACAAGCCGGATCCGGTATTCCTGGAGCAAATCGTAACTTTGGCTCAATGCCAGGACGCCTGGCAAGAGCAATGCAAGTAGAGTCCCGGGTCCCCTCGGTCCGCACGGGACTGGACCGCCTCGTCGATGCTCACCTCAGCCTGCCCTCGGGCGTCAAGTTTGAGAACGGCCTGCGAATTGCGGTGCTGACGAACCAGTCGGCGGTGGATTCGCATGGGGTGCATCTGCTGGAGCACCTGCATGGCAGATCGCTGCTTCCCGTCCTCGTGCTGTCGCCGGAGCACGGCATCTGGGGCACTCACCAGGACATGGAAGACGTCGGGGCCGATGTCGATCCCGTTTTCGGCATGAAGATCGTGAGCCTGTACGGCGCGGACGTCGGCTCGTTGGACCCGGATGCAGCGCTGCTGACTGGAGTAGACGTGTTGATCGCGGACATGCAGGACGTGGGCTCGCGCTACTACACGTTTGCGGCAACGCTGGTTCGGTGCATGCGTGCCGCAGCAAGGGCACGGGTGAGGGTGGTCGTGCTGGATCGACCGAACCCGATTGACGGAACGCACGTGGAAGGGAATCTCGTGGAGCCTTCCCTGCGGTCGTTCGTCGGCGACATTTCCGTGCCGCAACGCCATGGCCTGACCATGGGCGAGCTGGCCCGCGCAGCACGGGACATCGAGAGGATCGATGTCGACCTGGAAGTCATCGAGATGAGCGGGTGGAACCGCTCGATGCCGTTTGTCGAGACCGGCCTGCCTTGGGTGCCTCCGTCCCCGAACATGCCGACTCCTGCGACCGCGCTCGTCTATCCCGGGATGTGCCTGCTCGAAGGCACCAACGTCTCCGAGGGTCGGGGTACGACCAGCCCTTTCGAGATCTTCGGCGCACCCTTCATCGACTCCGGCCAGCTTGGCCGGGCCATCGAAGAAGAAGGTGCCGCGCAAGGCGCGCTGCTCACCCGCACAGCTTTCAGACCGCTATTCGGCAAGTTCTCCAGGGCCGTGTGCAACGGGCTCAGGATCCATGTGACCGACCCCGAGACGTTCCGACCGCTGGCGTTCGGGCTCTCGGTCATCAAGTGGCTGCACAAGCTGTACGCTCCCGCGTTCCGCTGGCGCACGGACGCGTACGAGTTCGTGTCGGACCGGCCCGCCATCGACCTGCTGCTTGGCGCACAGTGGGTGCGACCCGCGCTGGAAGCGGGCGCTCCCATTCCGGACGTCCTGGCTCGGATGGAGCAGGAAGCAAGACCGTTCCTGGCGCAGAGGGCAGATGCCCTGCTATACTGAGCCATCTCCCCCCGTGGGAGAGGGCAAGGCTTGCCCTACGAAGCCTTGGCAAAGTAGGGTGAGGGGGCCACTGGCCGCCTGGGCTGAGGGCAGGCAATGCACGGAAGAAGCGAGAAGAAGGGCAGGGGCGGAATTGCCTGGACCAATGTCCCCGGCGTCGCCTGGTCGGCCCGCGACCTGGCGTTCCTCCTGCTTGTGCTTGCAGCGGCCCTCGCACATTTCTTTCTGTACGACTTCCCGTTCGAGGACAGCTACATCACTTTCCGCTATGCACGGAATCTGGCCGAGGGAAACGGCCTGGTCTTCAACCCCGGCGAGGTCGTGGAGGGGTTCACCAGCTTCGGATGGACCGTTCTGCTTTCGGGCGTCCACGCACTTGGTCTGGACATGCCCGCTGCCGCTCGCGTCCTGTCCGCGTTCTTCGGTCTTCTGCTCGTCGTGGCCACCGCCTGCTTGGCACGGCGGGTGGCATGGCAGGCCGGTGCGTTCGCCGCGGCGGCCTCGGCCCCTCCACTCCGCTCGGGTCAGCCAGCCCCGGAAGCAAGGCCCCTGCAACACTGCGAGACGAATGCGGTCGCCCCAGGAAGGAACGCTCGCGGCTGGTGGTGGGTTCTTGCGCCGTTGCTGCTGACTGCCCACGGGACGCTGGCGTACTACTCCATGACGGGAATGGAGACCACGCTGTTCGCCTTGCTGGTGGCGCTTGCCGTGCTCTGCGTTGCCGCATCCGCGCAGCGGAGCCAAGGCGACCAGAGGTCCCCCGCTGCGCCGCAGGAAGCCGGGGCAGAACGAGTAGGACAGACGGCGTGCTCGCTCAAGATGACGGGAGTGAGCAACGAGGCCGGGGGCGAAGTGCGAGGCGCTGTCGCGGATGCGATGGCCCGGGTCGGCGGAGAGGCGCGATGCGCTGCCGCGTGTGGGGTGTTGTTGGCGCTGGCTGCCCTGGTGCGGCCGGAAGGGGTGGGGTACTTCGGGCTTGTGTTCCTTGCGCTTGCATCTCACCGGGAGAGCCGCCGCATGGTGCTTCCGCTGGCAGCCGCGTTCCTCGTGATCTTCGTTCCGTATTTCGCATGGCGTTGGTGGCACTTCGGCTATCCGCTGCCGAACACGTTCTATGCCAAAGCGACGCCCGCGGTAATCAAGCTGGAGATGGGCTTCAAGCACTTCGAGCAGCTCATGACTCTGCACGCACTCTGGCTGGTTCCCGTTGTGCTGGCATTTGCGTGGAAGCGCCGCGGGTGGTGCGACCGATGGGTCCGGCTCGCCATGTTCCTCTTCTTCGGCGCTGCTGCAAATGTAATCCTTGTCGGCGGCGACACGTTTTTCTACTACCGGTTCTTCCTGCCCGTGCTCCCGATCGCTTCCGTGGCGCTGGCAACGTGGCCCCGCGCTGGAAGCAGGATTGCCCTTGCCTTGGCCCTGCCCCTCGCTGTCCTGACGTTCTGCGCGTCCTTCCTGGAGCGGACCACGTTGACCGGCAGTGCCGGGAAGTCGAACTACGCGCTCGTGCACGACATCGCACGGCTGAACGAGGACTACTTCGTTGCGGGCAGGACTTTGCGGGAACGATTCCCTGCCGGCACCCTGGTCGCACTGAACGCAGCGGGCATTGTTGCTTACGAGTCCGGCCTGCCCGTGATCGACATGCTGGGCTTGAACGATGAGCACATCGCACACGCCCGGGTTTCAGGCCCGCCCGGCGCAGTCGGCCACGAGAAGCACGATGCGGCCTTCGTCTTGAGCCGTGAGCCCGACGTGATCATCCCCGGCCTGCCGGTGCTTTCCCCCGAGAAGATCACCCCCGCAACAGTGGGCCCGTGGTTTGCCCGCTGGTTTGATTTCCTCCCCGGCGACCGCTCCCTCTTCCAGCACCCTGACCTCCCCGCCCATTACCGCGTCGCCAACCTCCCTACCCCGACCTCCCACTTCCTCGTCGTCTTCCTCCGCCTTTAGCGTCCGTCCCCCGCCTTGTCTCTTCTTTGCGCCCCGCTTGCTGGGCGCGTGAAGGTTGCCCAGGGCAAGGCGCCTTTGGCGCCGCAGCCTTGGGTGTTGCAGATGTGCCTGCTCTAACTGCACCCCGAGGTCTCTCCGCACGTGGCGCACTTGTAGCAGGTGCCGTTGCGGACCATGACGTCGCCGCAGTTGTGGCATATGGGCGCGTCTTCCTGGCCTTTGAGGTGGCGCTTGGCAGCGCGGCCGGCCTGGTGGTGCTCTGCGGGCTGGGGGGAAGCGGTGCCGTTGGCGGGCTTCACGCCATTGCCGTTTATCTGCTTGATGGTCCCATCGGAGTTGAGGAAGCGATTCTGGAGCCAGCGGAAGATGTAGTCCATCACGGATTTGCACATCGGGATTTCGGGGTTGCCGGTGAAGCCCGCGGGCTCGAACCTGAGGTGGCTGAACTTGTCGACCATGGTGGCCAGGGGCACGCCGTGCTGGAGCGACAGAGAGATGGCGGTAGCGAACGCGTCCATGAGTCCCGACACGGTGCTTCCCTGCTTGGACATGACGATGAAGACCTCGCCGGGTGCGCCGTCCTCGTACATGCCGACCGTCAGGTATCCTTCGTGGCCTGCGATGGAGAACTTGTGGGTTATTGCGGGCCGCTCGTCGGGAAGCCTGCGCCTGTGGACTTTGCTTCCGGCGAAGGCTCCTTCGGCGCCCTTGCCGGTGCTCAAGGGTTGGATGGCCTTGCTTCCATCGCGGTAGATTGCGACTGCCTTGAGCCCCATCTGCCATGCGTCGACGATGATGTTGTAGATGTCGTCGGCGGAGGTTTCCTTGGGCACGTTCACCGTCTTGGAGATGGAGCCGGAGATGAACGGCTGCACCGCGGAGAGCATCGTCAGGTGCCCTCGGTAGTGGATCGACCGGGTACCCCTTGCGGCAGCAAGTGCGCAGTCGAACACCGGCAGATCCTTCTCTGCAATCCCGGGAGCACCCTCCACCGTGCCGTTTTCCTGCACGTACCCGACAATGGCCTTTGCGGCTTCTGCCTCGTAGCCCAGCCTGACCAGCGCACGCGGGACGCTTCCGTTGACGATGCGCATCACGCCGCCGCCCACGAGCTTCTTGTACTTCACCAAGGCGATATCCGGCTCGACGCCCGTCGTGTCGCAGTCCATCATGAAGCCAATAGTACCAGTGGGTGCGAGCACCGTCACCTGCGCGTTCCTGAAGCCGTTCTTCTCCCCTTCGTTCTGGACCTGAGCCCACACCTGGCGGCACGCGTGCATGAGCTTTGGGTCCACCAGCGTGGAGTCGATCTTGTCGAGCTGCGACGCGTGCTTGCGCACCACTTGGAGCATTGCCCCGCGGTTTTCCGCGTGCCCCTCGAACGGGGTCTTCAGCTTCGCTATCCGTGCGGACATGGCGTACGCTTCGCCCGTCATCAGAGCGGTGACTGCGCCCGCCACGGACCGTCCCGCGTCGCTGTCGTATGGGAGCCCTGCGGACATGAGCAACGCCCCGAGGTTGGCATAGCCCAGGCCCAGCGGCCTGTATCTCTGGCTGTTTGCCCTGATCATCGGAGTCGGGTAGGAGGCGCGATCCACCAGGATCTCCTGCGCGAGGATGAGCCAGTCTACCGCGGCCCTGAAGCGCTCAACGGCGAAGGCGCCGTCATCGCCGGTGAACTTCAGCAGGTTGAGACTGGCAAGGTTACAGGCCGAGTTGTCGAGGAACATGAACTCGCTGCAAGGGTTCGACGCGTTTATACGGCCGCCGTTGGGGCACGTGTGCCATGCGTTGATCGTGTCGTCGAACTGCACGCCTGGGTCGCCGCAGTAGTGCGTGCACTCCGCTATGAGCCGCAGCAACTCCGCCGCTTTGAACGTGTCGGCCTTCTTGCCGGTCGTCACTTCCCGGGTGGTCCAGTCGCCGTCCTGGAGCACGGCTTCCATGAAGCGGTCCGACAATCGGACCGAGTTGTTCGCGTTCTGAAAGAAGATCGAGTTGTACACGTCGCCGTCCAGCCCGCCTTCGAAGCCCATCTGGATGAGCGCCCTGGCCTTGCGCTCCTCCTTGGCCTTGCACTCGACGAATTCCCTGATGTCCGGGTGGTCCGCGTTCAGCGCCACCATCTTCGCTGCCCGCCGCGTCTTCCCGCCGGACTTGATTACACCTGCAAACGCATCGAACCCCTTCATGAACGAAACCGGGCCAGACGCAAGCCCCCCGCCGCTCAAGCGCTCACGCGACGACCGCAGGGATGAGAGGTTCACCCCAGACCCTGAGCCGTACTTGAACAGCAGCCCCTCCGTCCGCGCCAGGTCGAAGATGGACTCCATCGTGTCTTCGACACGGTTAATGAAACACGCCGAGCACTGCGGCTCCGCTTCCACTCCGACGTTAAACCAGACCGGGCTGTTGAACGACACTGCCTGGTTCACGAGCAGCCACTGGATCTCCTGCTTGAAAACCGTCGCTTCCGCTTCATCCAGCAAGTAACCGTCCTGCAGCCCCCAGTCCCCGATCGTATTTACGATCCGGTCGAGAAGCTGCCGCAGGCTCGTCTCCCGCTCACCCGTGCGGCCCTGCGCCCTCAAGTATTTTGACGCCACGACGGTGACCGCGGTATCGGACCAGTCTTTCGGGAAGTCCAGCCCGTCCTGCGAGAATACAACCGTCCCTTTTTCGCCGAGGATCTCCGCCTTGCGGGGGCCCCACTCCTTCTGATCGTACGGGTGCTTGCCCGCAGTTGAAAACACCCGTTCTCCGACAAACCGGTAGCTCTTCTTCCTCCGGTGCGCGCCCCCGTCCTTACGTCCCGCAGGAAGCGGTGCAAAAAGATCCCGGGTGCCGCCATCCTTCCCGGAGGATTTCAATCCTGAGCCCATCCCCTCGCCTATCAACATCTCCCACCTTCCTATCACACCCCCCGCCGCGGGGGAAGAGTCATCACCAACCACGCCCATAGTACGGCCGATCACGATCCCGTCAAGTAAAAATACACAATAGGTTGTGGTCGGCAACCCGTCCCGCACACAACCTGTGGTAACTACTGGTCTTGCGGCAAACTGTCCCGGTCATCAGGAGGAAGGAGGGGACAAGATAGCTTCCAACTCGGGGTCGAGCGGCAGTTCCCAATGCATTGGCTGGTCCGTAAGCGGGTGGCGCAGCGACATCGCGAAGGACTGCAAAGCGAGCCGAGGAAGCTGGAATGCGGGCTTGAAGCCTTCCGGCAAGTGCGCCTTCTCCCCGACGATGGGCGTGCCGAGCCCTGAGAGCACTATGCGGAGTTGGTGGTACCGACCGGTGCCCGGCGTGCAGGTGAGCAGCGACAGCGGTCCGGTGCGGCGCACGACCTCGATACGGGTGACCGCGTGCCGCGTCTGCCTTTGCGACGAGTACTCGGTCCTTGTGACGTCGATGCGGCCCTCGACCAGGCCCGGCTCCGGGTGCCCTTCCACCACCGCGTAGTATGCACGTTCGATGGAATGAGACTTGAAGCGGTCGAGCAGGATGGAAGCGGCCTCCTTGCTTGCGGCGAAGAGCATGAGACCGCTGGTCTCGCGGTCCAGGCGGTGGACCGCGATGACGGTGCCAAGAGTCCGGCAGAGCAAGTCCAGCAGCGTAGTCTCGCCAGTGCGTGTCGGGGGGACGGAGACCACGCCCGCGGGCTTGTTGACCACCACCAGCGCTGCATCATTGTAGATGATCCTGGTGCCGTCGAACGATGGGATGCGCTGCGGCTTACGGCGGTCCGTATCCACGGTCACCAGCGCTTGTGCGGGCACCACGGCGCGCCAGTCCGCGGCGAGCTCCCGGCCGACGTAGACCTTGCCCGTCTCGATGAGCTTGCGGGCCTGGTTCTGGCTGAGGCCGGGTGCGGGGGAGGTTCCATTCAGCGGGGCGCGGCGCACCCAGTGGATAAGCGGTGCGTCTCCGCTGTCCGCAACAATCGAGAGCTTCAGGCGCCCTACCTGAACCATGCCAATGCGTCCTTCTCGTACTTGCCCATGTAAGCGAGGACGTTGCGCAGGTTGGTGGCGAACAGGTCGAAGGGCCTCTTGCGCCGCGGGTGGCTGTCGCCCTTGTCCAATGCAAGGAAGCGCGTCAGGTCCGCAACGTTTCGGATTCCCTGCTCCGCTGCGAACGCGGGCACCGGGCCGTCCCCCTTGATGAGCGTCTGCAACGCTTCCAGCTTCTCGAAGGTCGCGCGCCTGAAGCGTGACACTTTGAGCCGCTTGGTGAAATCCACGAAGCCATTGGACGTGGTCCCCTTGAAGGTCGCACCGTTGTCCAGCGAGAAGAGCCTGGATGCGCCGAAGTCGAACACGCACGGCTTGACCTCGACCCCGTGGCCCAGCGAGTGGAACTCGATGTTTGCGCCCGGGAATCGGTCCTCGTTTGCGTTGAGCACGTCCATCACCAGCACGTCCGCAAGGTCCTGCGCCAGCCGATCCACGTCCACGACGCCAAAGTAAGTGGCTTCCTTGCAGTTGTCCGGTTTGTAGAGCTTCGTCTTCGTCTGCACCTTGGCCGTCTTGCCCTTCTCGGGCATGGCGCCGTTCCGCTGGAGGTGCCTGAAGACGGAGTGCTTCTGGAGCTTCGCCGTGGTCCCGATAGCACCGAAGAACACGAAGTCCGGCACCCACTCCTTGACTACCCCTTCCAACCCTCCCTTCTGGCATTGCTTCAGCAGGCTGAGCCGGTTGCGCTCCTTCGGCCCTTTGTATTTAGCTTCTCCCAGAGCGGCCGCAAACTTCTTGCACCCTCTCTTGTCCAACGTATACAGGATGCTGACCGGGTACAGATCCTCCGTCCCCAGAAGCTTGGCCATCTGATATGTGAACACGTCCCCGCGATGGTAGTTGTTGCCGTTGGACGGCTTGAACATGGCGACAGACTTGCCGTCCTTGTTCTTGAGCTTGACCCAGACCGACGTCCCCTCGAACCCCTTGTTGGCCTTGAAGCTGTAGTCGGGGGAGCCGTTGATGTCGATCGAGCGCATGCGCGCCTCGCGAAGCAGCGGCAGGTGGAGCGACGTCTCCTGCAGCACCCGGGCTTCTCCTTCCGACAGCAGGTCAAGCTGACCTACGCGCAGCGAGCTCTTCTTCCACGCCCCGATCCAGGCATGCGACAGCGCGGAGCGGAACAACGCCCTTGGGCCCGAGGCAGAGGCCAGGCTGTCTTCGTAGCTCTCCGCTGCGAGTGAAAACCGCCCAACATCGAAGAAGAGATCGCCCTGCTCGCTCCAAATGCCCGCAAGCGCTCCGTCAGACAACGGTTCTCCTGTCGGGACCTGGACGAAAGCCAGGAACCCCCGGGGAGGCGTCCCTGGCCCCTCCTCCTGCGCCGATTGGCCCGCGACCGTAAGCGTCGCTCCGGCCGAGTCGAAGCACGTCTGGACCCTCAGCACTGCCTCATCCGGGACCGAGACCAGCTCGCTGCGCCCCTTGCCCGTCACGAGCACCAGCGCAAGCCGCCCCTTCCCCAGCCGTCTCATCACCACCGCCCTGTGCTTCGCTTCAAGTGCGCTGCACGCCGCCTTCCTCAGCTTGTGGGCGTCTGCCAGCGCCGCGGCATCAGCATGCTTCAGCAATACCTCGGGCTCCGAGAATGCCGGGACCGCGTCCGGCCCGGGAAAAGCCGCTCGCTTCTCTTCCACGACATGCCCGTCAGTGGTGTAGACGGAGAACGCGACCGTTGCATCTCCTGTCCGCTCCGCAATCAACACCTTGGGAGGAGCGCCTCCCATTGCCAGGACAGCGGCGTCCAGGCATTGCGGCGTCCTCTCATCCCCGGTCGCTCCGGCGGTCCCGGCCCCGTGGCCCGCTCCTGCGGCCATCCCGAAGCCGGCAGAAAGCGCATGGCCAGGCAGAGCAGGGCAGGACAGCGACACGAACACACCGCCGAAAACGCGGCCTCCCAGCGCATCCGAACCACCGGGACCTGCCCCGGGAACGATCAACGCCAGCACCTGTAGAACCAGACAAAGCGCCATGGGCAACTTCCACCTCGAAAAAATCGAGAGGTATGTTAACATGATTGGCCGATGTGTCCAAGGAGCGGGCCGCACCCGCACCGTGGAGGGCCCACTTGGAAGTACTATCTGCTGCCTTGTTGGAATCGGTCATCCTGAGCGCACAGGCCCTCCGTTCCCTGCACTCGGCCATGCCGTGCTGCCGAGCAGCGAAGGACCTCTCCCTTGCCTTGGCAATTCTCGTCCTTCTTCCTGCAGTCGCATCTGCGCAGGACACGCCTACCCAACTGGATGCATTCCGATCCGCCGTGGTGTCCTCGTCCCGCGTGACGGGGCTCGCCGGCGCCTACACCGGAGTTGCCGAGGGTACCCAGGGCCTCTACCTCAACCCCGCTGCCCTGGCCAACCGCTATCCGTACTCGGTCTCCTGGTTCGACTGGGACTGGAACCTCGACTGGATGCTCGTGGCCCCAGGGGCAGACGTCGACTTCGATAACGACGGGCACCTGCCCGGCCAGGAGGAGAGGAATGGTACCCTCAACCTTGGGGTCGGCTTGCAGCTTGGCCCGTTCGGGATGGGCGTGCTGGCCGACGTCAACAACTTCCAAATCGAACGCGAAGGCAACGTCCGCCAGTTCTCGGTGAGCTCCGGCTACATGCACTTCGCCTACGCTTTCTGGCGGGAGCAGATCCTTATCGGCATCGGCATGGGCACCAGCGCCATGGAGATGAAGGACGATGCGCTGGACGATTCCGCCAGGTACGAGGCGCCCAGCACGGAGCTGGGGCTGCTTATAAGGCCCGCGGGGCAGAACTGGCGATTCGGCGCTAGCTGGCGGGCGAGGTCGTCGCTGCAACGCGGAGAAGAGCAGGTGGTGCCGCAAGGGTTGGACCCGCCGGATCGAATCTGGGTCCCGTGGCGCCTGGCGCTTGGCGCATCTTGGTTCACCAACCGCTCCGGCTACCCGTACAACACCTTGCGCGACGAGCGGGAACGGGACATGGAGATGATGGAGCGCTCACGCATGCTGGAGACGCTGGACCGGCGATACCTGCTTCTCGCTATGGACGTTCTGCTCTACGGTCCGGCGCCGGACGGGTCCCAGAGCCTGGGGTCTTTCCTGGCCGGGGAAGCGGGGGCCGCAACTGCCCCGGGGACCGCCAGCTCCACGGAGCCGAAAGCAAGCGGACAGAGCATGTCCGTCTCCGTGCACGCCGGAGCGGAAGGGGAGATCATCAGCAACCGCCTCGTCGTGCGTGCGGGGTGCTACGTGGAGCCCCCGAGGATCGAGGGCTCGTCCCCGCGGCCTCACGGGACCGTCGGGGCCGACGTGCGCGTCTTCGAGTTCCTTTGGTGGCAATGGAGGACGGGTCTTACTCTGGATCTGGCCCGGGACTACTACAACTACATGCTGTCGATCGGATTCTGGCACTAGCCAAGGCACATCCGCAGAGGGCTTCGAGACGGCACATCTCCACCCCCACCGGGGTCGTTGACCCCGGCCTATCGTTGCCCATGAGAGACGAACACGCCGGTGGTTCGCCCGCCCTGGGGGCGGGCTAGCAAGGATTGGGGCGATCGAAAAGGCGCGCCGCGACGACGGGCCCATCCGCAGGCTACGGCACGCACTTGCCCTGGGCGTTGCACGTCTTGGGGAGCACGCACGTGCCGCAGACGCTGCCGCAGCCGTTGTCGCCGCAGTCCTTGCCGGCGCAAGCGGGCACACATTCGCACTTGCCCTGGGCGTTGCACGTCTTGGGGAGCACGCACGTGCCGCAGACGCTGCCGCAGCCGTTGTCGCCGCAGTCCTTGCCGGCGCACCCCGGGGTGCAGCAATCGTCCAGGAAGCAGACGTCCGGATCGACGCAGCCGCAGTCGTCGGGGCAGGAGGTGCAGGTTTCGTCCGGGTCGCATGTGTCGTCGCCGCACGCGGGGCATGCAGGGTTGGTGAGGCCCGGAGTGCCGAGGTCGCCCGCGCCGTAGGCCGTCTCGCCGTCGCACCAGGCCGTGCCCAGGTCGTTGGCATCGGGGTCGAAGGAAGCGGGGTCGAGGCTCAGCGTCTTGCCCTTGGGGTTCGGGAAGCCCAACTCCTTGTACTCGACCTTGTCCACCAGCGTGTCGCCGGCCATCAGGATAATCTCGTCGTTGCCGTTTGCCAGAGCGAAGTCGGCATACACGTAGTCGGCCTTGACTCCCCCGTTCTCGGCCTCGTCGCCGTTCGCAGCCAGGACCAGCACGGCCCCGTCACCGATCATCAGGCCGCCAGCCTTGTAGATGCGGTGTTTGTCCGTGCCCGAGTCGGTGATCGTGAACGCATTGAGGTCCAGCGGTATCTTGGACGTGTTCTGGATCTCGAACCACTCGCCGGTCGGATCCGCCGCAGCATCGGGGTTCTTCATGATCTCCGTGATGACCAGGTGCGCTCCCTCGGGCGGCACGTACGGCTCGACCTTGCACTCTGCGTCGCAGCCGTCGCCGGCCACCTGCGCACCGTCGTCGCACTCCTCGCCGATCTCCGGCTGCGGAATCCCGTCACCGCATTCCGGAGGGCATTCGCCGCAGTCGTCCGGGCAGCTTCCACAGGTCTCGTCCGCGAATTCCTGGCACACGGTGTCGCCGCATTCCGGCGTCACGCACTCCCCGATGCCGAAGCAGTCCGCGTCCTCGCAGTCCGTCTTGTCGTCCGCATCCTCGTCGTTCTCGTCGTCGCATACCCACTCGCAGATGACCTTCTCGATGTCGGTGCATTCGCCGGCCTGGCACACTTCGCCCTCGGTGCACTCGTTGCCGTCGTCGCACTCGAACCCGTCTTCAGCAACATAGGGCTCGCACAGGCCGGTCTCGGGCTGGCACACGTTCTGCGTGCACGGCTCGTGCCCCGTCTCGACGCACTTGATGATCGTCGCTTTGTCCACCTTGCATTCGCCGCTTGCGCACTCGAGCGTCCCGTTGCACGGGTTGTCGTCGTTCAATGGGGCGCAGTCCTCGTCCACGGTGCAGTCGCACACTTTCTCGCCGGAGCACTCTCCTTCCGAGCACGTGTCGGGCTCGGTGCACGGGTCGCCGTCATCGCACGCACCGCCATCGGCCGGAGTGAACTTGCAGCCGTCCGCGGTGCACGTGTCCTTCGTGCAGACGTTGCCGTCGTCGCACGGGTCGACGCACAGGCCGGACACGCACGACGGGGCTGCACCGCACGCCGGGAACGCTTCCCCGCAGGGGTAACCGTCCGGGGCCGGCCCGAGCGCACATTCCAGCTTCCCATCTGCCGCTGCCTCGCAAACGCCGGACTGGCAGATCCCCGCGTCCGCGTTGTCGCACAGCATGCCGGCAAAGCCGGGCCCCGCAGCGCACACGCCATCGACACACGCGGCGAGTTCGCAGTTGCCCGGCGTGACTTTGCCCTCGCACTCGGTGTCGGTTGTGCACTCCGGGGTGCTGGGCGTGCCGTCCCACGAAATCGAATCCGCTGCACCCGGGCCGGGGTTCTCCGGACCGGGAAGCTCCTTCTCCTGATTAGAGCAACCGGCGCAAGCCATCAGCGCTGCGGCAACCAGTACGAGACACCTCCGCATGTAACACCTCCCAAAAGATTGCGCCTAGATTAGCAGCACGCGCGTGCGAGTCAATAGAAACGTAGGGTACTGTTCAGTGAACGCCTGCGGTCGACGGGCAACCTCCCCGCCAGAAGCCGCATCGCCATGGCAGATCGCTCAGCCCTGGCCGACGAGATCCCCCAGGTACACGACTTCCACGCCAGTGGCGCCCAGAATCGCTCTAGCCGCTGCATCCTGCTGCCGATCGCATGTGATGACGACCCCGACACAGGCCCGGGTCGCCTCGTACAGGTGGACGTCGTCGCTCAGACTCCTCGCGAACGCCTTCCGTCGCACGGCGGACAACGGAGCAATCTTGGATTTTTGGAGCTTCCGCAGCTTGCGATCCCCATGTCGATCCAACCTCTGCAGGAACGAGGGCAACTGCTGCGGAAAGCGAATCCCCAGCTTGCGCAGATGCGGCTTCAGCTCCTTTATTAATGCAGGGGTCAAGACAATGACGGGACACCTTGCGAGAATGAGATCGAAGAGCCGGGACTCCGGCCCGCTACTTTTGGCGAGACCCTGCTTTGCCGCCTCCACGATTACGTGCGTGTCCACGATCAGCCTTGTCCCCGACCTCAGCCAAGCTTTCGGCCCACTCATCAAAAAGCCCCTCCTCCACCTCAGCGAAGCTCTTCACCCATTCAGAGAGATAGCCGCGTCCGTCAATTCTCAAGCGCTCCTTGCGGATACCGTCGGCCCCTCTCTCCAGATGCCAGATAGCCACGTCGGCAGGCTTGATGTTGCCTCTTCTCACCTCCGCGCCGAGAGCGGCCACGAGCACCTCGCTGTGGGTCGAAGCGATCACCTGCCGCCCACCCTTCACCGCATCGCCGAACAACGCGGGGAGCAGCCTCTCGTACGCGGGGTGCAAATTGGTTTCCGGTTCCTCGATGAGCAGAGTCGAGCCCGGCTGTGCCAACAGCAACTGAGCTGCCATCGTGAGACCTTGCACGGAGCCCGTAGCGGCCTGTCCAAGCTCCAGCGGGGTCCCCGTCTGAGGGTCGGAGAACAGGACGTGAAGAAATCGACCGTCCATGGCCGTGTCAATGTCGGGCAGCCCGAACTTCTTCGCCCAGCGGCGCAGCGCGGACAGGTCGGGGTTGGTCTTGGCATGCACGCTGGCCAGCAGGCGTACAGTGTTTTCTCCGTTGCGCCCGACGGCCGAAATCTTGCTGCTGCCCTCCCCATGCATCAGCGACGCTCCCCGCAAGGATGCCAGAAACTGGACCCCTTTCAACGCCTTGTGCATCTCAGAGACCATCAGTTCGAGGAAGTCAGATTCCAGCTTGATGAAGATCTCGTCCACCCCTGCCGCGGAATCGGAGAGAGCCCGGGCAGCAAGAGTGCGTGCTGCTGCCAGGTCTCTCGGGAGGGTCTCGGCCAGCAAGCGGTCCCATCCGGAGAGCTTGCTGATTTCCGTCGGATTCCGGGAGTCGCGGGAAGCAACGTGATACCTGTGGGTGGCTCCCCGCGGACCTTCATGTTCCGTATCGAATCCGAATTCCAGGAAGGATTGCTCCGAGACCGAGAAACTGTGCTCGAACTGGGGGAAGTGTCGGCCGCGGCGAACCCATCGGTACCCGATCGTCCTTGGCTTTCTTGGAACCACGCCCTTGGCATACCAGGCGGGCACAGCCGCCTTGGCGACGCCAGAGTCGAAGAACGACTTGCCCGGAGCCCATTCGAACCCAACGCTGAGGGGAAGGCTGATGTCTCCCTTGAAAAACAGCGGCCGGAATGACTCGCGGTAATCCACCCCGGACTGCTGCGGAGTTTGGAGCCGCTCTCCCGAAAGGACGAGGTCTGTCCTTGCAGGATCCTCCACGGCACTCTGTGCAGTGAGGGCGAGGGCTTCCATGATGCTCGACTTCCCAGAGCCGTTGACGCCAACCAACACAGTTATTGGCGCCAAGTCCAACGTGAGTGGCCCTGGTCCGATCGCCCGGTAGTTGTGGACATGCAAACGGCTGAACATATCGCGCCTCCCTGGACGAGCATACTAGCGCGTTGCTAGGATCAACGTCAAATGGCCGGGGGAGATCTCGACGCGTCCGGCGCCGTTCCAGCGGAGGTCGAAGCCGGGGAAGGAAGCTTCGATGCGGTCGGAGAAGGCGTGGGCGCCGTCGCTCTTGTCAAGGCGCTTCCCATCGATGGAAAGCGACCCCTTTTCGAGGTCGTCATAGAAGACGACGAAGTAGTCGCCACTGCTCCCTGCCACCTGCACCCCCCGCGACCGGATGTCCAGCCCGTAGGTCCGGTCCACGTACGTGACGATTCCCGTGACCATGCGGGAGCAATCGGGAAGCAGGAACGTAACTCCACGGTTCGTGTAGTAGGCTCCGCCCCGACTGGACATCCCGATCCGAATCTCGTGGCTTCCCTGCTTGCGCCAGGCGTCCAGAAGAGCGTCTTCCCGCCGCATGTAGGCTTCGAGGGCGTCGACCGCTTTCTGCCTCAACCCTTCCGATTCGACCAGCAGCTTACCCAGCTCATCCTCCCCAGTGCCTCCGTCCCCAGCGGCTCCGTCCCCAGCGCCTCCGTCCCCAGCGGCTCCGTCCCCAGCGCCTCCGTCCCC
>Ga0172371_10002268_pt1 | contig 30567 bp, 14 predicted proteins | sample Lak12m_FD_114543 | JGI IMG/M metagenome (GOLD analysis project Ga0172371, IMG submission 114543) | Freshwater microbial communities from Kabuno Bay, South-Kivu, Congo - kab_022012_12m | ecosystem: Environmental > Aquatic > Freshwater > Lake | place: Democratic Republic of the Congo: South-Kivu...
GCCGCCGCCGCCGCCGTTGCCGCCGTTGCCGCCGTTGCCGGTCTGCACAGCGCAGTCGGTCAGCTTCACTGCACACGAGGTCGCAAAGATGCCGATGGACAGGCCGCCCGAAGCGCCGCCGGTACCGCCGGTCCCGCCCGACGAGCCACCGCTTCCCCCGCCGCCGCCGCCGCCCGCATCGTACTGCGCATCGCACTTGTCGACCGCAGTCCACCCGGACCCGCCGCCGCCGCCGCCACCCGCGCCACCGCACTCGCCCTTGTTGCCGGGCTTCGACGCCCCTGCACACAAGACGCTGCCGCACACCACCGGCCCTACCAGGCCTCCAAACCCGCTCACACCCGAAACGCCGGCCTGGCCGTCGAGGCCTGAGCTGCCCGCAATGTCGCAGCCAGCCGGCGCACCCGCACCGCCCGTGCCCCCGAGGTACGCTCCGGGCTTGCCGGCCTCGCCTGACGAGAGGTACCCTCCCTTGCCGCCCTTGCCGCCGATCGAGAACGCACAGCCGGACGCACCTCCGCCGCCTGCACCACCAGGACCCGCGGGTGAGCCGTTGGCCTTCCCGTCGGCGCCGGCCGCACCTGCCCCGCCAGCCGTCCCCGCTGCGCCTGCAGCGCCAACGCCGCCGTCTTTTCCATTCCCTGCCTTGAACGTGCAGCCGTAGGCTTCCAGTGCCGGACACGCTGCCACAGTTGCGGCAAACGAGCCCGCACCTGCCTGAACTGCGTCGCCCGCGACAAATTTCAAGTCGAACAGCAACAGCTTGGCTGTGCAACTGGAAACCTTCAGTGCGACCACGTTGCCCGAGGCATCCCCGAAGCTGCTGGAGACAGTCGTCTCGAACAGAGCGGGATCACGCAGCCAGTCCTGCGCCGAGTCGTAACCTCCGGCGACCGCAAGATCGCCCGACAGGGTGACCGACTCCAGGTAGGTCCCCGCGTCAGCCAGGATCTGCGACTTGCCCTCCGCAGTCACTGCGTCCGCACAAAGCTGGAACGAGTACATCGGATCGTCCATCGTACCGATTGCACCGGGCATACCGAGCAGTGCGGAAACGAAGCAAGCGTCTGAAATATCTCCGTCGATGCCGTCGCAGTTGGAGTCCACAATCAACTCGTCCGGCAAGTCCGTGGCCCCGGGGTTGATGTCAGGATCAAGATCCTCGCAGTCGTCAGGCACCGGGTAGCCGTCGTTGTCGTTGTCGTCGTCGCAAGCATCGCCGATATCGTCGCCGTCCACGTCCGCCTGCCCCGCATTCGCAGCGGCCGGGCAGTTGTCGCAAGCGCTTCCCTTGCCGTCGCCGTCCGGGTCCTCCTGGCCCACGTTGGACTTGAACGGGCAGTTGTCCGCAAGGTCCGGGATGCCGTCGTTGTCGTCGTCCGGATCGCACACGTCGCCTTCGCCGTCCTTGTCCGAGTCGGCCTGCGACGCGTTCGCATTCAGCGGACAGTTGTCCTTCGTGTCCAACACGCCGTCGTTGTCGTCGTCCGTGTCGGTGCAGTCCGCAGTCTTGTCCGCATCGGTGTCCGTGAACCCTTCGTCCTTTGTCCCGTCGCAGTCGTCGTCCACGCCGTTGCACGACTCGTCCGCACCAGGATGCACGGTGGCGTCCTTCGGGCCGCAGTCCTCTCCGTCGACCGTGCCGTCGTCGTCGTCGTCGTCGTCCAGACAATCCTTGGCCCCGTCGGAGTCGGTGTCCGGGAAACCCTCGTCCACCTGGCCGTCACAGTCGTTGTCCAAGCCGTCGCAGCCTTCCACCTGGCCCGGGAAGACGTTGGCGTCGTTGGGCTCACAATCGTCCACGTCCAGCACGCCGTCGTTGTCGTCGTCCAGGTCGCACACGTCGCCCCACGAGTCAACGTCCGCGTTCTCCTGCCCCGGGTTCGCGTCGAACTGGCAGTTGTCGCCTCCGTCCAGCACACCGTCGTTGTCGTCGTCCGGGTCTACGCAGTCCGGCATCGAGTCGTTGTCGCTGTTGGCAAACCCGTCGTCCACCACGTTGTCGCAGTCGTTGTCCTTGGCGTCCCCGCATATCTCGGGAGCATTCGGGTACACCGTTGCATCCAGCGGCGCGCAGTCGACGGCATCGAGCGACTTGTCGTTGTCGTCATCAGTATCGACGCAGTCGGAAAGGCCATCCGCGTCGAAGTCCCCGAAGCCGTCGTCCTTCGTCCCGTTGCAGTCGTCGTCCTTACCGTTGCATACCTCCGGGACTCCGGGGTGCACCTCGGGATCAAGCGGCAGGCAGTCCGCTCCGTCTGGAGTGCCGTCGTTGCCGTCGTCGCCGTCGAGGCAGTCCAGCGTCTCGTCGCCGTCCGTGTCGGGGAAGCCTTCGTCGATCTCGCCGTCGCAGTCTTCGTCGGTCCCGTTGCACAGCTCCGCCACCGTGTGCCCCTTTGTCGGATCGGTCGGAGCGCAGTCGGTCGCGTCCGGGTCGCCGTCGCCGTCGTCGTCCGTGTCGATGCAGTCCGCCTTGCCGTCGGAGTCGAGGTCGCCGAACCCGTCGTCGGTCACGCCGTTGCAGTCGTCGTCCTTGCCGTTGCACGATTCGGACGCACCGGGCTTCACCAGCGGGTCGAGCGGGCCGCAGTCGTCGCCGTCCAGCACTTCATCATTGTCGTCGTCGTCGTCAACGCAGTCCTTCACCCCGTCCAGGTCCGTGTCCGGGAAGCCGTCGTCCATCTGGCCGTCGCAGTCGTTGTCCAGGCCGTCGCACTTCTCCGCCACCGTGTGGCCCGCAAGCGCGGACAGCGGCATGCAGTCCGTCGCATCCGGGTCCTTGTCGTTGTCGTCGTCCGGGTCAACGCAGTCAGCGATCTCGTCCGAATCGGTGTCCAGGAACCCGGGGTCCGTCACGCCGTCGCAGTCGTCGTCCTTGCCGTTGCAGATTTCCACAGCCTCCGGGTTTACCTCCGGGTCCGTCGGCCCGCAGTCGGATGGATCCGAGAACCCGTCCCCGTCGTCGTCGTCGTCAACGCAATCCCGCACTCCGTCCGCGTCGGTGTCGGTGAACCCCTCGTCGATAGTGCCGTTGCAGTTGTCGTCTTTGCCGTTGCAAACCTCTTTCGCCTTGGCTCCGACGGTGGCGTCGAACTGTGCGCAGTCCGTTGCGTCAGGATCGCCGTCGTTGTCGTCGTCCGGATCGACGCAGTCCGCGATAAGATCGCTGTCCGAGTCCAGGTAGACCTCGTCCTTCAATCCATCGCAGTCGTCGTCCTTGCCGTTGCACGCTTCCATCGCGCCGGGGTAGATGGCAGCATCCAACGGGGCGCAGTCGTCGCCGTCCAGAGCGAGGTCGTCGTCGTCGTCCGGGTCGAGGCAGTCCTTGGTCGAGTCGCCGTCGAAGTCGGGGAATCCCTCGTCAGAGATCTTGTCGCAGTCATCGTCCTTGCCGTTGCACTTTTCCTGCACCGTGTTGCCGATGGTCTTGTCCAGCGGAGCGCAGTCCGACGCGTCCGGGTCGCCGTCGCCATCGTCGTCCGAGTCCACGCAGTCCGCGGCAGCGTCCCCGTCCGTGTTGGCGAACCCCTCGTCGATCACGCCGTTGCAGTTGTTGTCCTTGCCGTCGCACGACTCGACCGCCCACTTGTTGATCTTCGGATCCAGCGGCTTGCAGTCGGTCTTGTCCTGGTCGCCGTCGTTGTCGTCGTCGTCGTCCAGGCAGTCCTTGACCAGGTCGCCGTCGGTGTCCGGGAAGCCGTCGTCCGCAATGCCGTTGCAGTTGTTGTCCTTGCCATCGCACTTCTCGGCCACGGTCTTCCCCTTGGACGAATCCAGCGGTGCGCAGTCGCTGGTATCCGGATCGAGGTCGTTGTCGTCGTCAGTGTCCACGCAGTCCTTGGTGGAGTCGCCGTCGAAGTCCGAGAACCCCTCGTCCTTCAGTGCATCGCAGTCGTCGTCTTTCCCGTTGCAGAGTTCCACCGCGCCGGGGTAGATCGCGGCGTTGAGCGGTGCGCAGTCGGCCGTGTCCACGCTTCCGTCGTTGTCGTCGTCGTCATCCAGGCAGTCCTTGACCTGGTCCGAATCGGTGTCGGGGAAGCCCTCGTCGATCTGGCCGTCGCAGTCGTTGTCCACGCCGTCGCAAGCCTCGGTCGCGCCGGGATAGATCTTAATGTTCAGAGGAGCGCAGTCCTGAGCATCCGGCGACTTGTCGTCGTCGTCGTCCGCATCGCAGGCGTCCCCCTGGAAGTCGCCATCGAAGTTTTTCTGATCCGCGTTTACGATCACCGGACAGTTGTCGTCGGAGTCCTTTACCCCGTCGCCGTCGTCGTCCCAGTCGCATTCGTCTCCGAACGCGTCCCCGTCCAGGTTTTTCTGATCCGGGTTCAACGCCGTCGGGCAATTGTCAGTCACGTCAGGCACCGTGTCGTTGTCGTCATCCGGATCGCACGCGTCCCCCATCGCGTCGCCGTCCAGGTTCTCCTGCCCCGGGTTGGACGCCTGCGGGCAGTTGTCGTCCGCGTCGTCCAGCCCGTCGCCGTCGTCGTCGCCGACGCACACGTCCCCAACTCCGTCGCCGTTCGCATCCTCCTGGCCGGGGTTTGCGATCGCCGGGCAGTTGTCGTCCACGTCCGGCACGCCGTCGTTGTCCATGTCGTTATCGCACGCGTCCCCGATCCCGTCCTTGTCCAGGTCGCTTTGCGCGGTGTTCTTCACCAGAGGGCAGTTGTCGGCCGGATCCGGCACTCCGTCACCGTCGTCGTCACCATCGCACGCATCGCCCATGCCGTCGCCGTCCACGTCCGACTGGCTCGCATTGGAAGTCAGCGGGCAGTTGTCCTTCACGTCCGCAACGCCGTCGTTGTCGTCGTCGCCGTCGCACGCATCCCCTGCGCCGTCGCCGTCCGCGTCAGTCTGCGCGGTGTTCTTTGCCAGGGGGCAATTGTCCTTAACGTCGAGCACTCCGTCTGCGTCGTCGTCCTCGTCGCACGCATCGCCCATGCCGTCGAAGTCGGTGTCGGTCTGTGCCGGATCGGCCGCAAGGGGGCAGATGTCGAACGGATCGCCGATGCCGTCGTTGTCGTCGTCCTTGTCCACGCAGTCGTGGGTACCGTCGCCGTCCGTGTCCGGGAACAGCTCGTCAGTCTTCCCGTTGCAGTCGTTGTCCTTCCCATCGCAGGTTTCTGCTGCACCCGGGAAAGCCGTCGGGTCCAGCGGAGCGCAGTCTTCCTTATCAGCGTGCCCGTCGTTGTCGTCGTCCAGGTCGCACGCGTCGCCCTGCTTGTCCGAATCCCAGTCGCCCTGGAGCCAGTTGGGCACCAACGGGCAGTTGTCCATCGAGTCCACCACGCCGTCGTTGTCGTCGTCCGTCTCGACGCAGTCGAGCAGGCCGTCGCCGTCGGTGTCCGGAAATCCCTCGTCCTTGAGCCCGTTGCAGTTGTCGTCCTCACCGTCGCACAGCTCGGGCGCTCCGGGGTACACGCCCGGGTCCTGCGGCTTGCAGTCCTTGGCGTCCTCGACGCCGTCGTTATCGTCGTCCGGGTCGCATGCGTCGCCCGTCCCGTCCTTGTCCGCATCGAACTGGGTGCCGTTCTTCACGAGCGGGCAATTGTCGAACCAGTCGAGGATGTTGTCGTTGTCGTCGTCGTTGTCCACGCAGTCCGCAAGCAGGTCCGTGTCGGAATTGGGGAACCCTTCGTCGGTCTTTCCGTTGCAGTCGTTGTCGATGTTGTCGCAGATCTCCTCGCTCGGCGTCCCCTCAGTCGCCTTGCACTCGCTGGACTTGCCGCCGGCAGCGCATACGTAGATGCCCGCGGCCTCACATGCGCCGACGCCCTTGACGCACTTGGCCCCGATCTGGAACCCGTCGTCCTTGGCGCCGTCGCAGTCGTTGTCCTGCCCGTCGCACAGCTCGCCGACCGGCACGACCTGCCCTACGCACGGCGACCACGCGCCGCCCGAGCACGACCACGTGCCGGGCTTGCAGAGCCCAATGCCCTGCGTACCCGCGATGCCCGTGTAGCATTCGCCGATCAGCGCCCCGCCGTCCGCTCCGTCGTCGATCTTCCCGTTGCAGTCGTTGTCCAATCCGTCGCACGTCTCCTGCCCGGGCTCTTCCGCGCTGCACTTCAGCCCCGCGCCCCAGCACATGATCATGCCCCAACAGAGCCCCGACGGGCTCACTGCGACGCACGGCTGATCAGGGAACTTGTCGGACAGCCCGTCGCAGTCGTCGTCCTTCGCGTTACAGATCTCTTCGGCATCCGGATTTATCTTGTTGCTGTCGTCGTTGCAATCCCCACCCACAGGGGCCTTGTACCCGCCCTTGGGTGCGCACAGGCACTGAGAAACGCCGTTCTTCCCGTAGCCGTCGCCGTCGCCGTCCTGGTAGTAATCCTTGCACCCCAGCGCACCCGGCTCGTCCGCCTGGTAGTCGCAGTCCTCGTCCTTGCCGGAGCATACTTCCTTTGCATCCGGGTTCACCGCAGCGTCCGTGTCGTCGCAGTCACCGGCCTTCGTCGAAACGAACGGCAGGACCGGATCGCACAAGCATTTGCTGGGGAAGCTCACTCCCCACCCGTCGCCGTCCGCGTCCTCGTGGTACACCACGCAGTCGGGCGCACCTTCCTCGTCGATGAACCCGTTGCAGTTGTCGTCCATGCCGTTGCACGTCTCCACCGCCCACGGAGTCACGTCCGGATCTGTGTCGTCGCAGTCGCCCGTGCCGGCAGCGCTGTAAAGGTCGTCCGGTCCGCACAAGCACTTGAACGCGTCGCCGCCGACACCGTCCTTGTCCTGGTCGATGTACCAGTCCTGGCACCCCTGAGCGCCTTCCTCGTCCTTCATCCCGTCGCAATCTTCGTCGAAGCCGTTGCACGTCTCCTGCGCATCCGGGTGCACCGATGCGTCGGTCTCGTCGCAGTCTCCGTTCTCCTTTGCCGTGTACGGCCACTTCGCAAAGCACAGGCACGCACTGTCGCCGCCAGCCCCGTACCCGTCCCCGTCGCCGTCGGGGAAGTAGACTTTGCACCCGCCCGCATCCTGCTCGTCCACGTCGCCGTCGCAATCGTTGTCCGCACCGTCGCAGACTTCCTCCGCCTGCGGGTTCACCGCACCGTCCAGCGGAGAGCAGTCCTCGGCATCCCCGGTGCCGTCGCCGTCGTCGTCCTCGTCCGTGCAGTCGGGAGCCCCGTCGTCGTCCGTGTCCGGTGCGTCCGCACCCCACAGCGGATCAAGCGGGCAGTCGTCTTCCCCGTTTGGCACGCCGTCGCCGTCCACGTCTCCATCGACGCAGTCCGCTTCGCCGTCCGCGTCAAGGTCCGGGTATTCCTCGTCCGTCGTGCCGTCGCAGTCGTCGTCGATGCCGTTGCATTCGTCGGTCGCAGCAGGGGACACGTCCGCGTTCTCGTCATCACAATCGCCGGTCTCTTCCGAATATCCTGGGCCCCCCTCGCACAGGCACGCCGTCTCCGCGGTCCCAAACCCGTCCCCGTCCACGTCCTGGTACCATATCGTGCACCCCTCGGCATCAGGCGGATCCACAGTTCCGTCGCAGTCGTTGTCGATCCCGTCGCACGCCTCGGGGCCGGACGTGAGCACTTCGCAGTCCGACAGCCCCTCCTCGGTACATTCCTTGATCTTGTCGCATTCCCCGGGAAGCTGCCCTTCCTCGCACATCGTCCACGACGACGAATACTCGGCCCACGGCGAGCACCAGTCGCATTTGTCCTGCGGCAGGCAGACGGTCTCGTAGTCGCCGTCGGGGTCGCCTTGGCACGAAGAGGCCATCGGGCAATCCTCCTCCTCGTCGCACGGCACGACGCAGAACGAGCCCTCGTCCTGCGTGGCGCGGCAGTCGCCCACGACCACGCCCTGCGGGTTGGTGCAATCCGAGTCCTCGTTGCACGGCATGCACATGGTCTCCACCAGGTAGACGCACACCCACGCATCCGGGACCCACGGAGGAGAGGGCAGGAGCCGGCACGCCCAGCCCGGCGCACAGTCTTCGTCCGATTCGCAGGCGCACTCCCCGCCCCACTTGCACCCCGGCCCGCCCGGCCCGCCGCCGTCCCCCCCCGACACTCCCCCGTCCGTCAGGTACGGCACCGTCTTGCAATCCATCATCGAATCCCACCAGCCGCCCGTCCCGTCCCCGGAACCCGTTCCTCCTTCGCCCGGAAGGTCCCACCACAGGTACGGGACGTCGGTGCAGTCCATCATCTGATCCCACTGCCATCCGTCCGGCCCGCCGTCTGCACCCTCGACCACGTCCTCCGGCCCGGGACCGTCCGGACCCAGCTCGCCCTGCACCTCACCTACACCCTCGCTGCCCCCGTCGCTCAGGACTTCCATGGGAGCGTCGGGCATGCCCGGGTCGGACCCCTCGTCCGGAGCTTGATTGTCCTCCCCTTTTCTGTCTTTCCAGAGGTCGTACGGGCCCGGAGTGTCGATCGCGATGTCCTGACCCACCTCCGTGATGTCCTTGGGCCCCAGCTCATCCGGCCCGGTCCCAACGTCATCGTTGCCCCCGCCATCGCTGCCGCAAGACCAGACCATCAGCGTGCAGAAGAGCGCCATGAGCACGGAACCGAAGCGGGATGCGAATTTCATCGTGTCCTCCACCAAGACGCCGCCAGCGGTGCGGCGTCGGAAACGTCCTACAACTGCCAACCCTTCTACCCTACTCGAACTACCATAGGGACAGCAATAATTTTCAGAGCTATTTCCTTTAATCGCACTTCCGCTGTCCAGCACCGTGACATCGTGGCACAACTGCAACCTCGCCCGAGGGGGTCCGCAAATACTTATATTGATCGTGATTTCTTGTGCTTGTATAATAGGGCCGCTGATCGCAGGAGGATGCCAGGCCATCGTGCCAGGCGTTCCTGGGGGGCCCTTCCATTGGTGGAGGCACACATGCTTGGAATTTCCGTCCGGTTGGTTGTCCTGATTCTCGCCGTTGCGCTTTCTGCCGCGTGCAGCACCAGCAGCAAGGCGCCTCCCACCATCGAGTCCGAAACCAAGAGCGACCACCAGGCCGACAAGGACAAGATCGGCCAGGATGACGGCGAAGGCGAGGACGTGCTCGATCTCAATCCCTGGAAGGACGACGCGGACGGAGGATTTCTCGACGTGGAAGCGGACGCGGCGCCCCAGGGTCTCCTCGGCGACGACTGCGGCGGTGCGGAAGACTGCCTCGCCGGCATGTGCCTCAAGGGCCCGGACGGCGGCGTTTGCACCGACGTCTGCATGGACGACTGCCCCGCGGGCTGGACGTGCGCCAGCACCGACATCTTCGGCGGAGACATGATGTTCGTCTGTTTCCCGACCGACTTCGACAAGTGCAAGCCGTGCGCCGCACACACCGAATGCGGGACAGCGGACGACTATTGCATCCAGATCGGCGACGAGGGCAAGTTCTGCGGCCTCGACTGCGCCACCCTCGAATGCCCGGAAGGCTACATCTGCAAAGAGGTTGCCATCCCCGACCTTCCCAAGCCGGTTCAGCAGTGCGTGCCCGTGACGGGAAGCTGCACCTGCAACCAGAAGCACGGCGGGGATGAAAAACCCTGCAAGAACACGAACGACTACGGCACTTGCACCGGGACCGCGGTGTGCGACCCCAAGGAAGGGTGGGGCGAATGCGGCGCGGCGATGCCCGCACCGGAGGACTGCAACGGCGTTGACGACAACTGCAACGGGACGCTTGACGAGGGCTTCGCCGATGGCGACGGAGACCAGGTCGCGGATTGCGTTGACGAGGACGACGACAACGACGGCGACCCGGACACCGCGGACTGCGCCCCGCTCGATCCATCCATCTACCACGGCGCTCCCGAGCCGTGCGACGGCGTAGACAACAACTGCAACAAGGAGGTCGACGAAGGAGAGCTGGACACCGACAACGACGGCGTGCCCGATTGCGCTGACGAGGACGACGACAACGACGGCGTGCTCGACCCCAACGACAACTGCCAGATCGTAGCCAACCCCGACCAGACCGATTCCGACGAGGACACCGTCGGCGACGCCTGCGACATGGACGACGATAACGACGGCATCCTGGACCTGATCGACAACTGCCCGTTGGTCAAGAACCTCGACCAGCTCAACTTCGACGACGACGGGCAGGGCGACGCATGCGACGACGACAAGGACGGCGACGGCGACGGAGCGCTCAGCGACTGTGACGACTTGAACCCGGCCGTGCACGTCGGCGCCTCCGAGGAGTGCGACGGCTTGGACAACAACTGCAACGGCGAGCTGGACGAAGGCTCTCCGGACACCGACCTCGACGGGCTGAAGAACTGCTCGGACAAGGACGACGACGGCGACGCCGACCCGGACGAGACCGACTGCGCACCGCTGGACGGCACCGTGTTCCACGGCGCAATGGAACTCTGCAACGGCAAGGACGACGACTGCAACAAGAAGGTCGACGAGGGCTTCCCTGACACCAACAACGACGGCGTCCCCGACTGCGCTCCGGGCTCCACCGACGACGACGGCGACGGCGACCCGGACGTCACCGACTGCGCTCCCCAGGACCCCAACATCTACCATAACGCGATCGAGAAGTGCGACCAGCTCGACAACAACTGCAACGAACAGGTGGACGAGTCGTTCCCGGACAGCGATTCCGACGGCGTGGCCGACTGCATCGACACCGACGACGACAACGACGGCATCAAGGACACCAAGGACAATTGCCCGACCGTCCCCAACGTTGCTCAGGGCAACTTCGACAAAGACAAGGAAGGAGACGCTTGCGACGACGACGATGACAACGATGGCGATCCCGACCTCACCGACTGTGCGTCGCTGGACCCGGAAGCGTTCCATGGCGCGCTCGAAATCTGTAACTACAAGGACGACAACTGCGACATCAAAGTGGACGAGGAGAACGCCCAGGGGTGCTCCACGTTCTATTTCGACTCCGACAACGACGGGTTCGGAAACACCGCAAAGGCCAAGTGCCTCTGCGACCCCTTCGGCAACTACAAGGCCGCCGTCGGCGGCGACTGCAACGATACCAACATCATCGCTTTCCCCGGCGCTGCCGAGATCTGCAACACGTCGGACGACGACTGCGACGGCGAAATCGACGAAAAGGGCGCCACAGGCTGCCTGTCGTTCTACGAGGACAAGGACAAGGACGGCTACGGGACCGGCCTGCCCACCTGCATCTGCAAGGCCCAGGGCAACACCACCGCCATGGTCTCCGGGGACTGCAACGACAACGCAGCGACCGCTTACCCGGGGAGCCCCGAGATCTGCGACAACCTCGACAACGACTGCGACATGCAGATAGACGAAAACGCAGGAGGCTGCCTGACCTACTATTCCGACGTGGACAAGGACGGCTTCGGCAAGTCCGCGGACTTCAAGTGCATCTGCAACCCCACGGGCAACTACTCCACCCTCTTCGGCGGCGACTGCGACGACTCGAACGCGGAGACTTCCCCTGGCGCAAAGGAACTGTGCGACGGCAAAGACAACACCTGCAACTTCCTCGTCGATGAAGGCTTCCCGGACAGCAACCAGGACGGCATCGCAGACTGCATCGGTGAAGACGACGATTCCGACGGCAAGATGGACGTGGACGACAACTGCCCGCAGGTCTACAACCCGGACCAGCTCAACTCCGATACCGACAAGGACGGCGACGCCTGCGACCCGGACGACGACAACGACGGGACCCTGGACGCAGCGGATTGCGCACCCAAGGACAAGGACGCTTACCCCGGCGCAACCGAGAAGTGCAACGAGAAGGACGACGACTGCGACACCCTGATCGACGAGGAAGGCGCCACGGGCTGCTCGCTCCTCTACAAGGACAAGGACGACGACGACTACGGCATGGTCGGCCAGAGCAAGTGCCTGTGCGGCCCATACCAGCAGTTCACCGCGGCGCAGGCCGGTGACTGTGACGACTCCTCCTGGGCGGTCCACCCCGGTGCGACCGAAGTGTGCAACGGAGCGGACGACGACTGCGACGGCATCAAGGACAACGAGAACGCCCAGGGCTGCAAGCCGTTGTACCAGGACGCGGACGCAGACAGCTACGGCGTTACGACCACCAAGAAGTGCCTCTGCGCCAACACCGGCGAGTGGACGGCGTTCCTCCAGGGCGACTGCGACGACACGAACCCTGACATCAACCCCATTGCGTCCGAAGCGTGCGACTTCGTTGACAACGACTGCGACGGCAAGGTGGACGAGGGCACCGGCTCTACGTGCGGGAACTGCGACCCGACCTGCCACCAGACCGACGTGGGTCAGGGCGGAGACGAAGCGTTCGACCCCAACGATGAAAACTCCAGCGGCGTTGCGACAGGAGAGGACGGCAGCCTCGTCATGAGCAGCGAAGAGGTCAAGCTCGCGTACCTGTGGGTCGCCAACTCCGGCGAGAACACCGTCTCCAAGATCGACACCGTGACCGGCAAGGAAGCAGGCCGCTACGCTGTATGTGCCAACCCGTCACGTACTGCCGTGGACCTCTACGGCGACGTCTGGGCCGCATGCCGCAACGATGGCGCGGTCGCAAAAATCTCGGTTTACGAGAAGAACTGCATCGACAAGAACAAGGACGGCAAAATCCAGACGTCCAAGGACCTCAACAACAGCGGCAAGATTGAGTCCAACGAGATGTATCCCAAGGGGCAGGACGAGTGCCTGCTCCTCCTCGCCTACCCGGGCGGCTCGATCCAGCGGTCGGTCGGCGTGGACAAGGCGAACAACGCGTGGGTCGGCGAGTGGAACGGCATGATCCTCCGCAAGCTCAATGCAATCAGCGGCCAGGTCATGGACTCCATCAGCATCAACCCGACCCGCCCGTACGGCCTCGTGATCGACGGCAACGGGATCATCTGGATCTCCGGCCGTGAGCAGTGCTATATCACGAGGGTCGACCCCGCCACCAAGCAGGTGAAGCACTATGCCGTGCCTTCCTGCTGCGGCTCCCTCTACGGCATCGCAGTCGACATCAACGGCAAGGTCTGGGTCGCAAACAGCCATTGCAACGGCAACGTCTACAAGTTCGATCCCGTTACCAGCGCGTTCTCCACCGTCGTCACCAACTGGGGCTACGGCTACACCCGCGGCGTGGCCGCATCGCTGGACGGCTACGTCTACTTCGGGCACCACACGTGGACCTGCCAGAACGGCCGCTGGATCACCAAGATCGACGTGAACACCAACCAGGTCGTGGCTGTGTTCGCCACCGCAGGCTCCGGCGTCACCGGCGTCACAGGCGTCGCACTCGACTACGACAACAACCTCTGGGGCATCAACCAGTGCACCAACTCGGTCACCAAGATCAACGCCACGACCGGTGCCGTCATCGGCACCTACTCGGTCGGAAGCGCCCCGTACACGTACAGCGACATGACCGGCTATTCGCTCAAGTCGTACACCGCACCCAAGGGGTTCTATCAGCACATCATCCCCGGCGGCTCGGTCGGCTCGACCACATGGACCGAGCTCTCCGTAGACTTCACCGCAAACGGCAAGAGCTACATCGAGGTCAAGCTGCGCTCCGCAGACACGGTCGCAGGCCTGAACGTCACAGACTGGGTCGGCCCCTACGGGCCGTTCCCGCCCAACGCGTTCCCGCTTGACTTGAGCAACCTCCCCGGCCTGAAGGGCAAGTACCTTCAGGTCGAGTTCGGCCTGTTCGCAGACGACGACGGTCAGACCCCGCTCATCAAGGCGTTCTCCGCCCAGTACTACGACGAATGATCCTGGGCGCAAATCAAACAGCAGGAAGATTCCGAATGGCATTCTATCGGCAAACGGCGAAAAGGGTCGAAGTGTGACCCGTCACGATCCCATCCGCTGCACCGACTTCCCGGTCTTTGATCTGCGCCGTGCGTGGGCATCCCTTGACAGCATGTATACATGCCTCTATGCTGCGAAGATGGAAGGAGGAGGTCGATCATGGTCAGGACGCAAGTGCAACTGGAAGACGAAACGTACGAGGAAGTCCGGCGCCTGGCCTTCTCGCAGCGGACCTCGATAAGCGCACTCATGCGCAAAATGATCAACGAAGGACTGGGTCGCAGAGGGCGCAGGAAGCGGCTGGACGTGGCGCTTCTTGCAGGGATCGGAAAGTCGGGGAAGAAGGACATCTCTTCGCGACACGACGACTATCTGGCCGAGGACTTCAAGCGATGATCCTTGTGGACACCTCGGCCTTCTATGCGGTGGCCGATGCTTCGGACTCCTTCCACTCCAGGGCGGTCCGCGTCCTGGAATCCCTGGCCGCAGGGCGGGAGCCGCTTGCCACACACTCGTTCGTGGTCGCAGAGACCGCAGCCCTGCTGCATCGCAGGCTCGGGCACGCCGCCGCGGCCCGGTTCCTGAAATTCATCGACGGAATGGAAGTCATTCACGTGGATTCGGCCACGTTTGGAGACGCCGTCTCCCGGTATCTCAAGGCGTCGCCTTCCGACCTCAGCCTGGTGGACTGTGTGAGCTTCTCCGTGATCCGGCAGCGGTCCATCCCCTCCTGCTTCACCTTTGACAGTCACTTCCGAGATCAGGGTATCTCATTGCTGCCCGGCTTGACATCCGCCAGGGGTTGACCAGGACGCGAATTCGCGGCGCCGTCGTCCGGTCTTTAATTCCTTGACGAAGGTTCCGCACGCGTTCTAGTATCCGCCATGCCTCTCTATAGGGGGAGGTGCACCCGGAGCGGTGCAGCAGGCGCGGCGCAGTGCTTTTTCTCAGCACGGAAAGAGGGAACCATGGCTAGAAAGAACAAGTTCGAGGACGAGCTGGAAGGCAGCGGAATGGACGATGGCGGTGGCCCGGATCTCGACCAGCTCATGAAGTCCAGGCGCAGCAATTTGACCCTGGTCTTCTTCCTGGTTGGTCTGGTCGTCATCATCGGGTTCCTGGGATACGTCTTCTTCAATCAGGACGCACGCGGCCGTGTGCTGAGCTTCCTCAAGGGAGAGCTCTTCCACATGGAGAAGCAGCGCATCGAGGACCTCCAGAAGCTCTATACCGAGAAGATTGAGCAGATGCAGGAGAAGTATGGCGACATCCGCCTCGAATACTTCCCCCGCGACGCAAAGGTCCACATCATCCAGACCCAGTACCGGTACGACAACCTCGAGGACAAGACCCCCGAGCAGTGGACCGACCCGGTCGAGATCCCCAACCCCAGCATCGACCTGAAAGAGGGCGAGGAGCTCCCCTACCTGAGCCTCGAAGGCCTCCCCGTTCGCGAGCGCGGCCTCCTCTGCCTCGAAGACGGCCAGTTCTATCCCGCAAGCCAGACCTATTGCCCCGGCGCGGACGCATGCCGCACGGCAAAGGCGGAAGCGGCAAAGCTGGCCGCAAAGGAAGCGGAGGAAAAGGAAGCCAAGCCAGCGGAAGAGGGCAAGCCCGCAGCGGAAGCGCCCAAGGCCCCCGCAGGCCCCCAGGAGTCCGAGGAGTGCCGGAAAAAGTCGCTCAAGCCCGTGCAGTTCTGCCCGCAGGACGGCCTCTACTACGCAGAAGAAGCAGCCGGCGTCATGGTGTGCCCGGACGGCAAGACCCAGATGGACCTCGGAAATGTCCCGCTATATGTCTACCGCTACGATTTCCTCTTCGAGCGCAAGGACTTCCTCCCCCAGGCCGTCACCTACAACGAGAACGACTGGATGAACCTCGGCTCCGGCAAGTACATCATCCCGTTCCCCAAGGACTTCGCTCTGCTTCGCGCATGGGGCCCGGTCAAGGCCAAGTACGCCGCAGCCCGCGAGCAGATGCGCTGCTGGCGCCTTGCTTGGGAAGACAAGTGGGAGGAGATGAAGCGGGCGGACGCGGTCGCTCTCGTGAAGGAGAAGCTGGCCGAAGAGGCAAAGAAGAAGGAAGAGAAGGCCGCAGTCGCCAGGGCAAAGCGTGAGCAGTACCTGGACGCGGTCGCCGCGATCGACATCGTCCGCAGGGCAAAGGCGATGTCCACGATCCGCAACGGAATGGCCGAGGTCTTCTACTACTGCCCCGAAGTGGGCAAGTGCGACGAGGCCAGGATGGCCGAGATCCGCCCCGTCAGCGAAGACGCTTACTTCGGCTTGCTCGAAGCCATGAAGTGCCCCGCGGCCAAGTGGCCCGGTCTCGCGGAATACCTCGCCACCCGCCCCATCGCCAAGGCTGGGCTCCTCTGCATCCAGAAGTGGCTTCCGACTCAGCAGGAAGGCCAGTTCACTCCCATGAAGGACAAAGAGTGCCTGACCGCGATCGACAGCGTCAAGGGCATGAACGAGCAGGCATACCAGGCCCTGCACGCCATGTTCGTCGACCCGGCCGCAGGCGCAGCAGTGCTGGCCACGTACAAGACCGACGTCGAGAACTACGTTACCTCGCCCGACGACTACCAGGGTGCGGAGAAATACGAGGACCTCGTCTTCCGCATGGAGAGCAGCGGCAGGTTCCTGGAATACATGATCCTCGCATCGCTGTTCGACTACGCCGCGTTCACAGATGCCATGATCAAGTTCGCCAAGGCCAAGCAGATAGCCTATCGCCGTGACTGTGAAGCCCGCCAGGTCATCCCTTCGGACGTGTTCAAGGGGATGAAGGACGCACTCGAGGTCGCCTGGTGGACGGGAAGCAAGGTCGCCTTCGACGACTGGTACAACCGGCTGTGGGCCATGGACGTGCAAGGGTGCCTCCTGTTCGCCAAGGAGTACGACAAGGAGCGCTATGAGCGCGACCTCAAGAAGTTCTCCGACCTCGTCGGCCAGGAAAAAGAAGGGCTTCGGGCCCAGACCAAGGGATTCCGTGACTTCATCGTGTCGCTTCGCGACTTCGAGCGCAACCGGGCCGAGCTTAAGGAGGCCTATGCACTGTACCGCAAGGACAAGGCCGGCTTCTTCAAGCAGTACCCGCAAGCAGGAATGCCGGCGCTCCAGTCCCGCTCCCCTGCGCTGTATACCGGCATTCTCTATCTCTCCGACCCCGCCGCAGGCAAGGCAGCGCTGGACGAGCTGTCGAAGCTCCCGGAAGTGCCCGAGGGGACTCCGCCCAAGAAGCCGGGTGACCAGCCGCTCTACCACAAGTACCTGGCCTACATGGAGGTCTTCAATCCCACGCTGCTTGGCCAGGGCATGAAGAACCTGGAAGACCGCCTCCAGCCGATGTTCTATTCCGAAGAGGCGTGGGAGAAGCTGCGGGAAGAGAAGCCCGGCCTCCCCGGCTACCGCGAGGCGGTCCAGGACATCGTCAACAACGACATCCACGTGAAGTACTTCTGGCTGCTGCGCCTCATAGAGTCCCCTTCCAAGGTCGACCGGGAGTTCGCACGCCTCGACCTCAAGAAGTCGCTTGAAGTCTCCCGCTGGGTTGACCCCCTGAGATTCGTCTACCTCTCCGACCTCGTGTGGCTCAAGGAGATGGTCGGCCGGTACTCGGACGCGGTCCCGATGCTCATGGACTCGCTTACCACGGACATCAACCTCTACAACATGCAGTACGAGAAGCTGAAGCAGTGGTGCGACGTCAAGAGCCGGCTCATCAAGGAGTACCGCCGCGGCCGCAAGCTTGCCGACTCCTTCCTCAAGGAGCCCAACAACGTCCTCAAGGCGTTGGAGAAGGGGCTGAAGCAGGCCAACCGCTTCGCCCTGCTTGCCAAGAACCTGGAGGACTACGACGAGGCCGTCGTGTCAACGCACATGGCCCACGCAATGGAAGAGCTGCGTGACCAGTTCGACACCGAGCAGCGCGACAGCTACACAAAGCACGTGGACACCAACAACGAAGCGATCCGTATCGCAGCAGGCTTCACCAAGAAGGAATGGGAGAGCCTCACCAAGGAATTCGAGAAGACCGCAGCCAACGCCGAGTGGTACAACGCTCTGACCGAGCGCCTCGCCAACCGCCGCCTCGACTGCGACAAGGTCAACGTTCCCACGCCCGCCGGCTGGAACGAGCTCATCAAGGAAAAGCAGAAGCAGTAGCCGTCCCGCTATCCCCAATCCCCTCGACTCCGCTCGGGGCGGGCCCCAATCCACAATCGGTCGAGCAGCGCCAGCCCGAAGGCCAGGTTGCCGGACACGAAGCTCTCCTCGATGGTCCCCTCCGAGTTGACGAAGTACGCACCCGAAGCGATGACCCCCCAGCCTCCAACGTGCACCACCAACTCGACCCATAAATCTGCAGGCAATTTCGCAGTTTCGATTCAGATCCCGTGCTCGCTGATGTTCCAAGCAAGGATGGCGAGCGCGATCGCCCCGAGCTGAAGCTCCCTCGGATTGACCGACTCGATCGTGTCCGCATCGCAATGGTGCACGTCGAAGTAGCGCTGCGAGTCGGGGACGAGGCCGATGGTCACGCAGCCGGATTGCGCCAGGGGCTCGACGTCGGTGCCGCCGTGCCCCGCCGTCACGCGGAGAATCCCGGCTTCGCCCAGAGCCGGAAGCCACGACCGCACACGTTCGAGAGCTTCGGGCGGACCGTTCACCGTGAAGCCCAGTGGGAGGAAACCGCCCCGATCCGACTCGATCGCCGCAATGGTCTTCTCCTTCTTGCGAGCCGGTTCGTCCGCGTACGCCTTCCCCCCGGTGCCGCCGAATTCCTCGTCCATGAACATGACTGCACGTATTGTCCTCCTGGGCTTGAGGCCCAGCTCCTTGAGCAAGCGCAGCGCCTCGACCGACTGGACGCAGCCCGCTCCATCGTCGTGAGCTCCGGGACCAAGGTCCCAGCTATCGATGTGGCCCCCGACCACGACGACCTCCTCCGGATGTTCCGTCCCGGTGATCTCTCCCATCACGTTGTCCGTCTTGACCTCTCCTGTTTCGCGGCACGCCATCTTGAGGAACACGCGTGCCCTGCCGTCCGTTTGCAGCGCCTGCGACAAGGCATCCGCATCGGCGGTCGCCAGGGCCGCAGCGGGAATCTTGGGGACGTCTTCCTCGTAGACCATGATCCCGGTATGCGGGGATGAATCCACTCGCAAAGTGAGCGAGCGTACAAGCACCGCGATCGCACCCACCTTCGCTGCCCTCGCTGCACCTCGGACCCGCTGGTCAGCGGCCTTTCCGTAAGCGTCGAAAGTATCCAGGAGCGATGGGTCCATGGGGCGGTTGAGGAAGACGATGCGGCCCTTCGCCGCGTCGCCCGAAGCATCCAAGTCGTCCAGGCTCTTGAATTCCACCACTTCGCCTGCAAGGCCGTCCGGAAGCGTGCCCACGCTCCCTCCAAGCGCCGCCACCCTCAGCGGGACAGTCCCCTGGCTCGCAGACTGGAGCAGCACCGCTTCCTCCGCAGTCCCTCGTTCCCATCCTCGGACGGTCACCGGCTCCGTGCAAACGTTGTCGAACCCGAGCTCCTGCATGGTCTTTCGTGCCCATCGCACGGCCCGACGCGCGTTCACCGAACAAGCCGGCCTTGGCCCAAGCGCCACGAGATGCTCCAGCATCCTGAACGCTTCCAGCTTGGCCAGCCCCGCTTCCCTGATCCGCACGGCGATGTTCCCAGGCTTGCCACTCGCGCTCACCTCGTCTCCTCCAGCCGATAGACTCCCGAGACATACCATTGCGCTGCACGCTGCCAAGACCAAGCCGAGTTGCATACGGGCCCCCGCTGCTTACGCTCCGCACTATGCCAGAACCTATCCCGTGCCGCAATTTCGCGACGATGTGCGCCGCGAGAATGCTCCTGCAATACTCGGGCGAGAAGAGGTAGGTTCAATTCGGGTGGGGGACTCCTGGCGGACCGGCAAGTCAACTTCTGCGGACCGGGGCTGCTACTCGGGCTGGTCGGAGTCGGGCCGGTCGGCGCTGGAAGCCGGGATCGCGGTCAGGATCTCCTGGCGCTTACTCAGCCCTTCCACCAGCGCCTGGAACCCGGCCTTGGGGTTCCCACCTGCGTCCATCAGGCCGAAGTGCTTCTCCGCCTCGCCGAAGTAGCCCTCGTGCTCCGGGTCGTCCAGCAGCTCGAAGAAGAGTATGCCGAACACGTTGTTGTCGCGCAGCTCGTCGGTCGCATCCAGCAGGTTCGCTACGATGTCGCGCTGGTAGCCTTCCCATCGGCCCGCGCCAGGATCGTACGTGGACACCGCCGCATACGCCAGCAGGACAGGCTTGCCAAACATCTCGTTCAGTCGGGCAGCATACGTGATCGCACTGTCCGTTACGTCCTCGTATTCGTCCGTGATCTTCGACTTGCGCGTAGAGCCGCGCATCTCCTGGAACGCCACGAAGTCCGAGTACTGGATCGCTTCGCCCGCGGACAGCTCGATGTCCTGGTCCCCGAAGTCTCCAGGGCAAACTCCGATCAACGTGTTCGGAGCCATCGACCGCATCAGGTACATCCCGTCGATGAGCACTTCGTTAAACCCGGGCCACGACAAGATCAGCCGCTCGTCCCGATTGCTCTCGTCGTTGAACTCGGGCTCGAACACCACAAGCACCGGGTGCTCGATGGCCGCGACACTTGCCACCCGCATCAGGTAGAAGTACCAGTCCTTGCGGTGCTCCAGCACGTAGCTGCGAGAGATGTCGTCCGCGAAGTAATAGAGGATCAATACGGGCAGCACGCCGTCCGCAACCAGATCTTCGAGGTCCTCGGCAGAGGTCCACGACTCGTCGAAGTCCCGCGTGAGCCACATTGCGTGAGCGTTGACCGGTGCACCGTTCTCCTGCGCCTGGTGGTGCAGGAAGACCGTCTCGCCCCCTTGCAGCCGCGCAGACAGCCGGTCCCCCGTCCCAGCAAAGAACCCGCTCAGTATCGTCCGCGCCGCTTCCCGGTAGTCGCTCCGGTTTCCCACGTTCTTCGGCCTCGGCAAGTCCTGGTAATCCGCGTGCAGGTAGCACCTCTCCGCCGACGGACACCCCGCACCAGCAGATCCGCTACCGTGGGAGCACGCACCAAAGACAAGGAGTGTCGGAAACAGCAAGGCCGTTCTACTGCACAAGAATTTCTTTCTCCTCCCCCGGCTTGAGGTCCACGAGGATCACCAGCCCCGATACCGGCGCCTTCTTGATGCGCACGCCCGACTCGGGGGTTGCAACGAACCGGGCGGTCGTCACGTCGGAAGGCGGGAAGTAGTGGACCGGGAACTTCCGCACGTCCACCGAGGAGCCGTTGTGGACCTTGATGGATACCGTCGGGCCGTCCATCCTGCTTCGCACCTCAACCCTGGCCCTCACCTCCATCCAATCGACGATCCTTCCGAAAGTCGTAATCCAGAACTTCTCTTCCTTCATGAGCCGGATCACCGAGCGGACTACGTCCACGTTCTCCGGCTTCGCAAGGTGGTTCGTGTGGAAGCTGAAGAGGAAGTGCCCACCGAGCAGCTTCATCCTGACCAGGTCTTTCTCGAACTCGGCACGATACTGCGACTTGTCGGGGTTGGTGAGACGGGTCATGATGTTGTAGTCGTCATCAACCACGCGGGCGAACTGGTAGATCGTCGCCCCATTGACCTTGTGCGAGACAGGGTAGATACGGTCGAAGTCCACGTCAGCGTAGATGAACCGCATCCCGGCAGCGGCTACGGCCTTGAGCGTGTTCTCGTCGAACTCCTCCATCGGCGGCCGGAACCCGTCCACTGCCCTGACGCCCAGGTCTGTGAGGGCCTTCACGCTGGATTGAAGCTGACCTGTCTGGTCCTCGATGCTCAGCCCTTTCACCGCCTCGTGCTTGTTCGTGTGAGACCCGATCTCGCCGTTCTCGGCCAGTGCCGCAACAGTGTCGGGGTGCTCGGTTGCCAGGTCGCCGCTGACAAGGAAGAACGACCCTTTCACCTTCTCCTTGTGGCAGATGAGAGCAATGGCGTCACCGTTCCCGTACTGGTCCTCCACGTCCGCGGTCACAACCCCCGCTGCCTGCCTGCACCCCTCCCAGTGGCACGCCGCCGTCACCGGGCGCCTCGCTGCCCACAAGAGGGCGGTAGCTGCAAGCTTCTTCGCATCCTGGGCTTGCTCTGGTCTCGAGAGGCCCAGGCCGTCAGGCGCAGTGCCGAACCAGACGATGCGCGACCGCCCCAGGACGCGTGCCGCCAGGATCGTGTTGGACTCGTAGTCCGACGGATTCGGAAACGGCTGGAGCAGCCAGTTGACGTTGTACGCTTGCGCCCAGCGGGTCTTCGCAATCGTGGCCGATTCGCCCCACTCGTACTCGAATCTCAGCCCCGGCGGGCTCTGGGAAGCCAGCAGCGTGCCCCCCCGCATGACGAAGTACGCGAACTCGGTCGGCTTGTACTCCGCAGCCCCTTCCAACTCCATCCACTTCGCAGCAAGCGACGGCACTTCGCTGCCCCACTCGTCGTACCGACCGGTGAGGCCAACCAGTATCATCGACGCACCTTGCTCCTGCAGCTTCAGCAAGTTGGCCCGCTGCGCCTCGGTAAGCCGTTCGATCATGTGGAACACGTAGACCGTCTTGCGACGCGGCTCGGTCTCCATCTCGTAGTCGCCCGAGACCCTGTACGACAACCCCGCATCGTCCGCCACCGCGCTCCAGAACTTGATCCCCCTCCGGTACTCGAACTCCTTCTTCTCAAGCGCCTCCATGTTGGCCTTGGAGCTCACTATCGTGACTTCCGTCTCCGCATAGCTCTGGGCCAGTCCGGAGCCGCTCCAGCCGGCAACGACCAGGACGACTGCTGCCAGCAAGGCGCGCATTACTGCTCCTCCTTCGCACCTTCCGGCGTGTACTTCTCGAACAGCACCGGCTCCAGGAACGACCCGTCGTCCCCGAGGATCGGAGTCCTGGACGCCGGGCTCGGGCCACGCCTGGCATTGCGCACCTTGTACGCTGCATACGTGACCACCGCCAGCACGATCGTGGCCACAATCGTGAAGAAGATGACTTTCGAAAGAAGATCGATGAATTCCTGCATGGCTAATTACTCCGTTCCATATCGGGCAAGCTTTCCCCACGTCATCCGGAATCCCAGCACCTCCTCGACCGTCGCAAGAACCTTGCAGACGTCGACTATCAGGATGAAGAACAACCTGTATATCAAGGCGTACGGCACCAGCTTGAGATCCTCTTCCTCCACGGCGATGCAATGCACGGCAGCCACCATGTCCAACAATGTAAGTTGCAGGAACCAGAAGATCAAAAGCCCCACCATGCCGTAAGCCAGGTTTATGCCGATCAGGAACACGTTGGCGAAGATGTTCATCACGGGCCACAGCACCGCCTCGAACATCATGTACCAGAGTATGAAAAAGGTCGTGACGCTCTTCCAAGGCTGAAGGAGGATCTCCGGTCTCTTCTTCATCGACTGAAGGATCCCACGGGTCCACCGGTACCTCTGTTTGATGAGGTCCAGCAGCTTGTTCGGCGCTTCAGTGTACGAGATGGCCCCGGGCTCGTAGCGGATGCCGTAGCCGTAGCTGACCAGCTTGAGGGTAAGGTCCGCATCTTCAGCAAACGTGTCGCTCTCGTATCCGCCGACCGACTGAAGCACGCTGCGCCGGAACATCCCCACGGGGCCGGGAATGATGTTCACCGACCGGAAGAAGCCCTGCGCCTGGCGCACCATGTTCAGCCCTTCGATGTACTCCAGTGCCTGTAGCTTGGTCCACAGGTTAGTCCGGTTCCTCACCTTCACGTTGCCCGCAACCGCGGCAACGCTGGAGTCCGTGAAGTGCCGGACCATGTTGGCGATCGTGCCCGGCGCAAGCTGGGAATCAGCGTCCACGCAAAGGACCAACTCTCCCTTCGCCACGGAGATCGCCAGGTTGTGCGCCGCGGCCTTACCCTTGTTCGGTTGCCTGATCACCCGCACCTTGGCCGCACCGTAGTCGCCCGCAAACTTCCGGGCAGCCTCATACGTGCCGTCGGTCGAGCCGTCGTCGACCACTATCACCTCGAAATACGGGTACTCCTGTTTCAACAGCGACAACAGCGACTGCCCGATTACCTTCTCTTCGTTGAATGCGGGCACAAGCACCGAGACCAGCGGCAGGTACGTGTCGTCCCGGTGCCGGATGAATTCGAGCTGCTGCATGAAGGAGAACCAAAGGAGGAACAGGTATCGCAGGATCAGCAGGAAGAGGAAGAAGACCAGCATCGAAATCGAGATCGTGATGAACACGCTTCTCTGGCCGAAGTAGTACCCCTTCACCTCGGTCACCGCGTGCACGAAGATCGCCGTGAACAGCGACAACAGCACCACGGTCATGAACAAGATGGGGTACAGTCTCTTCTTGCGGCCCACTCTACCACCTGTATTCCAGGTCCAACACCGTGCTCCAGAGAGCGTAGTACCGGCCCTCCCGGCTCGAGAACGACGCGTAGCCCTCCAAACCGGTCTCCAGGTCCGGGGTCCAACGTACGACTGCTCCTGCCAGCGGGCCGGCCGCAAAAAACGTGGTCCACTCGGGACCCACCGGCGAGTCGGCCTGCTTCCGTTCGAAGCCGATGCCCGCTCCCGCGTCAACGTAGAACTCGACGTTGTCCACCACGCCCTCAAAGCGGACGACACCGAGGTTACTCAAATGGTGGGCCGGCGACCAGTATAGCCCGCCCGTGGCCGTCTGCGCGTAGCTCGTGTACCAGTGCCTCGTGCCAACGTACAGCCGCAGATCCTCGCCCCACGCCTTCCAAAGAGGCGAGAACGACGCGGAGAACGCGCTGTTCTCGTATCCGTCGAGCACCAGGAAGCGCTCGCCGATTCCGGTCGAGATGCGCCAGTCCCCGGGGCTCATATACAGCGACGCCGCTGCTTCGTAGTAGCGAACCCCCTCCCGTAGCGCCGCTTGCGACTGGCCTTGCTCGCCGTAAAGATGCGTCTCGAAGCCCAACGCCGCGGCCAGCCAGCGCAGCGGACCCCATTCCACGGACAGCTCGCCGCCGAAATCGGCATACCCGCCCTCGTTGAAATAGTACAGGACGTCCGCTCCTGCGCCGATGCGCCAGTCCGGGTCCGGCTCGTACCACCCGTCCAGGCCGCCGCCCGCGCCCCAAAGCGTTGCCAGCGCATTCGAGCTCATCATCGCTCCCGACACGTACGGCATGACGGTCGCTTCAGGAGTCACGTAGTATCGGACCCCCAGCTCCGACTTCAGGAGAAGGTAGTCCGATGTGTCGGCAGAATAGGTGAAGTCTGCCTCGGCCCGGGCCGACGTGGCCCGCCTCACGTCCTGCTCCCCGGACTGCGCAGTCTCGTTGGTCGGATCCAGCTTCAGCACGAACCGGTAGATCTCCGCTGCCGGCCCCATCCTCCCGGTCCATTGGAGGATGGCCGCAAGGAGGAGGTTCCCTTCCAGGTGCTCCGGCTCGCGGGCCAGGACTTCCCGGACTTCCTTCTCGGCCAGGACCAGGTCTCCCTTCCACGTCCTCACGCGAGCCCGCTCAACGACGATGTCCATGTCGTATCGGTATTCATCCAGGTACATCGTGAACGTGTCGATGGACTCGTCCAACTTGTCCGTCCAAGAGAGCACACGCCCCAATTCGAGGATCCCTTCCGGATCCTCCGGCTCGAGTATCCTGTACTGCCGCAGCTTACTCTCCGCTTCCCCGTTTCGGCCCTCCCTGATCGCTGTCTCGATCTCCTTCCACAGGGTCTCCGACGCTTCGGAGCGGACTCCCGGCACGGGCGCAGCTCCCTCCTGCGCTCTCGCAGACACCATGTACGGCAACTGCACGACGAGCAACAGCGCTTCCAAGGCAAGCCACACCGAAGCCTTGCCACAAAAGGATCGGCCTACGAACGGCCGGCCTATCCTTCGCTTCCGCTCCGGGCCAACTCCAGCGGCTGGAACGTTCCATTCATGGCTGGGCCGTCTAGAGCGCGACATTCTTGGGCTCGTCCGCCACCTTGTTCGAGCAGATCCGGATCAGCGTGTCCCCGTCGGCACCGTCCCTGGGATACGCTACCGCAGAGTACCGGAACCCCTTCACCTTCTCCCGTACCAGCGGCCCCGCCACCTGCACGAGCCTGGCCAGGAACTGCTCCGCTTCCAGCGTTCCGCCCTGCCCCAGGAAAACGAGAAACGTGTCGTTCGGAAGCAGCGTCACGAGGTCAGACTCCCTGAGCTGCTGGCGCAGGAAATCGCGGGTGACTTCGAAGGCATCGTCCGAGCCGACCGCCTGGATTGCCGCCAGCGCACACGGGTACGCGGCCATCTTCGCCTTGAACAGCTCGTGCTCCAAAGCGGAAGAGAAAAACTGGTACGACGTAAGCCCGGTTTCCGGATCGAGCCGCTTGATCTTCTTCAGCTTCTGGTAGAGCCGTTTCTGCACTCCGATGTACTCGGCGATCTCTTCGAGCGGGAACCCCAGCGACGTGCGCCTGAGTATGCTGGAAAGCCTGGACATCAGCTCTATCGTCGAGTACGGCCGCGGGATGAAGTCGTCCACCCCTTGCAGCAGGATCGCCGCACGCTCGGATGCTCTCCGGCGCTGCGCACTTATCATCACTATGGGGAGGTGGATGCGCTGGCTCCGCATGTAGTTGCAGAACGCCATGGCCCTGTCGTGGTTCTGCAGAGCCACCAGCACCAGCCCACACGAGGGGCTGAGAACGTGCGACATCGCTTCCGTCTCCCCCCGGGCCACCTCCAGCGAGAAGAGAGGCTCCATCTCCTCCCTCAGCCGCGTGATCTCCTCTTCGTCGTCCGCGGCAAGCAGGATCGTCCTCCCTTCCGGACGCGCAGGATCCTTCTTCTGCTCCTCGGCTTCGCTTTCCACGGCTTGAACTCCCACGCTGCGCTGGATGAAATACACCCACCGCATCCCGCGCTCCCGCTCGGCCCAGTCCTTCTCCAGCACGAGCTGCCGTGTCCCATCAGGCCCTACTCCGGCCCTGAACGTCCCGTCCATGCGGCGCCGCATCTCTGCCACGAGGTACAGCTCCTCGCCGCCGGTCGCCCGCGTCGGCTCCGCTGCCATCACCGTCGAGGGCACCGTCTCCAGCGACTCGCACACCATCTTCGTGGACTGCATGAGCTGCTCCGGAGTGGACTGCGACAGCAGGCTTCCCACCGGGAACACGCCGATGCGCTGAGGCAGCGGCGACCCGAGCAGGTAGCGCATCTCGTGGCTCATGCGCCGAGCCCCGCCGAGCTGTACCAGCTTCTCTCCGAAGAACGGCTTGCACTGCAGGATGACGAACTGCTCCTTCCGGATGTCCTTGTCCACGTCCATCCCGAGGAAGCGGGCCACTTGCTGCACGTTGTCGGGGCTCTCCGACGTAAGCAGCGCCACTCTCTGCTTGTATCGCAGACCGGTCAGCAGAAACGTCATCACCATCGCCAGCAGGTCGAATTGAGAGTCGCCGTACAGGAAGATCTTTCTCCCCTCGTCCAGACCCCTTAGCGCCCCATCGATTGTCTTGATTCCCCAGCGTTCCAGAGCACCCTCCCTGGTATTCAGTCTAAAGGATCAATCAAGTAAAGCAGATCCATAATGCACTTGGATCGGAAAATGGCAAGAGATTTTAAGAGAAATTCTACTTCTCCACCGGCACCAGCCGGACCAGATCGCGCTCCGGGAGATCCCCCACCACGGTCGTGGTGTAGTAGGGGCTCTGGTACAGCGTCACGACGTGGCCGTGCCGCGCCCCCCGGTAAACTTCACGCACGAAGGCTTTCGACGGCGGGTGCAGCGCATCCGCTGGAACTTGGTCCCGCTGCATGCGCACCACGGACACCACCTGGCCGTTGTGCAGGTACTTGAACAGCAACGCCTTGCTGGTCCCGATCCGGGCCAACCCCACCCCCTGCAGACGAGTCGAATCATCCTCGGTCAGCGGCGGCGCAGACTTGTCTCCGTCCATCTGGCTCGACACGAATTCCATGATCTTGTCCACCGCTGCCGTCTCCAGCGCCAGCGGCATCCCCGCTTCGTGCACCGCTACCGACTCGTCCAGTATCTCAGCTACTTCCCCGGACGGCGCGATGTTGCGCAGCCACCCCGCAGCAGCGACCACGAGCACCAGCGCACTCGCAGCAACCGCCACAGGAAGCGCAAACGAACGGGCCCCGCTGCGCGCCCGCACGGTCCGCATCACCGCCACACGGACCCGCTCCGACGCGTCCGACGGCATCCTGGGAGGACCCAGCTTCTGCCGCAGCGCCTGCACGAACGACTGCCTTGCCAGCACCACCTGACGACATCCCTCGCACTCGTTCAGGTGCTCCTGGAACAGCGCTGCCTCACGCTGGTCGAACTCGCCATCGATGTAGAGGTCGGTGAACCCCCGTACTTCTTCGCACTTCACGGTACCTCCTCCCCGTCTTCCGTTCTCCTCGATGCCTTCCGGTAGGTGGATAGGACAGCCACCCGGTCCATCGACCCATCCTTCACAGCGTCCGAGCTGCCCGCCGCAGTCCCGCTCCCACGCGCCTCGGTGGTGCCCGTTTCCGTCCCGGGCCCCGCTCCGACCAGCCCGATCTCCCTGGCGTACGAAAGGAGCATCCCCCGCAGCATCCGCCGCCCGCGGTGCAGCCGGCTCATCACTGTCCCTATCGGGCATGAGAGAACCTCGGCAATCTCGCGGTAAGCAAGACCTTCCAGATCGGCCAGCACCACCACCGCCCTGAACTCCGCGGGCAGCTTCTCCACGGCGTCACGCACCTGACTTCGAGTGAGCGCGTGCACGAAGCACTCCTCCGGCGACGCGGACTTCGTGAACAGCGCCGAGTCCCCCATGGCCTCGGTTTCGGGCAGCACCCCCTCCTGAAGCTCGACCTCGCACCCCTTGCGCCTCACACGATTCAGGTGCGTGTTGGTCGCAATGCGCAACAGCCAAGCCTTGCTGTTGGTCCCTTCCTGATAAGAATCGATCGCTGCAACTGCTTTCAGCATGGTCTCTTGCGTCAGGTCTTCCGCGGACGCCCGTTCACGGGTGAGATACAGACAGAACCGGTACAGGGAGTCCATCTGCGGTAGGATCTCCCTTTCTACGACCCCCTCGCTTTTCTTCCATCTGCTCACTTCTCGCCCCTGCCCTACGCGTGCACCACCACGCACACTGCACTTAACTCGCGCCCCTACATATTATTCCAGACAGCGACTGAACCCCAGGGGCGTCAAGGTTCATCCCCTCCCCCCTCGTGGGGGAGGGCAGGGCGGGGGCCGTGACCAGCACCGCCTACTTCTGTGCCTTGAGCCACGAATCGTACCACCACAGCGCCGCAGCCGACGCCAGCCCCACCCCCACAAGGATCGCCCAACCCGCGGCAGCGTACCACGGGTCCAACTCCAGCAGCTTGTCGCTTCGCTCGACCGCCCCATGGCACATGATCTCGTTGAAAATGGCCGCGCCCACCGGGTTCCCCACAAACGCTCCGATCGCGATCGGAAGGTTCGCATACCCCAGGAAGAGCCCCTCCTGCCCCTTCGGGGCAAGAGCGCCTATGTACTCGAACGTGCGCGCAGAAGCGAACAACTCGCCAAACGCAATGAGCGCAACGGTCAGGACGATGAACACCGAGCCCAGAGGAACCAGATCCAGCACACTCAGACGGACGCCCGACACGGCAATCGGCACCACGTTCACCGCCATGGCGAACGCGATGATCACCGTCCCGGCCACGATCGACCGTATCGGCTTCATCCCCCCGAACATCCTGGTCACAAGGAGCTGGAAGCAAACGATGACCACCGGATTTGCCAGCGTGTACAGGTCCACCGCCGGATTGTCCTCCACCACCTTCTTCAGATACAGCGGCACCACGTTGTAGACTTGAGCATAGAGGAAGTTGAACCCGCTCGAGACCAGCAGGAACAACGCAAACCTCCTGTTGCGCAGCACCAGCACCATGTCCGCCAGGATACGGCCAACGCTCTTGCGGGGCTTGACCGTTTCCGTACCCGCTCCGGCAACCGCAGGCTCCCGGTACAGCAAGATGACGACCGATAGAGCGAGAGCGGCACACACCGACGACACCGCGAAGATGTTACTCAAGTTTGAGCTTGTCCGTACCACGTAGCTGACGAGCCTGCCCGTGAGCGACCCGATGTTCACAACCATATAGAAGATCGCAAACGCCAGCGTAGCTCGCTGTCCGGCGGTCCTCTGCGCGGTACCCAGAATGCACGGCTTGACCACCGAGCCACCCAGCCCGATGAGAGCAAGCGCCGCCACCAGCAACGCTATCACCGGTCCAGGCGCCGTGACCTCCTGAGGGACCCTGGACAGCAACTCGGCAGCGCCGCTCCACACGGGCGTTCCCATCAGCAGGTAGCCGCCTATCAACAGCACGAATGCCACAATGAGGCTCTTGCGGTATCCGACGTGGTCTGCAATCGTCCCCGACAGGATCGGCAGGAAGTACACCAGCCCCCACAACCACCCGTTCAGCACGCTCGGCCAGTAGTCCCCCAGCCCGAGCTGCCCCAGGTAGATCACCACGAAGCTGGCCATCGCATAGTACGCTGCCCGCTCGAACAACTCCGTCGTCAGCGCGTGCCAGAACGTCTTGGGAAACCCTGCCTTGGCCGTCTCCTGCGCCTGCCCGCTGGATTCCATCCGCACCTCCCGTCCGCCGCCAACTCTACACGCCTTCCCCCTACCGTGCAAAGCCCCCCTTCCTCGATCATCACTGGCGCCTCGCACGAGAATTCCAACACCCCGGCCGTTGGGTCCGCCACGCGGACCGTACTCGTCGGGTGGTCCCACACCCCGGCCGTTGGGTCCGCCACGCGGACCGTACTCGTCGGGTGGTCCCA
>Ga0172371_10002269_pt1 | contig 30560 bp, 30 predicted proteins | sample Lak12m_FD_114543 | JGI IMG/M metagenome (GOLD analysis project Ga0172371, IMG submission 114543) | Freshwater microbial communities from Kabuno Bay, South-Kivu, Congo - kab_022012_12m | ecosystem: Environmental > Aquatic > Freshwater > Lake | place: Democratic Republic of the Congo: South-Kivu...
ACTTCCTTTAAAGAGGCTCTGGAGATCGCCAAGGACCTAAAAGATCTTTACGAAAGAGATCCGGCCATTACGCGACTCATTGATCTTGCCCGGCGGTTGGAGGGAGTGGCCCGCCACGCCTCCCGCCACGCCTGCGGAGTGGTGATCGCGCCGGAGCGGCTTTCAAATTTCGCGCCCCTGCAATTTGCCAGCAACGAGGATAGAACGGTTATCACCCAATACGAAATGAAGTCGGTGGAGAAAATCGGACTTCTCAAAATGGATTTTTTAGGATTGAAAAACCTTACATTGATCCAGAACACGATAAACATCATCCGGCGCCGCCACAAAATCGAAATTGATCTAGGCAAAATACCGCTCGACGATCCCAGAGCCTTCGAGCTTTTTCAAAAAGGTGAAACCACCGGATTTTTCCAGTTCGAATCATCCGGCATGCGGCGCTACCTCAAAAAGCTACATCCCACCTCTTTCGAAGACATCATAGCAATGGCAGCGCTGTATCGTCCGGGGCCGCTCAATTCCGGCATGGTGGACGAATTTATTGCCCGCAAACTTGGCAAGAAAGAAATTAGCTACAGCCACCCTTCTATGAAAGAGGCATTGAAAAACACCTACGGAGTAATTGTTTACCAGGAACAAGTCATGCAACTTTCCAAAGACATGGCCGGTTTTACCGGCGGGGAAGCAGACACTCTGCGCAAGGGAATGGGTAAAAAAATCGCCGAGCTGATTTTGAAATTGAGAGAGGATTTCGTGAAAGGTTGCGTGAAAAACGGTATTGGAAAAAGTATCGCCGAAAAATCTTTTACCGACATGGAAAAATTTGCCGAGTACGGGTTTAACCGCAGTCATGCGGCTTGTTATGCTATGATCGGCTACCAAACAGCGTATCTCAAAGGCAATTATCCGGCTGAATTCATGGCGGCCCTTCTGACGGCTGACCAAAATGACACCGACCGAATCGCGATTGAGGTCGAAGAGTGCCGCCAGCTGAAAATTCCGGTGCTACCCCCGTCAGTAAATAATAGCTATCGAGGTTTTACAGTGGTAGACGAGCTAGAACAACCCTCTGCTGGTCAGACGGACAATCTTGAAAGAGTTTCCGCGGGATCGAGGCCAAAACGGTGCGGGGCAGGCAGGGAAGGCAAAACAACTCTAATTCGTTTTGGGCTTCGGGCTATAAAAAACGTGGGAGACCATATCGTCAAAGTGATAGTGGATGAAAGAAGAGGGGGGCGTCCCTACATCGGCGTCAGCGATTTTTTGCGTAGGATTCAAGATAAAGATCTAAACAAAAAATCATTAGAAAGTTTGATTCGTGCCGGGGCTATGGATGAGCTGGGCGATAGGGGCCAATTACTGGCTAATCTCGATCGAATGCTCATGTTCCACAAACAGCAAATAAAAGACAGGGACAGGATGCAGTCAGGTTTGTTCGGGACGGAAATGCAGGAGTTAACTTTGTCTCCGGCTCCGGCAATCTCGGAAGATCAACGGCTAAACTGGGAAAAAGAACTGCTCGGCCTTTTTGTCTCCGGCCATCCATTAAACGGCCATCGAGATATGCTTGGCGAGTATACGGTACCGATCAGCGGCATTTCTTTTCGGGACGACCGCAGAAACGTGCGGGTGGGGGGGGTAGTGGGAACAACGAAAAAAATCTACACTCGCAATGACGATCCAATGATATTTGCCGAGCTGGAAGACTTGGCGGGAAAAATAGAGGTAATCGTTTTCCCCCGAACCTTGGAAGAAAGCAAGGACTTATGGTTTTCGGGAGCCAAACTGGTGATTGAAGGAAGAGTAAGCACGAAAGACGACAGCATAAAATTGTTGGTGGAAAAAGCTTATCCGGTGGAAGAGTTTACCAAATTGGTAGGAGAGGGGAGCGTGGCGAAAGAGTATGTGAGCACAAGAAAAGAACGTGGAAGCGGATGGCGAAACAAAAACGAGGTCCAACCGGCAGATTTCAGTGGGGTTGGTTCAGGGTTAAACCCTGAACCAACCCGCAGGCCAATTGTCGAGCAAAACGGCTCATCTGAAATCATTTCTTCCGGCAGCCTTTATCTCAATCTAGACAGTTCGCTGAATCTGCAAGTTATCGTTCCCCGCTTAAATTTGATTTTGGGAGGCTCCAGCAAGGGAGATGTCTCGATAATTTTAAAAATAAAAAACGGGGATAAAAATGCTGAAAAAGAGCTTCCTACAGAGTATAAAGTAAAATTTACCGAAAATTTAAAGAAAAGATTGGAGGAAATTTTGGGAAGCGGCAGGTTGAAATGGACAGGATGATGCTATGCAAAATAAACTAAAAAATATGAACTTCTTTTATAAGAGTAAAAAAATTTCGAAAATTGGTGACTCGCTGCGCAGCCGCCTTGCTAAAAATCAAATCTGGCGAGGCATTGAAGCCAGCCAAGTAGGCGAGATTTATAAAAACTTGAGTGAAGAACTGAAGGAACTAAAGGGGAGCCGGTTTATTTCTTGGAAGGATAACGTGATAAAGGTAGAAGTCGGTTCTTCAGTACAGCGGCAGGAAATAATTTTGAAGCAAGCAAAAATTCTAGGAGAACTAAACAGAAAAAACATAAAGGCGAAAGAGATAAGAGTGGTTTTCAAGTGAAAACTAGCGATAATAGCGCGCCCGCGATCAAAAACGGTCCGAAGGGAAGAGCGGTTTTCATCTTGGCGCGGCCCACGAGGATGAGCGCCACGCCCAAAACCGCGCCCAGTTCAAAGGCTAAAAACAGAGCGGCGGCGGTTTTGAAAACTCCCAGCAAAAACCCCAGAAAAAAAACCAGCTTTACGTCCCCCATCCCCATCCACGTTTCATTGCTTAAATAGACAATCAGAAAAAAGATGGCCGCCGCCGCGATTCCCGCGATAAGACCTGAACCGGTGCGAGTTTCCATAAAAAGAGAGAGAATAAACTGCAACGGTTTCTCCGCGGGAAAATATTTTAAATGAACCATTTGGTCATAGAAAACTTCTTGGCCGAAACTCATGAAAGAAGAAGCTCTTATCGGCAGCCAGCCGCTGGCTGCCTGTTTTTTCGCCATCTCAGCTATTTCCAGAATAAGAATCTGATTTTTGGAGGCGGCTGCGGCCGCCACAAGTAAAACGTCGAGCACGATATTATAGAAAACCGCTATGACTATTCCAGCGGCAGTGAAAGAGTCGGGAATAAGCATGTGTTTTAAATCATAGACCAATATAGCTGTCAGAACGGAAAAGGTGCCGCAAAGAAACAGAAACTCGAAAAATTTTAAATTGATGTCAGAGGAAGTCAAAGAATTGTTGATTCCGAGTTTGGCAAACAAAACAGCGAGTCCCGCGATTCCAAAATAATGTCCCAGCCAGTCATTTAATAAATTGCTAGCTACCAAATACATGGAGCTCAAAAACAGCAAGGCGGTGAGCGCTTCAACCGCGGGATATTGCCAGCTGATTTTTTGGCGGCATAAGCGGCAGCGACCGCCAAGGACAAGATAGCTTAAAAGAGGGATGTTGTCGTGCCAAGGAATGTTTTTTTTACATTTGGGACAGTACGATCTTCCGCCGAAATCCTTGTTTTTTTCGGTACGATAGATTACGACATTCAAAAAGCTGCCGACGGTAAGGCCTAAAAGAATGGATAAAACATAAATTTCCATGCTGGCAATTTTACAACTAAAAAACAAAATTTTATAATTAAGAAAATCAAAACTTCTTCCGCAAGTTTTGAAGGATTGTTTTTTGAAACACCAGTGCGAGGGCATTGATGTTTTAAAAACAAAAATGAATAAAAAACTTCCACCAACAAAAAAATTGTCTCCGAAGGGGACTGTTTATGGTGGAGATCGGTCAGTGGCTGGGAAAATATTTTTTTTAATCTTCTTTTTGCTGATCTTGGGATCGGTGGCGGCCACTTATTGGCGGATAGTAGTGAAAAGAGATTATATTATTTCTGCCCAGCAGGAATGCGATCCTGCTGTCGAGGTTTGTTTTGTGTCTGAATGCGATCCGGAAGATCCGGAAGATCTGGAATGTGCCGGTCTTCCAGAAGAAGAACGAATTACTTACTATAAAATCATCAAGAAAAACGCGAAAAATATTCCCTTGTGCGATCCGTATGGAAATGAATGTCCCAAGACGCTCGAATGTGGAGTTGGGGAGGCCGAATGTGAATTTGAATACTGTACCGAAGAGAATGTTCCCGAAGGAGAGGAATGCAGCGACCCGGAAACATACAACGCGAAAAATCCGCAGGAGGATTGCGAATGTGGAATAGGTGAAGGGGAAGAAGCGGTTGAAGACAATTCAGCTCTGAGTGGAAAAGCCGAGGCTGACGAAAAATCCGCCGCCGAAGAAGAAACGGCAAACAGCGCCGAAAAAAACTCAGAAGAAGGCGCCGGGACCGAAACCGGTCCAGAAGACGGCGAGAAAGAGGAACCGGCCTGCGATTGCGCAAAAGAATCTTCTCAGAAAGAGGAGAATGGCGACAGCGAACAAGACGGCGACAACATAAATTCAAACGATAATCTCGAGGATAATCTTGCTCCCCAACAATATTAAAAGGTGTTTTCTGCTCCTAAAAAATTTCTTCCGCGTCCGTGCGAGAACAGGAAGTTGTATTTAATTTAAGAATTGAGCATTGACCGCGATATTTATAATTGTTAGTTTCTCAATCAATGCCAAAAATTTTGGGGTTGACACAGTAAAATATTAAGTTAAACTATAGGTATACTTAAAGTTTAACTTAATCCAATGGAAACTCAGATAATCGGCATCAAGCAACTTCACAAAGACCTAAGCAGGATAGCTGAAAAAATCAGAAAAGGACAATCCTATATCGTAGTAAAAAACTCTAAACCGGTTTTTAGGTTGGAGCCTATGGAAAAGGTGTTTGAACCCAAGTACACTTTTAAAGATCTCGAGAAAATCAAATTCAAATCTAAAGACCGTAATTTAAGTAAAAAGATAGATAAAATCGTGTACGGCGTATGAAGATCATAGACTCCAGCATTTGGATAGCTTTATTTCACGAGAGAGACAGTCAAAATAAGAAAGCGAAAAAAGTTTTTTCGAAAATTACTTTTCCTGTTGCCGTGACAGAATATATAATTTTAGAAACCTGCACTGTTCTGGCAGCTAAGGCATCAAAAGAGATAGCCAATAATTTTTTGACGGTAGTGGCTGACAACGAAGATATAAGAATTTTATTGTCCAACGAAAAGTTCTTTTTGAGAGTCATCGAGCGCTTTAAAAACGCGCCTAACAAAAAATTATCTTTTACCGATACCTCTTTACTATGTTTAAGCAGGGGATATGAAGTTGTAACTTTCGACAAAAGGCTGGAGGATGAAATTAACTTCTAGTCGTCAAATTTTTCTATTTTCGCGCCTAATTTTTTTAAACGTTCCGTAAGGTTTTCGTATCCACGGTCGATAGAGTAAACATTTCTCAGTGACGATTTGCCGGAAGCGGACAACATCGCGATTAAAATAATCGCGGATGGTCGTAAGGCTGGCGGAGCAACGATTTCATTCGCCTTTAATTTTGTCGGTCCTTCAATAAAGACCCTATGCGGATCGGCGAGGGTTATGTTTGCTCCTAATTTAGTTAACTCAGTGTAGTATATAGCTCTATTCTCGTAAACCCAATCATGAATAAGCGTTCTCCCTCGTGATTGAGTCGCGATAGGAACAAAAAAGGGTAAATTGTCAATGTTTAATCCTGGAAAAGGACGACCGTAAATTTTTTCTTCCGGAGCTTTTAGCTTAGAAGGAAAAATTTTTATATCAATTAAGTTTGTTTTTTTATTGTATGATTTATATTTCTTGCTTAAATGAAAATTTAGGCCCATCTTTTCAAGTTTAAACAATTCAAGTTCCAAGAAATCAATCGGACATCGTTTTATCAGCAGAACTGAACGCGTTAGTATCGCGAGAGATATAAACAGCATTGCTTCAATCGGGTCTTCAGCCAAGGTATATTTAACGTGTTTGTTTATTCTCGAGCAACCTTCCACAACAATTGTCGTTGAGCCAATATCGCATATTTTTACTCCCAGATTTTCTAAAAAATAACAAAGTTCCTGCACTTGGTAATTGGCTGAGGCGAATTTAATTACTGTTTTTCCGGGGATTAGCGAGGCGGCTAAAATTACATTTTCCGTTACGGTATCCCCCGATTCATATAAAATTATTTCTCTTACGGAAGGCTTTATCTTACTTTTTACAGTGTAATATTTTGATCCCGATTCAATGCTTATATTAAAATTTTCTAAAGCGTAAAGATGTGGAGCGACAGTTCTCGCGCCCAGTTTGCATCCGCCGCTTTTAGGCAGTTTGAAAGCGGTGAATTTGTGAACCAGCGGCCCAAGCATTAGAAGCACGCTTCTGGTTTTAGAAGAGGACGCGTAATTAATTTTTTCAATCGATAGTTTTTTGGGCGGTTTTATTCTAATATGGCGAGGACCGGCCCATTCAATTTTTACGCCGATGGATTCTAAAATTTCTATTATTCTTTTTGTTTCCTCGAGATCGGGAAAGTTTAAAAGTTCAGTGGTCCCTTCGTTAACCAGAGAGGCGACAAGAAGGGCAACGGCCGTATTTTTTGATGAATTGATGGTGACCGCCCCCGACAATTTTTTTCCGCCCTGAATTTGATAGTGGGACATTTTCTTAAATTACAATTTAATTATAAATTTACATAAATTTAATTATTTGTATACAGTCGCGGGACCGCCGGAATTTCTAATTATATGTATATATTTGTATATATTATTGACAGATAATGTATATTATTATATAATTGTATCAGCTAAACTGAACTGAACAATCATGGATAAGGATTTTCTTTCTATTGGAAAGACGGCTAAGATAATCGGAGTTACCCCGACAACGCTCCGCCGGTGGGAGAAAAGCGGAAAAATAAAGCCGGTACGTACACCCACTGGTCGGCGGATTTATTCGATGGAGCAGATTGAATCTATTATAAACAAGTCGCTTTCTGCTTCTGTTACGAATTGGGCTTCAGCTGGGCACGGTGTAGAACCTGAAAGAAATTTTTATTGTCCAAACAGCGCAGTTTTTCAATACCGCTTGACAGTGCTGGGAGATGATTTGGATAAAAGCGGAATCTCTCTGAACAAGCGTTCTTTAATCACAGCGGTTGTCGGCGAGATTGGCAATAATTCATATGACCACAATTTGGGTAATTGGCCTGATGTACCAGGGATATTTTTTGCGTATGACCTCGAAAAAAGGGAAATAGCCATGGCCGACCGCGGGCAAGGAATTCTCAAAACACTACGTTCAGTTAAGCCCGCAATCAAAAACGAAAAGCAGGCTCTCAAAATCGCTTTTACGGAAATAATCTCGGGCAGGGCGCCGGAGAATCGAGGCAACGGGCTAAAATTTGTGAAAGAAGCGGTCGTTGCGGCCGGAATGGATTTATACTTTCAAACGGGAAAAAACTTTTTGAAGCTTAGTAAAAGGAAGGCAAATATTGTCGTGAAAACTGCCAAAAAATATATAGGGGGATGCCTAGCCATAATCAAATTTTAATTGGATAAAATCATGAATATTTACTTAAAAAAATTCGGTACGGTTTTGGTTTCCCGTCAAGCGGGCAGGGAAGCGCTGGCCGCTTTTGCGCCGACACTGAAAAAATTGTCCGGCAAGGAGATTGTCGAAGTAGATTTTGGAGAAGTGGCGACATTTTCCCCGTCATGGGGAGACGAATTCCTAACCCCGCTTCATAAGAAATACAAAAAAAGGCTGTTTCTGCTCGATTCAAAAAACTCTTCGGTTGTTTTATCGCTGAAAATAATCGAAAAAGCAAACAAGTTCAAATTTCAGAGAAAATAGTATTTTTTACTTCATGGGTCATCTGGCGGAAGATGTATACTCCGAGGCCTGTGTCAGTAGCCATGTTAACATTACCATCACTCCCAGTAATAAATAATTTCATGCAAGATTTTGGTTTTTTATTCAAAAACTTTTCGACTGGCGAGCTTTTGAGACATAAAGCGGGAAAAAGGTGGCCGGCCGCGAGCTTAATCAAGATTTTCATTGCGTTGGAGACCTTTCAACGGGTAGAAGAGAATAAATTGAATTGGAATCAAAAATTAACCCTCGATTCTTCCAACTAAGTAGAAATCTTTTCGAAACGAATAGGCTGCAATCACTTTTTCACTAATGGCAGCTCCAAGATGAAAGTGCTGCCTTTTCCTTTTCCCGGAGAGACGGCAAAAAGCTTGCCACCCATCGCTTGGGCCATCTGGCGGGAGATGTAGACACCGAGGCCAGTGCCAGTAGCCATGTTAGCACTACCATTGCTCCCGTTGCCATTCTGAGCTTGTCTGTCCGTTTGAAGCTGCGCACGGGCGGGTTTCGGGACTGGCTTACTCTGTGAGTCGCCAGTTCCTTCCTTGAATTTTTCGAATATGCTTTCCAGTTGTTTCTCGTTCATGCCGATGCCGGAGTCCCGAACGCTTACGCGCACCCAGTGGCCATTCACGGTGGTGGTACGCTCCGCTTTACCCACTTTCTGTTCCCGCCGGAATTTTTCGATACCCACGGTAACGCTTTTTTGGGGACCGCGTCCCTTGCCGGACGGTACGGGGGTATATTTTATGGCGTTGTCGATCAGGTTGGAAATGATTTCTGATATTTTTCTCTGGTCAACGATAGCGTGGAGCTCTTCGTCGGGATATTTTTCGATGAGCTTGACTCCTTTGCTTTTAGCGTAAAGTTTGATTATTTCCACCGTGGCCGAAACCACCGACACGACATCGACTTCTTCAAGCTCATATTCGAGGCGGCCGGCCTCGAGGCGGGAAGCGTTTAACATGTCTTCCACCAAAAGACACAATTTTTCGTTGTTCACGAAGATTTTTTCCACCGCTTTTTTCTGGGCGATGGGAATTTTGCCGAAGGTGTTGTCGAGGATGAGGGAAGTGAAGCCCTTCACGGAGGTGAGGGGAGTGCGCAGTTGGTGTGAGGCGATGGAAATGAATTCCGATTTGGCCCGGTCCAACTCTTCAAGTTTCGCGTTGAGCCCCGCCAATTTGCGGGAAGAAAGGGCCAATTGTTTGCTGGTCTCCACTTCCTCTTTCACGGATTTAAACAGCATCCAACCGAAATAGGTCACAAGAGCAAGGATTATGCCGGTCAAAATTTGGTTGCTTCTTTCCTGGACGATAAAAAATTGCGAAAAAACTCCAATCCACACTGCGACGATCAAAAACTGTGCGGCGATAACCTTAATATCAAACGTCTGATATTTGAGAATAAGATATGAAATAAAGACCAAAAATACAATCATTCCAAAAAGACCATACTGCTCTAAGTCGTAGTTTTCAACATAACCTTTCTCTGCAAGGTAGCTGGTCAAAAAGCCCGCAGTAAAAAATAACAATAAAAACAAATTGATCCCAAAAGCAAGGAGAAAAATTTGTTTTTTGGTATCTAAGGTAGCCACCTTTATTTTTTTTATCGAAGAGAACAATATCCATACAAAAATAACGAAACCCAATAAGTAATAGTAGTAAGTGAAATATCTACCCTCCAAAGCTTCACAATTAGGAACGTCAAAGCCACTCAAATTCAATGTCGTGGGTGTAAATATGATTACTGGAAGCAGTAAAAATCCTAAAATAAACTTTTTTCTGAAAGATATATCCTTACTACCAGTAGAAACTTCAAAAAAATAAAACGCCGATATAAACAATAAAGAGGATAAGATGCCAAGCAATGCCCATGCAAACATTATGTAGTAGTTAGCATAATTAGTCCAAACAATTAAATCTAAAAAAGTCCAAAACGAAAAGGCCAACGAGATTCCAAGAAAAGTTTTACTTACTAAAGAGTTTCGATTTTTAAAGTAAATAAAGACACCCATAAGTACAGAAACGATAGCAGTGGGTATATGGGAATAGTATAAAAGAGCAGGATTATCCTGTACTGCCAGATAACAACTTTCTATTTTATTAATAAAATCAAATTCCATGATTCTTTATTTTTGTATTCACTATGTTTACTTTATCTTAAAGGGAAGGAACATTTTTCTCAATACTTTTTGGGTAACACCACCAATATAAATCACTTTCATATTTCAGAGGAGTTATTGGTACTATTATTGGATTGACATCAAAAATATTTATCAACTTATTAAAATTTTTAAGCACAGTATATTCAGTAAAGTTTTTTTCCTCCTCGTTTAGTAGAAAGTTCTCAAATAAAATCCCATGGCAAATATATAGAGCTAAAGAATAATAATAATATTTTTCTGGGACTCTCCCTTTTTTAGAATACCAATTTTTCATATCAAACCTTTTGATTGTAACTTCGGGCGCGGTATCTTTAACGAGTTTATGGTGAAACCCTACAAGTTTCTCACCCCACGAAGTACAGAGGTTATTTAAAGGTTTTCCCTCCGATACGGGGAAATCAATTATTTTTGAGGTGTTTATTTTACTCCCCCCATTTTTACCCTCACCGTCATAGAGAAATAATTTACATAAATGGTATTTATCTGTATTGCCTGCTACAAAAAGATCTTCAACATATTCTAAAAAAACAGGCTTTAGCTCAGATAATTCGGATAGCTCTAAAAAACGAAAAAAATCATAATTGGGGGATACTATATATCTCGAAAGCACTGCTTTGGGTTCGCCTTTAAATACTTTTGGTATTCCTTTTCCCAAAAACTTTTCTACTTTCTTCTTCAGTTTCTCATCGTTCCATCTCCTCCAAATCTCCTTCTTGGCGATGGAGAGGGGGGTGTAGAAATTTTTCAAATAAAGCTGGCCGTCTTTGCTTTTCGCGATCGTGGCTTTTTCCATAATACTTACCTTATATCACAAGTATTCAAAATCGGGAATAAATTCGTAAATTCAATTCCCTGTGCCTAATTTAATAATTCGATTTGACTTTACAAATAATTGTTGAATAGTTATTTCAATAAAATCAAGGCTCGCAAGGAGGTAAGCCATGCCCTTTTCAAAAACCAGATCGGACAAAAGTGAAGAATTGCGGAGAAAAACCAAAACTCTTGTTTCGTTGAACTTTGTTTTTCTCGAAGGCGGGAATGTTAAAATGGGAACCAACAACCCAACACCCTGCAGACTTGAAGTATCCAAAATAAGCGAAACTCCCGAAAGAACAATTTTCGTTAAACCGTTTTGGATTAACAAATTTTGCGTAAGTAACGGAGAGTTTGAAATGTTTAACCCAAAACATAAAAGGCCGCCTACTTCTCCCGGCGACAAACATCCGGTAACGGATATAACCTTGTTGGAGGCAATTTTATATGCCCAGTGGCTCTCAGAGAAGCATGAAATGGATTTTCAACTTCCCTGTGAAGATCAATGGACATTTGCCGCGGGGCCATCCGGCTGGGCTTTTCCCTACTCCAGAGAAAATAAGCCGGACAACAAGAGGTCTAATGTTTTTGATCCCGAATTTTACCTCACGCTTGAAGTTAACGATAAAAGATTCGGTCAAAACTGTTACGGCCTGTATCATGTTAGCGGTAACATCATGGAAATCACGCGTGATTGGTACTATACTAAAGGGCATTGCGGAGCCAAGACGGACGGAGCCTACTATATAGCCAAGGGCGGAGATTTCGGCCACTGCCCAATGGCTTCCTCAATAAATTCCAGAATTATAGTGGATGTGACTGATCGGTCGAGCAGAATAGGTTTCAGGCTCGCACATCCCGATCTGGAGTAATATAGCACATTCGGGGATCTCAAACAATCAAGTAAACGGCAAAGAGATCCCCAAACATATTAACCTTTGAAGTTTTTAGCATATAAAATTGAGAAAATGAAAAAAATCTCAATACGTCTAAACGGTTTCCAAACCACCATTAATAGAGAATTCGAAGTAAAAGGCATATCCGATTTTACCGATGGAAAGGTTTCTTTGAAATATCTGCCCGCTTTCCCGGACACGGGAATCTTGTTTAAAACAAGCGAAGGAAAGATAGAAGCCTCCTACCGCAATTTTAGAAGCAGTAAACTGCATTCTCACACGACCGAGATTTCGAAAGGCGATGCAAGAGTGACTACTGTGGAGCATTTACTCTCGAGTTTCTATGGTCTAGGAGTTGATAATGTAGTAGTGAAAATGAACGGAGCCTCCGAGATTCCAATTTTCGATTCCTCTAGTTTAGTATTTGCACAGAAAATAGTGGATTCCGGCATAAAAAAATTAAAGAAAAAAAGGAAAGTTTTAAAAATTAACAAGCCGATAATTATTAAATCAAGAGATAATTTCTCCTCTGCGGTGATAATACCCAGTAGCAGCTTCAAAGTGAGAGCAATAATAGATTTTAATGGCGCGATAGGGAAACAGACTTATCTCGTAGACTTGACCATGGCAGAGAATTATCTAAAAGAGATAGCTCCCGCGCGAAGTTTTTTTATAGAGCCTTTTAATCCCAAGAGTTGGAAGGTTCTTAGGAAAAAATTTAAGATGCTGCCTGAAAATCCTGTCCTATCAAATATAATAGTTTACACTGAGAAGAAGTTTATCACTAAATTGAGATATGAAAACGAGCCGGTAAGACACAAAATTTCAGATTTCCTAGGAGACCTATCATTGCTTGGACATAGGGTTATGGGAGAGTTTATACTATACAGACCAGGGCATTCATTTAATAATGAAATAGTTAAAAGATTAGCTAAAGAATTATAGTTGTAAAATAAAAAAGGACGGTGTTGTCGTGGAGACAAACACCGCCGTTATTAAAATAGATAACTTGCGATAAAACGCGCTGCTACTACGATCCCAGAACTTCTCAGGGACCAGTAGGCGCAGCTCACCAAGGAGCTTAGGAGAAATATTTTCATATCTCTCATGGTTAACCATCCATTATTTCCTCGCCGAAAATAAGCTGTTGTTAAAAACGAATCGGCGAAGATCGATAAACTGAAGAAAGAAGAAATTTTTCCTCCCAGCAGCAAAGCCATCACGAAGGTTGGAAAAATCAACGGTTTCACCGCGGCTACCGCGAAGAAAAAAACGATCTTCGTGCGCCATCCACCCATTGATCGAAAAACTTGAACGAAGGACATTTCCGAAACCAGCTGGTTCAGCTCCTCCATGATTTTGTCCAGCCAGTCAAAACCGAAACTTCTATTGAGGTACGCGAAGAAGTACAAAAGGCTAATGTTATGGATTATCGCAAGACACGTCATCGCGAGGTTCCCATAAAAATAGCCAAACTCGCTTACCGCATACCACCACACCGGATTGTCGAACACCCAACTCCAATAAAAGTAAATTGCGAGAAAAACGACTATAAAAGTCGCCTTTTCGACAACTGTAACCGGTGCTCCCGTTTGTGCCGCGATGGATCGCGCGGCACGCTTCAGCCATCTTGCCATTGTGCTCATCGCGGCACCTCCGTGTTTGATGTTTTCGTTCGTAGGAACGCAGCGTGCTGGATAGCAACAAGGATAAATTCAATAAATCTCCTCTTCGCCCCTCCTTAGTAAGGAGGGGACAAACCCTGACATCTTGTGTTCCTACGAAACCAGTTTTAAGGTACTTTTTGCCATTTTTAGGCAACTCCTAATTATCGAAAAAACTTCAATTTCGTCAAGCGAAATGGGGTTATTGCTGCAAAGCCACCTACAATCATCGTTTTCACCCTCAAAAATACCGCGTATTTTCTTCCCCCGCACCATACGACGCGGGGCAAGTTGTACCTAATTTAATATTTCAGCATTGACCATCAGATATATAATTGTTAGGTTTTCAATCAATACTTATAATTATATTAATTGGCCACATGAATTTTTTTGACTTTTTACTTAAATTAAAATATTATAATAATGCTAAAAACGCCCGTTCTGTATTCTCTCTTTGAAGAGAAGCACAACGGGCTTTTTATATATGAAGAACCAAAGAGTCGCAATTTATTATGATGGTAGTAATTTTTATCATAAACTCAGGGGTCTAGGAGTAACTAACGCAACATATTTTGATTATTACGGATTCTCTCTCTGGTTAGCAAAAAAACGTAAAATTATTTCAAACAGATATTATGTTGGCATAGTTAGAGCGGAAAAGAAAAACAAAAAAGCTCAAAAAATGAGGTCTGCCCAACAAAAACTTTTCTACTTTCTTCTTCAGTTTCTCATCGTTCCATCTCCTCCAAATCTCCTTCTTGGCGATGGAGATGGGGGTGTAGAAATTTTTCAAATAAAGCTGGCCGTCTTTGCCTTTCGCGATCGTGGCTTTTTCCATAATACTCACCTTATATCACAAGTATTCAAAATCGGGAATAAAATCAATTTTTCCTGTACCTAATTTAATAATCTGGCTATTGACTTTCCAAAAATCAGGAATAGATTAAATTTAATCCAGCACTTTAACAATGACATTGACGCCTAAAGAAACCTAAACGATACATGTTTGATATCCCGAACTTTAAAAAATAAACCAGGGAGGTGCATAAATGAGACCAATGGTTTGTGGGAAATTTTATGATAAGTACATCATCGTTTACCGCTTTGGGAACAAGGGAGCAATGATCAGCGAAAGCTTGTTTGGAGTTCTGACTAAGCTTTCTGTTGAAAACGCCGACGTGCCAGAGCAGCTGGCTATCTTTCTGGGGAGAATTGGATTTTCCGGTAATCTGCCTCAGAAAGTAAACGACTTATTGCAAATCATGCCACAAGGTGAATTAAACTTTGGTTCTGCTAGCTATGAAATCACGGAAAGATGCAACTACCGGTGTAAGCACTGTGTGCTCGGCGAGAGGAAGGTAACAAAAGAGTTGTCTGTTACTGAGAAAAAATCCTTAATCAAAACCATTCGAGTCGCCGGATGCATATATTTGCAGATAACCGGCGGTGAACCTCTCTTGGCATCTGGATTCGAAGATGCCTACTATTTTGCCTATTCGCTTGGCATGCTGGTAAAAATCCAAACGAACGGTTCTCTGCTCTCAGTAAGAAAAAACCAGAAGATACTCGAAAATTGGCCGCCCTACAAGATTGTCGTAAGTATTTACGGAGGAACGAAAGAGTCTTACCAGAATTTGACGAGAACACCCAATTCTTTCAGCCTCTTTCTTGAGGCGATGGAATGGCTTAAGAAAAGCGGTATTTCGGTAAGGGCGAACATCATCGTAACTCGGTACAACGAGCATGAAGTGGGCAGAATGGTTAATATGGCAGAAGAAGCAGGGTTCGAGTATTTTGCCTATACCAAGCTAACGCCCACTTTCGAAGGAAATCCGGCTCCAATGAACTTGATGGCGCGAGACTGCGCAACCCTAGAGGAAATTGATGCCTACAATCCAAAATCGATTCCGCGCACGACAAAAGACAGCAGATATGGCGGATGTTTGGCGGGAAAAGCCTTCTTTCACGTTACCCACAAAGGTGAAGTTATGATATGCCAATCTGCCAGAGATAAGCGCTCTGACTTGTTAAAAGAAGGGATCAGTGGCCTTGCAAGACTTTCTAAATTATCAGAAAAACTTCTAACAAGGCCTAGCAAGTGTAATACTTGCGAATACAAGGAGGAATGTCCAACATGTCCGCCAAATTTGGAATTTTTCCGGAAAGCGGACAATGTCCCTTCTTACATCTGCAAGAAGCTGGGATTATAAATCCTACAAAGGAGGTGAAACAATGAAAGCTTTGGATGAGTTGCTGAAAGTCAGGGTTGTGTCATTGGAAAGCGCAATCATGAACAGCTGCTCTTGTCGCGCTGCAGTTGACCAGCCTTGGAAGTAATTATTTCTGCAAACACTTTAACAAACAGACTGGGGAAATCCAGTCTGTTTTATTTGATGATAACATAACAATTAGAGTAAGTTACAATAAGTATGGACGCAAAAATTGCAAAAGAATTAACTAAGGCTATCGTGGATTTTGACCATCCTTTATTGGATTTCAGGAGCCGAGAAGCCAAAAATAATGCTAAGTGGGTATATAATTTTTTAAAGCCCTACTTATATAAGAATTGTAAACTGATTGATATTGGATGTGGGACGGGAAAACAATCTTTTGCCATGGAAGAACTAGGCGCAGACGTGGCTGGCCTTGATTGTTCAAAGGAAGCAATTGAATATGCGAACAAAATCAAGAAGAAAATTGGCAGTAACTGTAATTTCACTGTTGGAGAATATACGAATATACCTATTGAAGATGGCGCTTTCAATATGGCGATCTTTCCAAAAAATATCATCGAGTGTTCATACCCCGAGATAGAAAAGCTCAGTTTTGAAGTCAATAGGATTTTAAAAAGAAATGGTAAATTCGTGGTTACAATGGAAGACGGGCTAGAAAAATTACTAAGAAACAAACGTCGCTTTCTAGACAACTATGATTTATCAAGCGGTAAGTTTGATGACTGGATTACTTTGCCTGACAGTAAAAAATATTATTATCCGAATTATTTTTGGACTCTTCCTTTTGCAAAAAATATCTTTTCAAAAAAATTTAAACTACTTGAGGAAATTAAAATGGACTCCAATTTTTTTATGCTGATTTTTGAAAATTGTAGGACTAATGCTGACCAAAAAAGGTTTTGTATCTCGAAAACAGCAGGACAATAAAATGAACCTATCTAAAATGAGTTATATTTTGATAACGGAACCAATGGTAAAATTTTCTCCCAAAAAATATTTTGATAATTTCGAAAATTACTGTTCCCTTTCTTACCCGAACTATCTAAACGGCTCTCCCGAATTTAGATCAAAACAGAAGAATCTTTTTTTGAATGGAAAAATTGAGAATCCGGTTTTTGACTATCCCAAGTTAAAGAGAGCTGAAATAAAATTATGGCGCAAAGGGCTAGCTGATCTTAAAAAAGAAGTGGTTAACCAAGAAGACAACGCCGCCCTTCGAAAGGCGTGGGGGGTACCCCAAGTTTAGAACACTGTTTCTACAAGTAAAAATTGGCTGGTGTACTGGATCGGGGACATTCTGAGAGAGGTGTGGATGCGTTCGTGGTTGTAGGTGTAAATTGCTTTGTAAATAGCATACACCAATTCTCCTAAAGTCCCAAATCGGTTGGGATCGCCCATGTCCACTTTGAACTGCGAATAAAAGGATTCCTGGTAACCGTTTTCCCATGGCGAAGCGACGTTGCTTGAACAACTTTTGCAGAAATACGATTGCTTCCCTCTGTGCTTACCATTCTTCTTTACCTTAAAAGAACCGTATTTCGGACACCTTTTTTACTCATTTTTAAAGTCATCGTTAAAATATATTCTGTTTACAGCATAACTACCATATTATCCAGTATTTTCAGCCGTACATTTTTGCCATTATCCCTAAAATTCTAGAAAAAATGTCACCGCTTGTACCTGATTTAACAATTTTTTAATCACTTTTTAATAGTCGGTGTGGTAGGATAAATTGAATTAACAACCATACCAGCATGAAGAAAAACAATTACGCTTTTATAGATAGCCAAAATTTAAACTTGGGAGTGAAAAGTCAAGGATGGACCTTAGATTTTAAGCGGTTTCGTATATTTATCAAAGAAAAGTATAATATCGAAAAAGCTTTTCTGTTTATCGGTTTTGTTTCAGATAACCAACATTTGTATGCCGAATTGCAGAAATCAGGATATATTTGTATTTTTAAGCCGACCCTAAGAATCAAAAAGGGTAGAAAAATTAAAATCAAAAGCAACGTTGACGCCGAGCTGGTTCTGTATTCTATGATTGAATATTATAATTACAAGAAATCATTGATAGTTTCAGGAGATGGAGATTTTTATTGTCTGGTAGATTATCTAGCCAAGAAAAATAAATTGCTCAAAGTTATTGTTCCGAATGCACGGTATTCGTCTTTGCTAAAGAAATATAGCAGATATATCTCGAACATTCAGTTGTTTAAGGAAAAACTTGAACGAAAATAAAAAAGAGAGGCATTCCCTCGGGACGAAACCCTTTGGTAGTCCTCTCATCATGATTAGTATTATATTAACAGGATTAATTATAAAGTCAAATTTCCCGTTTTTTTCAAATAAAGCTGGCCGTCTTTGCCTTTCGCGATCGTGGCTTTTACCACTTAACGGACGGGCAGGGAGGGGGGCAGACTTGAATCATAAAATTCTAGAAAAATTGGTTCAGGTTTCAAACCCGAACCAACAAAAGGGGTAGACTGGTTGAATTTTTCTGTCTAGGAGTTTCTGTGCAAGGGGTTAGCGTATGGTATGCAAACAAAAAAGGCGAAGATTAATCATATCTTCGCCTTGTGGTGAATGAATATTGTTATTGGGGAGTACGGCTACCGGTTCTCGTAATGGTATATTGGTGTCGTGCGCGCGCGAACTACCGCGCGGCGGATTTTTTCAGGACGTACTCGACTACGTCTTCATCTCTACAGCCGAGTTCGTATGCTACCCCTTTCTCGATGTAACTGAAAAGAAATTTGCAATTACGCATCGGACTGTCCGGAATCAACCTGACTGCGATGTAAATGTAATCCTCCGGATTGCCGATGCACACTGTTTTGCATATCTTCCTGCCGTTTCCCTCCAGATACTCGACTTCGGTACAAAAGGCTCTCTTGAAAAGTTCATCAAGAGAATCATTGTTCCTGACGCGCGTTTTGATTTCCTCTTCGTTCTTTCCGGCACCGACAAGCAGGAAATTAGCTTCTATCTGGATTCTTTTCACGTGTTTTACATAGGTCTTTTCTCTTAGCCATTTTTGGATATTGGGTCGGATGCCATTGATGTAAGTATCAAGCCACATTATGCTTCCATCGGGGTTAAACAAAATGCTGTCGATTACTACGGGCCTTTGAAGTTTCGCGTTAGTTTCTTCGGCTTGGCAGGTCGTGATGGCCAGTAGGATTAGAATTGTTACAAATCCTATAATCGACCAAATCACTGTTTTCTTCAATCTATTCATTTTTTGATCTCCCTTCGTTTCTTGGATTTTTTTCGAAGCGCGAAGCACTCCGGTTGGGTTGTCAAGGTGCGCAAAGTTGTTTAAAAACAAACCTTTTTGCTTAAAATAGCACGACATGTCGTTTCAAGACATGCTTGAGACAAATTCTAAGCAACTTTTAATTTTGGCTATTTATACAATCTCGTCAAGCGAAAACTACCTGTTCCGCAAAACCGCTCACAATCAGTTTTTTTAGCCTCAAAAATTCCGCATATTTTCCCATTGAGCCTAATTTAATTTTCTTTTAATCAGTTTTTAATAGTCGGTGTGGTAGACTGTGGCTGAATTCTTAATACAAAACGATGGAGAAGGAGTTTGATCGCTGGAATGTATTATTAAAACGGTTAAATAGAAAAAGAACTATTTTTTGTCACGAAAAGGAAATCTGGTGGTGCAGTTTAGGCTTAAACGTTGGTTGCGAAGAAGATGGTAAAAATGTAAATTTCGAAAGACCGGTTTTAATTTTGAAAAAATTTAACAAAGAAATGCTTTGGGTTTTACCAACAACAAGTAGAATTAAAAAAGGGGAATATTATTTCCAAGTTTTTTACAAAGGCAGGCAATATTCCATTATTTTGTCTCAGCTGAGAGTAATGAGTAGTAAAAGACTTCTTAGAAAAATATGGTTTATAAAGACAAACGAATTTTTGAAAATAAAAAAGTTAATAAAAAATTTGCTATAAAAATTTAACGGACCTCCCCTAAAGGGGAGATCCTCGGAGCCGCGAGTCCATCTCAATCGTTCGTGGCGCTTGTATTATTACAGTACACTGAAACAATATTTTGTCAAATCTCAGAAGTTTTTCAAATAAAGCTGGCCGTTTTTGCCTTTCGCGATCGTGGCCCTTGAAAGAATCGAGATTCGATCGAATTATAAGTCTATCTTCCAATTCCTTTGTAACTGATTCCGGCCTTTAGGAATCCTTCCTTGTCCAGAAAGTTCATTCCGTCGATAACCACTTTTATCCTGTTTCTTTTGCAGACGGCGGGGGTAACTTTTTTGAAATCTTGATGGTTGGTAACCAGCACCAAAACTTCAGTTTTTTTGAGCAATTCGTCTAGATTTCTAACCGTGTTTTCTCTTTTGACATAAGGGTCAAAAACTTCAATCTTGCCTTTTCTTTCCAAAATTTCTTTCTTGATGTGGTAGAATGGCGAATCCCGCATATCGTCGACGTTAGCTTTATAGGAAGCACCCAAGAGACCTATTTTAGTGCCGTTTACCGCTTTGCCGATTTCGTTTAGTTCCTTGGCCAGAACCTTTACCGTGTAATGGGGCATACTGTTGTTGATTCGGCGAGCGAGTTTCAGAAAATCATGCTCGAAACCGATCCTGCGAGCCTTTTCAATGAGATAATACGGATCGACCGGAATGCAGTGCCCGCCAACTCCGCGACTGGGCCAATGGGGCATAAACCCAAAAGGTTTAGATGAAGCCCCTTTGATCACGTCGACAAGGTCAATGTTCATCTTGTCGAAAGATTTAGCTAATTCGTTCACGAACGCGATGTTGATGTCTCGAAAAGCGTTTTCAATGGTTTTGGTCGCCTCCGCCTCCTTGATTGATTTCATGGAGGTAATTTTGCCTTCAATAACGGAATGGTAGAATTTCGCGGCTTTTTCCAGACATTTTTTCGTGACGCCGCCGACGCAGCGGTTGATGTTTAAAACGTTCCAGACCGGATCGCCGGGGTTTATTCTCTCGGGGCAATGCGCCAAGAAAAAATCTTCGCCGACTTTGTGTCCGCCCTTCTCGAATATCGGCAGCACGATTTCTTCACAAACTCCCGGATTGATGGTGGACTCAACCACCACCAGAACCCCTTTGTTGAAATTTTCGGCGATTGATTTGACAGCCCCCTCGAGAGGCTTGAACACGGGCAGGCTTTTTTCGTCCACCGGCGTGGGCACGCAAATTATCGCGATATCGGTTTTTTTCAGTATTGCCGGATTGCTAGTCGCTTTGAGTTTTACTTTAGGTAATAACTTACCGATAAAATCGTCTTTAAAAGGCGGTTTTTTTTTGTTTATCAAATCAACCGCTTTTTTGTTGAGGTCCAGCCCGTAAGTTTTGTAGCCTTTTTTGGCGATAACGCAAGCCAGGGGAAGGCCGACATAGCCGATGCCGATAACCGTCACCGTAAGGTTTTTGTCATTCTTCATGGAACGCAATTAAGAATCAAATGTGACTTTAGAATAGCAAGACGAAACCATATGATCAAAAAATGTATACACCCTTAATCCACGCGGAGATGTTCCGTGCGACTTATGCCGGTTTTTTCTCCGTTACGACCTTTTGGATAAACTTTTTATCCGGCGGATTTTTGAGATCGAGAGGCAGTTCAATAATGAAACTGGAACCGCGGCCTTCACCAGCCGACTTGGCCCAGATTTTGCCCTTATGGGCTTCAATCATTTTGCGCACGACATATAAACCCAATCCGGTGCCGACCGCGCTCATTTTGTTGCCGCGGCCGGCACGGACGAATTTTTGAAAAAGATTTTTAATTTCTTCTTTGCGAAGACCGATGCCGGTGTCAACGACGTTCACTCGGACTTTATTGCCGGATTTTTTTATTTTTACTTTGACCCCGCCCTTGCGAGTGTATTTTATGGCATTGTCGATTAAATTGGATACAGCTTCAGTAACCTTTTGTTCGTCTACCCATGCCAATAATTTTGCGGATTTCCATGGGGAAAATTTCAAGCGAAGTTTCTTGTTTTGTGCTTGAAGAGTGAGTCCGTCGACCGCTTTTTGAGCAATCGCGCTGATATCTTTTTTCTCAAAATTGAAATCCACACGGCCTTCTTCCAGATGGGAAATGTCCAGAAGGTCTTCAATTAGGCCGATAAGGCGTTCATTGCTGATGTAAACCTTTTCCAGAGCGTCTTTTACGGGTTTTTTGAGTTTTCCATAGGATCCGTCAAGCAACATTGAACCTATGCCCTTAATCACTGAAAGCGGGTTGCGAAGTTGGTGCGACGCGGCCGATATGAAATCGGATTTGGCGCGGTCCAACCTGTGAAGAGCTTTATTAGCTTTGTAAATTTCTTGAGCCGTGTCTTGAATGCGCTGCTTTTTTTGAATTTCACTGACGACACTGCGGACGAGAAGATGGGAAAGGCCGCTCAGAATCAAAATCAAAATTGCCCGCAAAATTATTTCTTCAATACTTCCCGAATTCAAAATACTTACTAAATTAAATATCACGATTAAAGCGGCGATGAACTGGGTAAGAAGAACTTTGTAACTCAAAAAGTAGCGGCGGGTGATAAACAAAGACTGAAAAACGATAATGGCAAGAAGGGAAATGGCGAGAATTTCTCGCGGGAACACGCCATAGCTTGTTCCCGCGGATAACGCCAGGCCCCCAAAAGAAAAAATAAGCCAAGACAGCGCGAAAAGGCGGGCGAGGATTTTTTCAAAACTTTTTGTGTCGCCCGCACTCAAATGTTTAAGTAAACGAACCGTTGACACCAAAGCGATGATGGCGCTTTCGGCCAGAAAAATCGAAGAAAAAATAAGCGTGATTGACCGGGCGGTTAAAGGGATGAAATCGGAAAAAGAAAAAATTTCCGAAGAAGCGAAAATGAAAACAAAAAACGCCAAGCTGACGAAAAAAATTTCTACGCCGAGAGCGAGACCGAGCCATGAAGGGAAGAAAAGGTATCCTTCCGGCATAATCCGTTTGACGTTTATTTTCAGAGTGTCTTGACGATGGAGCAGGAGCAGCAAAAAGTAAGACAAAACCGTCGACAAGGTGACGGCGTACATGGTTACGCCGCTTTCCGATTCCGCCGAATAAAAAAGAAAAAACCAGATGCTGGAGAAGACTCCCAGTGCTCCGAAAAGGGCGTTCAAGTGAAAACGGTAGTTGCGGAAAATGACAAAAAAGGTCAGAAAAGCACTGATTGCGATGGCGAAGATATAGGGAGAAGAATAGTTTATGGCGGCATCCATTTGTTTTTGTATTGAATTGAGGTAACTAAGTTTTCTTTATTTTAATCCCATCTTTCTCTGCCGTCACGAGAATTTTGTCGCCCTCTTTCACGGTGCCTTTAAGCAGCATCAGGGCCAGCGGGTTGAATATCTCATTCTGGATAAGCCGTTTAAGCGGACGGGCGCCGAAAATCGGGTCGTAGCCTTTTTCGGCAAGCCAATGGCGGGCGCTTTGTTCGACCGCTATTTCAATTTTCTTTTCTTTGAGCCGTTTTTTGGTGATTTCCATTTGCAGGTCAACGATATCGTTTAAGTTTTTTTCCGTCAGCGAATGGAAGATAACTATTTCGTCGATTCGGTTGAGAAATTCGGGCCGAAAACTGTCATGGAGTGATTCGGTGACCCGCTTCTTCATCTCGTTCTCCGAGAGAGAAACTTTCTTTTTATTGCTGACAAAACCCAGACTTCCCGTGGCGCGGCCGATAATTTCGCTGCCGATGTTGGAGGTCATGATAACCACGGTGTTGGTGAAGTCCACCGTTCGTCCTTTGGCATCGGTAAGCCGACCGTCATCGAGAATCTGAAGCAGGACATTGAACACATCGGGATGGGCTTTTTCCACTTCGTCGAGCAATATCACAGAATACGGTCTTCGACGGACAAGATCCGTGAGTTGGCCGCCTTCTTCATAACCGACGTAGCCCGGCGGCGAACCGATCATTTTTGAAACCGTATGTTTTTCCATATATTCGCTCATATCCAAACGGATAAACGATTCGGAGCTGTCGAAAAGGAATTCCGCCAAAGTCTTTGCCAGTTCGGTTTTACCCACTCCGGTGGGCCCCAAAAACAAAAACGATCCAATTGGGCGGGATGGCTCGGCAATGCCGGCTCGGTTTCTGCGAATGGCGTTCGCGACGGCGCTCAGAGCCTCCTGCTGGCCGACAACTCTCTTCCTGAGCTCTTTTTCGGCTTCGGCCAATTTGAGTTTTTCGCTTTTAAGCATTTTTGAAAGCGGCACGCCGGTCCAACGGGAAACCACCGCGGCGATGTCTTCTTCGGAAACTTCTTCTTTAAGAATAGGATTTTCTTTTTGGATATTGTCCAGCTTTTTTTGGAGCGACTTCAACTCTTTTTCTTTCTCGGGAATTTGGCCGTATCTGATTTCGGCGGCTTTTTGAAAATCCGTGGCCCGTTCGGCAATTTCGGCTTCCCCTTTCAATTTTTCAATAGCTTCTTTGCGCTCGCGAATTCCCATGATAACGTCTTTTTCGTTGCGCCAGCGGGTTTCCAGACTGTTGCTTTTTTCCTTAATTTCAGCCAGTTGTTTTTCGATGTGCTTCAGTTTTTTCTTGATGTCTCCGTCTTCATCTTTGGCGAGAGCTCTTTTCTCGATTTCCAGTCGGCGGATTTCGCGTTTAAAATTGTCGAGTTCGTCCGGCATACTCTCAATTTCCATGCGGAGAGCGGAAGCGGCTTCATCGATAAGGTCGATGGCTTTGTCTGGCAGGAAACGGTCGTTGATGTAGCGTTTGGATAATTTGGCCGCCGCGACCAACGCTTCGTCGTTAATGTGGACTCCGTGGTGCACTTCGTATTTTTCTTTAAGTCCCCGCAGGATCGCGATAGTGTCTTTCACGCTGGGTTCCCGGATCCAAACCGGCTGCAGTCTTCTTTCCAGCGCCGCGTCTTTTTCGATGTGGCGGCGGTATTCACGGGTGGTGGTCGCGCCCACGATTTTGATCAGCCCCCGCGTGAGGGAAGGCTTCAAAAGGTTGGCGGCATCCATCGCCCCTTCGGTGGTGGCGCCGGCGCCGACCAACATGTGAATTTCGTCAATAAAAAGAATGATGCGGCCGTCGCTCGCTTCGATTTCCTTGAGGACGGCTTTCAGGCGCTCTTCAAATTCTCCGCGAAACTTGGTGCCGGCAATGAGCGCTCCGAGATCCAAAGAATGAATTTCTTTATTTTTCAAGGTTTCCGGAACGTCTCCGGCGGCGATTCTTTCAGCCAACCCTTCCGCCACGGCGGTCTTGCCGGTGCCGGCTTCTCCGATGAGAACGGGATTGTTTTTGGTGCGCCGGGAGAGAACTTGAATGATGCGGCGAATTTCCTCGTCGCGGCCAATTACGGGATCCAATTTGTCTTCGCGGGCGAGTTTCGTGAGGTCTTGAGTGTATTTTTGCAGCGCTTGAAAACGGCCTTCCGGTTCGGGAGAATCAATTTTTTGTCCGCCTCGCAGCTTTTTCAGCACTTCCAATATCTTTTCTTTTTCCACCCTGTTTTGGCGGAGAATTTCGCCGGTTTTCCCTTGGCCGCTCAAGGCCAAAAAAAGATGCTCGGTGCTGATGTATTGGTCTTTAAGATCGCGCGCCTCCTGAAGGGATCGGGACAAAATTGTGCCCATTTCGGGCGTTAGATAGAGAGGAACGACATCGCTGATTGGGCCGCTTTGGCCCGCGACGTTAAGATTGTCTCTTATTTCCTGTTCCAACCGGCCGATGTTGGTGCCAATTCTTTCGAGAATAGCCAGCACAATGCTGTCTTCTTGGTGAATAAGCGCCCAGAGCAAATGAGGCGTGTCCACTTGCTGCTGGCCGAGTTCTTTGGCGAGCATCTGGGCTTTCTGCAAGGCTTCCTGACTTTTAGTGGTGAAATTGTGAAAATCCACAATAATGACTTACGACTTACGACATGTAACATACAACTTATAACATAGAATTCCATGCGGGGTCAAGGATTCTTATCTAGGATTGCAAGATTCTTCCGAAAAGTTTTTTCTTGCGGCGCTAGTCGCACCACAGGCAGAAAAAACTTTTCGGAAGAATCTTGCAGTTCGGTTTTCGCAACCATTTAATTATAGCACATATGAATTAAGATTTAAGACAGTTTCCGTTCATCCATTCATGCTGGTTCAAGGTTAAACCTTGAACCAAAAAATTCTAGAAATTCTGGTTTCAGGGTACAACCCTGAACCAACGTCGGAGGAATTTTCGCGACGAAAGTGAGATATTGAACAGGCTCTAACACTCTAATTTCTAACACGCTAGTGGAATAAGAAAAGCCTCTCGGTTAAGAGAAGCTTTCTTTTTATAGCAGAATATTTATCGTGCTGCCTATTTCGCCAACAACGCGTCCACCCTGGCTTTCAAATCTTCGAATTTGATCGCGCCGCTCACAAACTCGTCGTTGATGAAAATGGCCGGTGTGCCGCTGATGTTGTATTCTTGGGCCAACGCTTTTTCGGCATCGATGTCGCCCTGCAATTCTTTTTTGTCCAAACACTGGCCGAATTTGGCCGTGTCGAGTTTAAGCTGAGCCGCGTAAGTCTTAAACTTGTTGTTGTCGGTGGTGTTCTGCCATTCCGATTGCTTGGAAAACAGTGTATTGTACATATCCCAGAATTTTCCTTGCGCTCCGGAGCACTCCGCGGCCATGGCGGCATCGTTGGACCGTTTGTGGAAACTCAAAGGAAGGTTTTTGAAGGCGACCTTAACCTTGCTTTTGTAGTTGTCGTCTTTCATCAGTTGGTTCAGTGAGTCGTAGAACACCTTGCAGTAAGGGCATTGGAAATCGGAAAACTCAACGATGCTCACTTTGGCGTTCGGATTCCCCCAAACCTCTTGGTTTTTCGACTCAAAAGAAGGAGTCTCGGTGTATTTTCCGGTAATTCCCAACACGGAAGTGTCGAGCAAGTAGGTGTCATCTTTTTGGGTCAATAAGTTTTGGATTTTGGGAAACACTTCAGTCTTCTCGATCGATTTGCCGAAGATGAAAACGGGAATCACTTTCGAACCGCTTGAAGCAAGCAATTTCTTTCCTTCGTCGCCGTTCGCGCTGATTTCCCGCGGAACAACGGTGGGAAGAGCGGATTTTAATCCAACAACGGCACTGTCGGTTTTGCACTCCTCGCAACTTTCGTCGTTTACGATGGTGAGATCAACCACTGGATCACTGGAAGAGACCCAAGTTTTTCCCGCGCGGTCAACAAAAATGTCTTTTCCCGCGAGGCGTTTCTGGGAAATTCCTTCGCCGCGCACGAGGTCGGCGACATCCACGAAGACGCTGCCCGCGAGAAGACCGGCGAGCAGAATTATCACCGCGAGGTAATTCTGGGCGGTTTTAGACGAGCTTTTGAAAGAATCCTCTTCGGTTTCTTCTTCCCAATCCATTTTTTTCTCCTCTTCCGCCGTAGTTTTAGCGTGGGAGGAATCCTTCGTTGTTTTGTCCTTAGCCATAATAGAATGTTATGTGTTACGAGTTATGGGTTGCGAATCTATGTTGTTTTATTGATTTGGCACGGGCACAGTTTCTCCCGGCTGAACCTCTTGTCCTCCCTGCATCTGTTGCTCTTGCATCTGTTGCATTTCTTTATCCATTCTTTCTTTGGCGGCTTTAAAATCGTAAATTTGCTGGACGGCGGTTATTCTACGGTCATCGGGGCTTGAGGTGATTTTGGATTTTAAGGCTGATTTTACGAGGAAGCCGACTACGGCGCCAATGATGAAAATGGCGGCAAGGGCGAGATAGGGACGATTTTCAGTATTCATAGTTGTTTTAGTTATAAAAGTTTCTATGGCGTCTCTTCATACTCGACGAAGAAAAAAAATATGGCAAATTTTCGCGAAAAGATTTTGAATAAAGTCAAAAACACTCGATATTTCCCAGCTTTTTGGCTTTACGATAGTATTCGCGGTCTTTAGCTAAAACTTAAACAGATCTTCTATTTTCGTGCCGAAATATTTAGCGAGACGCATGGCCAGGTGCAGAGAAGGGGAGTATTTTTGCTTTTCGAGAGCGATAATAGTTTGGCGCGTCACGCCCAAAACCAGAGCCAGCTCCTTTTGGGAGATTTTTTTCTTGAGACGAAACTCGCGCACGCGGTTTTTGAGGTTTTTGGGGGATTTAGATCTGGGCACTGGGATAATTAAAAATAAAGAATTAAGAATGAAGAATTAAGAATAATTAAGAAAAACGGAGAATGAAGAATTAAGTAAGAATAATGAAGAATAAAAAGGAAGAATAAAAGAATAAGGTTTTTTTTGGAATATTTTGCGAGCTTCACTCGTCCTAAGCTATTTTTTTCTGTCATATCTGCTCAGAAAAAGATTAGTTTAGGAACTCGCTCCGCAATGGTTTAAGATTGTACCTTCCATGCTGGTTCAAGGTTAAACCTTGAACCAAAAAATTCTAGAAATTCTAGGTTCAGGGTATAACCCTGAACCAACAAAGAAGAACTAACAGAGGTACAACTCTGAACTAACAAACGCGGGCTGATTTTTCTAAAAAAATGTAAATAACGCTAGCAGTTCTTATATTTTAATCTATATTTTTGATTTTTGCCTTTTAATTTTTGAATTTACTGAAACATCTGGCTTTTTATAACGTTTACAGAAGGAGAGAAAGGTTATAGTGTAATATAGAATTTACCCAAACGTACTTTTCCCCAACTTTCCACACTGTAATATAAAAGTTACACTTATTTTGACGAAAGTGAAATGTTTGTATATACAATGTATAGCATAATACATAAATAATAAATATGAACTCGGTTCAAATTAACGTGAGAACGGATCCTAAAACTAAGCGGGAGGCTCAAAAAGTGGCAGTCGGTCTCGGGTTGAATTTGAGTCGGTTGATTAACGCTTATTTAAAAGAAATTATCCGTTTCAAAAAAGTCGAATTTTCTACTAAGAGAGAGAAACCCTCCCCTTATCTTATTAGATGTATAAAGCGAGCCGAAGAAGAAATAAAAAGAGGGGATTATTATTCCTTTGATAATCCAAAAGACGCGGCAGCCTTTTTGGACAAAATAATAGAAAAGAACAAAGACAAAGCAAGGAAGAAAAAATAACTTTGCTTTAAATGAGAATTAGCTATTTCGTTATTTTTATTTGTTTGGGGACGCATAGCCAGCTTTATGGGTAGATCTCGCGGTCCAGATCGCGGCGAGGGCGAACCAGAAAAAAATGGCGAGGTCGTTTTTGAAGTAAGGAGTGTCAATGAAACCGTGGATTAGTGTGTAGATGAGGTATGAGAGTGCCCAAAAAGTGAGAGGATCGAAATTTAAAATTTGAAATTTAAAATTTGAAATCAATTTGAATTTTTCAATTTTTAAACCCTGTTTACCTTTTTTATTATTAACAGCGTGTAGCAGAGCAAGAATGACAAGCGCAACGAAAGAAATCAACCCTAGAATTCCCAATTGCGTTTGGAAGGCCAGAAAAATATTGTGCGGCATTGGAGCGGACCATTCGAGGTAGGGTTCGGAAAATCTGCTTTGGTATTCCAAATAGGCTTGTTGAAAATTGTCGGCGCCGACGCCGAAAAGCCAATAGTCTTTTGAAATTTCAAGGGCGCTTCGCCAGATCATTATTCGGGAGTGGAAAGAAGAATAATAATCGCCGTTTAAGATGTGCGCGAGTTTGGGGTTGCCAAGTTGGGAAAGAGTGAGTGCCGCCAAAAGTAATGTGAGAATAAAGCAATACGGTAATAATTTTTTTGTTTCGCACACCCCGTCTCTTTGGGACGCCTCTCTCAAGAGAGGACTTAGTAAAAATAAAACCGTGATCAATAATGCCAGCCACGCGCCGTAGGAATAGGTGAGGTAGAGAACCGATAGTCCCAAGATAAAAATTATCAAGTAAATTATCCTTTTGGAAATCTCAAATCCCAATAACCAATGACGAATGAAATCCCAAATCCCAAATCTCGAATCCCAGATCCCGAATCCTAGAGCTCGAATCCCAGAGCCCGATTGGAGTTTAGAGTTTGGGATTGTATTTGATATTTGAACTTGGGATTTTGAACTTTCTTGGATTAATATTGTCATAGCCAAAATTCCCGGCGCGAGCGCCATCGCGAGATGGTTGGGAGAGAGAAAAATGCCGGCAAGGCGGCCGTCGTAGGTCAAAATGTTTTCAACGAAAAACACTAGACCCGTTAGGCTGATAATTATTCCTGAAAACGCGATCAAATGGAGGAATTTTTGCCGAAAGGCAGAATCTTTCAAAAGCGGCAGAAAAGCAAAAAACAAAAGCACGGGCAGAAAAAACCAGCTCTTGGCGCCGCCAAGAGCGACGCGGGTGTTGATGGCGAATGCCGTGCTGAGGACTGAGGAGAATAGCAGCAGAAAGATGAAGAACACGAGAGAACGAGATAATGAATTAATGCTTCTCCAAATTAACCTCCAATTAATTATTAGAAACGTTATTAGTAGTATTTCCAACAGGTTGGTCGGGATAATTAGCACGTCCGTGCCGCCGAAATCGGGACGGAGAACGGGAGTTTGTTGATAGGGCGGAGTGAACAATGAATTTATGAAATTGAGGAACGGAGTAATTTGTGATTTATAATTTGTAATTTGTGGCAAGAAAGAGGAGTGGAAGTAAAGTTTAATAAGATAGAGCGGCAAAATAATAGGGAAGAGCAAAGCGGCGAAACGGGTGCGCTTCCAGGCGAGAAAAGCGAAAAGAATGGTGAAGAGGAGAATGGCGAATTGGAGAAAAGTAGAATCGAAGTGAATTTCCATGCCGTAAAGTTACAACGGATTAACTTTTTTTTCAATCTGCTGAGAGAATCAAGAAAACAAAGGAATAAGTGGTTCAGAGTACAACTCTGAACCAACTGAGAAGAGAATCAAGAAAACAAAGGAATAAGTGGTTCAGAGTACAACTCTGAACCAACTGAGAAGAGA
>Ga0172371_10002270_pt1 | contig 30557 bp, 21 predicted proteins | sample Lak12m_FD_114543 | JGI IMG/M metagenome (GOLD analysis project Ga0172371, IMG submission 114543) | Freshwater microbial communities from Kabuno Bay, South-Kivu, Congo - kab_022012_12m | ecosystem: Environmental > Aquatic > Freshwater > Lake | place: Democratic Republic of the Congo: South-Kivu...
CGTGCCGCTCTTCACGCACTGGGAGCCAGACCTCGGTGACCGCCGCACAACGACGCGCAAATTGAACGCCGGTCGAAATCGGCGATGGCTTGCGTGTCGCGACGGGATCCAGGCTCAGAAGGCACAAGCGGTCGCCGGTCCGGGGGCCAAAGTGACCGGCGTTCATCTTGCGCGATTCGCCGAGTTCTGGGGAGCAGGAGCGGCCTGCCGACAGCCCTATCCCGGCGGGGGGAGGCGGGTGCGATCCGGGAGCAGCCCTGGCGGCCGTTGAGGTCGCATTGCAGCGCTGGCAGCGGCGTGTTACGTTGATCTTCATGAAGACGTTGACTGTTCGTGTGCCTGCGGCGACGCTGGCTGATATCCGAGCCGAGTCCCGGCGCCGGCGGGTCACTCAGTCTGACGTGGTGCGAGAGAGGCTAGGGCAGCCGTTGGCGGGCGTGCCCGCGCCAGACCGGGCCCCCACGCTCATGGAACTCGCCGGGGATCTCATCGGCAGCGCGGGCGAGGACGGCCTGCCGCGCGACCTAGCCGCGAACAGGAAGGCGTACCTGCGCGAGTGGGGCTATGGCGAAGACGGTACTCGTGGACAGCGGCGTCCTGGTGGGGCTGGTACGCCGTAGCGACCAGTTCCACTCTTGGAGCGCGGCTCAGGCGGAGCGGTTGCCGGCCCCGTGGTTCACCTGCGAGGCGGCGCTCTCCGAGGCGTTCTTCCTGGCTGGCCCTGCCGCCCGTCCGGTGCTGTCCGAGTTGCTCCGGTGAGGTCACGTAGCCAGCACGTTCAGCTTCGCCGCCGAGACCGAGGTCGTACTCAGGCTGATGGCCAGGTTCGCGGACGTCCCGATGAGCTTCGCCGACGCCTGCCTGCTACGCTTGACCGAGACCTTGCCCGACCCCCTGCTGCTGACCACCGACACGGACTTCCGGCTCTACCGGCGCCACGACCGCCTGCTGGTGCCATGTCGCCTGCCGTGAGCGGCAGGCGCGACCGCCTGGCGGCCGTCGGCCCTGGTATCGTCCCCCGACGGTCGCCTCTGTCACTTTCCCGGCAGCAGGTTGAAGGGCTGCAAGGCCTTGTCGATGCAGGCGACGGCCTGGATGAGGGCCTGGGGGTTCTGCACGGTCAAGGGTTGGTCGGCCGCGTAGTTGCGCATGCGGCAGTTGGCCAGGCTGACGGAGACGCGCTGGTCGCCGCGCACCAGCAGGAAGTCCTGGGACTTGCCGACGCAGGTCAGGGCCCCATTGCCGCCGGAGAAGGCCTCGACGTTGCTTAGCGCCAGGTGGCCACGGCCTTCGACGAGGATGGGGTGGATCTCCTCGATCTTGCCGCCGGTGTTGGCGATGATGGAGCCCTGGCCCACCATCCAGTTGCGGTTGAAGTCGCCGTCGCCCTGTTTGAGGATACCGACGGCCACACAGTCGAAGTTGAAGTTGGTCAGTTGGCCATAGGTCGCGGGGCCCAGGCGGATGCCACCCCAGGTGCCGAAGGTGAAGGCGTCTACCACCTGGGCGTTGTCGGTGTGATCCAGATCGTAGGCGAAGGTCCGCTGCGCCACCACCGCATCGATGACCGCCTTGGCGTAGTCGCCGCGGAAGCAGCGCAGGTTGGCGGGGTTGATGTGGCAGTGCAGGATGCGCGGGATGTCATAGCACTTGTCGATGCGGATGAAGCGTCCGCTGAGGGAGTAGCCGTAGCAGTGTTCGAAGAGGAGCTGTTCGCAGATCTGGGGCGAAGCAAAGTCCATGGCGAAGTACTCGCCGTAGAAGCTGAGACAGGAGAGCGTGACGCCGAAGACGGCCTTCTCGGGCGAGGTCCGGATCGTCGGCGGGTAGGGGATGATCCTGGCCGGGTCGCTCAGGGTCTGGTTGGGGTACCAGAACTGGACGCCCCGGACCTGGGTGGAGGACTCGACGGTCAGGAAGGCCGCCTTGTCATCCTCGATGCGGAACACGCTGCCGACGGGCTGCGGCTTGTCCGGGTGTCGGGTGCCACGGCCGACCGGGCCATGCACACCCAGCAGGGAGACGTTGGCGCGCAGGATCACCCCGCTGGCCATCGGGTAAGGCTCGTCCGTCGGCTCGACAAAAAGCGCCCCGCCGCGGGGCGAGGCCCAGTCGACGGCCTTCTGCAGGTTCTGCCGGTTCGTCTCAGCCGTGTTGCCGGGCAGGACGCCGAACTCGCGGATCGATGGGCTCATGCGGGCCACTCCCTCAGCTTCGGCGGCCGACAGCATGCCGGCGGCCAGGACGGATACGGCGAGGACTCCCCAGCGGACGACGGCGTTCATGGCATCTCCCGATGTATGCAGACCCAACGGGCTGCGGAGGCGGTGGGCCCCCACCGCCGCGGGGGCGTCGCCGCGCGGAGCGCGCCTCCCACACTGGCTGGCAGCCCTCAGGCGGCCCCGAACACCTTCCGCACCGCCTCCAGATAGCCGTAGCCGAAGCGTGTGCAGGGCTGCAGGTAACTGGTTTCGGTCCACTCGTTCCAACTGTTGACCGTGATCAGCGGCGCCTGGTCGGGGTGCGCGTCGGCGAAGGCCTTGGCCTGGCGCAGGGCGGCTTCGACGTTCGCGGGGGTGTTGTTGCGCACGATGGCACCCTTGACGCCGAAGGTGCGGGGGCTGCTGTCCCAGCCGACGGAGACATGCGGGTAGTAGCGCACCGGGGCGTAGGCTGCAGCGATCGTGTCCCACTCCTTTGCGACGTCCTTCATGATCTCGGTGTAGTCCCGGTTGACGTCGACGAAGTGGCAGAACTGGTAGTGGGTGAGAGAATCGAACCCGAGTTGCGCCACGGCCTGGTGCTGGGTGAGGCCGGCGCACTCGGGCACTCCCTCCAGGCTGCGGTCGGGGTCTCGGCGCATGGAGAGTTGCAGCTCCAGGCCCTTGAAGCCTGCCCGCTTCACCTCGGCCTTGAACCAGTCCAGGGCGGACTTGGCCGCCGCGACACCCCCGATGCCCCGGATGAAGGTCGACAGTTCGTAGAGCATGAACACCGGCCTGTCGTCGATCCGGTAGTAGGAGGGATGGCCGAAGTACCTCTCGATGAAGCGCCGGCAGATCTTCTCGAACTCCTCGCGGCCCAGGCCGCCGCGCCAGACCAGGCTCCGGTTCCGGCCCAGGAAGGCGTCGTCGGCATTGCGCTTGTCCCAGTGCAGGCCGACGTCGTGGTTGGCCCACATGAGGTAGAACTTGACGCGCGCGTTGTTCTTCGCCTTGAGATAGCCGTCGTTGAGGCAACCCTCGAGATAGGGCATGCCGTCGTACCAGTACCAGTCGTAGATGAAGACGTTCACCCCATGGTCAGCCGCCGCGTCGATCTGCATCTGCATCACATAGCGGTCCGCCTCGTTGACGTAGCCCCAGAGCGGCTGGCGCGGCGGGTCATGCCCCTCGAACTTGGGCTGGTTCTGCAGGACCGTTTGCCACTCGCCGATGCCCATGGGCCAGAACACCTTGGCTCGAGGGTCCGGGTGGTAGGACGGCCAGATGAAGGCGGCGACGTCGTAGTGCCTGTTCACGGTCTCTCCTTGCTGGTCATCAGGGCCCTGCCGGTCACTGCGGCGCGATAGTGGGCTTGTAGTCGGAGGTGTTGACCATGCTGCGCGGCTTGAGGTGGGGGATGCACGCCGGGCCGCAGTTGCAGACGAAGTCATCGGGGCCCTGCCCGAGCTGCGGCGCCAGGCGTTCCCACACGACGGCTCCCTCGGCACAGAGGGACAGCGGCGTCCCCGGGCTGAGACGCTTGGCCTCGGCAGCGTAGTGCTCGTAGACCGCGATGCGGAACGCCTCGGGGATCGACTTGTACTCATCCGGGACCCCCTGCTCGGCCTCGTGGCGCTCCATCAGGCGGATGAACTCGGGGTCGAAGAGCTCCTGGTCGAACATGCTCTTCAGTTCGTCCACGCTGCGGAAGAAGAGCATTTCCATGCTCAGGTTGTCCGGCTTGACCGCGGCGAACAGCATCTCGAGCATGGCCGTGGCCTCCTGCCGCCAGTTCATCACCGGCACGATGGGCTTGAACTTGAAGCGGACTGGGTAGCCGGCGGCCTGGCACTTGCGGGCGGCCTCGATGCGCTCTTCGGTGGTGGCCGTGTCGATCTCGATGCGGCGGCTGACCGTGGGCGTGGACAGGGTCCAGAGCATGATGGTGTGTCCGCGGTGCTCGAGGTTGAGCAGGAAGTCCACGTTGTCGCTCTTGCTGAACAGGATGAGGTAGCGGTCGTCCAGCCGGGCAAAATGCTCGACCAGGTCGCGACAGATGCCGTACTCGGGCTCCAGGATCAGGCAGTCCGTCTCGACGTCGAAGCGGATCGCCTTCTGCCAGGGGTTGTCCGCGAGGAGCTGGTCCACGTGCGCCAGCCACTCCTCGACGTCCAACATGATGGTGGATACCTGGCCGCGCTGGCAGTACTGGCACTTGTGGAAGCAGCCCCAGCCCGTGTGCAGGTCGTGCAGCGCCCAGCAGGTCGTGTCGCGCCGGTGCCGCTTGTGGTTGCCGTCCTCATAGTGGTGGAAGGTCGGGTAACCGTTGAGGGCACAGACCAGCGAGTGCGCGAAGTCGCGGCACTCCTGGAGCATAGGCGTACGCTCGCGCCAGGCCTTCTTCTCCGCGTCGCTGAACCAACGGAACTTGTTGAAGACGAGGTCGGGATCGCCGTCGAACCGGTTGTAGCCCTGACGCTTCCAGACATCGAGCCAGCCTTTGCGCCGGATCAGGTCGGGCAGTTCGCTCTCGCTGACCACCCGGACGTCAGCCATGGGCCTGCCGAAGCCGGCCATCAGGCGCTCCATGCGGCGGCGACAACGTTCATCCTCCCAGGCCCAGGAGGTGGCGAAGAGGTCACGGGGGCGAAATGGCTTCATGGCGAGGCGTCCTGCGTTCATGGCTTGGCCGCACTATAGTGCCCGCGGGTCCAGGCCCCTAACGGCGCTGGCAGGCGCCGCCGGCGCCTGTTCGAGGGGCGTTCCGGGCCCCGCCGGGAACGCCTGGATGGCGGCTTCTCCGCAAGCCGCCGCGCGGATACGGAGATCCACGCCTCCAGTGGGATCGGTGCGCGGATACGGAGATCCGCGCCTCCAGACTGCTGGGAGCCGACGGCGGTTTGGGGCGGAGCGGCTCCGGCCTCGATGCCATCGCGGGGGGGGGGCGTATGCCGGCCGTCACGCAGGCTGCAAAGGAGTCACGTCGGGTGCTTTCCCAGAGCAGGTTGCCATTCTGGACCCCGGCCGTCGACCGGGTCCAGGCCGGGCACCGGTCCCGCCTTGAGGCACTCTACGCCGGAGACCCGAACGTCCGCGCTGCGGCCGTCGCGGGGCCCATGTTCGGCGGCAGCCATGGCCTCTGGGGCACGAATGCCATCGACATGCTTGCCTGCCCCGACGAGTGGACTGCGGACTGCCTTTCGGACATGGCCGCGAAGCAGGCGGCCCTGGCGGACGAGGCGGTCTACGCCCCCGCCTACTTCGAAGTGGACCCCTACGGCACCCACTTCATCGACGCGGTCTTCGGTGCGCAGGTGGGCTTTGTCGAGGGCCAGGTCTGGTCTGCGGAACTGCCGGGTGACGCGGGAGACCTGCGGCCGCCTGACCTGGCCACGAACCCCCTGCTGCAGGGGGCCCTGAGGGTCGCCATGTGCGCGGCGGCGGCCGGCGGGGGGCGGCTCCTCGTGAGCACGCCCGTCCTGAGTTGCCCGATCAACATCGGCGTGAACCTGTTCGGGCAGCGGCTGTTGGTCGCGCTGCTGGCGGCGCCGGCCGAGGCCCGCCGGGCTCTGCGGGTCGTCACGGACGTCATCATCGGCTGCATCCGGGCTTTCCGCGGGGTCATACCCGCGGAGGTGCTGCGGACGACCTGCACCTCCAGCCGCTATGCGCCGCCGGGGTACGGCTTCATCGACGGCTGCGCCGCGCAGTTGGTGTCGGCCGAGGCCTACCGGGACTTCTTTGCGCCCCTGGACGAGGAGATCCTGGCCGAGTGGCCGCAGGGCGGAATGATCCACCTGTGCGGCGCCTGTGCCCAGCACATTCCCACCTGGCAGGCGATGCGGTCGCTCCGCAGCGTCCAGCTCAATGACCGGGCCACGGATGACCTGGAACTCTATGTGCATGGCCTGCGGCCGGACCAGATCCTCTACGTCAGTCCGACCGCCACCTACCCGCCTGCCCGGGTGGTGGACGTCACCCGGGACCGCCGGCTCGTGATGCAGTGGCGGCCTGCAACAGCGCCTTGAGCACGGTCTCGTCGTCGTCGGGACCGACCCGAAGCGCGTCGCCGGCCTTGGCCAGGCCATAGATCCGGCTCGCCGGGGCGAACTCCGCGGCCGCCTGAAGGCCCAGGCACCCGACCAACCCCACCGCCACCGTTCTGCCGAGTGTGCCCATCCCGAGGTGCTGTTCTGGCCTGGCCGCAGGGTCAGCCGCCGGCCGGCGGTTCCAGGAAGTAGGTGTCCATCGGCCCCCTGCCTTTGAGGTCCACGGTCCCCCGCGGCACGAAGGTGAAACGGTCTTTGAGGCGGGCGTGGACCGCGTCGCTGACGTGTACGCGGCCCGGGGTCCCGTGAAGCTCGAGGCGGCTGGCCGTGTTGACGGTGTCTCCCCAGATATCGTAGCTGAACTTACGCATGCCGATGACGCCGGCAACGACGGTCCCCACGTGCATCCCCAGGCGCAGATCCAGCCCTCCCAGTTCGGCGGTCCTCTGCCGCACGTTGGCCAGCATGGCCAGCGCCATCCTGGCCATGGCGGCGAGGTGGTCCGGGTGCGGTTCGGGTAGCCCCCCCGCGACCATGTAGGCATCGCCGATGGTCTTGATCTTCTCAAGGCCGTGTTGTGCCGCCAGTTCATCAAAGGCGGAGAACACGCGGTTCAGCAGCTCGACCAACTGCACCGCCGAGAGCCGGGTCGAGAGCGGCGTGAAACCGACGATGTCGGCGAACAGCACGGAGACATCCTCGAAACGGTCCGCGATGATGCCGGGGACTCTCCTCAGCCGGTCCGCGATGGGGCCCGGGAGGACGTTCAGCAGCAGACGCTGGTTCTCGCGGTTGAGGCGGTCCAGGGTCAGGTGGGTGTGGACGCGGGCCAGGAGTTCGTGGGCGTTGAAGGGTTTGGCCAGGTAGTCCACCGCCCCCAGCTCGAAGCCGCGGACGATGTCGTTCGTCTCGCTCTTGGCTGTCAGGAAGATGACCGGGATGTCCCTCCAGGCCGGGGTCTGCTTGATGCGCCGGCAGGTCTCGAACCCATCCATCTCGGGCATGAGTACGTCCAGCAGGATCAGGTCCGGCCGGACCCGCTGCAGGGCCTCCAGCGCCGCCCGGCCGTTGGTGGCGACGTTGAGCTGGTATCCCTTCTGGCGCAACAGGGCGACCAGCATCTCGATGTTGGCCCGCGCGTCCTCGACCACGAGGATGCGGCTACTCGTCGTCAGCGACTCCATGGGTCCTCGCTGCAGTCACCAGGCACTCCAGGGCCGCCTCGAAAGCGTAGTCCTGAACGTGCTGTTCGAAGGTGGCGAACGGCGCCGCCCCGAGTAGCGCGCAGAGCAGGTCGCGGTTGGCACTCAGGCAGTCGCCAGCGGCCGTGTCGAGGTTCGCCAGGAGCTGTCGCATCTGTGTCACCACGGCCCGCGTCCGCGTTGGGTCCACGATCTCTGCGGCGGGGGCCGCAGGCGGCGCCGACTCGCTGCCGAGAGCCGCCTGCACGTTGGCGACAACCTGGCCCAGGGCCGCGGCGAACCGCGCACTCATGGGCCCCGTCTGCGTCGACGAGGCAGCCGCCGTGAGGGCGGTCTCCAGATCGGCCGCAGCGGCCTCCACCACGGCTGCGCCCAGGTTGCCTGCGACCCCGCGCAGGGCATGCAGAAGGCGCCCGGCCGCGGCCGTGTCGCCCGCGGCCAGGCAGGCGGCAAGACGCTCCGGCGCGGAGGCCTCCTCAGCGACGAACCGGCGCAGAAGGCGGAGGTAGAGGGACCGGTTCCCGCCGACGCGGGGGAGGGCTTCCGCGATCCGCAGGCCCACGATCGGGGGCAGGGGCCCCGGGGCTGCGGCGCTGGCCGCGGCCGGCGCCGCAGCCCCGGCCCGTCCGGCCTCTGGACGGGGCCGGTACCACCGCGCGATCGTCTCGAACAGCACCGCCGGGTCGATCGGCTTGGATACGTGGCCATTCATCCCCATGGCCAGGCATCGCTGGCGTTCCTCGACGGTGGCGTGGGCGGTCATGGCGATGATAGGCAGCCCCGCCAGGCGTGGGTCGGCGCGGATGCGGGTTGTGGCCTGGTACCCGTCCATCTCGGGCATCTGCACGTCCATGAGGACCACGTCAAAGGTGGGCGGAAAGGGCCCCGCCTCGAGCTTGGCGACCGCGGCCCGGCCGTTGTCTGCCAGCACGACCGTGGCTCCGGCGCCCTGGAGCAGCTCGCTGACGACCTGCTGGTTGGTCTCATTGTCTTCGGCTACGAGGAGCCGGCAGCCGCGCACACTGGCAGCCGCCACCTCGTCCCGCGGCACCGCGTCAGCCGGCGCCGCGGTGGAGGCCCCCGGGGCGAAGATGCCGGTGAGGGTATCCACGAGCATCGAGGCGGTGACCGGCTTCAGCAGGAAGCCGTCGACGTGGAGTTCATCGGCCTCCTGGTGGACCTCCTCGCGGCCGAAGGCAGTGACCAGCACGACGGCGGGCGGGTGGCGGAGCGCCGGCCCCCCACGGATTTCCCGGATCGCCTGCAGGCCGTCCACGCCGGGCATGCGCCAGTCCATGAACACGACATCGTAGGGCGCGGAGCTGTCGTGTTGCCTGACCATGGCCACGCTCTCGGAGCCGGAGCCCGCGGCGTCGACGCTGGCGGCGACGCCGCGCAGGGCATCGGCGAGGATCTCGCGGGCCGCGGGGTTGTCGTCGACCACCAGCGCGTTCAGGGCGGCCAGGCGTTCCGGGAGCACGCGGCTCCTGCCCGGCGCGTCGTTGATGCCGAGCCAGGCGGTGAAGAAGAAGGTGCTGCCCCGGCCCGGCTCGCTCTCCAACCAGATCTGTCCGCCCAGGAGCTCGACCAGGCGGCGGCAGATGGTGAGGCCCAGGCCCGTGCCGCCGTGCCGACGGGTGGTGGTCATATCGGCCTGGGTGAAAGGCTGGAAAAGGCGAGCCGCCTGCTCGGGCGTCACGCCGATGCCCGTGTCCCGCACCGAGAACTGGAACTTGGCTTTGGCGCCGGTCCGTTCGAGCAACTCGGCCCTGAGGCGGACCTCGCCGTGCTCCGTGAACTTCACCGCGTTGTTGACCAGGTTGGTGATGATCTGCCCCAGGCGCAGGGGGTCACCCACCAGATCCTGGGGCAACGTGCCGGGCACGTCGACCAGCAGTTCGAGGCCTTTCTCGTGGGCCTTCTGGCTGGTGACGGTGGAGACTGCGGCGATCACCTCATCGAGGCGGAACTCGGCGGTCTCCATGGTGAGTTTGCCGGCCTCGATCTTGGAGAAGTCGAGCACGTCGTTGACCACCGTCAGCAGCGAGGTGCCGGCGTTATGGATCTTGTTTAGGTAGTCGCGCTGTTTGGGCGTGAGTTCCGTCTTCAGGGCCAGGTGGGCCAGCCCGATGATGGCGTTCATCGGCGTGCGGATCTCGTGGCTCATGTTGGCGAGGAACATCGACTTCATCTCGGTCGCTTCCTCGGCCCGCCGTTTGGCCTCCTCGAGCTGCTGTTGCGCCCGCTTGCGCTCCGTGATATCGCTGAACGACACGACGGCCCCGACAATGGCGCCGTCCTTCAGGATCGGCGTGGCCCCATACTCCACGGGCAGGGGAGTTCCATCCCGACACCACAGGGACTCGTGATCGACCCGGCTTGCCTGTCCCCGGGTATAGGCCGCGTGGATCAGGCACTCTTCGGGGGCAGCGGGCTTCCCGTCGTCGCGTGTGCGCCGGGTCAGCTCCAGCGAAGACCGGCCGATCAGCTCGTCCGCGGCGTATCCCAGCATGCGACAGGCGGCGGGGTTGACGAAGGTGATGACCCCCTGCGTATCCACTCCGAAGATGCCCTCGGCCGCAGACTCCAGCAGCAGCCTCGTTCGCTCCTCCGTGGCCCGCAGTTCCTGGCGTTGGGCCTCCAGGGTCTCGTTGGCCGCGCGCAGCGAATCCTGCTGGCTGTGGAGTTCCGTCGCCTGCTCGCGCGTCTGCTTGAGGAGTTGCTCAGTCCGGACGCTGCGTTGCAGGATCTGTAGGTTCAGCGCCACCATCGGCCGCACCTCCCCGAGGAGAGCCTGGCGGGCCTCATCCAGGGGGCTGAAGGCCGCTACCTCGATCACTGCTAGGGTGCGGTCCAGCGAGGTGATCGGTACGGCCACGATCACGCGCGGTAGGGCTTCGCCCAGACCCGAGGCAATGCGCAGGTAGCCGCCTGGAACGTTATCGAGGGTGATGGTGACCTGCTCCACCGCCGCCTGTCCCACGATCCCTTCGCCAGGGGCGATGACGGCGCTCAGGCCCTCCCGGCTGGTGTAGCCGTACCCCGCGTTCAGGCGGTACCTGCCGCTGGCCTCCTCGAGAAGGTAGAAGGCGCCATAGCCGCCGTTCAGCAGGGGCACCAGGTGGGACAGGAGTCGCTGGCCAAACTCATGCAAACTGTCGACGCGCTGCAGGAGCGCGGCGATCTCGGTCACCTGGGTCTTGATCCAGCGCTGGGCCTCGACCTGTGAGGTCGTCAGCCGATAGGTTTCCAGGGAGCGGGCGACGTCGCCGATCTCCGAGTCGGCGTCCTGATGCGGGATACCGGTGTCGCGCTGCCCGCCAAGGATGGCCCGCAGCCCGGCGTCGAGGTCCGCCAGGGGCATCACGACGCGCCGGCGGTAGAAGCGCAGGGCCCCCAGCACAGCCACCGCGTTGAGGATAGCCGCGATGATGGCGGTGTCGGCCACCCAGCGCGCCCGGGTCTCGGCAGCGCGGCTATTCTGGGAGAGGCGGGATCCCACCTGTCGGCGGAAGTCATCGATGGGGGACATGACGGCCTGCTTGGCATCCTGGTACTCCGTGCCATAGACCATCTGTGTGGCGCCGGTCAGGTCTTTGTTCCGGACCGCCTGCATGGCGCTGTTTTCGAGGTCGATCAGTTTGTCCGAGTTGCGCTTTGCCCGGTGGACCAGCAGCAGCTCGCTCTTGGTCAGGTCCAGGCCCTCGAGCGCCTCCACCGCCTGGTCCCGACTGCGGGTCACGTTCACCTCGCGGAAGAAATCGTCCGCGTAGCGTGCGTCGCCCGTCGCCGCGAAGGCGCGCACGGCGGCCGTGAGCCGGTCGCTGCCGGCGGCCAGGGCGTCCGCCTGCCGCATGCACTCCGCCTCCAGGCGCAGGACGTCCTCGCGTAAGGCCCGGAACTGCAGCGACACAAGCACGCAGGCCAGCGTCAGCAGCGACAGCGTCGCCACCCACCCCGTGAGCACCCGGCTGGTTCGTTGAATGCGCATCGAAACACTCGCCTGACCGCGACCCGATTGGCTACCGCACGAGGACGTCCGAGGGTAGCTGGCCCCGTCGGCGGAACGCTGCGCCACCCGACGTCCGGGACTCTCGACCCTCTGCCGTCGACACCCCCCACTATAGACGACCATCGCGGAGACGCTCGCCGGCGCGGCCGGAGCCGCAGGCGCTCCCGCCCCGCGAGCCGCTTCGGCGGGTCGCCGCTGCGGCCGGTCTCGGCAACCTTGCCGGCGGGGCGTCGGCAACCTCCCCATGGCCTTGCCGGGCGCCCTGATCCGTGGCGCCGTCAGTGGACGTGTATGCCGATGCCGTCGACAGCCTGTCCGGGCCGATCCGCCGGATCCGCCGGATCCGTCAGATCGTCATAGCCACCATGCCCTACGGCTCTGGGCGCAGGCTGAGCCCGAGCGGAGTGGGTACCCCCGAGCGCACCCTCACCTCGCGCTCGGTAGCGACCTCGAACGCGGTGCCCGGGACGTAGTGCACCTGGACCCTGCCGGCGAAGGGGCTGTATAGGGTGAAGTCTACCGGGACCCGGGCTGGCCAGCAGGGCAGCACCGTGATCTCGCCGGGGGCGTCCTGGAGCAGCATTTCCAGGACGGGGAGGATGCCGGTGCCCATGCCCTGCAGGCTGGGACAGTCCGGGAGGCCCGGGCGGTTCGGGTTCTCGGGGGCGGTCTCGCGGGCCAGGCCGCAGGGCAGGACGAAGGTGCGCTCGAAGTGCGGGCCGAACCACTGCGCGACCTCGTCGTGCAACCCCAGGCAGGCAGCGAAAACGACGTCCAGGTTCCAGCCGTCCCAGTGGTGCTGGAAGAGGCGCTCGCGATAGGACCGCAGGGCGCTATCCCTTTCGGCCTCGCCGCGCGGGGTCAGGCGCGCCGGCCAGAGTGCGTAGAGCTCGGTATGCTGCGCGTTGAGCTGGTACCAGGGCTGGCCATTGGACCAAGGCAGCACGTAGGCCTGGCAGGTGCTCATGTCGGCGGCGGGCACGAGCTGGTCGCCGGGCCGGACCACGGGTAGCACGGCCGGGCCCCGGTACTCCAGCCGACCCCGCGGGACCTCGGGCAGAGCCGCCAGCAGCTCCTCCCAGGTCGTGACCAACTCCCTCGGCCAGCCCTCGGCACGGCCGAGGGTGACCAGCCGCGGCAGCGTCACGCGCAGGGCGCAGACCATCTCCGCCGGATCGCGCACGCCCTGCCACGTCTCACCGGCATTGCAGGAGGCGATCACCATGCGGCCGTTCTCACGTTCGGGGTACCGCCGGCGGATGAACTCCACCAGGTCGGCGGCGAGGGGCTGTAGTGTTCCCCGGCCGAGACCGTGGTCGCCGGTGATGTCGACGAGGTCGCAGAGCAGCCACAGCACCCAGAGCTGTCCGGCGGCATTCTCCCCATTGTAGGCGGCGTTCGGCACGCCGGTGGGTGCGGTGTCGGGTGCGGACTGGTCGGGGGGCCGGAGGACTACGGGGGTCTGCCACATCGGGATGCGGGCCCCGGTATGGCCGTAGGTACGCTGTGCCACATGCCGATAGTAGGGCAGGTTGCGGAGGTAGAACGAGGCCAGGCCGCGTAGCGGGGCCCCGTCGCCGGTGCGCATGGCGCCGTAGAATGACTGGTACTGCTCGACGGCGCAGATCAGGCCCGTCAGCCAGTCGAAGTTGCGGGTGTGGTAGCGGAACAGGTCGATCTGGAAACGCACCGGGGTCTCGCGCCGGTCGCTGCCGCAGCAGGCCAGGTAGTAGCGGTACAGGTCGAAGGCGGCCCGGTGAGGCAGCATGGAGCCATCCTGGTCGCCCGGCACAAAGGCCGCCCGGGCCCAGAACTCGCGCCACCAGGTCTCATGGGTCGCGACGAAGCGCTCCGCGCCACCCTCGGCAGCCTGTGCCAGGCGCTGCTGCGCGAGTCCCGCGAAGGCGTCCCAGCCGGCCGCGGTCGAGACACCGGCCAGGGTCAGGGCGTGCCGCGCGGCAGGAGGCAGCCGCAAGACCTGCCCGGCGACGTCGGGGGAGGGGCCCTCAGCCGCGATGGCCAGCCCGAACACACGGCCTGCCAGCCAGTCCCGGTTCCCGGCCCCGACGACGGCGCCGCTGGCGGAGTTCGCCGGCTTGGCCGGGGCGATGGCTGCAGGGGGGTTCTCGTGCCAGAAGCACAGGCCGACCGTCTCGTCCTGCGTCAGGCGCGACGGCGCGTCCTCCTCCAGCCGCAGCGTCAACTCGCCCGGGGCCTGGCGCCCGTCGTGCACCTCGATGCGGATGACATCCAGCGGCACGTGGGCCCTGACCTCGACGCGCACGGGCCCGGTCGGCGTCTCAGCGACCACGGTGATCAGCGACCGCCGCAGGTCATGCTCCATGCGGGAGCTCGTGGCGCTGGCGAACGGCGAGCCGCCAAGATCCAGGTGCAGTCGGGCCAGGGCGCGCAGCCGGGTCCCCTCGTCGATGGCCGCCGAATGGTTCACCTGGAACCGCAGCCCAGCCGGCGCCGAGACCGTCACCCCCGTGACGCCGGTGCCCGTGGCCATGAACTCCCAGTCCTCCGCGCCCGGGCGACCGTCGAAGGTGATCCGACCCTCGGGATGGTACAGGCCGCGCACACCCTCCGCCGGACCCAGCGCCAGGACGCCGGGGAGCGGCTCATCGTGGCCGACCACCTCCAGGCTGACGTCGTCGAAGCAGACCTCCTGATCGCCGGTCTTGGCCGTGGTGCCCCGCAGTTGGACCTCGCCGCTGCCGTTCGGGGTCACGTCTACGACGAACTCGGCCTGGTAGAGGACCCACTCGCCGCCGGTGGCGCGCAAGCGTTTCAGGGCGTACTGCCGCCAGCCAGGAGCCAGATCGTGGTTGACCTGCACCAGCGCATCCCCCAGGTCGGCGCTGGCCCGGTACCGGAAGCTCAGGCGCAGGCGGTCCCGCGGCCGGACCCCGGCGAAGAGGTCGGGCCGGGCGTGTACCCAGCGGGCATAGACGTCACCAGCCTTGCACACGATCCGGCCGGCCCACTGCCCGCCGTGGGCCGCCTCGGCCGACCGCTCGAACTGCGCCGCCCCGGCATTCTGCGTCCCCGACCAGCCGTCGGCACGCGTGCCGTGGCCCTGCTCGAAGCCTGGGTTCTGCACCTGATTCGCCTGCGCCATGAGCCCCTCCGCCGCCAACGCTGCGAACCCCAACGCCAACGCCGCGCCAAGGACGAGCTGAGGCCGTTGCTGCATGCCGCCGACTATACCGCCGGCTCCCACTCCTGCACCCGCGCGCCCTCCGGCCAACCGCACGGAAGGGAGGGCGCGACAGGCACGCCCGGAAGACCGGCGGTGGACCCAGACTTGGACGATCACCGACGCCCAGTTCGTCGCCAAGTGGGCCGACCACAGGAAGGCCACGCCGAGGACCGCGCCGAGGCCTGTCCAGCGGGCCACCTCCAAGAGACCTCCCGCAACGCCGAGCCAGTTGAACCCCCCCACCCTCGTGCGCGCGCATCCGCCCACCATGGCTGCCAAGGCTGGCAGCACAATCGGCACCAGGAGGGCAACGGTGGCAGCCGTTGCGTTCTGCCCTCGCAGCATCAGCGGCCCCATTCGCCGCGGCTGAACGAGTCGCCCGCTGTGGCGGTCTACAGGACCTGCCGGCGGGAAAACGCTCCCGCCGCGAACTCCGCAGTTCCAGCACGCGTCGAAGGCGTCGCCGTGCACCTCCCCGCACTCCCTGCATGTCCACATGGCCGTCCGGCCTCCCGTCGCCCCTACTCTGGCCCCACCGTTCGTCTCGCTACGGCCCACAAGAATGGACCCTATCGCCGCCGGTTCAGGAAACACGAGTGGCCGACCTGCGCCCTCCCAAGTGGGGGGTCTTCGTCGTCGTAGACCAGTTGACAGACTAGTCTATTCCGAGTACAGTCTGAGGTGAGCACACACGGGTGTCTGAGCACAGAGGGCTTTACCATCAAGACGATCGGCGCGTTCGAGGCCAAGACGCACTTCAGCGAGCTGCTGCGCGAGGTCGAGCGCGGCGGTTCCTTTGAGATCGTGCGGCGGAACCGGCCTGTGGCCCGGATGGTGGGAATACAGGACACGGACCGCCGCCGGGAGACCGAGGAGATGCTCGAGCGGGTCCAGGCCCTGCGGAAGCGGCTCGCGGTGCCCTGCGCTGAGCTGCACGACTGGATTCGGGAGGGGCAACGGTGAAGAGCGAGACCTGGGTGCTCGACTGCTCCGCCGCGGCGGCCTTCCTGCTGAGCGAAGCAGAGGGGGCCGCGGTGGATCCCCTGATCCGCCGCGCTGCCAGCGAAGACGTCGCGCTGCTGGTCCCGGCTCTGTTCTGGTTCGAGCTCGTGAATGTCCTGCTGGTTGCCGAGCGCCGGGGACGTATCACGCCAGCACAGGCCCTGCAGTTGCGGCGCGAGAGCGACCGCCTCCCAGTCACCACGGACCTTCCCCCTGGCCGGGAGGAGAGGAGTCGGCTGCACGACCTTGCCCTGTCGCACAAGCTGACGGCCTACGATGCCGCCTACCTCGAGCTGGCCGAACGCCGCGCCGCGCGGCTCAAGACCCTGGGTCCTGACCTTCTGGGTCTGCGGGCGGAGTACCCCTGGATCGAGTGACGGCCTCACCGCGCGGTCGCCAGGGCCTCGACCTCGGCGGCGGTCAGCAGGCCGCGGTAGAGGCGGACATCCCGCAGGGCGCCGTGGAGATTGTTGTCGGGCGCGTTCTGCCACTCGCTGTAGCCGCCCAGGCGGAAGCCGTTGAGGGCCACCGGCAGGCCCGTGTCCAACGGGCGCTCGACGTCGAGCTTGCCGTCGAGGTAGAAGCGCAGGCTGCCGCCGACCCGCGTGTCGCAGACGACGGCCACGTGGTGCCAGGTGTCGCGCGCCAACGTGGCCTGCGACTGGCGGTGCACGTGGCTGCCTTCGGCGTTGATCGCCACGTTGACCGCACCGTCAGGCAACAGGCTGAGATGGAAAGCCTTTGGCTCGAAGCGGTTAGCGAATAGAAGCGGGCTCCATTGGGTGAGCCGGCGTCCGGGCTTGACCCAGAGGGCTACACTGAGCGTGTCGAACTCGCCCGCATCGCCGACCTCGACGAAGCCCGTCCCATCGAAGCACAGCCCGCCGCCGTCCGGCAGGCGCGTGGCACCCACGATCCGGCCAGGCAGCTTGCCGACGGCATCCGCAGCCGCGTCCCCCGCGGTCTCGTTGAGCGGCCACCGGTCCAGGGGCTCCGCCGGCACGGGTTCGGGGCGCTGCACTTCCGGCATGGTCCCACAGGCCGAAGCGAGTGTCGGCACCGGCCGGAAGTCGGCGAGCTTGCAGTAGCGCAGATGGCGCCGGCCGAAGTAGGACCCGTAGTAGGGCGCGTCGCTATCGATCCAGGTGACCAGGCGGACCAACTCCTCGCGCGAGAGCTGCACGCCGTGGTGGCCCTTGCGCAGGCCCTCGATGAGCTTGCTGCGGTGCGAACCGTAGGTGTACGGCGGCACCGCCTCGGCATGCGCCATGGCCCCGCCCACGGTGAAGTACTGCGGCGGCGTCGGGAGGGACGGTCCGGTCCACTCGCGGACGACGTTGACCAGCCCCTTGGAGAGCAGCTCCTCGTAGGACCTGCAGAAGTGGTCTGTGAGCTCGCCGCTGAGGCTGAGGTTGCCCTTGGGTTCAGCGCCGCTGTGGCAGCCTGTGCAGCGGCGGTCAAGGACCGGTTGCACGTCCGTGGCGTAGTCCAGCGGCCGGGGGGCCACTTCGCCGGGCTGGGGCGCGAGTTCTGCCGGCGGCTCCCGCATGGCCAGCGGCCGCGCCACGGCCGGAGCCTGCTGGCGCGTCTCGTGGCAGCCGATGCAGGAACGCCGCTCGCCCGGGCGGCAGTTGATGAAGGTGCGCATCCGTTGCACCTCCATGAAGTTGCCGTCCAGGGCCTGCAGGTAGAGGTCCCGGTCCGCCGGGACGCTGAAGTGGGCAGACCCGTCGGGCTGCACCGGGACGACCCCGCGCACGACGGCGATCCAGATATGTGTGTAGGAGCTGATGGCCACCATCTGGCCTGGGATGCCGTCATCGTCGCGCCCTTGCCAGGCCGACCACGGTCGTGGGACCTGTTCCATGACCCGCAGGTACTTGACCTCGCCGCGCTTGACCCCAGGCAGCCCCTGGTACACATCGCTGACCACCAGCGTGGCGTCGGTACCGGCAGAGGCCGACCCGACGGCCGGGAACACCGGGGGCGCCGGCCGGGGGCGCAACAGCATGGGCTGGAAGCAGGAGATCCCCGGGTCGCGGTAGACCGGTACGCAGTTGCCGAAGACGTCCAGCAGGTAGATGCCGTAGGCCGTCATGTCGTTGTAGCGCCGGTCCGGGTTGCAGGCCACCAGGAAGTAGCGTCCCGCACCCGCGCCGGTGGCCGGGTCGGCCAGCGGGTACGGGTCGCAGTAGAGCGGGCCCTCGATGTCGTCCGCGCGCCACTGGCCATTGCGGCGGTGGTAGATGCCACGCAGGCCCCGGGATTCCACGTCGGGGGTGAGGGAGACCATCGGGTCGCGGGTGCGCTTGTCGCCCCGGCTCAGGTCGAGCAGCAGGATGGCGCCCACCGCCAGGGGCTCGTGACCGCAGGCGGTGGTGACGTAGCGCCCGGGCTGTCCGGGGATCTGCCGGGCCTGCACGAAGACGCCCGGGTCGGCGATGTTGTCGCCGTAGACCTCCTCGGAGCCGGTGCCATCGGGCCGCATGGTCCACAGGGGCTGGATCGCCGCGATGCCCTTGTCGATGTACTCCCAGCGGTTGTAGAGGATGCGACCGTCCTCCATCATCGTGGGCGTGAACTCACTGAGTGCGCCCCGGGAAAGCGGCTGCAAGTCGCTGCCGTCGGCCTCGATACGGAACAGGTTCGTGGTCGTGAGAGAGTGACCGCCGCAGAGGACGCTGTGCTCGGGGCGAGAAGAGACGAAGGCGATGCCGCCATCGGGCAGATAGCAGGGGTGCATGTCATCGGTCCAGTGGCCGTAGAGGCGCGGGTCCTGGCGGCGGGCTTCGGCTGAGTAGAGGCTATAGCGGCTGACGCGCGCCTCCTCGTCCGCGGGCGCCGTGGTCAGTTGGCGCAGCCCCGAGCCGTCGACGCCGACCTCATAGAGGCGGAGCCCCTCGGAACGGGCCGGGCGGTAGCCGAAGGCGATGCGGCGGGCGTCGAAGGAGAGGTCGTAGCGATCGAACACACCGTCGTCGAGGGCCGGCACCAGGGCGCGCACCGTGCCGTCGCCCTGATCCAGCACGCACAGGCTCCCGCCGAACTGCCGGACTCCATGGTAGAAGTCGTCGTAGTAGTGCATGGAGTCGTAGGTGTAGCGCTTCACGAACAACAACTGGCCACCCCGAAGTAACGGGTTGCGCCTGACCAGCAGTTCCCGCCGCATGGTGTCGAGCTCGGCCGTCACCGGGAGTGGCCCGCCGCCATGGCCCTCGTCGACCTGGGCGACGACACGCTCGAGGAGCCCCTGGTCATAGGCACCGAGCCGGGCGCCGAACTCAGCCCCCGCATAGGTCTCGGGGAACTCCGCTGCCAGGTCTTCCACCGCCGCCCGCAGGCGCGCCAGGCCGTCCCGGGCCGCCGCGAGCTCCGCCGCGATCGCGCACTCCCGCAGCCAGGCCGGGTCCGCGGGCGGCGGGGCCGTGCCAAGGAAGCCCCTGACGCGGCTCGCCAGGGGCTCGTCCACCGTTGCCGCAACCCCTTCCAGCAGGGCGCGCTCCAGGTCCGCCTTGCCGCTGGCCGCAAGCCAGCCATCGGCCGCGAACCAGACCGCATCGGCCGTGGCCAGCAGCGGGTTCGACATCACCGGGAAGTCATGGCGCACCCGAGCCCAGAGCCCCACTTCCGGGCGCGGTTGGGGGCTGAACCACAGCGGGATCGGCCGGTAGGCGCCCACGTCTTCCTGGAAGACCCGTACCAGCAGGAGGTTATCGCCTGCGTGCAAGGGCAGTTCCACCACCACCTGGTCCTCGGGACTGCCCTCGAGGCGCAGGCTGGTGCCATAGCGTTCGCTGACCAGTCGCGTCACCGCTGTCGCCAGGGGCTGGCCGTCGCACCAGACGCTCAGCCGGTCGCCACCGCCGAGGCCGACGAATGCCTGACCGGCGGTCTTGGCGCTCACCGTCCGGCGCAACCAGACCGCCATTGGGTGGCCACTGCCGCCGCCTGGGCCTACGGTCAGAAGAGCCGCGTCCGGCCACTCGGGGTGGGCCGACCAGGCTGGGGCGCCGTCGCCGTTCGCCGCTGGCAACGGGGCCGTGTCGTCGGCGGTGGCGGCGACCAGGCCCGTCGCCGACCAGGATCCCCAGCTCAGGTCGCTGCGGGCCCATGCCAGGGATTGCTGCCATGCGGTATAACGTGCGCGCGTAGCGGCAAGCGTCGCCACCAGGGTCGGCTGGCGGGCGTAGAGCGCGTGGGGCGGAAGGTCGGCCGCGCCGAGAACTCCGGCCAGCGCCACCCACACCCAGCCCAGCGCTCCCGCCGCTCGCGCGCGTCGCGGGAGGATTGCCGTTGGGGGCGAAGCAGGCAACCGCGCCGCATACCTGAACTCAGCACGCTCTTGGTCTGCTCTCATCCGCTACCCGGTCTGGCTACGCCTGAAATCGAGGCGAGCGCCCGCAAAGGTCCTCAGGGGACGCAGAGCCCAAGCCTGCAGGCAGGGCCCGCTCCGCCAGTGCGAGGAGCCCTGCGTTGCACACCGCCCGGAGTGTAGCGTGCCAGGCAGCGCCGCACAAGGGATGGCCGGCCCCCATGCTCCCCGCGACCCCCGTCCCAGACGTCTCCCCGCCCGGCCGTCGCGGCAGGCGAGAGAGGCGCCTTCGGCGATCCCGAGACCATGGGGCCACCGGGCCAACTCCATCGCCTGCACCAGGCGCGGCAACCCGCCGCGCTGCAGCACCGCGCACGCGCGGGGCCCGCCGCACCCTCCGCCCGCAGTGAGCCGGAGCCGGGAACGGGCCATCCGGTTCGACTCGAGCGCGGTCTTGGCAGTAGCTCGATCCACAGCTACCTTCGGATGAAAGACGATAAGCTGGACTTCCTGATCCGCGCCGACGGTGAGGTGGTGGTCCGCCCCGTGGTCCTCGATGTCACCCAACTGAAGGGGATGCTGCATCGTCCCGGCCGCAAGCGGGTGACCGTCGACACGATGAACGCCGCCATCCGGCAGCGCGGCGGGAGGCGGCCGTGACCGGCCTGGACACCAACGTGCTGGTGCGCTACCTGACTCTCGATGACCCGGGGCAGGCCCGGAAGGCAACCGCGGTGATCGAGGGGGCGGGCGGCAAGGAGAGTTGCCTGCACGTCTCTGACATCGCCCTCTGCGAACTGGTGTGGGTCCTGGAGACCGCCTACGGGTATGGCCGGGAGGAACTGACCCCAGTCCTGGAGCGGCCCTTGCGCACCAAGCAGTTCTCCTTTGGCGACAAGGATGTGCTCTGGCAGGCACTGGCCGACTACCAGCGGGGCAAGGGTGACTTCCCCGACTGCATCCTCGGCCGCGGCGCCCGGGGGTGGCTGGCTGCCAGCACACGGTCACCTTCGACCGGGCCCTGCGGGACAGCGATCTGTTCCGCCTGCTCTGAGGCGCACTGGGCGCCTGCGGTCACCTCGCGGGCCCGTCCAGGCGCAGGGCAGTCTGGGCAGCCCGCAGGCCGAAGCCATGGTCCCGCGCTACTTGCGCAGTTCTGAGGGCCCCCATGAAGGGGCTTGGCCAGTCCGCTGCCGGTCTGGCTCGAGCCCCCCGGCGCCGACCCGCGAGCCTCGCCGTGACGGTCTCGCTGGAGGCCGGCCGAGCCTCGCCGGAGCTCGTGCCTGCACCCGACATCGGCAGACGGCGACCGACCCTCCCCGGGCTGGCCCAGCCGGCCATCATGTGCCCTCGGCGGCATCCGGGATGCGGCGGAGGCCCGTATCCAGCCAGGCTGAAACACCTCTGGCGGCCGGGACCGAGTGTTCCAGCCAGAGCGTCTTGCCGGTCCTGGTCAGCAGCGGGCGATGCAGCCAGCCAGCGAGTGCCCCTTCGCGTCCCATCCGGTGCGCCACACGTGCACACAAACCCACTCGGCATAGGTGGGACCTCGCCGAGTCCACCGGCCGAGCCGGTGGGATGCGAAGGGGCACTCAGGCTTGTCGGCCAGGCAGGTCGGCCTCGAACCTGCCACCGACAGGGAAGTCATGCAGCCCGCCGACCAGTAGCGCCTCCGTCGGTCGCGGAGCGTGCACTGCCGCCAACGCAGTGCCGGACACCGCTGGGCTCATCTGTGCTCTCACGCGTCACCCCGAACCGTGAACCCCTCGCCGGGTTCGCGGACTGCCACCCCGGATCGGAGGATGCCGCTCCGGCTGAGATGGTAGGCCCGGCCGCGGCCGTGGACCGTCACAGCGGTACCCTCGCGGAACGCCAGACAGACGCCCTCATCGATCCCAAAGCCATGCGTCGAACCCGTTCACTCCATCGCCTGCAGCAGCCGGGGGAAGGCCCCGGACTCGGCGAAGTGCGTCTCGATCATGCAGTCTGGGAGCAGCCCCAGACCCCTGCCCAGTGCCAACTGCACATCACCATCCCCCGCCGGGTCGGCATGGGACTTCGCTCTGAGCAGCCATTCGTTCGTGGCGGTGGCCGTCCGGCTGCCCCAGATCACGCACGACTCGGTGGCGATAAGGGCGCCCGCAGAAACACCGCCGAAGGGAGCCCCGGCTACGTACATCTCGCGGATGGCTTCCTCGACCTCAGGAGCCGTGAAAAGGCGGTGGTACGCACGCGTGTCGCCCCCACCGATGAAGATCCCCGTACAGCGCCGGAGGCAGTCGATGGCGTCGGCGCTCAGCGCGGTTGCCCCCGCCACGGGGGCAATGGGAACCACGTCAGCGGCCTCCAGCCGCCGCCAGACGTCACGGTACCTCGGGACATACCGCTCCCAGTTGTCCCCGCCCATCAGCAGCAGGGCAATCATCGCTGACCGGCCACCGGCGGCCGTGACGAACTCCGCAGAGCAGGCCTCGAAGGTGTTCGTCATCCCGCCGAACAGGAATGCTGCTTTCATATCCCCCGTTGCCTTCTGACGGACGGTCCTGCGCCGTCATTCCCTGCCCGCAGCCGTGGCGCCCTGCCGCAACCGTTCCCGGGTCACGACCTCGTCCCAACTGGCGTCCCAGCCCACGTAGTGGACTTTGACCCGGCCGTCGGGGTCCAGCCCGATGACTTGGGCAGCCCACCACTGCTGCTGCCACTCGGTCTGGACGGCGTCCCCGACCTGGAGCGTGGTGTCTGCCGTGACCGGCTCACCCGTGGGCTGGAGGGGGCCGGGACCCGTGCGGGACGGAGGTGCCGCGGGAGCCTCGCCCAGCCACTCACGCCACTGTGCGTCCACCTCCTCCACCGTGACGCCGTAGACATCCTGGAAGGCGCCGTCTCCATCGTTGTAGCGCAGCCAGAGCCGCCTGAAGGCCTCGGCGCCCTTCTCGGCCACGAGGAACTTCACCAGGGAACCGCCGGTGGCCGCGAGGGTGTTGTCGGACGACGTGGACTTGAGGAGGTCCGACAGAGGGGCAAGCCCCCCATTCCGCAGCAAGGAGGGGGCCGTGCTGTCCACCCGGCCGCCCCAGTTCCTCCCGCCGGCGACATAGGCGGCCAGGCCGTTGGCCAGAAGCGGGCACGCAGGGGGTCCCTTCAGCTCGTCGGCGCCGGTGTAGAACGAGAGGGCCATGGCCGGGTTATACATGGTCCGCCCAAGGGTGTAGTAGATCACTCGCTCGTCGTACTCAACCCCCTCTCCGCCGTGCTCGCCGAGAACGACTCGCCATTGCTCGGGATTGTTGAAGCAGTACAGCGTGATCCGGCCAGGGCTGCGCCATCCCAGGCACCGGTTCAGGCGGGATGCGATCGTGCCGCAGGCCCGCAGCATGCCCTCCGGCTGGGTCAGCTTCGTGTCCGGCGGCAGAAGGAGCACGAAGCCACTGCCTTCGGCTTTCCTCCACTCGAGCGTGGCGAGTCCGCGTGTGGCCAGGAAGCGGGCCCTCTGCGCGAGGGGGTCTTGCAGGCCGTCCGCCGGCGCGAGTGCCAGCTCGTAGGCCGCCTTCGCCTCGGCCTTGCCCGAGGCCCACAACGCCTGGCCCAGGATCGCATTGGCCAGGGCCTTCCGGTCGCTTGCAGGACCCTTGCCGATCAGACCACGGCACACCGTGGCCGCCTCCTCCGCCCGACCGTCGAGCAGCAGGGCCCTCGCCAGCCCGAGGTGGGCCATCTCCCCATCCGGGGTCTGCTCGATCACGGCACGGTAAACAGCCTCTGCCCGCTGCGCGAGCGAGAAGCGCAGCAAGGCGTCGCCGCGTTCGAGTGTGGCCGGATCGCCGCCTCCTCCGCCCGCCTCGGGTTGGATCTGCGCGCGGAGGATGGCCAACGGCACCAGGGCGGCCAGAAGGACGCACGTGTAGCGACCTGGTCTGCATGCATTCATCGTGCTTCTCCTCCGGGCTCTCCGCCCGGTTACGGAGCAGGGGAGGTCTCTTGGGCCTGGATCCGTGGCGCCACCCCCAATCGCCTCACGCCATCCGGGCACTGCGCAGGCTGTTGCGTACCCCTGCAAGCCGCAAGCAGCGGGATCCCGCCGGCGACGGGAATGGTCCAGCCCCAGACCTTGTGCACGGACGTCACGCGCTCTCGGCGCATCGGCTTTCCCCCGTGGTCTGCGGTCACCTCGCGGCGGTCCCCGACAGGCGGCACAGGTCCTGCCATTTCGGCGGGGCGTTGTCGGCACGCTCGCGGAGGTCCCGCGTATCGACTTGCACGAGGATCGGTTTGGGCGAGGCCGGCATGACGATGAAGGCGTAGGGCGTCACCTTGTCGGCGGTCTCCATCGTCTGGTAGCTGAGCCAGTCGCTCCCGATGACGATCTCCCCGCCCGTCTCGGCCGTGCTGACGACCCTCAGGCCCTCGGTGTTCCAGGTTGCGCCGCCGAAGACGGCGACCACCATGCAGCGCTGGAAGTCGACCTGCGGCCGGGGGGCCCCGGGTCGGCCAGCTTTGATCCGCCCCAACTGGGCCACGTGGCGGACCCACAGCGCCTGCCAGTCGGCGTCGGACGTGATCCGCAGACACTCCGCCTTCTGCACGGCGCTGTCGCTGCCGGTAAGCACGACATAGGGACGGAGGGGCTCCAGGCCAATGGCGTGACCTTCCCCCGAGCTCAACGCCACAGTGGCCGGAGCGGCTCGCTCCGGTCGGGACCGAGCCGGTCCCGCTACTCGGCGAATCCCGACGGCATTGGACTCCTGGCCCATCACCCAGGCGAGCCCGAGGAACAGAACGCCGGCCACCACCGTCCGGACCTGTGTGTTCATCGGCGCCTCCATATCGCAGGATCACTGGCGGGTCAGGGCGAAGTCCAGGACTCTCTCTCTGCCGGTCTGGAGCAGGCCCGTCGCGAGCAGCTTGCTTGCCTTAGCGTAGCCGAGCGCTACGGCGGACACGTTGTGCTCCTCGGGCCAGGTCTTGTAGCCGTAGTGGCCCTGCGCGGCCGTGGTCGCGCCGAGGTATCCATACGGCGCATACCCGTAACCGTCGTCCGTCACCCGCGCGCCAGCGATGGGGGCACCGGTGGCGGCGTCGGTCACGGTGCCGGTCACCAGCAGCGTTGGCGCGGTCGACACAGGGGCCTTGTCCCGGGCGGGGGCAGTCCACGCCTGGCCCGTGCCGACGCTATCGTCCTTGGCGGCCTCCGCGAGGACGCCTTGGGCACGTTCATCACCGATCCGCGCCAGCGCCCCATAGGCCGAGCGCCGGAACCTGCCTTGGACCGGGTCATGGCGATCCCCGTGCCGGCGGATGGCCTCGATCAGGACTGGTACCGCCTCGTGATCGCCGATCCTGCCCAGGGCCTCGGCAGCGAACTGGGCCGCCGTGAGGTCATCTCCGGCCACGAACCCGATCAACCGCGGCACGACGCTGCGTTCGCGCAGGTGGCCGAGCAGCTCGATGAAACGAATGCGGTAGCCGGTCTGGGGGTCGTCCAGTCCCCGCAAAAGGTGCGGCAGCAGACGCTCGCGCAGCGCCGCAGTGGCAGAGCCCTCGAAGGCGTCCGGGTGCTGGTTGGCGAGGACCGAGAGCAGATTCGCCCCGGCAATCTGCAGGACGCGGTCAGTGCCCTCGATGCACTGCGCCACGAGCTCGCAGAACTCGGCGAACCGGGGTTGCTGCGGCAGGCTGGTTCCGGCCAGCGAGTAGGCCGCCCAGAGCGTGCCGGCGGTGCGCCCAACCCGAACGCTCGCGATGGCGTCCATGGCCAGGCCGAACAGGCGCCCGCGCTCCGCCTCGGGCAAGTCGAGTCGCCGGGCCATCTCGCCGAGGGTGCCGAGAGCAGCTTCGCGGACTGCCTGCACCGGGTCCTCCTCGAAGAGGGTCGCGAGGAGTGTCACCGTGCGGAGTTCGCGGTAGTCGCCCGTACCCAGGTGAGTGATCACCAGGCGGCGGACCATGGGGCTGCTGCTGCGGGCACACTCGGCCAGTTCCTCGAAGCTCAGCGGCTGGCGTCTCTCGAGTCCCCCGGGTCCCGGCGGCGGCAGCGGGACCGCCGCGCCGGTCCGCTGGCCGATCTTCTCGATGGCCTCCCGTGCGTTCCGCCGCAGGTAGAGGACTCCGCCCTTGCCGCTGGACGGGTCGTACCGGGCGACCTCGAGCAGAGCCGGCACTGCCTGGGCGTCGCCGACCTCGCCAAGCCGCGTGACGGCATAAGCCCTTAGGGAGTGGTAGTCGTCCTCGAGACAGCGCAGGTAGACCTCCTGTGGCACCGGGCCAAGCCGCTCGAGCCCGCGCAGCGCCGCGTCGCGGGTATGGGGGAACGGGTCGCCCAAGGCGGCGGTGAGAGCCTCGCGCGCCGCCGGGTCCCTCGCGCCCGCCAAGGCGGTGTACAGGGAACAGCGGGGCCAGTCCTCGCGGGTGTCGGCGATGGCGTTGAGCAGGGCCGGCGAAGCCTGCGTGCCCAAGGCGCCCAGAGCCTGCTGCGCCTCCCAGGTGTGGGTACCGCCACGCACAATCTCGTCGAGCAACGCCGGAACCACGCCCGGCCCCAGCGCCGCGATCTCATGCGCAATGGCTTGGCGCTGCTGGGCGTAGGCCTGGCCTTCCTCCCAGCCGATGAGGTTCATGGCCACGTCCTGCAGCCGGGAGCGGCCGTCCGCGCCGTCCTGGGTGTAGGTGGCCAGAATTCCGCGGGCTATCTCCTCCGAAAGCGGCGCCCGCGCCTGCGGAGCTGGCGGTGGCTGGGCCGCGGTCCGGCTGATCAGGTCCACTTTCTCGTTCGAGCTGAGCGCTTCCCAGTGTTGCCAGGCGAGGTCTTTCTGAGCCTGCGCCAGGTCGTCCAGCCGCTGCCAGAGCCGCGCCAACTCCGGCGGAATCGCGACGGCTGCCTTCTGGCTCTGCTCGGCCACGGCGCGAGCGGGTGCCACAGGCTCGGCGGGCTCGACCGTGGCGGTTGCGGACTCCGCAATGGGCGGGGTACCGGCCTGCTTCGCCGCCGGCTTCTCCGCCGGTCGGCTCTGCGGAATCAGCAGCAGCGCCAGGGCGGCCACGGCGACTCGGGCCGGCCAGCCCAGGCACGGCGACAACGGCCGGTCCGGATCCAGGATCCGCTTCAGGCGCAGCACGATCCGACTCTGCGGCTCGGCAATGCCGACGTAGGCCGGCGCCAGCCACTCCCGGCCCGTCGCGTTCTGCAGGATGTGCAGCAGCGAATCGCTGTAGACCTCGCGCTGGCCGTCGAGGTGCGCCAGCACCAGGTCGTCGACGATCAGCTCGCGCTCGGCCCGCAGGCGCAGGTTCGCCAGCCACACCAGCGGATGGAACCAGTAGGCTGCCTGCAGCACGACCTGCAGCCAGTTCACCCACAGGTCGCGGCGCCGGAGGTGCGCCAGCTCGTGCAGGAGGACCGGCCTTACCTCGGTCACGGAGAGGGCCGCAAGCGTCTGCGTCGGGAGCGCAACCTGTGGCCGGAACAGCCCAGAGAGCAGTGGCGACCGGAGTCCGTCGACCGCGACCAGCCGGACGCTGGCGCGAACCCCCAGCGCCTGCTGCGCCTCCCGAAGCGCCGCCAGCGCGGCGGGGTCCGCCACCGGCATGCCGCGCCGCACCCGACGGCGCATGCGGCCGTAGGACGCCGTCACCAGGCCGCCCATGGCCAGCGCCCCGGCGAGCCAAACTGCAAGCGCCGTCCCACGCCACGGGAATGGCTGCGGGACGGGAACTGGGGGCTCCGCCGCCACCAGCGGCTCGAGGATGCGCGCCGGGAGCTCGGCCTGGGCTGGCTCGACGAGATCCACAGTCTGCGTCGTCTGCTGGGCGCCGGTGTCACCCCGGCCCCGCTGCGGCGGCCCACCCAGCGCCACCCAGTAGCCCACACCCGTGCAGAGCGTCAGGCCCGGCGGCAGGCAGAGCTTGAGGAGCACGAGGCACCACAACGCATAGCGGAACCGCGGCGCGGCCCTCCGAGCGAGCCGGCAGATGCCCAGCACCACCAGCGCCAGGAGGCCGGCCTGCCAGGACGTGGCGAGCAACCAGTCTAGCCACGCCGCGCTGAGGGAAGGCGCGAATGCGGGGCACTCCATGGCTATGGCCCCCCTTTCCTCCGCTGCCGTTCGACGATCTGCTCGAGCTGCGCCAGGTCTTCCGGGCTCAGCTCCCGGCTTTCAGCATAGTAGGCCACGAACGGCGACAGCATGCCGTCCAGCACGCGGTCGGAGAAGTCGCGCACGGCCAGCCGGAGGGCCGTGCTCCGCGGCACCGCCGCGCTGTAGAGGAAGGAGTTGCCGACCCGCCGTGTGCCGATCCAGCCTTTGGCCGCCAGGCGCCGCACCAGGGTCTTGACCGTGTCATAGGCCCAGCCGTTACCCTCCGGGAGCTTCCCGTAGATGTCGCCCAGCGCCATCGGCCCGTGGTCCCACAGGGCTCGCATCAGGGGCCATTCCGTGGTCGACAGGCGGGGCAGGTTCCGGGCGGGTTTCTGCATGGTTACACCTCGGTCACTCCTGGGGTCTTGGTCGCCTTTATAGCTACATATGTAACCCCAAAGGGCCGGGTTGTCAAGTCGGTAGGGCGCCTGGGCGTGAGGAAGTGAGTACGTGGAGGCGCGCCCGGGGAGGCGGCAGGCTTGTAGTGAGCGCTTCAGCGCTGTCCCTGGTATCCGGCAACGCCTCCTGTGAGGCAACGCGGCTCGTGCGCCGCTGGACGGTCGCCCGGAGAGTCGGCTCGCGAACCGCGGTTGCGGCCTGGGTACGCTCGCGCTCCACGGACCAGAGGGGCGGCCCCGGCCGCCATCCTCGGCGGGCCCCCGGGGATACGGCGAGCGTCCCGCGCCTGCGGGACTGGACCGCCGGCCCCCGGGGATGCCGCTCGCGGCGTGCGGGGTCCGCAGGCCGCCTTCTCGGCCGCGCTCGTCAGCCTTGGGTCCCTTGCCCATCCCCGGGATGGGCTCATCTGCCGTGCGGTGTTGCCTTCGGCTGCCGGCGGCGGCCATCGCCCTGCGCGCCGAAGTCATCGACCACCGCCCAGTTGGCCGGGTCCGCTTCATGAGGCGTCACCGGCGGATCTTCCACCGGCAGGCGCAGGGAGCGCCCGGGTGGCATGGCGGCGTAGGGGCTGAGCACCGGGTCGGAGACGAACTCGTCCACTGGCCCTGGGCCGACCAGGAGCTGGCCCTGACGCTCGACGGCAGCCCGGTAGCCTGTGGTTTCCACGCTGCGCGCCAGGAGGTGTCCGCCGCCGAGATCGATGGCTGCCGTGCCCGCGCTCGTCCCCCGCAGGGCGCTGTCGATGATCACGGCGTGGCTGTTGGACTCGAGCCGCAGCGCGGTGGCCGCGCCCTCGGTGAGCACGTCCCGCGCGGCCAGGCACGACATGCTGGCCAGTCGGATCGCGTCGTGCCCCTGCTGGGTGAACGTGGCATGATCCAGCGTCACCACCGTGGCGGCACCGGCGCTGATCGAGAGACCGGTATCGAAACCAGTGATGCGGAGGTCCTCGACCAGTCCCTGGGCGTTGCGCACATCGCACACCAGCCCGGCGACGCCGGTGCCGTCGGCCGAGCGGATCGCCACGTTTCGCACGGCTCCGGCGTTGGAGGCGTTCCAGCGCAGTCCGACGGCGCCGGGATTCCCGCGGCCAGTATCGATGGTGACGTTCTCCAGCACGTTGTTCAGGTTCACGTTTGAGCCACAGTTCAGCCGGTAGAAGGCGACCACGGCCCTGGCCTGCCCCGCGCCGAAGGCCGGCAGGATGTCGGGAGGACGGCGCTCTTCTCTGGCCTGGTCCATGGTATCACCATAGCGGGGGCCCAGTCTGCCGTCGAGCCCGCTGCGGGCCCTCCAGCCCCACTGGAGGTCCCCCAGCACCGCAGCGGTCCGCCTGGATGACCTCTGCCGGACGGCCATCGCGCTGGCAATACCCCGGTCCCACTGCGGACCTCCCGGCTCGCGCTCGGGGACGGGCGGCAGTACCGCCTACGGCACGGCGTCGAACCAGAACGCGTAGAGCTTCGCTCGTCTGAACCGGAAGCTGAGGCGCAGGCCGTCCTCGGGGGCCGCTGGCAGGCGCTCCTGGTTCCGCCAGGCGATGCGGGCATCGAGAGCGTCGCCCGTGCATGGCAGGCACTCGGTCTCGCCGAAGCCGGTTAGGGGCTCGCCGGCGGCGTCCAGGAGCCCGACCGTGAGCACGCCGCCGGGCTCGATGGCCGCATTGACGTGCAGTCTGCCGCTCGGGAGGCGCAACGGCTTGCTGCGCAGAGTGCCCTCCTGGTCTCCCGCAACCATGGCCGCGAACCCGTCCCGCCGCAGCGTCGCCATCCCGATGTCGTAGTGGTGGGCCGCCACGTGGGGGTCCGGAGAGCCGGCGTAAAGGAGCAGGATGCGGTCCTCGAGGGCGACCAGCGACGAGGCCGTGCGGATCTGGCGGTGGTCGAAGCTGCCCGCAGGACCGTTGGCCAGGAAGGGCTCGCCGAAGGCCACGCGCTGCCAATGGACCGTGTCGTGGCTGACCACCAGTTCCGGCCAGGTCACGGGCGCGTCGGCCTTCCAGTCGGCTGAGGCCGGGGTGGCCGGGAAGATCCAGACTAG
>Ga0172371_10002271_pt1 | contig 30546 bp, 27 predicted proteins | sample Lak12m_FD_114543 | JGI IMG/M metagenome (GOLD analysis project Ga0172371, IMG submission 114543) | Freshwater microbial communities from Kabuno Bay, South-Kivu, Congo - kab_022012_12m | ecosystem: Environmental > Aquatic > Freshwater > Lake | place: Democratic Republic of the Congo: South-Kivu...
CCTCCATGGCGGCATTGTGCGAACCTTTGATGCCTGGGTGATGCAGGAGGAAGACCGGTTGAATAAGGAATATGCCAGGGTTTCCAGGCGATACTCGGAGAGGACGAATGAGATCATCGAGGCGATTGTCCAGACATCGGCAGAACTTTTTGATATCAACCTGGAGCGAGTGGAGACCCACGAGGCCATCGCCAGCGACAGCAGCCTCTATTACATGACCGGCGATCCTCCCAAATTTTTCGACCTGGAAGGGGCCTTTGACTTCTTCTCTCAGAAGATCCTCCCCCGAAAACTGTCTAGGAGCATGGTCCTCAAGGATATTAAGAATACGCTTCCGCAAAAGATCGACCAGAACTGCGGGAGGGTGCGCTGGGATTTTATGGACCGCATCAAGAAAAGCTTCATGGATTTTCGTTGGGACCTCAACCTGAAGATCGATGCCACGGAGGCCGGCATCCGGAACGCCATCCAGAAGGCCCTTGAATTGAAGCGACAGGGGGCTGCGGAGGTGGAGAAGGCCCAGGGCCAGCTCCAACAGGATCTGGAGCGGATCCGGCGGATGAAGGGCGAACTCCAGGGACTGGATCATTCCCTGGATGCCTTGTAGTCGAATGGCCTGCCTTTCGGCGGGAGGTCTGTCCTGATCGGATAGGATGTTGCCATCCTTGGGGGAAATGAATGCTATGCTTCCAGGCATCCAGCATAACGTCGTCGATTTCGTCATGAGCCGATGGCAGGCATCGGGTGGATTTGGGTTTGTGCCGACCCTTCCTGCGAGCGTGGAGGATACTTACCATGCCGTTCGCATTCTGGAAACGATTCTCCCCTTGTCGGAGGCGGAAGTGAATGGGGTCAAACGACACCCAAAGCTGAAGGATTTTCTCGGAAGAAAGGAGGACAAGGAGGCCTGGTCTCTCAGGACGGCCTATGAATACCTCCATCTGTGCGGATTCTGCAGCTTCCAGCCGGATACCGCCTGGCTGACCCAATTTATAAAGGCACGGTTGGATGGGGCGCCGCCACTTGTGGATCGGTATTACCTGACAAGGATTGGAAGGGAGTTTTCCCAAGTGTCGCCAAGCGATGGGGGCAGCATGTCAAGCGCAGACGAAGGCTGTGACTGGGGGACAGCGGAAGACCTCTTCATGCTCTTGTACATCCATGAAGGCGTCGCAGGGCCGCTCTATTCCACCAGGGATGAACTGGTCCAATGGCTCCAGGCGTGCCAGACGCCGGACGGCGGATTCGGCGGTCGACCGGGGACCACGTCCTTCATAGAGAACACCCACTGGTGCCTCGAGGCCCTCGCCCTGTTGGGGAGCGCGCCCCTCTTCTCTGACTGGGCGCAGGACTTTATCCTGAGATGCAAGAAGCGGGGCGGCGGGTTTGCCAGAAAGAGCGGGGGCGCCCCCTTTCTCTATGCCACCTGGCATGCGGTGGCCGGGCTTGCTTTGCTTAGGCCGGCGGCCGAAGCTGCATGATCCGTCCCCCAGGCAGGAAACGGAGCCAGCGGCAAATTCACGCTAGACAGCCAACCCCCTCCTATACCTGGACCTTGATTTCCAACCGTTCCCATCGGTTGCTCCGTCCCGTCTCCTCACCCCTCTGTCATGTCATGAGAAGACTCCTCACCGATCACGCGGTCAGGTTCAGGTATTGACACGGGAGACACGGAAGGCCTTTTCAAAACAGGTGTCAATCGATTCTGTGAGACCGAAAGAGGTTCTTTTTCCGGAAAACGCAAGAAGAGGTTTGAGGCAAGGGGCGTATCGCGTTATCGGGCGATTCGTAAGGGGAAGGAAGACTGGCGACCGCTTGCTTGGGAGTAAGGTGTTCGCATCCGCCGAACCAATGCGATACTTGAGGCGGAATAATCGTACTATTGAGATGGAAGCCGGATCAAAGTCATCGTTCCGGCGATCATGAAAAGCGCGGCAACGCTGAATCCGAGCGCGGGTGAAAAAGCCGTCCACAACACGCCGACCAAGGAACTCGATATGAATTTCGCTGTCCCATTGACGGTACCCAGGGCCCCAAAGCTCATCGCCAAGGTGTCAGGCTGAACCATTTCGGCCGTTATGGTGGATTCCAGCGTTTCCTGCACAGCCATATACAGTCCGGCGATAAAGAATAGACCCGCCAGCAAGGGGATGCTGTCGATGCCGAACCAAAACGCCAGCACTGTCACGATCGCCGTCAGCGATCCGAGTGCATAGCCCGCGATCAGCACGGCCAAATGCCCGATGCGGTCAGCTATGACACCGACTGGATAGGACATGAAGACTTGCACGACATTGCGCCATACATACAGAAGTCCAGCCACCTGGGCAGCCTTCACGACACCCAGAGAGTCCGTCAGCAGAGTCGTCGCAGCCAAAATCAGCAAGCTGTGGGAGAAATCCCCGATGCCGAACAGACCGACTGAGCCCAGATAGGCTTTGAATCGTTGCGGCAGTCCGTACAGAGAGCTGAAAAACCTCAGGGCTGGATTGGGTGAATGCTGCGGATCCTTGACCAAGGTCATGAATGCCAAGACCGCCAGCAGACCAGGGATGATCGAAACCCACAACACCAGGCGGAAAGGTCCGTCGGTGCCGTTCCAATGCCAACCTTGGGCCAGGCCGAGCAGCGCCACCCCCAGCAGAGGACCCGCCACCGCGCCGATTGTGTCGGTCGCCCGGTGAAAGCCGAAGGCCCGTCCCCGTGTTTCCGGGGTGACCGACTGCGTCACGATGGCATCGCGCAAGGGGCCGCGCAGACCCTTTCCGAACCACGATACCACCCGCCCCCACAGGATAAACGGCCAGCCTGCCGCCAGAGCGATCAGCACCTGTCCGACGGGAGTCAGCCCGTAGCCGACCAGCACCAGCAGTTTCCGATGACCCAGCTTGTCGGCGATATAGCCGGAAACCATTTTCGTGAAGCTGGCCACAGCATCGGCTATCCCTTCAATAATTCCCAACGCCGCCGCCGGTATGCCAAGCACGGCAAGAAAGCCGGGGAGAATCACCGTGGTGGTTTCGTAGCAGAAATCGCCCAGGGCGCTGGTGATACCAGCGCCGGCCACATTTCGATTCAGCCAGCGTGAGGATCTCCTCTCGCGTGGGCTGGCCCCTTCCGTTGCGGAGGTCTTCAAAGTGGATTCGCTTGATTCATCCATGACATCATCCCTCAGTTACCGGTTTTCATCGTGAGCGTCGAAGACCCTCTGAGCATAGCCGTCAAGAAGCGTCTCGCAGGTTTTCAAGTATTGCTCGGCTTCGGAGGCCAAGGGCGCATCGTAGAAGTCGAGCTTACGAATATCCTCCAGCCAGGATTGGAGCTTCTTCAAGTCCACGTCGTTTTCTTCGAGTTCGGCGTAGGTGAAGTGAGATGCCTCTGTTTCCTTGGCGATTTCGGCTTCAAAGTCGGCACATCTGGAAATGAATTCCTTGTATTCCTCATCTCGGTCGGCCTGAAAGCGCGAGACCACCTTCTCCTCCTGTGACCGGTCCAGGGCCACCGTTTCCAGGATTACTGATTCGCCGCCCATCACGGCAATATCGTTTTCCATTATCTTCAGTCGGCGGACATGGTCGTCGGTTTTGGGCAACAGGCAAACACCGTTCTGTAGATAGACGGCCCCCATACCCTTAATCCGGCGCCATAGGGCAACCCTCTTCCGGGCCGGCTCGGGGGGTACTTTGTAGGTTAGTAGGAGCCAGTTTGTAGTTGTCATGGCACATGTATAATGTAACGACCGTAACATGTCAAGAGAAATGTTTTGTCATCTGTTTTTTCCCATTCCTTATGAACCGCGATCTTCAGAAAGGCAAAACAGCGACCCCAGGCTGACTTGGAGGGTTGCCAACTGATCGGAAAAAAAGATAAGACTTGACACCCGCTTCTTGCTTCATTAATCTGGTTTCGGCACAAACGGTGATGGAGTCCACCGGATAACCGTCTAAAAAGACTAATGACTCCTGCCGAGTCAATACCTGGCCCTGGTGGGAATCATGTGTTTATAGAGCGGAGACAAAGGCCTCTCGCCTGGGGAAAACAGGTAGGAGGCCTTTGTTTTTGGGGGGTTGTCCATCCCGGTGCAGATCGTTTTCAACTCGGGTCCCAAGCCGGTTGTGGCGTATGGCCGAGGCCTGGCCGACTGGCTGACCCTCACACGCTCGGGAAAAGTCAATCCCCATGCGGCCTGTACCCTGATATGCGTTTTGGGGCTCTTCTTGATCCGCTTGGGTAACAAAAAAAGGAAGTCAGTTCATGGACACAGGCTTTCATCAAAATGCAGGCGCCAGGAGATCGGCGATGATGTTTGTCATCCTGATGGGTTTCGTAAGCCTCTTTGCGGACATGACCCATGAAGGGGCCAGAAGCGTCACCGGTCCTTTCCTAGCCCTTCTGGGAGCGAGCGGCACGATTGTGGGACTGGTCGCGGGATTTGGGGAACTGGTGGGATATCTCCTTCGTCTTCCCTCGGGGTATCTCTGCGACCGTACAGGGAGGTACTGGGGGATAACCATTGCAGGGTACCTCATCAATGTGGGAGCCGTACCTCTTCTTGCGTTGGCCGGAAGCTGGGAGGTCGCTGCCCTGCTTATCATTGCCGAGCGCATGGGAAAGGCCATCCGAAACCCGGTGCGCGACGCCATGATCTCCCACGCCACTCTAAGTGTGGGGCGCGGCTGGGGGTTCGGGCTGCACGAGGCCATGGACCAGATCGGCGCTATGCTCGGCCCCCTGATCGTGGCCGGAGTGGTTTATTTCAAGGGGACCTACCAGACAAGTTTTGCTATTCTTCTGATCCCAGCGCTCCTCACCATCGGCGTTCTTCTGGCAGCGCGGGCCCTCTATCCTCGTCCCAGGGATCTGGAATCTACACTTCCCGAGTTGGAGACCAAGGGCCTTTCCCGCGTGTACTGGATTTATCTCGCGGCCATGGCGCTGGCTGCAGCGGGTTATGCGGATTTCCCGCTCATCGGATATCATTTCAAGAAAGCCGCCACGGTTTCGGCGGATTGGATTCCGGTCTTTTATGCGATTGCCATGGGCGTGGATGCAATAGCAGCGCTGATCTTCGGCCGATGGTTCGACCGCAAGGGACTGCCAATTCTGATTATTTCCACGCTGATCTCCGCATTTTTTGCTCCCCTGGTATTCCTCGGGGGGTTTTATGGGAGCCTTGCCGGCATGGCGTTGTGGGGCGTGGGTATGGGAGCGCAGGAATCCATCATGAGGGCAGCTGTTGCGGGGATGGTGTCCGCTGATAAACGTGGAACCGCCTATGGGATATTCAACACGGGTTATGGGGTGTTATGGTTCGTCGGAAGTGCGCTGATGGGGATCTTTTATGATGTCTCGCTACCCGGGCTTGTTGCCTTTTCCATGGCGACACAATTGGCGGCGCTACCCTTGCTTTTTTGGGTAAAGAGGATTTCCAGGCATTCGTAGAGATTGCAGGCAAGATGAGAAGTTCGGAGCCGGGAAAAGATGAATTTTGTAGGCCGCGAGGCTGAACTAACCGAAATCAAAAACGAACTCTCCCAGGGGAAAAACCTCGTGGTGACGGGAAAATACGGCATCGGCAAGACAAGCTTGGTTAAGGAGGTAGCAAATATGCATGGGGAAAGATGGCATTTCCTCTTTTCTGATTTTTCAGACCCTCCCTCAAAGGTGTGTGACGATCTATTGGCCTCACTAAAGCCGAAAAGACCTCAGAGGAAGCGTACCAGGTCCCTTGGCTACAGGCAGCGCCGATCTATGATTGCGGACTTGACATCAAGCACAAAGCGCCCATGTGTCATCGTGTTGGATAATATCGAAAAACTCACACCGCAGCGACTGGGCTTGATTCGGCATTTGGCATGGGATAAGGCATGCCTTTTCATCGCCATCCCGGAACCTTTTCTCCCGGAAGATGATCTTTCACGTCTGCGTGCATGCCTTTATCCTTCCCAGGTAATCAGGCTTAGACGTCTGAGCGCTAAACAGACCGAGCGGATTTTCCATGATTGCGCACTCAAGCATCAACTGCAGTGGAGCAAGAGTGATATCCATATGCTGGCCCTGGCGACAAAAGGCTATCCCCTCGCCATGAAAGAATTCGTGAGCAGGGAACTTGAGCGGCAAAAAGAGATGTAAAGCCTGGTGGCGTGACCATGTTGAAAGCGAGCCATAAGATTGAGCTGGCAGAGATGCTCCCCCACGGGGATTCATTGCCGCTTTCGAACGGAGAAATCAACTTCTTGTGGTGGTTCATCCAGGGCGGCATTATGTGTCCAGCGACTCGGGAGCGGTTGTGTAAGGGATGGGGGATGTGCGAGCGGCATGCCTGGGGTTTTGTTTCGGTGGAAGCGGCCTTCAGAAGAGGATATATGCATGGCCCTGCCATTCTCTATGAAGACGTGATGAACCGAGCCGAAGCCGCCTTTGATTGCCATGGTCCCCTTCAGATGTTGAGAAGTAGAAGAAACATTCGAGAAAGGGGGCCTTGTATGATGTGCGAGATGGGATACGGTCCCCACAGTAAAGGAAATGCGGATCAGGATCGCCTCGAGAAAGGCCGCGATCTGAGCGAGTTGAAGGCCATGGCCAGAGAGACCATGCCTTTTTGGCAGAAGGCACTGTGCGGTCGATGCGCAGGGAATGATTCCCCGGGGAGATGCCGTAGGCACTTGATGGAGGATCTTTCCCATGGGGTGACAATGGATCTGTCGCCTCATGCTCGACTTGTCGCCTATATTGCAGACCACATTCGAATATATGCGAAATCCTTTTGTTGGGGCTATCAAGGAACAGAGACAGAGGAAGATGCCGCTGCTTTGATCAGCGCCATCGGTTGGTGCAGCGGATGGCACACATTTCTCGAAATGATGGAATGAAACTTGACGACTATCTGAACCTCATCAACCTCGATGGGATTGCGGGGTATGTTCACTCCTGCCAATGCCCGGGCGGCGGGTTCTGCTTTTACGGTCTGGACGAACCGAACCTGGCGGATACCTTCTTCGCCGCCCGCACCTTGGCTCTCCTTTCCCGGGCTCCTCTGGCCCTTGACAAAACCCTCGGCTTCGTTCGTGACTTTTTTCAGTCGCCGTTGGGGGAAGGCTCCCTCTGGGGCATCTATTACGGTCTGGGTGTGCTTCGTCTTTATCAGGATGACGTGCGGGACCGGTCACAGCTTACAGAGATTCTTTTGGGATTTTATAACAGGAGAGTGTCGGGGCAAAGAGGTTCTAAAAGCTTGAGCCTGGAACTTCTGAGCCATGTGGTAGAGGCCATTCAGATGCTGGGATGTTCTTTGGAGCATCAACAGATCAGGTCGGGGCAGCATTATGTCTTGCAGTTTCAAAATGAGGACGGCGGGTTCGGGGTCCAGCGATCCAATCTCTGGGAGACCTCCTTCGCCATTAGCCTATTGAAGGCACTCAGCTATCCTGTCCAGAAATTGCCGGTCCAACGATTTTTGCTTGACTTAGAACATGAGGACTTTGGATTTTGCACTGTCCCTGGATCCACTCCTGCCTTCCTGGAGGATATCTATTTGGGCCTAACGGCCTTTCGTGCACTGGAATTGACATCCCGCTATGAGACCGCCGTACTGAGATTTATGCTGGAATGTCAGACCGGATCCTATGGCTTCAGGAGATCCAGGTGGTTGGGCATTCCCACGTTGGAATATACCTATATGGCGGTGAAGAGCTTAGATATCATCAGAGTCATGAAAGGGGAGGAGACCAAGGAGGATAGTACTGGATCGGCCTCTTCCCCTCGGCATCGTATGCTCCCGGTTCAAGTGACGCCCTAGCAGGTGAATCTCCAATGACTTTCCTCAGCATGCTATTCGTGGAAAAAGAAGAGAGCGCGAGCAAGGAACCACTTGAAGCGCCCGCCTTTTTTGTTGACTTGAACCTTGGCCAGGTTATAGACGCCATTACATCCGCAAAGGGGGAGTATAACCTGAAACCGCTCTTTTATGCTCCTTTAACTAACATCGATGGCATAAATTACCGCCAGGAAATCTCGCAGGATCTCGAAAGGGGCGGTTTGCTGGAGGACATTAAGTCATTTGCAGAAAAAATGATTATCATGCGACGCTATCTCGCCATGATTGAAAAGCTTTCCTATAAGTATCATAAAGAAGGATGGTTTCTGGAGGCAGTGACCCTCTACTGTGAGGCGGCCAAGGGCCTCGCGAAAGATTTGTCCCGGGCGGAATTGAAATCGGCCGGGCTCTTGGCCTTCCGAAAATATATCGCAAATTATGTCGGTTCTGACGACTTTATGACACTTTTTGCGGAAACCGAAAAACTGAAAGGCGATTTGTCCACTGTAAGATATTGCATGGTCATAGATGGCAGCAAGGTCAAGGTTCGCGCGTGTGAGGCCGAGATAGATTACAGCCTCGAGGTAGAAAAGACATTCGAGAAATTCAAACGGGGGGCGGTGAAAGATTACTTGTGCAAGCTTCCTGAGGTGTCGGGCATGAACCATGTGGAAGCCGCCATCCTGAACCTGGTCGCCAAGCTGTATCCCGATATATTTCCCAGCCTTGATGGTTACTGCGCCAGAAATGCAGGCTATCTTGACGAAACCATAGCCGCTTTTGATCGCGAAATCCAATTTTTCGTCGCTTATCTGGAATATGTGGCCGTATTCAAACGGACCGGGTTGAAATTCTGTTACCCTGCCATCTCAACCGAGAAGGAAGTTTACGACTATGATGGGTTCGATCCCGCCCTGGCCTATAAACTCATTGGGGAAGGCTCGCCCGTTGTCTGCAACGATTTCCATCTGAAGGACCAGGAACGTATCCTTGTCGTTTCCGGTCCCAACCAGGGCGGAAAAACCACCTTTGCCCGCACGTTCGGGCAGTTGCATTATTTGGCCAGCCTGGGGTGCCCGGTCCCCGGCAGGGAGGCAAGACTCTCTCTCTTTGACAACCTCTTCACCCATTTTGAAAAGGAGGAAAACATTCAAAATCTGCGCGGTAAACTGGAGGATGACCTGTTCAGGATCCACCTCATTTTAAGCCAGGCCACTTCAAAGAGCATCGTCATCATGAATGAGATCTTTACGTCTACAACGGTAAAGGATGCGGTCTTTTTAAGCAAAAAAGTCATTGAAAAGATCATCCGCCTGGATCTGTTATGTGTTTGGGTGACATTCATCGATGAACTGGCATCTCTAAACGAGAAGACCGTGAGTATGGTCAGTACGGTGGTTCCTGAAAATCCTGCATTGCGAACATTTAAAATCATAAGAAAGCCTGCCGACGGACTTGCATACGCGATAGCCATCGCCGAAAAATACCGCCTGACTTACAGGCAACTGACGGAGCGGCTCAAATCATGAAGGTTTTTTTGATGTATCCAGGTCACGATATCGACCCTCAGCAGGAAACAGTGTCGAACGAACTTGCGCTGACCCAAGACCTTGAGCTTAGAACGCTTTTCAATGCCATGGCTGGTGGTGATGAGTTCTTATTTGATGTGGCGAAGAAAATGCTCCTGGTAGATTCGTGCAATCTGGACACCATACGCTATCGCCAGGATATCCTTAAAGACTGTCTGAAAAATCCTGGTATTGTCAGGGATATCTACCAAATCACGATTGAGTCCGTTGAAAACAAAAAAAGGGGGTGGTACAGCATCCTCAGCAGATATCCCGGTGGAATACTGAGCAGTTCCAGAGAGATGCTGGAGATGTTCCTCGGGTTGCTCAGAAAACTAAAGAATATTGCGGACACTCACGCGGACAAGTTCGAGTCGGAAGGATTTACCTCCTTCTTCGAAATGATTAAGAGAGAACTTGAGGACGGATATTTCGGGCGGATGCAGGATCGGTTAAGGGAGCTCAGGTTTCCAAACGGAGTTTTGATCAGTGCTGAATTGGGAAAAGGCAATGAAGGTACCGGTTATATCCTCCGAAAACCGAATGAGAAAAAAGGGAGTTGGTTGGATAGGATCTTCGCCAAGAGACCGCCGGTTTACACCTTTTCTCTTGATCCCCGCGATGAGGCCGGTGCCAGGGCACTCTCAAACTTGGAAAGTCGGGGAATCAATTGGGTTGCCAATGCGCTTGGCCAGTCCGCCGAACATGTTGACAGCTTTTTCAAAATGTTGCGGATAGAGCTGGCTTTTTACATCGGTTGTCTGAACTTGCATGAACAACTTGCCAAAATGGGGGCGCCAGTATGTTTTCCCGTGCCCATGGCAGCCAACGAAATGAGACATTCTTTTAGTCAATTATATGACATCTGCCTCGCCTTAACCATGAAGAAGAGAATTGTCGGCAGCGACTTGAACGCCGATAACAAAGGCCTCATGATTATCACCGGCGCCAATCAAGGGGGCAAATCGACGTTCTTACGAAGCGTGGGGTTGGCTCAACTGATGATGCAATCCGGCATTTTTGTGCCGGCGGAATCTTTTTCCGCGAATGTTTGCGACAGCCTCTTGACCCACTACAAGCGAGAAGAGGATGTGTCGATGGAAAGCGGCAAGCTCGATGAGGAACTGGGAAGGATGAGCGACATTGTGGACCACATAACCCCGAATTCCATCCTGTTGTTCAATGAATCCTTTGCGGCGACGAACGAAAGAGAGGGCTCTGAGATTGCCAGGCAAATTGTAAGCGCTTTGCTGGAAAAGCGTGTCAAGATGTTTTTTGTGACCCACTTGTATGAATTTTCTCACAGCCTTTTCAACCAAAATATCACAACTGCCCTCTTCCTGCGGGCTGAAAGGGAAGCCGAGGGAAAGCGGACGTACAAGATCGTCGAAGGCGCACCGCTGGAAACAAGTTTCGGCGAGGATTCCTATCTCAAGGTATTCGGTAATGATGAATCATCGCCAAATGGACGGGCAGAAGCCTTCGGCAAGCCGCCATAGGTTTCCAGCCCCCCCGCTGCGCATGACGAACTGGAGAGGGCTGCAGGCGCTAACAAGGTCGGGTGTGAAGGCAAATTTCCCGGGGTGATGCCGCGCTCGACATGGATTGAAAGCCCCAGCATGCTTCGGCAGTGTGTGGATCGATCATTTTTTCCGCAAACTTTAAAACCGAGCGGTCTGATGAAGTCATGCTTTTTGAAATGCGCTTCTTGCAGCCCGCAGCGCTTGATTGCCAACCCGGGACCGATTTCGCGGGTCTCTGCTGTTCCAACGCAGAATTTGGTGATGCCCATCTTCACTTCCATCGTGACATCTCTCAGATCTCGGCATCCGGTTCCCAGGGGAAACAGACCCTCTTTGCCCCGATGCTGTGAACAATACCCCGGATGTAGGCATCCTCCTCGTCGAGGTTCCTGGTGTGTCCGCGAAGGGCGTCTCGCTTGAGAGCGTAGTTTTGCATGTCTTCGGATATTTCAGCGAAACGGCGTGCGGCATGTTCCAGCAGGAATCGGATTTCGTCCCCCGGTCCTATGGCCTGTACCAGCATCCCAAGATGGTGGAGGCAGAGTCCCTGAGAGTCGGCATATGTTTTTTGACCTTCCGCGGTTTTCAAAAACGCGGCCAGGTCTTTGATGTACCGTTTCTCGACGTCCCGCATCAGGCCGCACGCCTTGCAGTGTTCAGACCGTTGAACCATGGCCAGCACGGCATCACCGGGACGGGCGTCGCCAGATACCGCCAGACGGGAAAGATCGGCCGAAATCCTCTCCATGAGTTTGGGAAGACCCTGGGAGAGGCCCTGCGGCGAGGCCATGGCTTCCTGCTGCCAGGCATGGAGGGGACAAAATCCGAGGGAGGCGGCATGCTCCTGCTGGGCACGTTCCTGGGTCGCAAGCGCGTACTGCCAGCTTCCAAAGAATTGCGATGCCATGTCGATCATTCGGTCGCACACGGGGCAGCCCCGGGTGTTGAGATCGCGGCGGATGTCCGGTTTGGGCGGTGCATACACCATCCGGTGTTTCAGTCTCTCGGCGCCTATCTCCTCTTGAGGCGCGGGAAGCGGGGGAGGGGCTGTTGGACCATTCGGCCCAAGGGACGCCTCTCCGCCCGGAGCGGGTTGAACGTGCAGGATGTCGTATCGGACGGAGGAGAGTCTTTTTTCGATGACTTTGAGCTCTTCCATTCCGCGGTAAAGCCCTTCCTTGTTAAGATCCAAAAGCTGCCAGTGCCCGTCGATGGACTTCGAGAACCTCTTGCCTTTCATGGCCTGGACGATGCGGGATTCAACCGCCGCCGCCCGTTTTTCGATCTCCGTTTCTACTTTATCCATCGCCCCGCACACGCCGTTCATGAACATCTTGCGGAGATAGTCGGTACTGGCGTTCATGAGGCCTTCCATCTCGGATGTCAGGCAATCCCTGAGCACGTGGCCTGAAACGAAAACGGGCAGCCATCGGTGAAGGAAGGGGATACTGGGGTTCCAGTCGATATTTGTAAAGTCCGGCCTCGTCAGCGCCCAGTGAATGGGAATCTCCGTGGTGTCCTCCTCGACGGCAGACGCGCCCTCCGGGCTCTGCAAAACCTTTGCCGCCGCAACGGGAATGCGATTCAGTTCCGGCTCAAGCTTCGTCCACTCTTGGCGCAGCACGTCGACGACCTCAGATGGCAGCCGTTCCGACATCGCTCTTGTCCAGTCGTCAAGGTCCCGTTTAAGATGCGCGAGGGTATGGTGTGCAGCCTCCCGGGCCGCCGAAGAAGCGAGCTTCCAGCGCAAGCCAGAGAGGGTTTCATACATCTCCACAAGGAGAAGAGGTGTTTCATCGGCGGAAAAAAGGCTTATCTCGGATGAAATCCGCCCCCGCGCCCAGGACATGACCCGTTTTCGGGCCGCATCGATCGATTTCCGGCGGGTCTCCTGCAAGGTTTGAAAGCACTCCCCGAGGGTCGAGATCTTCTCTTGGGCCTCTTCCTGGGAGACTTCACCCGCAGACCTGAGAAGGCTTAGCTCCCGATATGCTCCGTCGGCCAGATGGATAACCTTGTCCAGTACCGAAATGAGAAGCGTGGCGGTTTTCTCGTTTGAGAGAAACTCGGACAGGGCTTGCTGTAGCGCCTTCAGGCCGCTCCTTGCGTATTCCTCATCGTTTGCGGAAAGCTTCGATTCAAGCGCCATTAGAGAGGAAACCGGAAAGACGCGAACTTCTTCCGCACCCGTTTCCCGCGCCAGATTTTCCGAGACGAAGTCCAGGATCTCCCGGGAGTCACTCTCGGCGGCGAGATCGATCTTATTGACCACAAAAAATATCTTCCGAACATGCTCGCGAATGCTCTTTAAAAAATGGGTTTCGGCACCCGTAAGCGGTGTCTCCACGCTGGTTACAAAGATCAGGGCATCGCTCTGAGGCAGGAAGCCGTAAGTGGTTGCCGTGTTGGCCTCTATTGCCGAGCCGATGCCTGGGGTGTCCACGAATTCGAGGCCTCTTCGAAGAAAGGTTGACGGAATCTCGATGCAGGCGCGCGCTATTTTCTTCATGTTTCCGGGATTGCCCTTTTCAGTCACAAAATCGGCAAGGCTCGATACGGGGACTTCCTCTGGATACAAGGCCCCGTCCCTTTGAACCGTGAGCCGGTCCCGCGGGCCGTATTTCAGCACCGTGATGGCCGATGTCAGCGGAAGTACGCCTGTGGGAAGAAGGGCTCGTCCAATGATGGCGTTCATGAGGGAGCTCTTACCGCGTTTGAACTGACCCACCACGGCCAGGGTAAACCGGTCTTCGGCGAGTCTGACCATCAGTTGTCTGCACGCTTCGGACTCCCTTTCGCCCACGTGCCTTCGAAGAAATTCCGCAAGGCTTCTAACCTCGTATGCGACGGCCTGTTTAGCCTTGGTGTACTGCTTGAATTTGGTGAGGTCGGGGAGCAACTCGGCTGCAAACATTTCACAGCACCTCATTCCTTTCCGAGAGCATCCGGAATCGTGTTCATGTGCTTTTCGATCTTAGAGATGGGTCAAGGCCGTGCCGACGGCACGCCTGTAGGTGAAGATGAGGTTCATGTCCATCTCCGCAGCATTTGAAAAGGTCGAACACCCGGCTATGGTTACGGTTGAATAGGGTCCAGAAATAAAAAAGCTCCTTCCCGGGTTTTGGCCCGGCAGGAGCTTCAAGGGGCAGTCGTAGCAGCGGGTCCGGCCGGGCAAACATCCCGACAGGAGTCATCAGCCTCATGGGGCGATTCAGGTGAACTCCATCACCCTTTTCAAAAACCGTCATGGGGACCGGCTCAAGGCGGCAAGGCTTCTGAGCAAAAACCCTGCCAGGGAGGCCCTTGGAGGGCTTACTCAAAACTCACCTGAATTTCAGGGGGGGATGCGTCTGTGCGGCCCACCTCGACATGCCTTGGGACGTAGAAGTCATCATCCCGATGGTCTTTATGAGGCAGTTAAGGAAGGACCTGATCCCTATTCAATAAGAATAAAAACAAATTCTTCTCGCTTTGTCAACTTCTTTAACTTAAGGACGATGCAGGTCGATAACAAGGCCCCATTTTTGTTTGACAAATGAGGATCTTTCTGGTCTAATGGATACTAAAGCGATAAAGGCGATGGAGTCCACCTGAACTGCCGGACACAGCTAATGACTCCTGCTGAGGCAAACAAAGCCCGGTGGGAGTCGCCAAGAAAAAGCTCCTGCCAGGAAAGCCCTGGGAGGAGCTTTTTTATGACCGGATCAGTACGGAGCTAAAGGATGCAAGGCACGTTGTGAACGGCAACGTGCATAAGGTGCATGCCATGGAGATACCCCTGGGAGGGCTGGGGAGCTTGGGCGGAGTGGCTCTCTGCTGAGGCCCTGACTCAGTTTGCAGAGGAAGGAAGGCTTCATGAAAACAAAGGATCGAAAATACAGGGCGCTCATTTCTTCGGACTGGAACGAATGTCTGTCGCCATCGAGGCCCTTTGACGTGATAAGCTTCAGCTACCCTTCACTTGCACTGGAGGTGGAAGAGGTCTTCAAGGCTTACACGGGCAACCGAATCCCTCTCTCTGAGGCGGCACGCCGCATCGCTGACCTTTTGCCCCAGCCGATTACGGAAGAGCAGATGGACGCCTACCTGGATGGGCGATTCGCGACCTATCGGGGTGTGCCCGAGCTGATCGGGTGGTGCAGGCGGAACGATATTCTTTTCATGATTAACACCACTGGGATGAAGGGATACTTCCAGCGGGTATTCCAGAGGGGTTTAATGCCGAAGGCGCCGGTCATATCGGCCCATCCGATGATTACCTACCATGACGGGGAGGAAGCCTCCTGTCAATGGTATGATCTGCTGGAAATCCAGGACAAACCCAAGAATACCCGGTCGGTTGTGCATGCCCATGGAATACCGCCCGACAAAGTGGTACTGATCGGAGACAGCGGAGGGGACGGCCCCCACTTCGAATGGGGGGCGCGGGCGGGCGCGTGCCTTATCGGCAGCATGACCAAGGGGTCCCTCGAAAGATACTGCAGGGAAAGAGGAATTGAGATCCATCGTTATTTCGGCTGTCGCTATGCGGAGGGGGAGGAGAGAGACCCGAAAGCGGAGATGGAGGCTGATTTCATGGACCTGACACCCGAGATCGAGAAGATTCTCTGAGCTTCCCGGTGTCCCGGGTATGCGCATGAAGAAACGGAAGGGTTGTTAGAAAGGAATACTGAAAAGGAATACTGAAATGGAAAATCTATGGTTTCAATCGGCCTTGTGGATGGGGCTTGCACTTCTCTCATCACTCGCCTCCATCCGGGTCAGGATATCGGTGGCCCTTGTGGAAATCGTCATCGGCGTCGTTGCCGGAAACGTGCTGGGCCTCGGGGCCACGCCGTGGATCAATTACTTGGCTGGGGTCGGGGCCATTCTCCTCACCTTCCTGGCCGGGGCGGAGATCGATCCGGCCGTGATCAAAAAGCACTTCTGGGCCAGCACCACCATCGGTGCAATGGGATTTTTCGCCCCTTACCTCGGCGTCTTGGCATATACCCGTTTCTTGTGCCACTGGACCTGGCCTCAGGCCCAGATTGCCGGGATTGCCCTGTCCACCACCTCTGTGGCCGTGGTCTATGCGGTGATGATCGAAACCGGGTTCAACCGGACCGAGATCGGGAAGATCATTCTCGCTGCCTGTTTCATCAACGACATCGGGACGGTCCTGGCCCTTGGGGTCATCTTTGCCAATTATAACCTGTGGCTGGTGCTTTTTGCCGTGGTGACGGCCATTTCTTTGTGGTTGCTTCCCAAATTCGTTCCCTGGTATTTCAAGAGGGTGGGGAATCGAATCAGCGAACCGGAGATCAAATTTATCCTGGTCGTCCTGTTTTTCCTCGGTGGCCTCAGCAATGTCGCAAAGAGCGAAGCGGTTCTCCCCGCTTACCTGGTGGGGATGGTCCTGGCGCCGTTCTTCCTGAAGGAAAAAGTACTGTCCCAGAGGATGCGGGTGATCGCCTTCACCCTGTTGACCCCCTTCTATTTTCTAAAGGCAGGGTCTCTCGTCAAATTCGATACCGTGATCACTTCCTTCGGCCTCATCCTTCTGCTCCTGGGCGTGAAAATGCTCACCAAATGCGTCGGCATCTGGCCTCTGACAAAGGCATTCCATTTCGGCAAGCGGGAGGGCATCTACACCACCCTCATGATGTCCACAGGGCTTACGTTTGGAACTATTTCGGCCCTCTTTGGACTGACCAACGGCATCATTGATCAGGATCAGTACACGGTGCTCGTGACCGCCGTTATCGGGAGCGCGGTCGTGCCCACACTGATCGCCCAAAAGTTCTTTCAACCGGAATTCAACTTGATTGAGGAGGAAAATGATGGTTAGAAAAATGCTTCATGGGCTGGATGGATCCGATGGCTCTTTCAGGGCGTTTGCGTCAGCCGTTGATCTGGCCAGGCTCTCCAATGCCGAACTCCATACCATTTCCATTGAGGAGGTACCCAGTTATGCGGAAACCATTGGGGAGGTGGTGGAGGAAAAGCTGGCAGCCAACGGAAAATACGGGGAGGCCATTCTGAAGGCAAAGGGGATGGCATCCGACAAAGGCGTCAAGATCCAAACTCACGTCCTTGTCGGACACGAAGTGAAGAGCATTGTGGAATTCATCAAACAGCACGATTTTGATCTTCTGGTCATCGGTTTCATGGGTCGGTCGGCCCTGTACGAACGGATCATGGGCGGCACCTGCCAGAACCTGGTCCGTTTGGCCCCCTGTTCTGTCCTGGTGGTTAAATGAGAGAGACCGGAAAAAACCCTAAGTACCGATAGGGGAAGATAACCCGGGCGCGCGGGCAGCCGATGACAAGAGCCGGGCGCTATAGCCCAAGCATGACCGTCGCGGTGGTGAAAAAGATAAAGAGGCCCGTAATGTCCACAATGGTGGTGAGGGCAGGACTGGCCACCACGGCCGGGTCGAACTTGAGCCTGGCTGCGGCGAGGGGAAGAATTGCCCCGATCAGGGTCGCTGTCAGGACCTGGAGCCCCAGGGCCGCGGCAATGGCAAGCCCCACAGTGGCAATGGAATGGCCTTGGGGCCGGGCCGCTCCACCGGCGAAGAAAAGCACCCGGCCAAACGCAAGAATCCCCAACATGATCGCCAACGGCACCGCCACCGTGAATTCCTTCCAGAGGACCTTGAGGATGTCGCCTGTGGATATCTCCCGAACGGCAAGCGCCCGGACCACGAGCGTTGCCGACTGACTTCCGCTGTTGCCCCCTGTGTCCGCGAGCATGGGCATGAATGTGGCCAGAACCGCGAACTGGAGGAGGAGCCCTTCGTGGCTCTCCACAATGTAGCCCGAGATGAGGCCCAGGGCAGCCAGGACTACGAGCCAGCCGCATCGGTTCTTGAAATGACGCCACGCAGAGGTTTTCAGGTAGGTGCCTGTTTCATGGCTGCCTGTGATGGCCATGAATTTTTCCATGTCTTCGGTGTGTTCCTGGTTGATAATATCGATGGCATCGTCATGGGTGATGATCCCGACAAGCGCCTTGTCGCTGTTGACGACGGGTAGGGCGATCAGGTCGTACTTGGCGATCTTCCCTGCCGCATCCTCCTGGTCGTCGGTGGCAAAGGCATAGACGATATCCCGATGCATGAGTTCGGCAATCCGTTTGTCGGGTCGTGCAAGAATGAGGTCCCTCAGGGATACGAGGCCGACCAGTTGTCTGTCTTTGTCCACCACAAAGGCGTAGTAAATGGTTTCCTTGTCCGGCGCCTCCAGCCGGAGCTTTGAGATGGCCTCGGAAACGGTATGGTCTGGGGAGAGGGTGGCATAGTCGGAGGTCATGACGGCGCCGGCCGTCCCTTCTTCATAGGCGGAAAGCAAGCGGATGTCCTCCCGTTCGGCCTGGGCGAGGGCAGGGAGAATGGCCTCCTGCTTATCTTCGGGGAGTCGTTTGAGGAGATCCACCCGTTCATCCGAGGACATGTGATTGACGATCTGGGCCAAATCTTGACGTCTTACCGTCTCGGCCAGCTCGACCTGGCGCGTCTGGTCCAGGGCGCCAAAGATCTCGGCCCGTAAACGGGGCTCAAGGAGGGTCAGCACATGCCAGATCTCCGCACTGGAGAGCGACGCCAAGCGCTCGCCAACGGCGGCAGGGTGAAGCGATGCGCAGAACTGCCGGATGGCATTTTCGTCATTGGCTTTAATGAAATCCAATATTCCCGGAGAAATGGGCGGGTTTCTCATGTCTCACCTCCGTGGGCCGCATCCTTACTCACGGCCCAGGGGTGATCTCGAACCACTTAAAGGGCCGACGGAAGGGGGTCGATCACCTGGATGGGAGACCCCATCACAGGGTGCGGCTGACTTGAGCTTTCTGTTTTTGAGCGACGTGTATAGGATACCGGTTGGGCCCCAGGCCCATCATCATCGTTCATGGGGACGTTCCTGAAAAATTCATACCTGATCCGCGGCACGCCAGCGGAATGATTCACCCAGTTCATGGTGCTGCGCTTTGTTCGTCTCAAATCTTGAGTGGTGTCTTTCATACGCCTTCTCGGTTTGGCAGTCAAGCCAAAATATGGCCCTTTTCAGGCGCATGAAAGACGCTGGCTCCACGTCCTTTTCGTTTTCACCGGATGCCGTTTCCCATCACAAGGCACGGGGGTGGCCGGCTGACGTCTGCCACGGTCTGGAGGCATGACATGGATACGACATCAGATCCTTTATCATGCCTGTCCTATGCGAACCCGTTCTCGTTATGTTTTTGGGCGATGGCGCCGGCCAGCCGGTCAAGGGCCTTGAAATCCGTTTCGGAGGGCAATCCTTTGCACAAAACCGGCTCCAGCACCTCCACCTTCAGGTTGGGGATCATGCCGGCAAGGGTCTCCACGGTCTTGCCGCCCCAGCCGTAAGAACCGATGATGGAGAGAAACCTGACAGTTGGTCCATCCACACATCCGCCATGGGCGGATCCACCGTGTCCAGCAGGGCGGTCTTGCTGCTCCCTCGGATCAGGTAGGCATTATACGTAGTGCCGTCCGGAAGCGGGATCAGCGAATCGAAGAGCCTCCGCTCCCAGTCGATGGCCCCCAGCCAGAAAATCCCTTCCTTTATTTGTCTTTTCTCCATGGTTTTATCTCCTTGTCACGGCTTGTAGGTGTTTTTCAAGATATCCGACATCTGATTGACAGCGGCAAACGCCCGCTCCACGGTCTTCTCCTTGTCCGGGTTGATGAGGCAGCAGGTGGCCGGGGACAGCATGCTCTGAGCGATCAGCATCTCCCGGTCGATCCCCTTGGACCAGAGGGTCTTCCAGATGTCTTCCAGGCGCTGGATCAGGGAGGGGATTTCCTCTTTTGCGAACGCCTCAAAACCTGTGGGCACCATCCCCCACACGAGGACGCCCCCGCGGTCGAGAAATTTCTGAATGGCCTTGGCATAGGAGGCGAAGATCTCGCCGTTGGTATAAACATCCAGAGAAAGCACGTCCAGGTCCATCCTGAGGAGAAAGTCCCAATCGGGATTCCCGCACAGATGGATGCCCCGGGGCCGGTCCACCTGGGAGAAAAACTGGTCCATGTCGTCCCGGGCCTTGATATCGCCGTAGCCTGCCATGGCCGAAAAGAGAAACTGCAGTCCCGGCTCGTCCACAAACATGAATGCATTCGGGTTGCGCTCTTTAAGCCTGGCCAGTTGCACATTGACCCGTCTTGCCATGAAATCGAGCATAAACGGCCGAATGGTATCGTCAAAGAGGATAGGGCGCTCATCCTGGTCCAAGACGTTGAACCCGAAGCTGATGGGACCCTCGAGCTGGCCCCGGATCGCCGCGCGGTCCGTCAGGTCCAGTTGCAGGAAACGGTGGTAGACCACGGAATAGGTTTCGCTCACGTCAAAATAGGCGGGGTCCTCGAAATGGAGGAGGGTTTCCTCCAGTTCCTGATTGAATTTGTCCATGGAAAACCGGAGGGTCCGCTTTTCCATGTCCACGACCATTCCGGGAAAATGCTCCCCGGCCTGCACATACATATCCTCGTAGTAGCTGTAATGGGGGAGTTGAGGCCAGAAGGGCACATCGAGCGACAGGGCCATGTCCAGGGCACGGTCCACATCGGTGTGGGGCATCACCGCCATGGCCGTGGTCAACAGGTTTCCGGGTAGCCTTTGGGTCATGTGGGCCTTTCCTTAGATTTTCCTTTTTTGATGAAGTGACCGCTCAACTGGACGAGCGTTCCCGGCAAAGCGTCTGTCTTTCCACCTCCGCATGTGCGGCGGGTGTCTGTGCAAGGTCCTTTTTGGACACATCATTCGTTATATTAATGCATCATTCTCTATCCGCAAACGGAAAACAAAACGCCACCATGATACCGAAAAGATCCTTTGGCATCAACGGAACCAGCTTTCAGAAAATGGCGCGAAAAAATGAAAAAACGGTTGCTTTCTAATGAATAGCATGCATGGTATAACCTCGCATGCATAAAAGAAGGAGCCCGCAATAAGGGCACAAGGTTGCATATTCTTTCAACTGGCAAAAGCCGGTCGGGCCGCATTGGAATCTTGGGCGAAGCGGGTAGAGCGCCTGGGTGTTGTCGAGTCTTGACCCAGAGCGGCGTGGCGGTTCAGAATGCGGATGGAACACTGGAAGCGGTTTTCCCTGAGGAGGCCACTAATCCATTGGCGGCCATGCCGCCTGAGCGTCGAGAGCCGTACGAAAAATGGTAAGGTCGGCTCTTCCACTCGCAAGGGGATGAGCGGTTCTGTGTCGCGTATCAGTGTCATTTGGCCCGTCGATACTTCATTGGATTTTGATAGGGTTTAAGGCTGGAATGATGATGTTGAAACCGAATATGCCGTCAATTGAGGTGCGGGAAGGCGCCAGGGTGCCTGTTGGCCTTCCTCGGGTGATCGATGCCCATGTCCATGTGTTTCCACCCAGTATCTTTTCCGCAATTTGGAAATGGTTCGATAAGAACGCCTGGCACATCCGATATCGGATGACATCATCCGAAATATTTGACTTTTTGCTATCACATGGTATCAACCATATCGTCGCGTTGCAGTATGCCCATAAGCCCGGGATCGCGAGTGAACTGAATGCCTATATGCTTGAGACATGTAGAGAATATCCCAACCAGGTTACAGGCATGGCGACTGTATTCCCCGGTGAGGAGGATGCTCAAAAACAACTGCAGGAAGCGTTCGATTTGGGTCTGGGCGGGCTGAAACTCCATGCCCACGTCCAGTGCTTTGACATGAACGCGGATTACATGAGTCGGCTGTATGAATGCTGCCAGACAAACGGAAAACCGATTGTCATGCACGTCAGCAGGGAGCCGAAAAGCAGCGCTTATGGCTGCGACCCGTATGTCCTGTGTAATGCCGGAAAACTGGAATCTGTATTAAAGGATTTTCCGGATCTTAAAATCTGTGTCCCCCATCTTGGATTCGATGAGATATCGGCCTACAGGAATCTGATCGAAAAATATGATAACCTCTGGCTTGACACCACCATGGTCATCACGGATTACTTTCCGATGGAAGAAAGGATCGAGCTGGGCAGCTACAGATCCGATAGAATCATGTACGGTTCTGATTTTCCGAACATACCGTATCCTTGGGACAGGGAACTCAACGAATTAAAAGCCTCCCAACTCCCCGAAGATACCCTTGAAAAGATATCTTTTAAAAACGCTGTCGATTTTTTAGGGCTGGAACACCAGTCTGTCTGGTTCGGAAAAAGATAGAATGAGGAAGGTCTGTCCACCCCAATTATCCCAAGGCCACCGGGAGCGCTCAAAAACCCGAGGAAGTATTCCCCGAAATATGCCCCACCCCTGATGAGGCCGCGGGGCAGGAAGCCTCTCCTGTTTTCGTGGTAAACCTGCGATCCCGACGTCGGAGACTGTCGGCACGTTTACAAAGATGTCTCGTCTTTCAAAGCCTCCGATGTCAGAAGTTCAAAAAATTCTGGCCCCGCCTTTTCCACCAGTTCCGCTGATCTTTCGCCGCCCTGGCTGTGCCGTTTATAGTAGCGGACACACCATTTGACCATACGAAGAATTTGGTTCTTATCATAAAGCCCCTCAATTTCCGTTGCCGGTCTGGGATGGCGGCCCAGTTTACCGCCCACCAGCAGACGATATCACCGCTCCCCAAAGGCTATGGTGCCGGTGGGCAGCCCTGGGAGCCGAAGCAGGCTTCTACCTGAAAGCGTTTAACTTCCTCGTCTATTCGGGTCAAAAGCGTTTTTTGACGGCCTGAACATCTGCTGCGGTCACGAAGTCCCGACCCCCAGCAGAAACATGGGCCTCCACCCGCTGCCGGGCCATTTTCCGAACAAAAAACGGAACCCTTTTAATCTCTGCATTCGTTTCCGGCAACCATTTCATAATGCTTCATGCCTGCGTATCGGCTGCAATCGTTATAACGCCTTTTCGACATCTCTTGTACCTTCAGCCCCGCCAAAAACGAGCGAGACCCGAGCATCAGAGCCGTCAGGTCTCTGACCTTGCCCGCAAGGCCAGTGTTTTTCGCACTGCACTAAAAGTGATAGGAGAGGCTGAGAGAACCATAGATGTCTCCCCTGTCCTGGCCGTCGAATTCTTTTGTGCGAAAAATTTGGGTGTAGGTGATCCGAAAACGATCCCACTGGGCAACCAGCCCTGCCTGAAGATCCCCTACGAGATATTTTTTGTCGACTGAAGGACTCTCCTTAAAAGTGTTTCCGTCCAAGAAGATGTTGTGCAGAACAGCACGTCCTTCCAGCCCGGCGAAAACGTACCAATTGAAACCTTCGTCAGGATGGAAGTAGGCGCTGCCTGGAAGACTCGGACGAATTCGGGGAGGGCCAAAATCGTCAGACAGGTTCGACCCGATCCGAAATGTGATGCCTGCTGCCGCATAGGTGAAAATGTTCCCGAGCGCTCCGCCAAAATGGGGGAGCACGTCGGCATTAAGACCAAAACATACATCTTGCCTCTCAAACCGGCGCGTTTGCTCGTAGTAAAGCACAGCCCCCGGTTCGGTCTTTAACTGGTTGTCCCACCCATTGGGGACTTGCAGTCCGAAAAGGGAATGCCAGAAGGTCTGCACATCCTCGGCAAAGGAGTAGGGTCCGACCAGGCCAATCTCCAGTTCAAGCTTATCATAGCGTTTGACGCCCTGGTTCGCCGCCAACCCGAATCCCAGGTATAGCCATCCTGCGTAGGGCCGATCATCCTTGAGGGGCTGGCTTGCAGCGGTATCCTCAGGGGTGTAGATGTTCTGTCCCAGTGAAAAACTGGCCCTTGCTTCAAGCTCGTCCCTATCACTGCTCCGCGCCCTTTCAGTTGTGAACCATGGAAGCTTGTCCGCTGCGTCAGTGATGACCTGGAGCGGGGGTGTGAGGCATTCAATCCGTGTTCCGTGGGAAAAGTGGCGGTCCGTGCCGCCACCGAAAAAATCATTCTCGAACTGGATGCTGAGGATATAGCCGGGATCATCAGGGCGGGCCTCCACGGCCCAACACCCTGTCGCTATTGTGACAATGAAAATTGCAAGGCCAAGCTGGAGAGGCCTCTCGAATTTTTGCCTCATTGAAAACCTGTAAGGGCTCTCCATGGACAAGTCCCTGAATCCCTATGCGTCAGATCATCCCTCTCAGGCATGCCTGTGTTTGCAGGGCCGTTCCCTTGTTTTCTGAAAGGGGTGAATCAAGTAGAGTCGAGTTGGATGAGAACTGTATCAAAGGCGGCAGGTCAATTCAATTTTAATGAACCGGATTCTCGAAAAAACGGTCTGTTGACGCCTGGGGGGCGAAATGGTGTGCGGCCCGGAAAAATAAATCCGAGCTGATCGGAAGAATCAGGGGGGAGCTGGCTGTCGTCGAACAGCGCCCCTTTCCAGGCCTTCCGAGGCAAACGTGTCCTTCAGCGGGCGCGGTCTTTCGAGGCCCGTTGCAATCGCGTTGCCCGCGGAAGCCCCCTGCCCATCAAGAGAAGGCCGCCCTTGAGCAGAAACTGACCCCGGAAGAGCGATCTTGAAAGCCGAAACAGAAAGCGTTCGAGGGCATATCGAATCAGGACTTCATTGTATGGTTTTCCGGTTTTACGAGCCAGCCCCAGCAGTTTGGCCCTGACAGATGCGGCCATGTCCTTGATCGCCTTTTCAGTCATGATGTCAGGGTCTCCAGGTAATGGGTAACTTTCTTTTCCACATCGCACATCCTGGCATAGTGCACCAGCGTTGACGGGCTTGAGTCGGAACGTTTGAGATATTCCCTCGAAGCTTCAAGGGCGACGTCCAGGTCTACAGCCCTGCGCCACCGAAAACAATTTTTTCTTCCATAGCGGATGACCATCATTCCCTCGACAAGATATCGACAAATTTGCGCTCCAGCCTTGACAATTTTAAGCTGCCAAGATATAATTTCTGTCCATGTGGATCGAAAGAGAGATATCCTCAGAGTTGGCGCGGCTTGCCTCTACATTTCCGGTTGTAGCCCTGGTCGGGCCCCGCCAGGTAGGCAAGACCAGTCTGTTGGAAAAGACATTCCCCCATTACCGGTATTGCAGCCTGGATGTGGGCGCCAATGCAGAGGCCGCTGAGACCCGGCCACAGGATTTTCTGGAAAGAAACCCCCCGCCCCTTCTGCTGGATGAAATCCAGTATGCCCCTTCGTTTTTCCGACACATCAAGACGGTTGTGGACCGGCAGAAGGGCCACAACGGCCTTTTCCTGCTCACCGGCTCTCAGAACTTTTTGCTCATGGAGAACCTTGCCGAAAGCCTGGCCGGTCGCGCAGCGATCATTCCGTTTTTAGGTCTGTCGGGCGCTGAATGGGGCGCTGCCACGCAGGCCAGGGCAGGGCATACCTGGAAAGAGTTCCTCTGGCGGGGCGGTTTCCCCCGACTGTGGGCCGAGGTAGAATCTCCTGTGTCCCGAGACCGATGGTACCAGGGTTACATAGCCACCTACCTCGAGAGGGATGTGCGGAGACTTCTGAATGTGGGGAATCTAAGGGATTTCGAACGGTTTATTCGGGCCTGCGCCAGCCGTTGCGGTCAAACTCTCAATCTCTCGGAAGTGGGCAGGGATGTCGGCATTTCCACGACCACGTCCAAGCAGTGGCTGAGCGTGCTCCAGGCCTCCAATCAGGTGTTCTTGCTGGAACCTTATTTCCGCTCACAGGGCAAGCGGCTTGCCAAGAGTCCCAAGCTCTATTTCACGGACACGGGGCTTGTGGCATTTCTGCTTGGCTTCAGTTCGCCTGAGGCGCTCTGGCGCTCGCGGGAAGCCGGAGCGCTCTGGGAAACCCATGTTATCAACCAATGGGTGCGACATCGGGACTGGCGAAACCCTGCCCTGGGGCTATGGTACTGGCGGGATCAGGGGGGCAACGAGGTGGATCTTCTTCTGGAAAGGGACCAGGCGTTGATTGCAGTGGAATGCAAACTGACGGAGCGGCCCAGCGATCGGGATATCCAAGGGATTCGGCGGGTCCGGGCCTTTTATGGTCCTGACCGGGTGACACGCTCTTTCGTGGCCTGCCCGGTGGATACGGCATTTGACATGGCGCCGGACGTCACCGTCATCCCGGGATGGGAGTCGTGGCGCCTCTGAGGGAGCGCGAGTTTCCGGACGCTTCGACCCCATAAACAGAAAAAGCTTTTCGACGACCTCAAAGATTTCCTCACGTTCTCCCTTTCTATCCCGACAGCCTTAAGCAATGCCCCCCTCCAGCTTCTTCATGTGTTTCATGGACCGTGTCAACTTTCACCCCAATGAGGTCGCAATCCCCTCTAATCGGGGCATCCCCTCAGACGTTAAATTCAAGAGGACCGGTGTCGAGACTGTCGCATTTCGGGCATCTGTCGTAGATCTCGCCTGTGAATCGGTGCCCGCACGCCCGGCATTTCATTTTATTTTTGTCGGTCCCGGTAATTTCATCCTGGGCATCGTCGCTCAGCAAAAAGTAGGCGCTGGCCGGATCTCTGATGTCCATCGGATCAAGTCCCGACCCAGAACCTGCGTTGTCAGCACCGTGGATCATCCCGTCAAGTTCATCGTCCCAGTCCATTACAGTTCTCTATTTTGATTTGATAGAAACAGGCAATGGGCGCGGATCGCGGTACCACATCGTTGGTTAGACATCTCCCGTCCGGATCGGGCTGGACTGAATTGCTCTGGCTTTAAAAAGGCATAAATGCGTGGACATCCCCATTCCCCCACTTTAAACACAGCCACCGACCGTTGAGAAAGTTATTTTTCTACCAGCGTCCCGCTTCCTACATACAGCCACCGACCGTTGAGAAAGTTATTTTTCTACCAGCGTCCCGCTTCCTACATACTGGTAGCCGAAGGTAACTGCGTCACCGCGAGGTGGGGTGGGAAGCAACCCGAGGCGAACACTCAGTCCGTAGCAGGAATGCGAACACGATTCGGCCGTACGTAGCGACGAGCCTCCGGATTCAAGGTGAAGTCCAGACCGGGTCAGAAGGGGAGAATACCCCTGGGCCTGGGAGTCCATCACGCTGGGTGGGCAGTGGAAAGCGGTGATGGGGCGCGTTAGGTGTTTGGTGACGGAATGAGTGGAAGGCTGCGTCATGTGAACCAGGGAGACCTGTCCGTTATAAGGCCGGCGTTCATTCTGCAATGGCAGACGAAGAACCGGGCGGGCAGACGTCAGAGCGTTCATAGTAGCGGAGAAGCGGGGTAATGCCCGTGGAGCCAAGGAACGCAGGGAGGTGGATAGGTGAAGACCATGTTGTATGAAGGGAAACCCGCGGTAGTGTCCCAGAGGGCTAAACAAGCGGGAGAAACCTGCTCGGAACGCTGGAGTTGGGTGGAACGTACAGTGTGGACGGAGCGTATGCTGGAGGCCCTGGAAGACGGGGTGAAAGGAGATGTTTGGTTCAGTCTGATCGACAAGGTTTACCGGCGCACAACTCTGGATGCTGCATGGAAACGGGTACGGCAGGCAGGAGGTGCTCCGGGTTCCGACCGGCAAAGTCTGAAAGCGTTTGAGAGTCGTCTGGAGGTCAATCTGACCCAGTTGCAGGAAGAGCTGCAGAAGGGGACCTATCGTCCGAGGCCGATCCGCAGGACGTATATCAACAAACCGGGGAGTAAGGAAAAACGACCGCTGGGCATCCCGACGGTAAGAGACCGAGTGGTGCAAACCGCGCTGAAGATGGTTCTCGAACCGATATTTGAGCGGGAATTTATGCCGACCAGCTTTGGATTCCGCCCTGGCATGGGGTGCAAGAACGCCCTGAGACGTGTCGTGGAACTGATGCGTGAAGGCCACACATGGGTCATTGATGCAGACTTGAAAAGCTACTTTGAGACGATTCCACACGATCGGCTGATGGCAGAAATGCGCCGTCGTGTTGCCGACAGTCGGATACTGGACCTGATCGAAGGTTTCCTTAAACAGCAGATCCTCGAAGACCTCACGTACTGGACCCCTGAAAAGGGGACGCCCCAAGGAGCTGTTATCAGCCCTTTGTTGTCCAATGTGTATCTGCACGAAGTGGACAAGCGTGTAAAAGCAGCGGGATACGAGATGGTTCGATACGCGGACGATTTCGTTATTTTGTGCAGGGACTACCAGGAAGCGAAAGAGGCTTTGAGCCTCGCCACCGAACTGACCGCAGAACGGGGCTTGACCCTGCATGCGGACAAGACCAGCGTGGTGGCGACTCACGAAAAAGGTCAGGGGTTTGATTTTCTTGGGTATCACTTTGAAAATGGGACCAGGTGGCCCCGCAAGAAAAGCCTGAAGAAATTCAAGGACACCATCCGCAGCAAGACGCGAAGGAGCAATGGCCGTAGCATGAGGGACATCATCCAGGACGTCAATAAAACCAGTATCGGGTGGTTTGGCTATTTCAAGCACAGTCATTGGACGACCTTCAAGCCTCTGGATGGTTGGATTCGTCGCAGACTGCGAAGCATCCTGCGAGGATACAACAAGGAAAAGGGGATCAGCCGAGGAAAGGATAATATCCGCTGGCCAAACAAATTCTTTCAGGACCTTGGGTATTGTAGCCTTTACGATGCCCATCGTGCCTTACTCCAGTCCTCATGAGGTAAACCACCAACCGGAGAGCCGGATGCGGGAGATCCGCACGTCCGGTTCGGAGGGGGGAGAGCCTGGGTAACCAGGCTTTCCCACCCCTATAGTCCGGGCCAGTCCTGGATTCCGGCTAAGGGCATGCCGGAATGACGGATGGAAAAGCGTGCAGTTGAAGGCTGGCTACATTTTCTTGTTTTTCATGACAGAAAACCAGGTGCTAATGATCTTGTGTCCTCAATAGCTGCCGACCTTTTTCCGTCAGCCGATACTTCTGCAATCGGCTCTTTGGTTTGTCGGGAATGGTCATTTCCACAACCCTATTGTTTAACGCTGGCTTCAAGTAACGGGTCTCAAAATTCGCCCGTGCCTTGAGACCTAACACCGTCTGGATTTCCGTTCGCGTCATGTCCCCTGACATATTTTCCAGCAACCTCATGACATCTTGCGTGACCTGCCCTGTGACTTGCCCTCTGGCTTCTCCTGGTACTGTCTCTTGTTGGCCAAACATCGCCTTCATCAAATCAGAAGCCATGTCCACTTCCCTGTCCAATTCCGGGATAAAAAATTCAAAAGCCTTCCAAGCGCGGTCATTCTTGTAGGTGGGAGTCGGATGTCCCAGTTTCCTCCATTCCTCTCGCATCATACGCATTCCGGTGCCAGCCTGCTCGCACATGGCGATGCGCCGCATGGCCATGGCAATGGCCGGATTGCGAACCTCCTTTTCACCTGGGTCAAAGAGACGTGAATCGTCGCCGAATACATCGCCCGGATTCCAGAACTGGATGCCGTCACGGAAAAACTTGATGACGGCTTTACGGGAATGGTCCCCGTAGTCCTGGTGAATCAGAAGATTTACGGTTGCCTCACGGAAGACCCGAAAGCCGGGCGGATCGTCCCTCCGGCCAAGGGTCACCGGGTCGATGTCCCGAAAAGGTTTGGGCATGAAGAACTTGTATTTGGTGACCAACTGCTCCCATGTCTGAATAATATTGTCTTCGCAGACCATCCGATCGATCCAACGGGTCGGCGGCAGCGGCTCATCCGTGGCATACCCCAGAAACTGAACATCCAGCGTGGGACGGGGAATAATATGGTGAATGGCCAGAGATGAGCCGAAAAGCATGACGGCGGCCCGGATGGGGACAAAGCGACGGCCGTCTTTAAGCAGGTAACCCCAGTGGTAGAGGAATTCTCGGTCGGGTTGTTCAGGATCGAGCCCGGTGTTGACCTGGTGAAACCGGGTACGGTACAGCGCAGGCTCCCCTTGTGAAAGGCTTCCTTGGAAGGGATCTTTTCGAAAGGTTGGCTGTCCCAGCGGTCGGCGGTGGCATCCCTCAACATCCGCTCGATGTCATGCATCTGGGCCTTGTAGTCTCCACCCCCTTTGCGCAAAAAGGTCCTTCGGATGTCCCCATCCAGATACACGGGCTTTCGTGTCCGGGGGTTTTCAACGATGTGAAAAACCAAAACAGTCTTCCCATCCACATCCATGCGCTGCTCGGTCACCTGAATGTCGTGATTCACTTTCTTGTCGGCATGGAGGACAGAGAGAAAATCGTTCTGGATCTTATCGGGATGCAATACCCCCGAGATATCAAATGCTTCGGCCTGCCGGGAAACCCCCAATACCAGCCATCCGCCATGGGTATTCGCAAAGGCGGAAACGGTTTCGAAGCTCGATTTCGGCAACTCGCTGCGGGCGGCCTTGAACTCGATGTCGTTCCACTCTCCTGCCTTGAGGAGATTCTTAAGTTGGCCGATTTTCATCTTTTGGATTCCTTTTCCATCGTTCACTGTCCCGTTTCGGCGACGCTTCGAGAAACCGGGTTCAGCTTTCCTCTGGGGAAGTCACATCCATCCATGCCACCAGCTTTAGGCCATCGCCGGCTTCCTGGCCGCCTGCAACCTGGGCCATGGTGACGGATTTGCGGGCCTTGAGGTCCCGGGTTCGGATGTGGGCCTCGATGGCCTTTAGTCTCTCCCACGCCTCGCTAAACCCGCCTGGGGCTGGCCTCACGGTGTGATATGGCCAACGTCACCAAATACAAAACCCCGCTCTCCATCTGTCTGGAGCAACGGGGTTTCTGGGACTCGGGATTCATTTGAAACATTTTTGCCTCTGTC
>Ga0172371_10002272_pt1 | contig 30538 bp, 30 predicted proteins | sample Lak12m_FD_114543 | JGI IMG/M metagenome (GOLD analysis project Ga0172371, IMG submission 114543) | Freshwater microbial communities from Kabuno Bay, South-Kivu, Congo - kab_022012_12m | ecosystem: Environmental > Aquatic > Freshwater > Lake | place: Democratic Republic of the Congo: South-Kivu...
ATTGATTGCACTGATCAGTATCGGTTGTAGGTGTTTTTTATTCTTTTTAAACATGCTATGATTATATTTTACTTTTTCAATTTCGCGTAGGGGTCAACTATCCTTTTTGCAGTGGAGTCTTGATTATAATAAAAAAAACGCTAACTTATCAACAATGGTACAATGGTTACAGAATCAATCATATAAAGGATTTAGCTCTTTTTTATCAAAAGGAGATATTTATCAAAACAAATCAAAAAACACCAACCATCGGGGATTCAGAGACTTTGGAAATGAAAACCGAAGATATATTAACCTACCCAAATCTGAAATTATTACGTAATAATATTGATTTCACAAAAGTCCGCTTCAGTGATCGAGGTTCAAGGTTATTGGTTTTTTTATCTGAGGAAAAAAACAGTCTGTTTATTCGTTTGGCAGAAAGATTAACATCTATAGAACCCGATATTGAAGCATACCTGAAACGCCCTCCTTTCATCAATAACCTTCATTTAGTTGATGAAGAATGCCAACCAATTTCATTTGAAGTTGTAACACACCCACATATTTTGATCTTTGAATCAAAAATCGGAGACTTTGGGCTCGCTTTTCATGATAATCGTACAATTGCCATAGGATTGCCCCCACAATCGAAGTCCGGTATTTGTTTCCACGTTTCGCCACAACTCTGGAAGGAAAATGAGAACGGTGGTGAGTTTCTTTCCATAAGAGACCTTTTCTATATTACCAATGGAGAAATAATCACAAATAAAATAGTTCCAGAAAAAGGAGGATTCAAAGTGCATTTCGTGGTTTCAGCAAGTGAGGATTCCACGATTATGATCCATATTGGTAATAATCGCATCACTCCGAATGAAGTTCTACCTTTTTCAATTGTCGCCGAAGATTCAGAAGAAAGGTGGAAGTCATGGTTCGCAAAGGCTCCTCCGGTATTGGAAAAGTTCACCCGTACCTATACATACGCCTGGTGGATAATGGCAAACAACCTGATTCGCCCTCAAGGTAGTATAGTTTATGAAGCAATGATGCCCTCAAAAGTCAATTATGTGGGGTTATGGCTTTGGGATAGCGCTATGCATGCGCTTGCCTTTCGACATGTAGATCCAGAGTTGGCGAGAAATCAAATCCGAGCAATGCTTGAATGTCAACTTGCAGATGGAATGCTTCCGGATGCAGTCTATGATGAAGGGATCATTTCTGAGATTGATCATCCGATTTATGCTGAAGTAACCAAACCTCCTATCTTAGCATGGGCAGCCTTAAAACTACACGAAACAGCTCCAGATAGACGGTTTCTGGAGGAGATATATATCCCACTTGTACGTTGGAATGCTTGGTGGTTTAGTATGAATGATGATGATGTGGACGGATTGGCACAATATAATCACCCCTATTCATCTGGTTTAGATGACAATCCTCTCTGGGATTTCGGTATGCCGGTTGAGTCTCCAGATTTGAACACATATTTATGTGTACAAATGGGATCACTGGCTCTCATGGCAGAATATTTAGGGCTTGAATCTGAAGCCAAAATGTGGCGTCGCCGCTCTGCTGCAATTGTCCAACGCATGATCCAAGACTTTTGGGATGAAAACACCGGTTTGTTTTATGCGACCCATCAAGATCAACCGATAAAGGTTGTAACACCATTTAACCTTTACCCTCTATGGACAGGACAATTACCAACCCATATAAGAGACAGGCTTATCCAGCATCTCACAAATCCAGATGAGTTTTGGGGAGAAATCGCAATACCATCAGTAGCAAGAAATGATCCTCGATATGATCCCAATATCATGTGGCGCGGACCAGTATGGGTAAATATCAATTATTTTTTTATCGAAGCTTTACATCAGATCGAATATCACGATTTAGCAAATGAATTAACCAAAATAACACTTGATCTAATCATGCAACATCAAGATATTTTTGAATATTATAATTCAGAGACCGGAAATCCTCCGGAAAAGTCTGCGGTTGCATTTGGTTGGACTGCTGCTGTATTTATTGATCTTGCAATTTCATTGAGTATAGCAAACAAAAAAACAAAGGACTAGATATGGAAGATAAGTCGACTTTTCCTATCCAACCTCGAAGGTCGGTAATTATCGCCTCCAATCGAGGACCTGTCACATTCCACCAGGGTGAAAATGAAGAATTAACCATTCATCGCGGCTCTGGTGGTTTAGTAACAGCTTTATCCGGTCTTGCTGGACAAATTGACGCAACCTGGATCTCATGCGCAGCTACACCAGAGGATAAAGCCTATCAGGAAGGAAATATTACTTGGCAAAACAATGATGATATGTTGCATATTCGATTTATTAATCCATCGGAAGAAGCATATAACAGATATTACAACCAAATATCAAATCCCTTATTATGGTTCTTACAACACTCGATGTGGAATGTACCATTACAACCGGTCATAGATAAGAACACCTGGTATGCTTGGGAAAAAGGGTATCTGCCTGTCAATAAAATGTTTGCTAACGCTATCATTGATCAGCTCGCAAAATCACCACCTACCACCCTAGTCATGCTGCAAGATTATCACCTCTATTTAACACCCGGTTACATTCGCTCACAGTTGAAACCTCGAAAACGCCCAACAATACTTCATTTCATCCATATTCCATGGCCTGGGCCTGAATACTGGAGCATTCTCCCACCAAGAATGCGTTCAGAAATACTTGAAGGGTTGTGTGCTGTAGATTTATTAGGGTTACAAACACAAAATGATGCGCTAAATTTTATCAGGACTTGTGAAACATATTTACCGCGCGCAAGTGTGAAATATAAACGTAGAAGGATTTGGTTTCGAAACCACGCAACGTATGTTCGAGATTTTCCAATATCCATTGATGTAAAATCTCTGAAAAATAAAGCGAATTCACAAGAAGTAAAAGAGTACGAATCCATTATCCATGATCTTGTTGGCAATAGAAGACTTATCCTACGAATTGACAGAATCGAGCCGAGTAAAAACATTGTGCGTGGATTTCAAGCTTTTGAGGAATTTCTAGAGCTATACCCTGAATACCTCGAAAAAGTAGTATTTCTAGCTCTTTTAATTCCTTCTCGTATGGATGTCAATGAATATCAAGACTACCTCGACGTGCTGATGGCATCCGCTGGACAAGTTAACGCCAAATTTGGATCACCAGAATGGGAACCTATCCGTGTTTTGGTTGGAGAGAATTATCCAAGAGCTATCGCAGCTTTAAAATTTTATGACGTATTATTAGTAAACGCGATTGCAGATGGAATGAATCTCGTAGCCAAAGAGGGACCGATCGTCAACTTAAACAATGGATCTCTTGTGCTTTCTGAACGCGTCGGAGCTCAACAACAGCTTGCATCTGGCGCTATTGTTATTTCACCATTAGATATCTACGCCACAGCAGAAGCAATCCAGCAAGCTTTGTCGATGAATGAAGATGAAAGACATCAAAAAGCGAAACGATTACGGTGGTTGATTGAAAAAGATGAAATTGTAGACTGGCTTGATCGCCAATTGAAAACCGTTGAAGAATTGAATTTATAAAGGTTGAAATGAAACACAAGAATATTGGGATTTTACACTATTCAACCCCACCGGTTATTGGTGGTGTTGAAGCAGTGATCAAAGCCCACACAAATGTATTTGAGGATAATGGATATAAAGTTACTATTATCACTGGAAAGGGAGACCCATCAGCCTTCAGTCAATCTGTTGACTTTCACAAAATTACTGAATTGGATTCTATACATCCCATTATTTCGAATTTAAATCAACAATTGGAAGTTGGCATAATACCAGGGAGTTTTGAATTAACTTCGAATAATATCGGAGAAAAACTTACACCTATTTTAAACCAACTTGATGCTCTGATTGTCCATAATATTTTCACAAAACATTTCAATCTACCCTTGACAGCAGCTATCCACAACCTCCTTGATCAAAAGGTTATCCAGAATTGTATCGCTTGGTGTCATGACTTCACTTGGACTAGCCCTAACTCACGTCATAAGGTTTTTCCAGGATATCCCTGGGACTTGTTACGCAAATATCGAAAAGATATCAAATACATTGTCGTTTCTAAAGAAAGACAACGTACATTAGCAAATCTTTTTAAAGTCCCTGAAAATGAAATTCATGTTGTTTATAACGGAATTAATCCAGATATTTTATTAGGCTTTTCACCAGAAGGATTTAGGTTAATTCAATCCCTTGGATTAATGGAGAGTGATATCAATATTCTTATGCCTGTTCGAATTACTCAAGCAAAAAACATCGAATTTGCATTGGAGGTTATAGCGGAGGTAAAAAACCTCAAGTATAACGTTAAATGCCTGTTGACTGGACCACCCGACCCACATGATTCTAAGAATATGCAGTATTTTGAAAATTTAAAGGTATTGAGACATAATCTAAACCTTGAAAATGAGTTTCATTTTATTTATGAATCAAACCCCAATCAAGAAAATGAATATATCATCAATGATACTATTGTCGGAGATCTTTATCGGGTAAGTGATATCCTATTTATGCCTAGCCATCGTGAGGGTTTTGGAATGCCGGTCTTAGAAGCTGGGATAGTGGGCATACCGATCATTTCTACACCCATACCTGCTTCAAATGAAATTGCGAAGGAAAATGCTAAGATATTTTCACTGGATCTTGAACCCAAAAAGATCGCTATTGAGATCATAGAAATAATCAAATCTAATCCCATCACACGATTAAAAATCGAAACACGAAAAAATTACACTTGGGAATCGATTTTCAAACAAAAGATAATTCCCATCTTATCCCATTAAATGAATACTAAATTGATCGGTGATTCAGAATTAAAAGATCGGTTACAGACAGCAAATCGTCTATGGCTTTTCTTGGACTATGATGGAACATTAGCTGAATTTGCTCCTACCCCAGATGACATCATCGTTGATAATAAATTATTATATATCTTGGATTCAATTAGAAGAAAAACAAATCACAGAATCGCTATTGTCAGTGGGAGACGATTGCAACATATTCAAAAACTAATCCCAATACAAGGCATACTTTTAGCTGGAGCCTACGGCGTGGAAATCCAGGATTTCGATGGAAAATAATTCATCGGTTTGAATACAACAGTTATCGCCAAAAATTGATTACCCTTAAACCCAAACTCGAGAAGTTATTAGAAAACCGAGAATCATTTTATTTAGAAGATAAGGGTTGGTCATTGGCAATCCATGCAAAATATGCGGAGGAAAGTTTATCTAATCAAATCATCACAAAAACGAGAAAATTGGCGGAGCAAACTATTGAGCTGTCAGATTTTCAACTATTAGATGGACATCAATTTTTAGAGATTGCACCAAAATCTGCCGATAAAGGTAAAACAATTCAATATATCATTAGTGAATTCCCATTCAAAGATGCTTTATCTGTATACATTGGTGATGATGACAAAGATGAAAAGGCATTTATTGCTATTAATAATCTCAATGGAATTTCAATACTTGTAGCGAAAGATGCTCGTGAAACAGCTGCATACTTACGCTTTCCTACACCTGCTGATGTAAGGAGATGGTTAAGTCTATTACTAAAATAAGAGAGTATCTATAGCTGTTTCATTTGATTTCCCGATTTTATTGTTAGGATAATAGATAATGGATAAAAAAATTTTAAAAATTGGAAACGAGAAAATTCAAGAACCTGGAATCCTTTTTTACACCTTCGATCGGTCTAATGCTCCAGGATATAGACAGTTAGATATTACAATTTCAAGCTCCGAAACTCAGGTTGAAAGAGGAATGGTAACCCAAATAGAGTTATCGTATATTACACCAGAAGGGTACAGTCAATTAACGACACTAACACATCCAATAAATTCTATTCAAAAAGGGAGATTTTTAGCTGGATTAATTCACTTTCAAAGAAAAGCAAAGAAGCATTTTACAGCTTATACCTTCGGGGGTGAAGTTGATTTTTCAACTACAACTGATCATTCAATAGTTACACTGACCTCCTCTGCTCCCATTCTCTGGCTGTACCAATTTAATCATATAGCTAGTTTATTGGCAGATGAGGCTCAGATTCTAATAGCTGAATCCCCCGCAGCGAAAAATCGAGACACAGATAAATTAGATAAAAAACTATCTACGATCGACCCAATGAGATTATACTGCTCATCATTAAAAGATACTTTTGAGAAATATTCATCGATGTACATTGAGCGGACCCCAAAATATGAACAATTCCTCCTATTTATCAACAAGGAAATTCAATCACTTAAGGAACTTGATATTTGGTTTGAACCTGTAAAAAGCGTAAATGAGTTATTGAATTAAGACGACATACAAAAAAAACAGTAATCGAATATCAATATGTTCATCATTCATATAATAAATTAAGTCTTCCAAAAAAGCTTGGAAGAATATAGAAATTATTAATATTAATAGCTATACGAATATGTTTTAATAATATTAATAGTTTAAAAATGAATCTCAATTAAAGGGACAGCAAAATACTGATCTCCTGTTTATTCTGAGCATTGAAAAAAGTGGGATCACCTGATGTTAGCTCAATAATAACAAATTCTGATATATACCTTGTCAATCAGGATGAATTCAAGTGTACTTGCTCATATAAGAATATCCTTTTATATATACATCACTATAAATATCCAGTACATAACCAGAACAGGAATTTTGGGTGATTTTATAAACAGTACAACCTAAGAATAATCTAGACTCTAAATAGGAAGGCCAAATGGAAAAGACTTATGAGTCAAATCTAGATAGAGAAAACATCAATTTCAACTCAATTGACATTTCAGATATAACAAGTCTATACTTTCACGAAGCAACCATAACCCCACTTTTAACAAAAGAGCAAGAAATAGAACTATTTAATCAAGTTGAGGCAGGCGTACAAGCACGAAAGGAACTATTCTCAGAAGATATTTTCACAAAACGACAAAAAGAAATAAAGGCATTAATCACAAAAGGTTTAAGGGCAAGAGAGCACATCATTCGGGCTAACTCACGGTTAGTGATTAGTGTGGCAAATCCATCCATATTGACCGATTAAAAGTTATGCCAACAACCAGACTATGTTTTGAATGCAAACAAATTCAAGAAGATAATCAATAAATAGGATCAAAACAGAAATTGGATCCTAACACGAGAATTTGTAAGGATCTGTCAGTGTAGTTCTAAGTTTATAAACTAAAATATTTGAGTGGTATAATTAGAGCCATACGATTTCTAAAATAATCGTGGGTTTCATTAGCAAAATATCCCGGATTTTTCTAAAAACCGGGATAATTTATTAAATTTATAACAAGAAATCAAACAATCATCTAATAACCTTTTACCTTAAGTCAAAATAACACCGAAAACATATATCTATGACTTCACAATCCATTCCTATTCAAGAAAACCAAACCCAGTCAAAATTCCAGATTAGTATCGTTCTACCTTTAGCTTTTAGCCATTTTATACAAGATATCTATACAGCAACAGTTGCCCCTCTTTTACCTGTCATAATCGACAGACTTTCACTCTCACTAACTGCAGCCGGTTCTTTACCAGCAATCCTACAACTTCCGTCTATTATCAATCCCTTTATCGGATACATGGCAGATAAAATTAACCTACGCTATTTTACGATATTTGCGCCGGCTGTTACAGCAACTTTAATTAGTTGCCTAAGTTTTACTAACAGCTACTGGATCATGGCATTACTCCTTTTTGTGACTGGTTTCAGTGTTGCTTGTTATCATTCTCCAACCCCAGCCTTGGTTGCGAATTCTGCTGGAAAAAAAGTAGGACTTGGTATGAGCCTTTATATGGCTGCTGGAGAACTTTCCCGTACAGTGGGACCATTAATCGCTGTTTGGGCGATCAGTCTCTGGTCACTCGAAGGCTTCTATCGAATTGTGGTCATTGGATGGGCGACTACTATTATTCTCTTCTTACGCTTACGCAATATTCCCAACGCGTCTAAGACTCCTCCCTCGATCAAAGTCATTCTACCCACGTTACGAAATCTCTTTATTCCCTTAGCTATAATAAATATCTTTCGTCGTTTTATGCTTGAGAGTATCACTACCTATCTCCCAATTTATATGGATTCGCAAGGCGCGAGTTTAGCAGTCTCTGGTGGAGCATTATCGATTCTAGAATTAGCAGGCGTATTAGGAGCTTTCACAAGTGGAACGATTAGTGATCGTTTTGGAAGAAAACTAATATTATTATTATCAATCATCATATCGGCTGTAATTATGTTTGCCTTTCTAAATACCAGCGGATGGTTGTATATCCCCATCTTGATCATTCTAGGTTTTACTGCGATTTCAACCGGACCAGTGATGCTCGCAATGGTCCAAGATCACCTTCCTGAAAACCGTTCTTTAGGAAACAGCCTATTGATGTTTATCACTTTTCTTACTCGTCCGATTGCTATGTTATCTATTGGGATACTCAGCGATAATTTTGGATTAAAATCATCTTTTACTATAGGCACTATAATTTCCCTATTCGCGATTCCAGCAATCTTTTTTTTACCCAATGACAAAGTCCAACATCCAAATATCTAAAACCTACCTACCTTACCAGGCATAAGCTTCTGGAGCCTCACCACCCGGACCTGGAAAAATTTTGTCAAGTCTTTCTAGTTGACCTGGTTCTAATGCAATTTCCAAAGCTCGCAGTGATCCCTCTAATTGATCAAGTGTACGTGGGCCAATGATTGGTGCAGTAACTTGAGGGTTACGAAGCAACCAGGCTAATGCGATATCAGGGGGTTTTTCTCCAAACAATCTATTGATATTAGAATTTGTATTTTACTTCATCTACAATTCCCCCATCAAAAAGTGTAATCTTTCTATGAGCACGACTTGCTAGATCATCATCATGCGTTACCATAATAATTGTCTTGTTGACATCAATCAGCTTCTCGAAAATATGAAATACAGACTTTGCTGTTTCCCAATCCAAATTCCCGGTTGGCTCGTCAGCGACTAAGATCGGTGGGTCATTTGCTAAAGCTCGTGCAATAGCCGCGCGTTGCTGATGTCCTAAAGAAATTGTATTTGGAAATTTATTAGCAGAATCAAATAAATCAAATTCATGCAACAAGAAATCTGCTCTTTCTTCTCTTTCTTTTTCTGAATACTTCTCAGCCAAATCCATTGGCAATAAAATATTTTCTTTTATGGTTAGGGTTGGCAACATTTGAAAGAATTGAAATACAATACCTAAATTCTTGCCTCTCCATTCTGCCATTTTACCTTCATCAAGCTTGCGGATATTCGTTTCAGCAACGATCACCTCGCCTTTTGAAGGATGGTCTATTCCTGTTAACATATTTATTAGCGTTGATTTACCACTCCCCGACTTTCCAACCACTGCTAAAAATTCCCCTTGTTCCACACTTAGATTTATTCCATCCAGCGCTCGGAAATTCCCAAATTCAGTTTTATAGACTTTTTCTATATCATTTAATTTTATAATCGTGGGCTGTGTTTGCACAGATTTTTTCATTGATCATCCGAATATCGCAGCTAATTCAAAAAATCCTTTACTATTCTCCCATCGGAGAGGTGAATGGTTCTACCCACTCGTTTTGCAAGTTCTTCATCATGCGTTGTCATAATGATCGTTACACCTTCTCCGATCAACTTTTCGAAAACAGAAAAGACTTCATCTGCGGTTCTTGAGTCCAAGTTACCAGTAGGTTCATCTGCAGCCAGGAAATATGGTTCATTAGCTAATGCACGTGCTATGGCTACTCTTTGTCTTTGCCCACCAGAAACTGCAGAAGAGATTTTATTGGCATGGTCTGCAAGACCAACTAATTCCAATAATTCCTTCGCTTTTTCTAATCTTTCACGAGTATTTCTGTACAAGTTAGCAAAATCCATAGGTAAAGCAACATTTTCAAGACAAGTCAACATAGGCATTAAGTGAAAGGATTGGAAGATCACACCAACATTCTTCCCACGCCAATTCGTGGTTTCTTCCTCATTCATTTTATGAAGAGCATGATTTTCTATCCAGATCTCTCCACTAGTTGGTTTATCAATGCCAGTAATCATATTTATAAGCGTCGATTTTCCGGCTCCAGATTTCCCTAAAACCGCAACAAATTCACCTTTTTTTATACTAAGATTTATACCTTTAAGAGCAACTATTTTATCTTTAGGTCCAGGATACTCCTTGACTGTAGCCTTAAGTAAAAGTAAATCAGAAGGGATAATATCTTGATCCAGCACTTTTTTATTCATAAGCCAACACTTCACGAATAGTTAATTTTTCCGCTCTTTGGGCTGGTCCAAGACTAGCAAAGATAGCAATTAACAAAATTGCAAATAACCATAAGACCATAGCAAATATCGAATAATTGAATATTAATGGGACTTTTATCAAGGATAAACCGACTTGTTCACTGAAAACAAAACTTACCGGAACTGAAACCAAAGTTCCAATTAGCCAACTAATGACTCCTATAAATAATCCTTCAACTAATATTATTTTTTTCACCGCGAAATTTGAAGCCCCAATCGCCCTTAAAACGCCAATTTCCCGCACTCTTTCAAGGATATTTATATTCATCGTTGTTGAAAGACCTAATCCACCGACTCCAGCTAATAATAATGCCATCATAATTAATACAGCAATAATGATCGTAAACATCAAATGATTACGTTGATTTATCTGACCAGAAGTTTTAGTTTCCACTATTTCCATACCTGCTGTTTCATAAGTTGTAAACAGGGTTTTTTCTATATCCGCTTGCCTTTCTCGCCCTTGTGCATCCGCTACAATTTGAATATGCGTTGCTTTACCACGCGTATTCGTAATGTCAGCGTAATCACGATTATGAATATAAACGGATGGACCTTGTGAATCTGTTCTGACAACACCTACCAAAAGTCCTTTGGTTTCATAACCGTTGATCTCATAATTGATCTCATCCCCAATCTCTAGGTCTGGCTCTTCATCGAACACGTCAGAATTGATCACGATTTCATATCTTTCCCCTTCAAGCAACCACCTACCCTTTATTACCTGTGGGTTGATAAACTTACTATTGACAGGAATAGCATATAATCGATAAATATTGCTTTCTTGATCATCCTCCCTCAAACGCTTAACACCACTGATCGTCCAACTCTCAACATCTTGAACCATAGGTAGCTGATAAGCGATTGCTTCCATCTCTTCTATCCGATAGGGTCTTGCCATTTCTACCGAGACATCATATTGATGGTAATTAAGGAATTTATCAAGTGTTACATTTACTGATGAGTTCACAGATATCACAGAAATAAATAATGCAGTTCCAAGGATTAATACAAAAAGGGTTAAAGCTAAACGACCTTTATGTCTTAATGCATTCCGAGCAGCTAATAAATAAATCCGTTTTAAAGGTCGTAATTTCTGTAAATGGATAATAACTTTTTCTATAAATCCTACGCTATTTTCTTCTTTTATTAATCGAATATCGTTGAGAGCTTCTAATGTAGTTAATTTTGTTCCCCGTAGAACCGGCAATAAACCAGCCCCAATTGGGAGAAATAAGGCAACCATAATTTGTAACAAAATCATATCGAAAGGTACCATCAAGCTATTTGGTAGAATATTTAATAAGTCTTGGATTAATTCAGTGATTAATAATTGTGCCGTAACAATCGATAATGGTATACCGATCAGAGCTGAAACAACACCATAAAAAAGTAGATTTATCAAATACATACCAATAATCTGAATTCGACTAGCGCCTACTAGTTTCATAATTCCAATTTGCTGCACTTGTTGCGTGATTAATGCGGATATTGCATTTACAACAAGAAATCCAGCAAGCAAGAAAATCAACCAACCCATGATTGTCAACATTAAAATAACGGTATCAATAATTGCATCGACAGGATTATCCATTCTTATAGTAGTGTTTATTATTACTCTTCCACTATTTTCAAATTGTTTTTCAATTTTTTGCACTAATGAATAAACTTCATCTTCTGTTAGGCTATTATCCAAACGGATATGCATTTCATCAAATTGTGAACCATATCCCAAATTTTCCATTCCTTCTCTGGTAACAAAGGCTTGCGTTGTATGATTCAAGCTAGGTGCATATTGAAGCGGGTCGTGAACAACACCTCCAACTTGTATGACTTTTAAATTCCCTTCTTCAAGTTCTAAAGTCAATAATTCTCCGGGAACGACCTGTAAGTAATCTAATGCTAATCTCTCTAGCAATATTTCATTTTTATTAGGTGGAAAATTACCGCTCAATTTAGTAAATCGATCTACTTGCATATTTTCAAAATCAGAAACTGCTTGAATTCTTAACTCTTTCCTTTCGCCATTGTCAAGAGTGACATGCGATCGAACGGTCGATCGACCCTCAGCAGCGATAACACCTGGAATTTCCGCAACCCTATTTGCTAAATCTGCATCAAAAGGAAGTGTTGTAATTACAACCGTAGATTGATTTGTAGTTACACGATCGAATGAGTATTCACGAGCCAGCAATTCACGTGCATTTAAAATCACACCAATCGAATAAATTCCCACTGCTAAAGCCAATGTAACCGTAAATGTACGCCCCCTATTTCCCCAAAGATCTCTAATTATCTTTAACCAGCGTATTCTAATCATTATTTTCCATAAAAAAAGACTGTAAAAGATACTTTTCCAGCCTATGAAGGTTTATATATGACAACCCCCTTGTCATATGTCTCACTATGTGTCATAATATCCAAAGTATAATATGCCACAGATAAATGCCTTTGTCAACATTACAACAATCATTCTAAGGAAACTGTAATGATTCTAATGATCGACCGGAGAAAAAATTGATATGAAAACAACTGACAGAAGAGTGATCCGTACACGTCGATTATTAGGAGAAGCGCTTGTTGATCTCTCACTGGAAAAAGGTTTTGACGAGGTAAACATTCAAGATATCACTAAACGAGCAGATATTGGATATCGAACCTTCTTCCGACATTATGAAAATAAAGAAGCTTTGCTTTACGATGTTCTTGAGGGAATTTTAGAGGAAGTTCTTAACTTAATCGTTCCTAAAGCAACCGAAATAGAAAATACTAAAGACTTTATTGTTATACCTGCAAAAAATATCACTTTTCTATTTGAACACGCAAAGGAAAATCACAATTTATACAAAGTCTTATTGAGTACTAGTTCAGGTATGGGAGAAAAAATTATGACATTCGCCTGCACAGCAGCTAGTAATAATATGACAAAAATCCAAAACCCAAAGGTACCAACCGATATTGCTACCTATCATATTGTCTCCTCATTAATCGCCATCATTCGTTGGTGGTTAGATCACAATATGCCATACTCACCGGAGGAAATGGGGAAAATAGCTAGCAATCTGATTTTGAAACCTACTATGGAAGCACTAGTATGAACTAAGATTGTCAAGGTATACCTATCCATATCTCATCCTTCTCAGTTCTTACAGGATAGGATGGAATATCAATCACCGCTGGTAAAGAAAGCGCCTTACCACTACGTACATCAAAGCGTGCCCCATGTCTAGGACAGATAATTTCAAATTTATCTAATTCCCCTTCACCTAGTGGGTTATTATCATGACTGCAAATATCTGCAATAGCAAATAATTCTCCCGCTATATTAAAAATCACTATTGGCTCACCATTTACATCAATGAATATCCGTTCGCCTGGAGGTATGTCGGTTTTATTCCCAATCAATATAAATTCGCATTTTTCGGGATCTATATCTGAATATTCGATCACTTTGATCACTCCACCAAATCGTCAGTCGCTTCACCTAGTCCATAGACCCCTGCTTTGAGTACCTTCAGAGATAATAAAGCGCATTTCAATCGAACTGGACCTAATTCAATCCCCAATAAATTTAACACGTCTTCTTTAGATATGGACTTAACCTCTTCAATACTTTTACCAATGATCGATTCAACAAGTAAATCTGCTGAAGCTTGTGAGATAGCACATCCTTCACCGCTAAATACTGCTTCTTTGATCACATTATTCTCATCTACGCGAATATCAATTCTAATGTGATCACCGCATAATGGATTGTCATCTTCAAAGGTGATATCATTTGGCTCAAGCTCACCCTTAAAATGAGGGGATTTATAACGATCAATAATTATTTCACGATACAGATCATCCATAGTCTAAATCTCTTCGAAAATTTTTAATGTCATTATCACATTCCAAATAATTCACGCACATGATACAAGGAATTCGCAAGCTGGTCAATTTCATCCATTGTATTATAAAAATAAAAACTTGCCCGGGCAGTGGATGGGATACCAAACTTCTCATGTAGCGGCATTGCACAGTGATGCCCCGCACGTACTGCTATGCCATCACGATCTAAGACTTGTGCGATATCATGTGGGTGAATATCAACCAAAGTGAATGAAATCACACCACCTTTTTTCCCAGGATCAGATCCAAAAATATTAATCCCAGGGATCTCCTCAAGGCGTTCTATTGCATAACTAGTAATTTTATGTTCATATTCAGCAATCTTATCCATGCCTATGTACTGCAAATATTCAACTGCCGCTCCAAAACCAATTGCTTCGGCAATAGCCGGTGTACCTGCTTCAAATTTATATGGTATTGAATTCGTTGAAAAGTCTCTTAAACTTACTCGTTTAATCATATCCCCCCCTCCGAGAAATGGTGGCATTTCTGTTAATAATGCTTTTTTACCATAAAGAACACCAATACCAGTTGGTCCACACATTTTATGGGCAGAGAAAGCCAAAAAGTCTGCACCCAGATCTTTGATATCAACAGGAAAATGAGGGACGGATTGGGCGCCATCCAATAATGTAATTGCACCAATATCATTTGCCAAACGAATCATTTCTTTCGCTGGATTTATTGTTCCCAGAACATTGGACATATGCACAAAACTAACCAAGCGTGGTTTGAGGGACAATAATTCTTTATACTTAATTAAATCTAATTGTCCATTTTCCAATACCGGAATAAACTCAAGTCTCAAATCCTTTTCATTCGCTAAAATTTGCCATGGTACCAAATTTGAGTGATGTTCCATCTCCGTTAAAAGAATGAGATCACCTTTCTCTAAAAACCTCCTCCCCCATGTCTGTGCAACTAAATTAATCGCTTCCGTAGCATTTCTTGTAAAAATAATTTCTTTGGCTGAAGCGGCATTGATGAATTTTGCAATTAAAGAACGAGATTTTTCAACAAGTTCTGTGGATTCCTCAGCAAGAGTATGGATCCCCCTATGGATATTCGCATTTGACTGCCGATAAAAATAATCCATATAATCAATAACTTGCTTGGGTTTTTGGCTTGTAGCAGCATTATCTAAATAAATCAGAGGCGTATTTGGATGGACTTCACGTGATAAGACTGGAAAATCCTGGCGTATAGTATTGATATCCATAAGTCTTTTTTTTATCTCTAGGTCTAAGGTATATTCATATAATTCTTGAATAATAGGTGTCTTCCTTTATAATATTGCTTTTGAGGGACGTGATCGTCGGTGTCGCTTTTTTAAAGGTCGTCTCATTTTTGTTGAATCAATTGGACACCATAATACATGATCAGGAACCATCCACCCATCAGTCAAATAAACATTCTCTTTAAACTGAACCGCAACCATCTTTGGATCCACCTGGACAACGGTTCCGATTAACCAATCCCTGATTCGTTCCTCATCTTTTTCATGATCACAATATACTTCAACTTTATCTCCTACTTTATAACCGTACCCTTCAGTCGGGTTATCCGTAAAATACAATCCAGCCAAATCAGCCTCCTACAACACTATCTCAATATTGATTATATATTATCCTAATTTTTCTTCAATGGCAGCATGAAATCGATTACGTACTCTCTCAAAAGGTATCCTTTGCATAATTCGCTCAAAAAAACCTTCAACGATTAACTTCTCAGCTTCTTTTTGAGGAATACCGCGGCTACTCAAATAGAATGATTGATCAGGGTCAATTTTACTCACCGTCGCTCCATGCGTACATCTGACATCATCTGCTAAAATTTCTAATCCGGGTATAGAGTCTGCACGCGAGTTTGGGCTTAACATTAGGTTTCTATTCGCTTGATAACCATCCGTTTTTTGAGCTCCAGGTGCGACATAGATCATCCCTTGCCACACCGACCGACTATAATCTCTAAGTGCTCCCTTAAAAAGCAAATCACTTGTCGTATTAGGCGCGTAATGATTCTGTTGTGTATCATGGTCGAGATGTTGAACACCATCCGTAAAGTAAAAACCTGACATTCGACCATTGGCTCCAGGACCAATCAAATCTAAATCTGAGAAATTTTTAGTAAGGTGACTTCCCATAGCGCCAAAAATCCAATCGATTTTCCCATCATCTGCTACTTGAGCACGTTCATGGGTAAAATTCCATACGTGCTCCCCCCAAGATTGCAATTCTACAAATTTTAGATTAGCACCACGAGCCACCTTTACTTCGACAACCCCTGCATGCATACTTTGTTGGTCTACTTCTGTTGGAGAGGCAGACTCATGGATAAAAGTCGCAGATGCGTTCTCGTCAATCCAAATAATGATGTGAGAGAGATGCGCTAAGTTTTTGCCTGGCGCCCATATAATGCTATGTAACGGTTGGTGAACATGAACTCCTTTTGGCACATATAAAAAGATACCTTGATTCGATAAAGCAGAAGCCAAAGCTGCGAATTTTCCGTCTTCTGGACGAACAACCTGGTTGAATATTTCAGCTAACAAACTTGTGTCTTCGCTTGCAGCTCGCTCCAAATCTTTAAATATCACACCTTTACCCGATAACTCTGGATCAATCTTATAGGTTACCCCCTCCGGAGAAAGAATGATTTGTGAGCCTTTCACCTCATCTGTCAACGATTCACATAAACGATCAGGTAATTTATCAAACGGTAATTTTTCGTTTGATTTATCAAATAAGCGCAGATCACTCTTTTTCAATAATCTAATATCAGTGCGTCGCCAGGCTTCATCGCTGGTTGAAGGGAATGGAAGTTGACGATAGACACTCCAAGCACGATCTCTAATTGACTGGATCTGTTCACTTAGAACAGGCGCCATCTCTTGATTAAATTGGAAATCATTAAACTGGCTTTTTCGATTTACCGTAGTACGAGATATTTTGATTCGCTCACCCATAAATTATCCTATTGATCCTTCCATTTGCAGTTGGATTAATCGATTCATCTCAATAGCATATTCCATTGGCAATTCCTTCACCAACGGCTCAATAAAACCAGAGACTACCATTGTTGTGGCTTCTTCCTCACTTAATCCTCTGCTCATCAAATAAAACAATTGCTCTTCACCAACCTTAGATACAGTCGCCTCATGACCTATCGTTACATCATCTTCATCAATTTCAATATACGGATATGTATCCGATCTAGATTCATGATCAAGTAAAAGAGCATCACATACCACGTTTGATTTAGAGCCCTTCGCGTTTGGATATACCTTAAGTAAACCGCGATAGGACGAACGTCCATTTCCTTTACTGATGGATTTCGATGTAATTTTGCTACTTGTATTAGGCGCGAAATGTATCGCTTTACCTCCAGCATCTTGGTGCTGTCCAGGACCAGCAAATGCCATAGAAAGGATTTCGCCATGTGCTCCTGGTTCTAATAAATAAGTGGATGGATATTTCATCGTCACTTTCGACCCTAGATTTGCATCCACCCATTCCATTTTTCCTCCTTCGTATACCAAAGCTCGTTGTGTAACCAAATTATATACATTATTTGACCAATTCTGAATGGTTGTATATCGTAAGCGAGCATGTTTTTTAACAATGATTTCAATCACACCACTATGAAGGGATTCAGTGGAATAAGTTGGGGCTGTACATCCCTCAACATAATGCACCTGAGAGCCTTCATCTGCAATAATTAGGGTTCTTTCGAATTGCCCGATATTGGCAATATTTAATCGAAAATATGCTTGCAAAGGTAACTCAATATGGACATTTTTTGGTACATAAATAAACGAACCACCTGACCAAACAGCGCTATTCAATGCAGAAAATTTATTATCTTCAATGGGGATAACTGTGCTGAAATACTCGCGGAAAAGATCAGGGTGTTTTCGTAATCCATCCTCAATGCTTAGGAAAATAACACCCTGTTGCTCAAGGCTCTCCTGTATACGATGATAGACCATCTCGGACTCATACTGAGCGCCAACACCAGCTAGAAATCTTTGTTCAGCTTCTGGAATTCCAAGTCGATTGAAGGTATTTTTAATTGTCTTAGGAACATCTTCCCAATTTTTACTTTCCGTATCGGAAGGTTTAACATAATAATAAATATCATCAAGGTTAAGTTGAGATAGGTCTGCACCCCAATTGGGGATAGGTCTCTTCTGGTAGTGTTTGAGAGCTTTCAGACGAAAGTCCAGCATCCAACTAGGTTCTTCTTTTATCGATGATATTTGTTTTACCACTTCTTCATCAAGCCCTTTGCGAGTCCTAAATACATATGTATCTGGATCTTGGAATCCATATTGATATTCACCAATTCCCCTAAGAATTTGCTCATCACTACTCATTTTTCATTATTCCTACAATTCGAATAAATACATCAATCAAATCAAAATCATCATACTATGCTTGAATATTTTTCTCTCGCAACCAGTCATAGCCATGCTCTTCCAGATGAATGGCTAATTCAGGTCCTCCAGTTTCAACAATACGTCCTCCCAACATAATATGAACTCGATCGGGTTGAACATAATTTAATATACGTTGATAGTGTGTAATTACCAGGACACCTAAGTCTGAACTTCGCAAAGTGTTCACCCCATCTGATACTATTCTTAAGGCATCAATATCTAATCCCGAATCTGTTTCATCCATGATCGCGATTTCTGGTTTCAACATAGCCATCTGTAATACCTCAGCCCTCTTCTTCTCCCCACCGGAAAAACCTTCATTCAAATATCTACTGGCAAAACCATGATCCATTTTTAATAGATCCATCTTTTCTTTTAATAATTTCCTAAATTCAGGGATAGGAATACCTTTTCTGTCTAAATACTCCAAGTTGTACTTTGCATTGATTGCAGTTCTTAAGAAATTTGCTACAGATACACCTGGAATCGATACCGGGTACTGAAAGGCAAGGAATAGACCGAGATGCGAGCGAGAATCAGTTGGTAATTCGAGGATATTCTCACCCTTAAACCAAACCTCGCCACTTGTCACTTCATATAATGGATGACCCATAAGAGCATAAGCCAAGGTTGATTTTCCAGTTCCATTCGGCCCCATCAAAGCATGCACCTCACCCTGTCTTACAACCAAATTGACACCTTTTAATATTTCATTACCCTCCACTTTTACATGCAACTCTCGAATTTCGAGTTCAGACATATTCTACACCTCCATAGAGAAAACATGAAACCAATTCCATTTCATGACCGGGTTCATCTCGATGTATATTATTTTCAATTCAACAAAATAAAAACCGACAAATTATAGTAAAACAATTTTTTAAGTCAATATTTAGCATAATATTCTTATAAATTATAACGCGTTGTAATCAACAAGTCAATAATATTTATCATAAATATACTAAATATTGACAAAATAAAATCGCTATGGTATATTTCATAAATAACAAGTGTACATTTTTTCTAATCAATTTGAGATTTATCCCAAGGATGTTGTATGGTAACGATAGAAAAAGTAAAAAATACACGTGAACATGTACTTAAAACACTTCTCACTCATGAGCGATGTACAGTCAACGAGCTTGCTAAATCTGTGGGAATTAATCCAATTTCAGTACGTCACCATATCAATAAACTCGAAGCAGAAGATTTAGTCACATCCGAAGAACAAAGACACGGAGTAGGACGCCCACGGAGAGTTTATTATCTAACTGAAAAAGGTCGCGAACAATTCCCTACAAGATATATACAATTTACCATTCGACTTCTTGAACAATTAAAAGAAACTATGCCAGAAGCGATGCTAGATAAATTATTTAGCGAAATGGCTCGAGACATGGCATCTGATTACGAGAGCGCTTTGGAAGGATTATCCATTGAAGAACGCTTAGATGTTGTAAAAGAATTACTTACGAATGAAGGTTTTACAGTAGAATGGGAAAAGGAAGCCAATCAATATAAAATCCGAGAAATAAATTGTCCCTACTATCAAGTTGGCATTACTCATCCAGAAGTATGCGTGCTAGACGAAACGTTAATATCCACACTCCTTGACATTCCTGCTCAAAAAGTCAAGTGTATATTAAACGGAGACTCATATTGCACATACGTGATTCCCATTAACATCACAACTCTAGCGAAAGAAAGAAAACAAGCTTTGGAGAGAGAAGAGGCATGAATGACGGAAACAATCCATCAATGGTAAAATGGAATATCATGGATTCAAATCCAGAAATAGTTGAACCGATTAGAGAGAACCTTCGTCAAGTCATTGATCCAGAAATTGGTTTAAGTATTATTGAGCTTGGATTGGTAAGAAATATTAAAATTGTGGAAGACCATGTTGACATTGAAATGATACTAACAACACCATTTTGCCCTTATGGACCTGCGTTAATGGAGATGACGAGAAAGAAAGTTGAAGAGGTATCAAAAAAACCAACAACTATAAATATGGGGACAACACCTTGGACACCAGCAATGATGGAAGACAGCACTGCATTCGATTGGGGTTTATACTAGAGAAAGATAGATTATTATATGTCTGTATGAAATGGGACTCACGCTCAGTTTATCGGGAACATCCCTATTCTTACACTAGTGAGAACAGGAGGATGATTACATGAATAACAGATATATTAAGACCATATGGCTTTTGGTAAGCTTTTTGCTTTTCATTGTGTTTTTCACTAGCTGTCAACAATCAGGTACAACAGACGAGAAAACAAATATCCAAGATAATCAAATAATACTTAATACACTAGCTGCAATCCAGACTGAAAACAGTTCGTTGAAAACAGAAATCATGCAGATGTCACAACCTAGTTCAACATCAAATCCACCAACATCAACCCAAGAAAAAACTGTAACAGCAACACTTTATCCATCTCCCTCAAGCACATCATTTGCTCGGTCCACATTGATTATCCCCGGAAATTCAATTACAGCAACTCATCCCAAAGCAGTAGATTACCTTTTCATTATAGATCCTGAAATATGGGCAATAGAAGATCAATCTAATGAATCTTTTCAGTTTTTAGAAAATAAGAATATTGAAGATTGTAGGATTTCTATCACAAACCCTGAAGTAATTGATAATCCCAATAAGATTTTCAAATCTAATGAATTTCGATTACAGTGGATTATAGAGGAATATGAGAATTATTCAAGATTTGAACGTCCAGATCTTTCCCTTGATTTGATTGGTTTTAATATCGAAGATTGTGGTTCGGACCAAAAACCTGTTATCCAAAAGATCCTAAAACGCAATGAATATCTCGGAGGTCCTACGATCACACCAATACCAACCATAACCGACAGACCTCCTTTATCAGGTTTTACTTGTCCAGATACTTTGACAACCCGTTTACGAGTAGGTGACTATGCAACCATTAGCACAGACTTCTTATGGTTACGCAAAGAACCAAACCCTGAAAATATCAGCGCCGAAATAAAACTATATCCACAATATGCACCAGTTACCATTCGTATTATTGGTGGTCCCAAATGCATCAGTCCATTTATTTATTGGGAAGTAGAAATTATTGAAAACGGAGAAAAAGCAGAAATATATACAGGATGGATGGCTGAAAGTGATGGAGAAAATTATTTCCTAGAATTTTGGAATCCAGGTTGGTAGACAATGATGAAAGAAAAAACCGAGAGTGATCCCTCAAAAAAAATCAATCAAAGTAAAACCAAGAATGTAATTCAAAAAGGATTGTTCTATCAGTTAAGTATGATTATTGGAACTGCTTTTATTTTAGCAACCATACTTACAGCCTGGACCCCGGGACAAGCCAGTCGAAAACCTAATACACAACAAGAATCGATCGTCGAATTCAAACCTACAAATACCAATGTAGTTATAGAACAAAAAGTTGAACCAATTCAAGAAATTCCCGAAGTAATTGGGTTAGTTGCCGGTCATTGGAAAAACGATTCTGGTGCAGTTTGTCCGGATGGATTGAAAGAAGTTGATATTAATCTTAATATTGCCTCTCTTGTACAGAAACAATTAGTGGATAAAGGTTATAAAGTAGATTTATTGGCTGAATTCGATGAGCAATTAAATGGCTATCAAGCAATGGCGCTCGTTTCAATTCATGCTGATTCGTGCAATTTTATAAACAATCAAGCAACCGGTTATAAGGTAGCCGCAGCCATGGCGACTGATAGTCAATCAGAACGAGCAGCTCGTTTAACTTCATGTTTACGTCAGCGCTATGGTCAAGCTACAGGTCTACATGTCCATAGTACCAGTGTAACCTTAGATATGACCTCCTATCATGCTTTTGGAGAAATAAACAATATTACACCTGCAGCAATCATTGAGACCGGTTTCATGAATCTAGACAGAGAACTACTTACTCAATATCCAGAAAAAGCCGCCCAAGGGATCGCGGATGGAATTCTTTGTTATATTTTAGATGAAGATATCACTCCACCAACAAGCGCCCCAACACAAATACCACCAACGACTGTACCTACACAACCAACCAACGATAACCCGTAATTATTACTTTCTAATTTTACTTAATATATAATCAATGAGGTTATTAATCGATGCATTCCGCTTTTCAATATAATCAATACCTTATCAAACGCCAATGGTTCGCTTTGAGAGGTATAATAAGAGTTTTCCAACCCAATGGCTCCCTTGTTCTATATTGCCAACAGAAGATATTCCAATTGAAAGAAGATATTCGTGTTTATGCGGATGAAAATCGAAATCAAGAACTACTTTATATTCAAGCGAGGCAAATCATAGATTTTTCAGCCAATTACGATGTGTTCGACAGTACAACTAATGAAGTCATTGGCATGTTAAGAAGAAAAGGATTCCACTCATTGGCACGTGATCATTGGCAATTATTCAACAATAAAGCAGAACAAATCGCTGTCATTCAAGAAGATAACCTCACAAAAGCTCTCTTTAGGCGTGTCTTTTTGGGTGGCTTACTCCCACTATCCTATGATATGATTATAGATAACGTTACTGTCGCTACCATAAAACAAAGATTCAATATCTTTCAATTTGAATTAGTTCTTGATTTCAATTTGAATGTAACACAATATGTAGACCATCGTCTAGGTATAGCAACTTGTTTATTATTGGCAATAATTGAAGGTCGACAAAGTTAACCTATCAAACTATCAACAAAAGGAAATTTAGTATCTGGATTCTGAAATGGTATTAAAAGCTGTTTTTGAAGGTCTGATATTTGATGAGAAAGACCAGGTTGTAAAAGTTGTTTTCATTGGGCAAGAACCATGTTATGTCGTTGATGATGATGGTTTCCAGCGGCATATCCCCAGTGAACAAGTTGATCGACAAGTCCTCGAAATGATGGGGTCATGGATAGAAGGACACGAAGATATATTAAGCGAACAAGCCGCAAAAATGCTTGGACAAAATGATCTCTTTTCTATTGCAGCAATATCATCCCAATTGAAGAATATTGATCAACAATTTGAGAAAGTATTAGAAGTAGGTTTACCTGAAGATACGCGCGCTTATCTTGGCATGATGGGCTTCCGGATCAATATTGATATCCATGGTAAGGTATTGGATGTAAATCAACCCGGGATGACATCGATGGATGATGAGTGAGGTTTATTCTTTTACTGGGAAATAACACACACCTACAGTTCCAGGTCCAGAATGAACACCTAACGCTGGCGGAAGCTCGGCAAACAATTCTTCTACAACACTAAGTCGCTCTTTAATTAATGAACGGATTTTCTTGGCTTCCTCAAGCGCTGCTGCATGGACATATGCAATTTTCACTTTTCCATTCGATCCAACTGCTTTTTCAACTTTCTCCACAATCATTTTATAGGCTTGTTTACGACTACGAGCAACTCCCAAAGCAACAATTTCACCATCTTCCATTCCAATTAACGGTTTTACATTCAAAAGAGAACCAATCAAATGTTTCGCCTGCCCTATACGTCCACCCATATAGATATATTTTAAAGTATCTGCAGTTTGGATCATTCGAGTGGTAGGCATCATCTCTTTGACTTTGTTAACAATATTCTCGAGTGAGCTTCCAGAAAGCGTTTGCCTTGCAGCTTCAACGACCATCCAACCGTGGCACATTGACACATTCAATGTATCAATGACTTCTACGCGTAATTTCGGAATCATCTCCTGGATAGTCTGCTTCGCAACCATGGCTGCTTGATAAGCTCCGCTTCCTTTGGAAGTCATATGGATGCTAATGATCTCATCAACATCTTCTTCTTCAACTATCTTTTGATACATCTGTAAATAATCCCCTGGGCCGGGACTAGCTGTTTGAGGAAGGTTTTTTGCACTCTCCAACCATTTATAAAAATTCTCCCGTTGAACATCAACTAGATCCCTCAAGACTTCCTTCCCCCGATGAATATAGTAAGGAACAATATGAATATTTAATTTCTGGATCAGAGACTCTGGAATTGAAGCTGTGCTGTCAGTAACTATTGCTATCTTAGACATAATCCCCTCCTAGAAGGATTTCAATCAAAGAATTCATTTTTAACTCATATTTTGAAATATATAATATTCAAAATAATCCGAATAGAATAATTTCTATAATATAAGTTTACCATTATTGCCAGAAAAAAAGAATACGAATTTTTGTATTTTAACCCCATTGCAATTGATTTTTTACTAATAAACAAAAATAAATCACTCTCAGCTAACATTCTCATTTATTAGATTTCGATCAACAATAACTGGTTAATATTTCAAATTGAAGAAAAGGAATAAATTAATATTCAATCATAATAAAGTAGGTATTGTAAAAACGGATATAAATTTTCTGGTAGAATCAAACATCATTAAATCTACAATCTTTTTTTTATTCGTATGAGGTAATAAATGGTCAAACAAATACCGGTTGTTGAAAAAATTTTAAGTGCTAATGATCGTTTAGCTGTTGATAATCGCTCAAAAATAGATCAAGCAAATCTCTTTGCCATCAATCTCATGGCATCCCCGGGCGCTGGAAAAACATCTTTAATTGAACATACCATCAAGGGTCTATCAGGTAAATATCGAATCGCAGCAATAGATGGAGATGTCGCTACTAGTATTGACGCAGATAGGATCGAAGCAGCGGGAGCCACAGCTATTCAAATCAACACTGGAGGGGAATGCCATTTAGATGCAGTTATGTTGAGAGACGCGTTGGAAGTATTAGATTTACCAACCTATGATCTACTAATCATCGAAAATGTTGGTAACTTAATTTGTCCTGCCAATTTTAAATTAGGAACGCATAAAAATATACTCATAGCTTCAATCCCCGAAGGCGACGATAAACCCTATAAATATCCAGGTATGTACAAAGGTGTAGATGCATTGGTGATCAACAAAACTGACCTATTGCCTTATATCCCATTTCGAATGGATTATTTCCGTCAAGGAGTCGAGATATTAAATCCTGGTTTGATCACATTCCCGGTATCATGTCAAACTACTGAAGGTATCCATGCTTGGCTAGATTGGCTTGAAATGAATATTCAAGAACGTATTACATGAAAAACCTGGTTGGGACACATATCCATATAACCGGCATTGTGCAAGGAGTAGGTTTTAGACCATTTATCTATAAAATCGCTACTCAAACGGGGTTATACGGTTGGGTAAGAAATACATCTTCTGGTGTTGATATTCAAATAGATTCTACTGAAGATGACCTTAGCATCTTTCTAGATAGATTAGAAAATGAACTTCCTCCACTTGCTCGGATCGATTCTGTTCAAGTTCAGAGTGTTGATGCGAATGGTTTTTCTACCTTCGAAATCAAGCATTCGAAACCAATACCAGGAGCCTTTATTCCCATTTCACCGGATGTGTCGATCTGTGATGATTGTTTAAGAGAATTGTTCGACCCAAAAGACCCACGCTATCGATATCCTTTTATTAATTGCACGAATTGTGGTCCCCGTTTCACCATCATCGAAGACATTCCCTACGATCGTCCCAATACGACAATGGCGCCCTTCGAACTATGTGATTATTGTAAATCACAATATGAGAACCCTTTAGATCGACGCTTTCATGCCCAACCAGTTGCATGTAATAAATGTGGTCCGCATGTTTGGTTTGAGCACGCAAATCTAAAAGAGAACCAAAAAGAATTCGAACAGAGAATAAAAAATGATGACGCGATAATCGAGACACAAAAGAGCCTTTCACAAGGAAAGATCTTAGCAATTAAAGGATTAGGTGGTTTCCACTTAGCTTGTGATGCTACCAATGAAAATGCAGTCATGGAGTTACGGTCTCGGAAATTACGAGTCGATAAACCTTTTGCATTAATGATAGCGAATATTGAAACAATTGAAGAGAATTGTATTATTAATCAAAAAGAACGCGACCTACTCCTTTCTCGACAACGCCCTATCGTGCTTGTCAAACGTAAGGATACATCAAGAATATCTAAATCCGTAGCGCCATATCAAGATAAGTTAGGTGTGATGCTACCTTACACTCCCATGCATTACTTAATTTTCGCAGAAATTCCTAATCGAAATATAAAAGCACCCAACACATTAGTCATGACAAGCGCCAATCTAAGCGAGGAGCCGATCGCAATAGAAAATGATGAAGCGCGCCAAAGATTAGCTGATCTCGCGGATGCGTTCCTAATGCACAATCGAGAGATTCGTACACGTTGTGATGATTCAGTAGTAACCGTAATTAATAACTCTTCAAAGGATAGACACCAATTTACAGATGAGAATGGCATCTACCCTATCCGACGTAGTCGCGGCTATACGCCTAATCCAATCCAAATCCCATGGAACGCACCTCAGATACTAGCAACAGGTCCTGAACTAAAAAATACTTTCTGCTTCACTAAAGACCAATATGCTTTTCTTAGTCAGCACATTGGTGATATGGAAAATTATGAGACGCTGCAATCCTTTGAGGATGGGATTCATCACTTCGAGAAGCTTTTCCGTCTTAAGCCTGAAATCATCGCCTATGACTTACACCCTAATTATTTTGCCTCTCGATATGCAATTGAAAGAGCAAAGAAAGAAAGCCTACCATCTGTAGGTATTCAACATCACCACGCTCATATTGCTGCTTGCATGGTGGATAATAATATCAACGATAAAGAACCAGTCATTGGAGTATCTTTCGATGGAACTGGCTATGGTGACGATGGGAATATTTGGGGGGGTGAATTTCTAATTGCTACATATCAAAATTATTCACGGTATGCTCATCTAGAATATCATCCTTTACCAGGTGGAGATTCATCAACACGTAAACCTTATCGGATTGCACTAGCTTATCTATGGGCTCACAAAATTCCTTGGGAATTTTATTTATCCCTCTTAGAATATATTTCACAGGATGAAATTAAGATGCTCAATGTAATGCTTGAAAATCAAATCAACTCCCCGCTCACTTCTAGTGTAGGACGATTATTTGATGCCATCGCAGCCCTGATTGGAATCAGGTCAGAAGTCAATTATGAAGCTCAGGCAGCGATTGAACTTGAAGCAATCATTGATAAAGAAGAAAAGAGAGCTTATTCTTTACCATTCGAAGATAATGTACTTAAAATCAAACCCTTATTGACTGCAATTGTTTATGATATAAGAAATCATTCTTCAAGATCCAGTATGGCAGCTAAGTTCCATAATGGACTTGCCAATGCAGTACTTGATGTTTGTCAGTCAATTCATAATAAGCATCATATCAATCGTGTTGTGTTGAGTGGTGGAGTCTGGCAAAATATCTCACTTCTTGAAATGACCATACAACTATTGAAGGAAGCTCGCTTTGAAGTATTTATTCATCACCAAGTTCCAACAAATGATGGTGGCTTATCGTTGGGACAAGCTGCCATAGCAATACACCAACAAATATGATCATCGGATTATCTGATCTAAGAAATCAAAGGTATCATGAAATATATATCAGAGTATCGTGACGCAAATCTTGTAAAAAACCTATTGGAAGAAATTGATCATACCGCGACGAAAGATTGGACGATTATGGAAATATGTGGCGGTCAGACTCACGCGATCGTCCGCTATGGGATTGATCAACTTCTGCCAGAAAAAATTGAACTTGTTCATGGGCCAGGTTGTCCAGTCTGTGTTACGCCGCTTGAGTTGATCGATAAAGCACAAGCTATCGCTTCACAGGATAATGTAATTTTTACATCCTACGGTGACATGTTAAGAGTCCCAGGTAGCATATCGGATCTTTTTTCAATCCGAGCATCTGGTGGAGATGTTCGTGTTGTATATTCACCCTTGGATGCGATCAAGATCGCTCAGGAAAATCCAAGTAAAGAAGTTGTCTTTTTTGCCATAGGATTTGAAACAACCGCACCTCCGAATGCGATGAGTGTCCTTCAGGCAAAAAGACTAGGAATTAAGAATTTTAGTGTTTTAGTATCCCAAGTTCGAGTACCACCAGCAATGCATGCAATCCTCAGTTCACCTCAAAATCGAGTGAAAGGTTTCTTAGCGGCGGGACACGTAAACGCTGTAATGGGTTATTGGGAATATCCAGAAATTGCGCGAAAATACAAAGTCCCTATCGTTGTAACCGGCTTCGAGCCCCTAGATATTGTGCAAGGGATATTAAATACTGTCAAATTATTAGAAGCAGGAAAGTCAGAGGTCGGAAATGCGTATCCCAGAGTTGTTACCTATGAGGGTAATCAATCTGCACAAAAAATCATCAATGAAGTTTTCTGCGATTGTGATTGGAAGTGGAGAGGAATTGGTACAATTCCTCAAAGTGGCTGGTGTCTTCGACCTGAATTAGGAATCTTTAATGCTGAAAACCGTTTTAATGTAGAAGATATTCACCCTGAAGAATCGCCTCTATGCATATCCGGACAAATATTACAGGGATTAAAGAAACCCAAAGACTGTCCTGCATTTGGTAAAGAATGTACACCAGAAACACCCCTGGGCGCAACCATGGTTTCAGATGAAGGCGCGTGCGCAGCATATTATAAATATGGAAGGTATATTGAATCGTAATGAATGACAATCCACTCCCCTCGATGCAAGGTCCTGTATGTCCAGTTCCACTTCAACACAAGGAAAAAATTGTCCTAGGACATGGAAGCGGAGGAAAAATGATGAACGATTTAATTCGCGACATTTTCCTACCTCCTTTAGATAATCCAATTCTACGTGTTGGAGATGATGCTGGAGTAGTTACACCCAATGGGAATACATATTTATCTATAAGCACTGATGCTCATGTTGTCTCACCTTTGTTTTTCCCGGGAGGTGATATTGGGAAGTTAGCTGTTTGTGGCACAGTAAATGACGTCGCTATGATGGGCGCAAAACCACTCTATCTGACTGCAAGTTTTATTCTTGAAGAAGGCTTAGAAATTGAAACATTGATTAATATTGTCAATTCGATGAAAGAAGTCTCAGATGAAGCTGGTGTTCAATTAATTGCTGGCGATACAAAAGTGGTTGAAAAGGGGAAAGCGGATGGGGTCTATATTTCAACAACTGGCATCGGTACTGTCTATCCAATGGTCTCAATAAGTGGCGAGCAAGCAAAACCTGGCGATCAAATAATTCTCTCTGGCCCTATCGGTGATCATGGGATAGCTGTTTTAGGCGCACGAGGCGAATTGGGGTTTACATCGGATATAAAAAGTGATGTAGCGCCACTGAACCATTTGATAGAAACGATGATAAACACTAGTAAAGAAATCCATGTTCTCCGCGATCCTACTCGAGGTGGAGTCGCTTCTGTTCTAAATGAAATTGCAAACCAATCTAATGTGGGAATAATAATAGACGAAGAAACCATCCTAGTAAATCCCTCCGTTCAAGCTGCATGTGAGATGTTAGGGTTCGACCCTCTATATATTGCGAATGAGGGCAAACTTGTAACTTTTGTCTCAGAAAGAGACAGCAAAAAAGTATTAGAAGCAATGCATCAAACAAAATACGGTGAAAATGCCGTCATTATCGGTAGAGTAAATCAGACACCCAAGAAGAGAGTTTTAATGAATACTCTGATTGGATCGACACGTGTGGTTGATATATTAGCTGGTGAGTTGCTACCTAGAATATGTTAGGACTAGACGATAGAATATAACTTCAGAAGTGACAAACACTAATTAATTTACGGGAGAATTAATAGAAAAAATCTCCTGTTTTTTTTATGCTTCATCATAATAAGGTTGAAAATAGAATTCTTTATTCTCTTGCCACCATTGTCTCCAAGCATTTACATTCATCCCAAAGTAATTACCAGTGACATTTTGAAGTAAATTTGCCGTTCTTTCAGCAGTATGATAATGCATTGAGCTTAAAGCTC
>Ga0172371_10002273_pt1 | contig 30534 bp, 27 predicted proteins | sample Lak12m_FD_114543 | JGI IMG/M metagenome (GOLD analysis project Ga0172371, IMG submission 114543) | Freshwater microbial communities from Kabuno Bay, South-Kivu, Congo - kab_022012_12m | ecosystem: Environmental > Aquatic > Freshwater > Lake | place: Democratic Republic of the Congo: South-Kivu...
ATCAGCAAGGCACGACTTTTTACTTACAAATTTGCTAACACTTTTTCCTAAAAAGAGCAACATATCCTCTTTTCCAATATGATCCAGGTTTGTTGAGTCTGGCTTAAATTCGTAAGAATAGGTTGCAATAAAGTCCACCGGCCCGATGTAAGTTTTTGGATGTTCAGGAAATAACTGAGCCTGTAAATGTGTTGAACATATTAATACAATGATGATAAGTAGTGTTCGCATGATGAATAATTTAATGTTGAGGTAATTACATAAACTATTGGGTTTTCAATGGAGAAGTTAATCGATGGTTTCAAGTTTTAATTGCATAAAAGTAGTAAATGTTTTTAAGTGTAAAACTTTTTCCGGATTGGTTAGCATGATGTTGTAAAATCCTATTATTTTGTATAAAAATTAAAACCTATGCGATTTAAAACGAAATACTTTATCAGGCAATGCTTGGTTATTCTTCTGCTGCTTGTTTTTTTTATTCCGGCCCAGGCTCAAAAAGCAAAATATGTTTTCTTTTTTATTGGTGATGGAATGGGGCTTGCAGCGGTGGCAACAACCCAGGCTTACCTGGCTGCGATAAACGATTCTTCAGGATTTCAAAACCTTGGTTTTACAAGCTTTCCAGCTATAGGGCTCACGACTACCTATGCCAAAAATCGTTTTATTACCGGCTCGGCTGCTGCCGGAACTGCCCTCTCGACAGGACAAAAAACCTCCATTAATACCATTGGGATGGATGCAAAGCGCGAAAACAAGTTGGTAACCATTGCCGAAGCAGCTAAAGCCAACGGATTGAAAGTTGGGATTATTTCGAGCGTAAGCATCGATCATGCCACTCCTGCCGTGTTTTATGCCCACCAGCCCGATCGCAATATGTATTACGAAATCAGCCTGGACCTGGCCAAAAGCGGATTTGATTTCTTTGGTGGGGGCGGATTTTATAAACCTTTCGGCGACAATGGGGAAGCAACGGTTTCGTCGTATGATTTTGCAAAACAACACGGTTATAAAATCACACAAACCCGTTCGGCCTTCGACAGCCTGACTCCCGCCAGCGGAAAGGTTATTGCCATAGGCAATGTTATCGAATCGACCGGTGCATTAAGGTATGCGATTGACCAGACAAGTGAAGATATGCAGTTGCAGGATTTTGTTGGTAAAGGTATCGAAATGCTCAACAACCGGAAAGGCTTCTTTATGATGGCAGAAGAAGGCAAAATTGATTGGGCGGCCCATTCAAACGATGCGGCTACAGTCGTCGATAATGTACTGGCTCTCGATAAAGCCGTAAAAAAGGCTATGGTATTTTATAAAAAACATCCCAAAGAAACTTTGATTATTATTACTGCCGATCACGAAACCGGCGGATTGGCAATGGGTTGGGCCGGTACAAAATATGAAAGCAACTACAAATTGCTTCAAAACCAGAAAATCTCACTCGAACACTTTGGCATCTATATCGATTCGATCCTTGCAAATACCCCCGACGACATTAAGGCATTCGATGCAACAAATGTGGCTTTAAAGAAATACTTTGGTTTGGGAGACGAATCCAAAAAACTTTTATTGAACGATGAAGAGAACCAATTGATCGAAACCGCTTTTCAGGAAGCCAGGGGCAAAGTGGAGAAAACCAGATTTGATTTTTATATGCAATATGGCAGAAATAACCCGATTGCTGCCACAGCGGTGAGAATCCTGAATAACAGGGCCGGGCTTTCGTGGGGGTCATGGGCCCATACAGGGATTCCGGTTCCGGTTTATGCCATTGGCGCCGGAGCCGATCTTTTTAAAGGATATTACGACAATACCGACATCCCGAAAAAAATTTATAAAGCAATGAAATTAAAATAAAGAAGCAGGCAGTAAGTAGTAAGCAGTCGTCAGGCTGAACGTAAAATATTGGAAAACTGCTGACTGCCGACTTGCGACTGCCAACTCGTGACTGGCAGATTTCCAACAATGAACAATGAACAATGAACAATGAACAATGAACCATTCAATTAATAATCATCTTACAAATTATAAATCAAATGAAAACAAGAACCGAACACGACACGATGGGAACTGTAGAAGTACCTGCCGACAGGTATTGGGGAGCTCAAACCCAGCGTTCGAAGGAGAATTTTAAAATTGGTGATCCGGGATCAATGCCCAAAGAGATCATCCGGGCTTTTGGCATCCTGAAAAAGGCGGCAGCCCTTGCCAATTTTGAACGGGGTGTTTTAACCGAAGAAAAATGCAAACTCATTGCCGTTGTCTGCGACGAGATCATCGAAGGAAAACTCGACGATCATTTCCCGCTGGTAATCTGGCAGACAGGATCAGGTACACAGTCGAACATGAACGTAAACGAAGTGGTTTCAAACCGTGCCCAGGTTTTAAAAGGAGGCAGCCTGGAAGATGGCAAAAAAATCATCCATCCCAACGACGATGTAAACAAATCTCAATCCTCCAACGACACTTTCCCGGCAGCCATGTCGATTGCCGGCTATAAAATGATTGTCGAAACCACCATTCCCGGCGTTGAGATGCTTCGCGATACCCTTGTCAAGAAATCGGAGGAATTTAAAAACATCGTTAAAACCGGGCGGACCCACCTGATGGATGCCACCCCACTTACCCTTGGCCAGGAATTTTCGGGTTATGCTTCTCAGCTCGACCATGGAATAAAAGCTTTAAAAAATACGCTACCGCATCTTTCGGAGCTGGCTTTGGGCGGAACTGCCGTCGGAACGGGCTTAAATACCCCAAAAGGTTATTCGGTGCTTGTTGCAAAAAAAATTGCCGAAATCAGCGGACATCCATTTGTTACCGCCGAAAACAAGTTCGAATCCCTTTCGGCACACGATGCCGTGGTTGAAACTTCGGGGGCACTAAAAACACTTGCCGTCAGCCTGATGCACATTGCCAACAATACCCGTCTTCTGGCTTCCGGCCCACGTTGCGGATACAGCGAGATCAAGCTTCCCGAAAATGAACCCGGTTCTTCCATCATGCCCGGAAAGGTAAATCCCACACAAAATGAAGCGCTTACAATGGTTTGTGCACAGGTTATCGGCAACGATATGGCCATTTCGGTTGCAGGAACTCACGGTCATTTCCAGCTAAATGTTTTTAAACCGGTGATGATTAATAACCTTTTGCAGTCGGCAAGATTGCTTGGTGATGCCTGCGTTTCGTTTAACAGCAATTGTGCTGTTGGCATCCAGCCTCACACCGAAAGCATCAAACGGAATCTTGAAAATTCGCTGATGCTGGTTACTTCCTTAAATACCCACATCGGTTATGAAAATGCAGCCAAAATTGCCAAGAAAGCGCACAAGGAAGGCTTAACCTTGAAGCAATCGGCACTGGAATCAGGGCTTGTTACCGAAGAGCAATTTGACTTATGGGTTGATCCATCAAAGATGCTGGGTCATTTGTAAACAAATTTTGTAACGACTGAACCATATAAACCTGCCTGATTTTATTACCAGTCAGGTTTTTTTTATAAAGAATTGCGAGTCGTTTTAATAATGACCTGATATGAAAAATATTTTCCATATAAGCATTTCGCTGATATTGCTGGCATTGGTTTCATGCCATCCAGGAGATAAAAATAAGCTGGAAATCACACGGCTTGCTACCGGGATAACAAATTCACTGAGAGGACTGTCGGTGGTTGATGAAAAAACAGTATGGGCAAGTGGGACCGGCGGCATTTTCCTGCTGACCACCGATGGCGGAATTCACTGGCAAACAGATACCATCCCAGGTGCCGGCAAGCTGGATTTCAGGAGCATCAAAGCTTTTGATGAAAAAACAGCCGTCGCAGTGTCGGCAGGTACACCTGCCATGATCTTCAAAACAACTGATGGCGGAGGTACCTGGAAGGCAAAATATGAAAACGATGATCCGGCCATTTTTCTGGATGCTGTTGTGTTTTGGGATAAAAACAGGGGTATGGTGATGGGTGATCCTGTTGACAGGCATCTTTATCTCTTAAAAACAACCGATGGCGGAGAAACCTGGGACCGTATCGATCCCGAACGGATTCCGAAAAGCCAGCCTGTGGAAGGTGGTTTTGCAGCAAGTGGTACCTGCATGACGGTTCAGGGAACACAAAATGCCTGGATTGGAACCGGTGGTGACAAGGCCGGTGTATATTTTACGAACGATGGCGGAGAATCCTGGCAATGGGTTGAAACGCCCGTTTTGAGTGGCGGCCAGATGAAAGGCATTTATTCGCTGGCATTTAAAAATGGACATGAAGGCATTGCCGTTGGCGGAGAATGGAATGTTGAAAAACCGGGCAGCAGCCGCGCTTACACCACCGATGGCGGGCATAGCTGGATTTTGGGAAAAGGCGTTGATTCGTATTGCTCGGGAAGTTGCTTTGTTTCCGACAACATTTTCCTTGCCTGCGGGCAGTCGGGAATTGACCTTTCAACAGATGGAGGAAAAACATGGAAAAATATGGATCGCACCAACCTTAACGGCATTGCTTTTTGCAAAGATGGAAAAACCGGTTATTCAACTGGCGAAAACGGACTGCTTCTGAAATTGAAAATCAGGTAATTAAACGGTTTAATTAATCCTGAAGCAATATTTAATCAGGCCATCTTTTTAAAAACCTTTTCAACTTCAGCCAGCATGGCATCATCAAAATCGAGGTGGGTGACCAGTCTGATGGTTTGTTTTCCTAAAGCAACCGCAAGTATATCGTGTTCGGCAAGTATTTTCAGGAAAGCATCGGATGGCATTTTCAAGTCGAGTTTAAAAATGACAATATTCGTTTGAATGGGTAATACTTCTGTAACAAAGGGCAGATTCCCGAGAAGTGTTCCCAATAGCCGGGCACGTTGATGGTCTTCTTTTAACCGGTCAATATGATGATCGAGCGCATAAATTCCGGCTGCGGCCAGGTATCCGGCCTGACGCATTCCACCTCCAAAAACTTTCCTTACGCGCCGGGCCTGATGGATAAACCCGCTTTCCCCGATCAGCAATGATCCCACCGGGGCACCCAATCCTTTCGAAAGGCAGATTGAAACGGAGTCGAAAAGTCCAGTATGTTTAATAGTAGTTTCCCCGGTTTCGGCCAAAGCATTAAAAAGCCTTGCCCCATCCAGATGAAGCGCCAGGCCATTTTTCCTGCAGACTTCGCTGATCTTTTCGATTTCTTTACTATCCCAGATGCTGCCGCCACCACGATTGCTTGTATTTTCGATCACCACCAGGCGCGTTAATGGACGATGAACGTCGTTGGCAGGATTGATGTTTTCGGTCACATCGCCGGCAGTAAACCTGCCTTTGTCGCCCTGGAGGAGCCTTACCGAACAAGCCGAATTGAATCCGATACCGCCCCCTTCGTAATTATAAACATGGGCAGTCTGATCGCAAACAACCTCATCGCCGGGTTTTGTATGTACCTTAATGGCAATCTGGTTGGTCATGGTTCCCGAAGGACAAAACAATGCGGCCTCTTTTCCAAACAATTCGGCTGCTTTTTGTTCGAGTTCGATGATGGTGGGGTCTTCACCAAAAACATCGTCGCCAACTTTTGCCGAAAACATAGCTTCAAGCATGGCCTGAGTGGGTTTGGTAACCGTATCGCTGCGGAGATCGATTTTCATATTTTATATTTTTTCTGCAAAAGTAGAAACAATTCAATCGACGGAACCCGGATTGTTATTTTCATTTTATACTTTTACTCCAAAAAATCACAAGCTATGAATTTTCATAATCTCATTCATCAGCGCGAAAGCATCAGGAACTACGACCCACAGCGGCCGGTGGAATCCGAAAAACTCCATCGTATCCTGGAAGCCGGTCGCATAGCACCATCTGCCGCGAACCGCCAGCCCTGGAAGTTTTATCTGATTTCGTCAGAAGAAAATCTTGCCAGGATCAGGTCGTGTTACCAACGCAGCTGGTTTGAGGATGCACCACATGTATTGGTTGTCGCCGGGAGACGGTCAAAGGCCTGGGTAAGATCGAACGATGGCTACAATGCCCTCGAAACCGACCTTACGATTGCCATGGATCACATGATCCTTGCAGCCGAAGCAGAAGGTTTGGGAACCTGCTGGATTGCGGCTTACGATCCTGAAAAACTACATGCCACCGGAATTTTTGCTGACCACGAAGAAGTATTTTCAATTACTCCCCTGGGTTATCAAAAACCCGGATTTCAGAAAAGAGGTGTGAAAGACAGGAAAGATTTTGATGCAGTTGTAAAATTCGTCTGATCTATCGAATATGCCGGGTGTGAAAAGTCAGCCTGGTCGAAATCAGTTAAAAAAACCAATCACACAAATGGCAGCGGATTCAACATTAAAGGATATTCTTCTGAACGACCTGTCGCGCAAACATGCCGAAAGCATTGCCGCCATGACGTTAAAAAAACCAGCAATATTTGATGAACTGTGGGAAATTGCACTCAGCGATGAATATCCGGTAAACTGGCGTGCCGCCTGGGTAATGGATGGCATCTGGGAGAGAAGCCCTGAAATTGTTAGACCTTTTGTACCTAAAATGTGGGCATTGCTGCCACAGTTGAAAGTTGACGGTGTAAAGCGCGAATTCCTGAAGATCATTTCCGAATCACCATTACCCGAAGACGAAGAACGGCTGGGGATATTGCTGGGAATTTGTTTCGACTGGCTTAATGTGGCCGGTGAAGCCATCGCTGTAAGGGTTTATAGCATGCAAATCCTTTTCAATATCAGCCGGAAGATTCCCGAGATCATCCCTGAACTGAAAACCACTATTGAAGTGGCCATGCAGGAAGGCTCTCCTGCTGTTTTAAGCCGCGGGCGAAAGATACTTCAGAAGTTAATGAAAAAAAGTTGAAACGGTCATAAATAATGGTGGATATTCCGGTTATGTTACGCCGGTGATTCTTATAATTTATAATACAAACCGGTGTTTATTCCTATGGAATATAAATACACTTTCATTGGCGCATCAACGATTGATGTAATTGATCGTCTGTATTCCGGCTCAATTTTCAAATAAAATTTATTTGTCAGGTCATAACCAAAACCAAGGCCGGCAATAACAGTCAGATTTATTCCTGTAAAGCCGGCGTTGCCGGCAGAAGTTGTTTTCGTTGTGTGCCCGTCACTATATTCAAAAGTTGAAGTTACCGATTGTGAAAGAAAAACATTTGGCGAAATGCCGGCACTTAGAAAAAGTTTCGCTCTTTGTGTTAAGAGATAATAATGCACCTTAACAGGAATGTCGATATAAGAGTAATGGAAAACAGAACTGCATTTTGTTGGTTGGTCAGGGTCTGGTTGTCCCGAAGGTGTAATCCCAAACAAAGCAAATTCTTTTGTTTTCTCTCCCTTATCCGAAAATAAAAGTCCGGTTTCAAGGGAAATCCGATTGTTAATTTTTAGCGCCAGATTCAAGCCTGCAGTAAAACCGAATTTCGGAATTTCAAGGCTGTCGCGGCTATCTGTTAACCATTTAACTGAAGTGTCTGATTTCAGTGTCCGGTAACAATAGTCGGGAGAGAAAGTGATACCAAAGGAAAACTTTCTTGATGGTGTTGAGTCGTTGACCTGCGAAAATACTGTCAGTGGAATCAATGTTAAAAGTGTAAAGAATAGTCTCATTTTATTTGGTTTTGGTTTTTTACAAAAATGTTCTGCAATTTCATGTGAGTTTGGCTTTTCTGATGATTATCCAGCCAAATGCTGCTTTTCAACCTGTCCGCCTTTGGCGGGATTACTTATTTCCTGCCAATCCTGCCAAGCTGCTTCATGCAGGCAGGGAAGCGCCGAAACCCGACTTACGGGTATTTTTCTGTTGTGCCCTATATGCCAATGTGGTTTATAATCTAGCCGGCTATAAGTTTGACATACGGTGCCTCACTGTTTTGATAAACTCCAGGCTAAATCTACCTAAAACTTGCTAACATCTATTTTTACTTGTCCGAATCAGATATGCAGTTAAATATTAATGGACTACCACCTTCCTTATTGTAACAGCATCAGTAGTCTCAATGCTGAAAAAGTAAATGCCGGAAACGAAACTCTTTACATTCATGAGGTAATCTTTCGAAATGGGGACATCTGATTGGACGAGCTCACCATGATTATTGAAAATCTTTATTTTTAGAATTTCTGTGGCAGCATTGATAAATAAAATTCCATCAGCCGGATTTGGGTAAAGAATAAAATTATTCTTCTCTATTTCAACCGTACCCACATCCGTTATACCATAGCCTGACACTCCGATGATCAGCGAACTTGTTGAAGGATCATTGCTATGAATGGTGATTTCTCCTTCATACCACATTTCTTCGGGGGGAGCAAAGGTTATGGTTAGCTCCATGCTTTCCTCAGGTTCCAGGGAGAAATTGCCGGAACCTGCTATAAATACCGGATTATTTGAACTGATATCCGTGATTTCCAGCGTTTCTCCTCCGATATTGCTTACCATGAACATTTGTTCGGATATTTGACCCACAATAGTAGTATCATAAAAAAAGCTTTGCGGATTAGTGTGAATATGAGGCGGCCCAAACAATGCATACGCCTTGACAGTAATTCCCGGTTCGTGTTCATAGTCAGTATAGGCGATATATGGAGTATTATCAGGCGCAATAGCCAGTGTGTGATTATTCGAAAAGCCGGAAATAGTCAATGGTCCAACGGGTGTCCAGATACTGCCATTCCACTTGATCACACTGGTCTGATTGGCTTGCTGACTGTTTCTGTAACCTAAATACAGTTTGTTATTACTATCATGTACCAAAGCTGACGGGCCACCTGAAAAATCATTATCCTCAGTAATATTTCCCCAGCCAATTCCATCGAAACGACATACCATTATTTTCCCTGAATATGCTTCACATAGCGAAACAAAAAGATTGTCCTGGTTATCAAATATGATGTTTGGCCGGTCAGCATACTGGTTGGTCACATTCCCGTTCCCAACCAAACCCCATGTATTATTTTCAAATTTTAAAACTTTTGTACAGGAATACGAATTAACCAGGGCATAAAGCGAATTCTCCTTATCAAAAGCCAGTTTCAAATCATTGAGACTTTCCTGAGAAACAACTCCATTCCCCAGCATCGTCCATTCATTTTCATTTAGTTTATAGACATAACCATATAAGGGGTCGTTATGGTCAACCCATCCTATGTAAGGTGTTACAGAAGCATCAAAAACAATCTCAAGATTTTTTGGGAATGATTCACCAACATTACCACCGACTTTTTCCCAGGAAGTTCCATTGAATTTTTTCACCGTTGTTCCAAAATCGGATAAATAATCTCCGTAAACCACCCAGGGCACGTCCTCTGAATCAAATTCCATGTCAATGGTATAGGTTGCAGTGCTGAGTGCTTCACCAACCTTTACCCAATCATCTCCGTTGAAACGAAAAACCACCAATGAATCAAAAGACAAGGCGGCAGCAATATATGGCGTTCCATCGCTCGCGATTTTCAACACATGGTCGGCGTCCGAATTATTTGTAAATCCTTCATTCCCCACCAGGGACCAGGCTCTGTTTGTAAATTCTACATTAAGGTTAAATGTCTGATCAATGGTCCATTCGGCGTCACTAACCGACAAAGTAATTGTATAGTTTCCAGGCTCATCGGGAATTCCGGAAAGTATGCCGGCAGTATGAACGGTGTTTTGTGCCGTTGGCGTAAAAGACATCCATTGGGGAATGTCGATGGGCAGGATGGTCAGATTATCATCCTCAGGATCGGCTGTGTAAACGTTATACACATAATTCGTCCCGACAAATCCTTGAGTTTCAGGTGTGCTTAAAAATTTTGGTTTGCCATTGCTAAATCCCGGGAGATATTTGCTTCGCCCGGCGTTGAGAATATGCCCGTTATTATGATCGATTAACCATCCTACAACACGAACATATTCTGCATTGTATTCTTCTGGTAATGAATAGTTGAATGTCCAGGAATAGGTTTGTCCTGAAATAAGATTTGTTGGTAAACTCCCTTCCTGGCCGTTGTATCCGCCAAAAAGATGCCGGGCAACATAGTCATAAGCAATCATATAAGCCGGTACCATATATGGCAGGGATTCAAATCCACCCATCGGGCCGTTACTGCCACCAGCATACGAATTGTCCTGATCAAAAAGTGGAGAAGGACCAATAACACCATCTTCAACCAACACTCCGCCTAACCTGTAATCACCATTTAAACTTTCAATAAATTCAGCGGATACAACAGCTTCAAGCTCTCTTGTGTTTTCGTTGTAACTTGTTGAAACTATAATGTGTGCTGGTGGATCTACTGCCAGTTCGGTTGCAGTATAATAATACCAGCTTGTGGTTTCAAGGTCGGTATATATTCGGTTTATGCTTGCGGAAGGCAAAATATAATACCCGAAAGCGCTCCAATATTCCTCGTAATCCATTGGGTCTTCGCAATGCACTGAAACAATGATGGCATTCTGAAATTCCTGAGACAACAGGCGACTGTTTACCTGCCCTCTCGGACACCACTCTCACCATGTACCCGCGAGTACCTCAACAACCACAAACTTCTGATCATCAGCAATAACATTTTCGGATTTTTGAGCCCTGGCAAAAACGACCTGAATTAATGCTAAAACCAAGAGAAAGGCAATGTGTTTTTTCATAGCACTTTTCTTTTGAAGATTTATTTAACCACAAATGTAATGGGAATACAATAGAAAAGCAATTTTTTTTATGAGATCTTTCTTAAAATATCCATAAATATTTCCAACTTTTTTGATTCTTGTTCTGTCTTTTTTAAAAAGGTGTTTCACTCCCCAAATAACACTTCACCCCCCTGCTTTCAAACCAGCTTTTAACCCTTGCTAAACTTTCAGAATCTGGAGTTGGCCTCGATTTCCAGCGATAATCTTCTTTGCCGGTCAATATATGTATTTCACTTCCAAGATGATGAAGTGGCAGAACATTTACTTCGTTTCGCCCGCTTGAGCGGATAAAGGATGCGATTTAGATAATGTTTTCTTCGATGCTGGATGCCAAAGATTTATTGAATTATTTTTGCAAACATAATTTGGCAAGATGAAAGAAATTGTAAAATATTCTGCTCCCGACAATCAAATTGTGATAGAGGTCAGGTTTGACAATGATACGCTTTGGCTTACACAAAAGCAAATTGCTGAAATGTTTCAGACAACTCCTCAAAACATCACACTTCATCTAAAAAATTTATTTGCTGAAGGTGAGATAGAACTGAAGTCAACTTGTAAGGAATACTTACAAGTTCAAAAAGAAGGATCGCGAATAATTGAAAGGAAGCAACTTTTCTACAACCTTGATGCAATTTTATCTGTTGGCTATCGTGTCAATTCAAAACGGGGCACCCAATTCCGCATTTGGGCTACCAAAGTGTTGAAGGAAAAACTTCTCGAATCGGTTAACAGCAAAAATGCTCAACTGGAATTGGCAAAAGTTGTTAAATTCATTGGCCGGATAACCGAAGGCAAAGCACTCGAAAAAGACGAAGCTGTTGGATTGCTCAACGTGATTACCGATTATTATTATGCACTTGAAATACTCGATAAATACGACCATCAGCAACTTGAAATACAGACATTATTAAGTAAATCGGAGCAAATTACCGTCGGGGAAGTACGTCAACTGGTGGTTTCGATGAAACAGAAATTTGGTGGAAGCGAGTTGTTTGGCCTGGAAAAAGACAAATCCCTTGAGAGTTCCGTGGCTGCCATCTATCAAACCTTCGATGGCATCGAATTATATCCTTCACCCGAAATTAAGGCTGCCAATCTTTTATATTTCACAACCAAAAACCATTCGTTTGTTGATGGAAATAAACGCATTGCAGCCGCATTGTTCATTTATTTCATGCATAAAAACAACATTTTGTTTAACGATTATGGAACAAAAATCATTGACAACAATACACTTGTGGCATTAACCCTGATGCTGGCCGAAAGCAATCCTGACGATAAAGAAATGCTTGTTAAAGTAATTGTTTATTTGATTCAGAAAAACTAAAAAACACCAACCAAAACTAAAAGATATTCTAAAATTAAAATCTGAAATTCGGTTATTTTTAAAAAGGTGTCTCACTCCCCAAATAACACTTCACCCCCCTGCTGTCAAACCAGCTTTTAACCCTTGCTAAACTTTCAGAATCTGGAATTGGCCTCGATTTCCAGCGATAATCATCTTTGCCTGCCAAAATATGTTTCCCGCTGCCAAGATGATGGAGCGGCAATACATTTACTTCGTTTCGCCCGCTTGAGTGGATAAAGAAAGCAATTCCCGAAATCGTTTCTTCATCATCATTAAACGATGGAATCAGTGGCAGCCTGAAAACCATTCTTCCATTGAATTTCTGAGCTATTTTTAAGGCGTTTTCAAAAATAAGTTCATTACCTGCACCGGTTTCCAGTTGGTGCATGTTTGAATCGGAATGTTTGAGATCATAAAAAATCCAGTCGAGGAATTCGAGCGAAGGTTCAATGTTTTGCCAGGGAACATGTCCGCAGGTTTCGATAGCGGTGTGGATGTGTGCATGGTAACATCTTTCGAGAAACCGGTGTGTAAATTCATGTTGTACAAAAGGCTCACCACCGGTCAGCGTGATGCCACCTTCTGATCCCCAGTAATGCCTGTCGCGCTGTATTTTTGCAAAGAGTTCATCTAAAGTTATCCGATAACCGGCCATTTCCAGGGCTCCGCTAAAGCAACTTTCGATACATTGGTGCTCCTGACAATCTTTACATAGTCCTTTTGCGATGAGGAGAGAATTTTCGAACCGGCTGATGGCGTGATAATGACAGGAATTTACACAGTTCATATCCATGATGCATTTCTCCTGCCTGAACAAGGGCTCAGGATAAGGCAATTGTCCTTCGGGATTTGAACACCAGGAACAACGGAGCGGACAAGCTTTCATGAAGATCAGTGTCCGGCAACCCGGTCCGTCGTGAACCGAAAATCCCTGGATGTCGAAAATAATGGCGCTTAGTTTTTCCTGATTTCCCATTCAAAATCCTTGCAGGTTGTTGCGATCATTCCGGGCCAGGCTTCGGTTTTTCCCATACAATGTCCTAAAAAATCGCCCGAGGGGGTAAAATGTCTGCAAAACTGGCATTGTGGGATTTGATCGAAGTGTTGGCACGCATCTCCATCGGCAGCGATATGTTGTTTGTCGCGTTTGCAGATGCCTTTAAACACATCAACAGCTAAGAAATGACGACAGTTTTTATGATGATTTTGCATATTTAATCCTCCAATTATGATAATTCCTGGTATTCTGTTCGTGCAATAACCTCATCCTGTATTTGCTTGCCAAGCTCAACCCAATATTGGGTAAATCCGGCCACACGTACCATCAGCCCCCGGTATTTTTCGGGATTGGCCTGGGCTTCGCGCAGCATTTTTGAATCGACAATGTTAAACTGAATATGAAAAGCCCCTTTGCGCAGATAAGAACGGATGAGGTCGAGGAACTTTCTGGATCCTTCACGTCCGGCGACTGCCGAAGGATGGATTTTCATGTTTAACTGTGAATTTTGAGAAGTGGCATGGTTGAAGCAGGTGGCCGAATTGAACAAGGCATACGGGCCGTTTTTATCCGTTCCGGGGTAAGCCGAAACCGAACCGTCAACGAAGGTAGTCCCACAAAGCCGGCCATCGGGTGTGGCTTCGGTAACGGCACCCATCGGTGCATGTGTCGAAACTGAAATCTGACAGGCATATAATGGTTTATCGTAAAGCGAGGTATAATTGCTGCACATGCCCGTAAAGAAATCCTGCCATACGGCAAAAAGGTCGTCAACATAAACGTTGTCGTTTCCAAACTTTGGTGCATCGAGGCAGTATTTATGAATCTTCATCCAGTGCCGGTACTCCATTCCGCGTTTTTGCTCGATCAACGAGTATGAGCCGGTTTCGCGGGCTGTTTGATAACCAAAGTTGGCATGGATGGCTTCACGTAGTTTATCCAGGCTAAAATGCTGCTTTTCGAAAACATTCATTTTAATGGATGCAAGCGAATTCACAAGATTAACGCCCCCGCAAATCTCAACATTAAAAGTCCGGTTATAGCGTGAACCCTGCTGTCCGATGTCTTTTCCGGTTTCGAGGCAATCCGGTTTCAGCATCGAATTAACGATGGACGGCGTAATTTTTCGCCAGGCATCGTGCTGGATATTGTTGGTAAGTGTGAGTACTTCGACGGCACGGCTGAAATATTGTTTGAACGCGTCCCACACCTCTTCATAGGTTTCCAGTTTTAACCGGTGTGAAGGGAAAATACGCTCACCGGTACGCTGATCGACGCCATCGAAAAGGACAACTTCGATTAGTTTTGGCAAAGAAATAAAATGAACGCCAACGCTTGTAGCAGGTGCCGACCCGCCCGGGATCCAATAGATCTTGCCATCCAATTCAAGAGGCATCCAGCTTCCCGGGGATGTTTCCAGGCATCCGCCAATCGACCAGGCACGGGCTTCTTCAACCATCATCCCTTCATCGGCATAATTCGACATCAGAAACTCCATCGCCGTGCGGTTGTTGACCCAGGCAGGGTAGCCGGTTCCAATTTTTGTACATTCAACGCCCTGCATGAGCAGGCTTTCGTGTGTTTTTTCATCGTAAAGCAACGAAAGTGTGGGTTGTGGTGTATCGCAGGTCATGCCCGATTCGAGAATGAGCATCTCTAATTCGTTGGAGGCATCAGTGCCATCTTTTTTTAAACCGCCTACACAAAGGTTGTTGAAGGTGTTGCCTGAAAGTACACCGCCAACAACACCCATCGAAGCAAAACAATCGAGGCAGGTGTATTTCACACGCATACACTCGAGCAGTTCCATAGTTTTATCCCTGTCGAGGATTCCGCAATCCATATCACGTTTCCAGAATGGATACAAAACCTGCCCCAGCCTTCCGGGCGAAAGCCCCGAAATGGCGTCTTCGTTTAAAACTGCAAGATGAAAAGTCCATGTTAGCTGGAGCGCATCATGAAAATTCCTGGGAGGATTTTCGGTTAGCCATTCGAGTCTTTCGGCAATTTCGAGATATTCGTTTTGCTGCCTGCTGCCGACACTTTCATAAGATGCCATATTTCTTGCCTCGATGGCATGGTTCAGTATCCAGCTTTGTAAGCCTTCGAGCATGATGATTACCGCCTGGTAAAAATAAAGCCTGTCCATCTCAGGATAACCGGCAACGTTGTTCATTGCCTCTTTGCAAATTTTCATGATACCGCCAATGCCGTATTGAAGCGGGTAATAGTAATTTATTACCTCGCGGCCTTGTGGCAGCGTATAGCCGGAGTCAAACATACAGATTACGGCCCTCATGATGGCCTCTTTTTCTTTATAACCGGGAACCATCTGTTCGTAACGATGGCCAACGTCATCAACCGACTTATTGTACCATTTCCTTGCTGTATTGAGCAAAACAGGCATATCTTCTTTCCTGATTCCGAATTTACCGGCAATCGAAATTACGTTTCCTTCGGAGTGGGTCACGTTTCCACCGCCCTGACCCATTGTTGTAACCGTATCGGCAGTGATTTTTCCATCTTTTAAAGCTTCTTTATAAAGTGCATCTTCGGAGGCCATAAAAAAAGCTTCCGAAAGCCAGGGCAGGGGGTAAGAACCCCGCAAATATCGGGTTTTGCCCATGACAAGCATCTCGCCGGGGAAAATTGTGGGTGTAAGATGTTCAAAGCCTGCCTTTAATGCGGCAGCCCGCCTGACAATCATAATATCACCGTCGAGTTCTTCCCAGCGGCGGGTGTACCAATACGGAAATTCCATGGAGGCGGATGATTTTGCTCCAAGATAAAGTTCCCTTAACTTCCCTGCTCGTTGTCCCGGCAATTTCTTAACCTGCCGGTCGGTAATTCCTTCATTGCGCACACAACCGTAGAGGTTAAAAGCACCTGCTGAAATGGTCTGATTTTCTGGCATTTTAGATGATTTTTATTGAAAGCAAAATTCGTTAAAATTTAAGTAAAAACAAGAAATTACTAAATGGGGTGAGCATTAATTTTAAATTTGACTTTAAAAAAACACACCCAGCACTGGGTGGCATTTGCAATGCCGCTCGCAACTTTGGATAATTTGCAATTATCCACAAAAATTAATACTTAGCTGGGGGGTATTTTGTTGAATTACAAATTCAACAATGTATAAAGCGGCATTACAAATGCCGCTTAGCCGGGGCATTTGCAATGGCCCTCGCAACTTTGGATAATTTGTAATTGTCCACAAAAATTAATACTTAGCTGGGTATTTTGTTGAATTACAAATTCAACAATGTTTAAAGCGGCATTACAAATGTCGCTTAGCCGGGGTGGTTTTAACCAAAACACTTGCGCTGAGCGGCATTTGCAATGCCGCTCATAACTTTGGACAATTTGTAATTGTCTACAAAAATTAATACTTAGCCGGGGGTATTTTGTTGAATTACAAATTTAACTATGTTTAAAGCGGCATTACAAATGCCGCTTAGCCGGGGGATTGGAAAATTTATGAAATTTAATCGATTATCGGGATGGAATACCATTGTTTAAAACCTTGCCTTTTAAAGTGAATTCATTTTAAAATTTTACTTTCGCAAAAACTTCTAACGATGGCTAATTTCAAGCGCTGCGTCAACAAAGGTTGCGACAACGTAAAATTTCTCATAAAACGATACCGATTGGATGCACTCACCGATGTGGCACTTTTTGTCCTGATAACCATTGTGATTCATTTTGCGTGGCGTTTTTGGGCAAATCAGCTGCACTATATGCCGTTGACGGAATTCATGTCAGAAGGTCAGAAATGGTTAGCAAATGTGGTATTTAACCAGAGCACCTGGTTTTCGCAACATATCCTGGGATTGCAAATGACCGTGATTGAAGAAACCAAAACCATGTATTTTACCAATAAAGGATACATGGCAATCAACCAGAGTTGCTCCGGCCTGAAACAGATTATGCAGTTTGTGTTGCTGTTGATGTTGATCCGGGGGCCCTGGAAGCGCAAAACCTGGTTCATTCCGCTTGGTATATTCTTTGTTCATCTAACCAATCTGGTCAGAATTATTGGATTATCGGTAGTCCTTACCATAAGTCCCGGATACTGGAAGTTCAGCCATGATTATATCTTCAGACCGCTGTTTTATGTGGTGATATTTTTGATGTGGGTCTGCTGGGTAGAAAGGATTTCGGTGAATAAAAACAAGTCGGTTTCGATAACTGAATAGTTTTTAGTAAACGATGCTTTTGTCAAAATAAAATCCCGTAGAGATAAAAGCCTTGAAGAAAAATGGTAAATACTTTTTCAACACTGGCGTGGTTTGCGCAGTTAAAGGAAAGGGAAGCGCCATACCTTCCCAAACGAGTCCTGTTTTTCAGGTACATCTCAGGAAGATTAACCAACATCAATCCATTTTTTAGCCTTAAATGGGAACAAATGACATTTCCATATATTTTTTGAAATGTGAACAATTGAGGATAGTTTCATGGCAATAATGTCGCCTTTACGAGGCTTTAGAAATATGGCCTGACATGCTTTCAACCATAATGTCGCACCTACGGCGCCACTCTTCTTCTCATGATAGTCTGGTTGACAAAACTAAAGTTACGCACAGGTATTTTTTATTATTCTAAAAATTTTATTCTGACATCCGCTTTGTTAACCGAAACCCAATCAAGTAAAATCCGGCATAAAAAAAGCAGAATGCGTTTTTCATTCTGCCCTTTTTTAACAATAATTTTTCAACATTATCTCAGATCAAAGGAACTTTCGCCGATAACATCGTTTTCATAGTATAGCGTAACATGGTATTTTCCTTTCATCGCATCCTGATCGGACTTCCCCTTTTCCCAATAAACGCAAAAGTCCAGTGCATCGCCCTTGTAATCGAATTCGTGTTTTATGGAGTACTGTAATTTTTCCCCCTTAAACAAAAAGGCATATTCATCGGTAAGGTCAACAGTAAGAATAACATTATCGGGTCTTGCAATCCGGAGGTAAACCACCTTTTTTCCGGGTGCAACCAATGTATTTTTTCCTAAAGTGAAACAAACCTTCACTTTATCGGTGCGGCTCGCTTTGTCGGTTTCAATTTGCTTTGAACCACGCTGCCTGATTCCTGTGGCAACAATGTTATTAGCCCGTAAAACGGCTGCCTCGGTTACAATGTTCTGAAGGTTTTGTTTTTCTTCGATAAGTTCGGTGTTTTTAACTTTTTCGCTTCGATAGTTTTCACGGATACGAACATTTTCCTGTTTGAGTTCGGCATTTACAGTGTAAAGCGAATCGAGCTGAATCACATAACCCTGTGCTACAACACGCAGCCGGTCGAGTTTCTTTTTAACCTGATAATACTCCCATTTATAATTGAGCAATTGGGTGATTTCGGTAGCATTGGCCAGGATAACACTATCCTTCACATTCAGTGAGTCGGATAAGCGCCCGTACTCGCTTTTGATCCGGTTGTGCTGGACGAGCAATGAGTCGAGTTCGCCCTTCAATTCGATCCGCATCTGTTCTTTTTCGGCAGTTAATTCTTTAAACTTCGTTTTGGTTGTAAAATAGAGAACACTGACTACACCAAGTAAAACGATTAATAATATGAGTACAATGATATAAATTCTTGAATTTGAATTTTTTTCGACTTTGTCCGACATATCCTGATATTGCTTTGTTTGAAAGTTATTTAATGACTAAACTCAAAATATTACAAAAAGTTATACATCCGGTTTATTGAATTTGATTTTTCCTGATTCCGATTATGACAAATTTCCAATCACAAGTGTCAGTCTTAATGTGGAATATTTTCAGGGCGTATGGGTTTTCCACTGCCAGGGATTTTGAATTTTTCCGGGTAGATGCGGTTTATTTCATCTTTCCATTCGTCAGGATACCCAACTTCGCGGATGTTCCCATTATCGTCCTTTACATAGCCGTCGTTGTACTTTGTAATGAGCGTTTCACCCAATTCCAACCAACTTTTGTGGACCTTCTCACCCCACACTGCTGAATAATCCGTCAACATTTTAACCCGATCCTGTTTCAGCATATTCATCGCTGATTTTACGATAGAATCCTGTTCGATGATCATCTGGTTTTCAAGGCCCGCCTGCACTTTTTGAATATCCTTAATCATCCAGGAATATTTGAGATTGGCAAAATTAGATACGAAATTGAAAACCCACCACATCGATTCACGGGAGAATTTATTGATATCACCCTTGGTGAATGCTTCCGGAACGGAGGTAACGCCAACATAAACCGGCACATAACAGGTAAAATAGGTGTCGTCCACCCCAAACCAGCAGATGCCGCCAAGATCATCCGGTAGCCACGACCTCATCTGCCCGATAAAGGAGAAGGCTGTATTGAATGATGAAACCGGCCTTTCCCACGAATATTTTTCACCACTGCTGTCGTCCCACGAAAGTGGTCGCCAACGGTAAGGGCTTCCAAACGGACCAGCATCCAGCCCTTTGGTCATATCGAAAGGTGTACCTTCGTAGTGATCCCGGACCAGGTTTATCACATCTGCAAGATCGATTTTTTTATCCGGCTTTATCCAGAGCGGGTATCTTTCAGCTCCGGTAACACCACGGCAATAGCCGGGAGAAAGATTCAGCGATGGTGCAGCCCTCCTGAAAAGGCTCCAGACCCTCGATTCACAATATTTCAGACGATCAGGAGTAGGCGGGTTGTAAACTTCGTTGAACCGGAATGGCTGGCCGGTACCCGGTATATAATATCCTTTTTCGATGGCAAAACGGATTACATTGTTTGAATACAGACAGTTTTCAGGATCATCCAACGGAAATTCACCAATGCGGGCCATGTTGGCATGTGCTGAGATATTTCCATCAGGGATTTTCATGGCAACCCAGATGGCGCCTTCACCACCCTCACCGGTGCCGATGATCTCCAGAATCCAGGCTTCGTTGGGATCGACAAGTGAAATGGATTCACCTTCGCTGCCATAGCCATATTGCTCAGCAAGCGAAGTAATCACATTAATTGCTTCACGGGCTGTTTTTGCCCTTTCGAGTGCCAGGCTCATCAGATTCCAGTATTGAAGATATTTGGTGTGGTTCCACAACTCTTCCCTACCTGTAAAAGTGGTTTCTCCGATGGCCAACTGGAACTCGTTCATCTGAAATCCAATAACGGCATAAGTATGCGGTACCTGGCTGATTTTACCGGGTTTCCCGTTTTTGCCACCAGGAAATTCAAGCGAGTCACCGGGTTGATGATCTGCAGCGGCTTGATTGGTAAGCCGGTAAAGCCATTCCCCATCATTGGTGTAAACCAAAAATGCTGAACCATCTTTGGATGCCCCTTTTGTTACAATTAAATTGGTACAAGGAAAAGCATACAAGACCTGGAGGAATAAAATTCCAAAGAAAAAGAACAGTTTCAATAATTTCATCTGAAAAAATCTAACATTAGATGGATGCAGAAGTTCCAGCCTACCATCAGCCGGCAGGCCCTGAAACGGTTTTCTGCCTGCCGGTGGCTGTAAAATGATTTTAATGTCCTTCTCCGCCAATAACTTTTAATTTATCGCCGGTATCCTTGGCAATTTTTTTGTACCAGTCTTCACCGTAGCCCGGTTGATCAAGGTTGGGATTCTGTTGTCCGGAAGGTGTTTTTACATTTCCGTCCATAAATTTCATGAAAAGATACTGGTAAAAAGTTTTCCACTCGTGAACCACCCGATCACCGGTAGTTGTGGAATAATCGGTAAGATAATTTACGGCTAAGTTTGGATTCCTGGCGTATAATTCTTTTGCCCTTATGTCAATGGTTGGTGTGAGGGTAACAAATTCGTCTTCGTAAGCTTTTTGTTTTTGAGCGATTTCGGGATGAATATAGCTCCAGCCGGTGTAAGCAAAATTGGAAATCTGGTTAAAAGCCCAGAAAGCGGCATCATCCGACCAACGCATCATAGCACCGTTACCTCTTTCGTAAGTATGTGGTGCGCGGGTCATGCTGCAGTACATGGGGACATAAACTGTACTTGAAGCATCATCAACGCCAAACCAGAAAATTCCTCCGATTGGGTCAGGAAGCCAGCTGCGCATTTGCGAAATGAACGAAAAACCGGTTTGCTGGGTTGCTGTGGCCCTTTCATTACAGTATTCAACGCCATCAACTTTCCAGGTGAGCGGTCTCCAGCGGTAAGGATTACCAAAAGGGCCGGCACCAAGATCTTTACTCATATCCAGTTCGGTACCTTCGAGGTGATTACGCATGAATCCAAACATTTCCTGTACAGTGATCTTGTGATCCGGTTTTATCCAAAGCGGCATCCGGTTGGTTGCATAATTATTTACATTATCGTCGCCGTTGGCAAGTTTCTTGGCGTGTTCGATATTTCCTTTTGCATATTCCCAATATTTATTCATGCCGGAGGTGACGGCATTAAACATTGTCCAGACCCTGATTTCGCAAAAGCGGGCACCTTCAAAATCAACAGGTGCATAAGTATCTGAAAAGCTAAAATCTTCGTCTTTTCCTTTAAAGAAACCTTTCTCGCGTGCAAAAGAAATTACATCGGCAGCATAAATGGTTTCAACTTCAGGATCGAAAAGTTTATCAAACTGGTTTGAGTTGATCGAATTTTTACCGTTTGCCATTGGGAAAGTCATAATTCGCGGATGATTTGCATGACCGGACACATAGCCGTCGGGAATTCGGCGGGCAACCCATACAGCGCCTTTCTCTCCTTCACCTTTCCCAATCAGTTCGAGTATCCACACTTCGTTGGCGTCGGCTATCGAAAAGGATTCTCCTTCACTGGCATAGCCGTATTCGGTAACCAACTCGTGGAAGTTTCTTATGGCTTCACGTGCATTTTTCGAACGTTGTAACGAAAGGTAGATCAATCCACCGTAATCCATAATGGCACCAGCCTGGCTCTGAAGTGAGGGGAGCCCGCCGTAAGTGGTTTCACCAATCGAAACCTGAAATTCGTTCATGTTGCCGATTACGTTATAAGTTTGGGGGACTTGTTTTATTTTCCCCAGATATTTTCCGGTGTCCCATTCATAAAGGTCTATCATAGTGCCTTCGGGCCAGATTCCAGCCTGCCAGTGATAAAGTTCACCATATAAAACATGTGAATCGGCGGCATAAGAGATGAATGTTGAACCGTCTGCCGAAGCACCTTTGGTTACAAGATAATTTGTACAGGCACTGGCTTTGAAGTTTATTCCTGCAATAAGGGAAAGTGTAAGTGCCGCAAAAATCAAATAGTATTTTTTCATTGATTTAGTTTTTTATTAGTTTTTTGAATTGTTGAGTTTGTTTTGTAACAAAAATTATTTATAATGGATTGCAAAAATAAAAGAAAACACTATAGCAGAAAGATTTAATTGCCTTTTACAAAAAAATCTATAATGAAATCCAATGCTACATTTAACTTTGCGGCCCATGGGTAATCAGTTAAAGGCACATTTTTCGCTTTTTGCAGCCGCTTTAATATTTGGAGCCAATTATTGGGTTTCCAAAGGTTTGATGCCGAATTACTTTAGTCCTGAACAGTTGCTGTTTTTCAGGATGGGCGGGGCATTTCTACTGTTTTACTTTTTAGCACTTTTTGCCGTAAAGGAGAAGGTTGACCGTAGGGACCTATGGCGGATTGCCATTGCCGGGTTTTTTGGAACAACCCTCAACCAACTCTTGTTTTTTATTGGTTTAAACCTTACTACACCGGTGGATATGGCCATCATACATGTTACCAGCCCGATTTTCGTAGTGAGTTTTGCTGCCATTTTGATCCACGAAAAAGTTTCGACAGTAAAAATCCTGGGAATTATACTGGGGACCATAGGAGCCGTAATTTTGATTCTTCACAGGGGCGAAATATCTTTCAGTTCAAATACTTTCACCGGAAATCTGATGGCATTACTCAATACCATCGCTTATGCCATTTACCTGGTTTTAATTAAACCAGTCATGGCCAAATATCATCCGATAACAGTAATGAAATGGGTGTTTTTATTTGGATTCCTTTCTGCAGTACCGTTAACAGCTGGTTCATTAGCCACTTTTTCGACAAGTGATTTTGACGCCGGCCAATGGTTTGCTTTGGCTTATGTGGTTATTGGAACAACCTTCCTGGCTTATTTGCTCACAATATTTGCCTTAAAATATCTGGAAGCTGGTGTGGTGAGTTTTTACATCTACCTTCAACCCTTAATTGCAAGTGGAATCGCATTCTGGCTTGGAAAGCAGGATTTTACAACAGGAAAAAGATTTGCTGTTTTAATGATTTTTACAGGGGTTTATCTTGTTTCGAAAAAGAAGAATAACAACCTACAACATGTGTCGAAGAGGCAACAACAGCCACTCGAATAATTTCTGTATTCTTGGACGACGCCTCCAGGCTTCAAAATTAAAGGATTCACACAATGAGATGGTTTCCCTGATGTGATTTTGGATAAGCCTGACAACTTTCACATTTGTACCAATTAAAGCGATTTCGTGCATATACCTGAAACTCCGGTAGTCGAAATTTGGTGAGCCAAGTGCAAAAATGCGATCATCGATGAGAACAATTTTAGCATGAAGGTTATGCGGTGTGTAAACCAGAAATTCGATATTGTTGGTATGAAGCATTTCGAGATAGCGTCCGTGCAAAAGGTTTACCATCCGCACATCAGATTGCAACGGGATGATCACTTTTACCGACACACCGCGGTTTGCAGCATCCCGTAATACTTTTCTCAGCATAAAACCCGGCAGAAAATAGGGTGTTTCGATAACTACACTGCTTACCGCATTCCGGATTAGCCTTTCATAACGCGTTTTAATTTTTTGCCTTGTAACCGATGGCATGTCGCGGATAATTTCATAATCCTTGTTTCGGATAATATTTGTAAGGTTCGAGCGGTAACGGATATATTTGTTGTACATCTCGAAATCCTGGTGAAATATTTTCTTAAAATCAAGGGCGATCCGACCCGAGATCCGGAGCATACTTTCACGCCAGATCATGTTGTACTCGGTGAGGTTCGATGAGCCGATATAACTGATTCGATCGTCGATAATCATTATTTTCCGGTGATTCCGGCGGTGGCTCCGGGTAAAAAAGTCGATGTTTATCCTGATTTTTTCGAAAAACCTGACTTCCCCCCCATGGTTTATTAAATCTTTGAAAAATCCTTCGGGAATGGCGCTGCCTCCCCACGAATCGATGAGCAATTTAACTTCTACCCCTTCTTTTGCCTTGCGGGTAATGGCATCCCTGAATTTTATACCAATGGTGTATGTCCCGAATTTATAAGTTTCGATATAAATAAATCTACTTGCACGCTGGATGTCATCAAGCATCGAATTATAATACTTGATGGGGTCATCAAAAAGTTGATAATCCGGTTTGTCAGAATTTGCCATCGTAAATTGTAAAAGGACTCATGAACGAGTCAAAAATACGTATAAAAATTCTTAGAGATACGCTGCATTAAAAGTTAAAACGCTATTCGATAAAAAAAATTCCACCACCGTCGAACAAAGGGCCTTTATAAAGTTCAATAAGCTCAATTCCTGTATTTTTTATAAAATCCCTGACCTTTTTTCCTTCCGCAAAAAACCTGAGATTTCCGATGAGAAATAATTTGTTTCCCAAAATGCCGCAGGTTCCGCCTATGAACCCATTACTGAATCCGGGGAGCCTTATTCCACGCGGATCGACAAATAAAGTTTCGATATCTTTTTTCGTAAGTTCCTGATAAATTCCCTGGTCGGAGGTAATCATTTTTTTTTCGTTTAACGCAATGAGATTGCAACGGGTATAGCCTTGTTTTACCTTGATTTTTGCTTTTTGAAGGCAAAGCCGGAGGATTGAATCATCCGTTTGATTTGTCCGGTGGATCAGAAAGTTTTCGGTAACAACCCCATTGTAAAAAGAAGTTTCGGGATATCTGCTGCCCACCGGTTTTTCACCTTTTGTAAATGAAATATTATTTTCGGCAAGAAGATTTTGAAAAAACACTGGCAGGTTTGGGGCTGTAATTAACTGGTTATCAAACGGCGTTATAAAAATATCCGGGTGTCCCGAAATCGCCTCATAGGTGATGTCCCGGGTGAAGAATTCTACGAGTTCACCATATTTTTGCAAGGCTTCTTTTGCTGGTTGGGGTATTTTTTTGTCAGTAAAAATCAACATGGTATTCACGGTTTTTTAAGGATTTATCAATTCTAAAATTCACTTTTTGAAATTTTTTTAAAAGTAGGTTTTTGTTGGAAGATTGATGACCAATGGCGTAATTCAGCTCTTTTCCGGCCACAAAAATGTCGATTTGTGCAAACCCTTCCGACTTAAAAATTTCCGATAATTCTTCCCTCCAGAGTTCGGAAAGTACCAGTTCTTTAAAAGAGACATGGAACGGGCCGGCAATCAGGTCGTTTTCACTCAGCAGACCTTCTGATGGGTGTAACCCTGTGCGGATAATGTTCACACCGGCAGCTTCAAAAATCCGGAAAACACCGGCTGTTATATTGACGGCCTCTTCGATCGTTAACGGAATGTATTTCCCTGATTTGTAAAGATTTTCGAGTGGTGTACCTTTTATCACAAGTAAAGGATAAATCCGTACATCTTTTGCTCCCAATGCCACAAACTGTCGGGCAGTGTATTCGGCATCTGATTTTGTGTCGCCGGGTAATCCTATCATCATTTGCAGGCCAAGCCTGAAGCCTTTTTTAACAATTTTTTCCGCTGCCTCAGCTGTGCTGGCTGCCGTGTGTCCTCTTCCCGATTTCTTCAATACGGCGTCCATCATACTTTGTGCTCCCAGTTCGATGGTTCCGACATGATTCATTTTCAAAAAGTCCAAAATCTCATCTTCAATAAAATCGGGTCTTGTTGATAAGCGGATGCCGGCGATTTTCCCTGCATCAACAAAAGGTTTTGCCGCATCAAAATAGGCTTGTTGTTGACGGATGGGTAATCCGGTAAAAGTTCCGCCGAAAAACCCCAGTTCGATGATGCTGTTTGAGGTTGGAATGGTTTCAAGATGCCGTTCAATAATCGTTTTTACATCATCAGGTGTGGGAATATCAGGATGCCCGGAGATTTTTTCCTGATCGCAAAAGAAGCATCTGAACGGGCAGGCCTGCATCGGGACAAAGACTGGTATGGTAAAATGATGATATTTCATTTGGCGGCAAAATTAACCTAAAAGGATCACTCGATTTGTGGAATTTTTTCTACATTTGGGCTATGTCCCTTTTTGATGATTTCATATCGTTGTTTTTTCCGCATCTCTGTGTCGGCTGCGGCAACCAGCTCTTTAAAAATGAAGATATCATTTGCACATCCTGTCTTTACAAGCTCCCGAAAACCAATTTTCATCGTCATCCCGACAACCCGGTAATGCAAATATTCTGGGGCAGGACGGAAATATATTCGGCGACTTCGTTTTTATATTTTGCCAAAAAAGGAAGGGTTCAGCGCATGATTCATGCTTTAAAATACAAGGGTCGTACGGATGTTGGCTTTTTGCTTGGCGAACTTTATGGTAAAGAATTAAATAGTTCAGACTTGTTCAGCAGCGTTGAAGTGATCATTCCGGTACCGTTGCACTGGAAAAAACAAAAAAAACGCGGATACAACCAAAGTGAAATATTTGGAAAAGGTTTGGCAAGGTCGATGCACGCAAAGCTTGATACACAAAGCCTTTTTAGGGAAATTGAAACCGAAACGCAGACAAAAAAGTCGCGTTATAAACGTTGGGAAAATGTAAAAGAAGTTTTTAGTGTTAAAGGCGAAACCCAACTCGAAGGAAAGCATATTTTACTTGTCGATGATGTGATCACTACCGGAGCAACCATCGAAGCATCTGCTTCAAAACTCCTGGATATTCCAGGCGTCAGGGTTAGTTTGGCCTCTATAGCTTTTGCCAGCCAGTAAATAACACCAGAATCCTGCCAACACAATATTTTTCCCGACGCATAATTTTTTTTTACAACGAATTTGTATTCATAAAAAATAAATTACTTTTGTTCGTAATATTACGAACAATATTATTGATAAAATGACAACAGGATTTTTCAAAACCTCAAAGGGAAGAATTATTCTTCCGGTACTTCTGTTACCTGTTTGGTTTTTGATATACCACTATTTGCAGCCCTTCACCGATTGGTTGGTTTTTACCGTATTTGGCATGACCAAAGGCGATCATCTCTCCGAAGCGCTCTGGTTTTTCATTTTTGAATTTCCAAAAGTGATGCTTTTGCTTACGCTGATCATTTTTTTTGTAGGAATTATCCGGACATATTTTACCCCTGAGCGCACCCGCAAAGCGCTTGAAGGTAAGAAGACCTTTACCGGAAATGTTATGGCAGCTACCTTAGGTATTGTCACACCTTTTTGTTCCTGTTCGGCAATTCCTTTGTTTCTTGGCTTTGTTGAGTCAGGTGTTCCATTGGGTGTAACATTCTCTTTTCTTATCGCTGCCCCCATGATTAATGAAGTTGCGGTGGTACTGCTTTATGGTTTGTTTGGCTGGCAGGTTGCATTGATTTATATCGGTACCGGGTTAACCATTGCTATCGTTGCCGGATGGGTTATCGGTTTATTGAAACTCGAAAAATGGATCGAACCCTGGGTTTATCAGGTCCATGCCGGTAAAAATGATTTTGAAGAGGAGAAAAACAGTTTCGGTGTCCGGATTTTGCGGGGATATGAAGCAGTGAAGGAAATTGTAGGGAAAGTCTGGCTTTACGTGGCATTGGGTATTGCCGTAGGTGCAGGCGCTCATGGTTATGTGCCGGAAGATTTCATGGCTGCTTTGATGGGAAAATCTGCCTGGTATTCCGTCCCTGTATCGATTCTCATTGGCATCCCTTTATACTCAAATGCAGCCGGCATAGTCCCGATTGTTTCGGTACTTATCGAGAAAGGGGCATCGCTTGGTACCGCCCTGGCATTTATGATGTCGGTTATTGGGCTGTCGCTGCCTGAAATGGTCATTCTGAGAAAGGTTCTGAAACTGCCTTTGATATTGACTTTCATTGCCATTGTTGGTTTTGGGATAATGATTGTCGGATTTTTGTTTAATGCTGTTTTTTAAAACTTGAGAGAAAATATTAATTCAAAGATAGTAAAAAGTATCTGTACATAAAATTCGGAAACGATGAAAACAAATTCATTAGGATTTATCGGCGGTGGCCGTGTGACCAAAATATTCCTACAGGCTTTTACCAACAGGCAGGTGAATTTTGAGAAAATTGTGGTATTTGACACCAATGCCGAAGTTGAAAAAGCATTGAAACTGCAATTTCCATTTATTGAGATTGCCGAAACGCCGCAACAGGCGGCACAACAGTCAACTGTTTTTATTGCCCTGCATCCACCGGTTATCATGGAAATGCTCGATAAAATTGCAGATATGATTCCCTCTGGTATCGTGGTCGTTTCGTTGGCCCCGAAAATCACCATCGAAAAAATCGGGACAAAACTGAAAACCGGCAACATTGCACGATTGATCCCCAATGCCACTTCATACATCAATGAAGGTTACAACCCGATTGCTTTTGCGCCAGCTTTTGATAGTGACAAGAAGGTTGCAGCCTTAACGATGCTGAAAATCCTTGGAGTTACTTTTGAAGTTGTCGAGTCAAAACTCGAAGCTTATGCCATACTCTCGGCCATGCTTCCCACCTATTTCTGGTTCCAATGGATTGAACTTGCAAAGTTGGGGATTCAGATGGGTTTAAGCGAAGATGAAAGCAAAGCTTCTGTTCAACAAACCCTGGTGGCTGCAATCAATCTGATGTTCGGTTCGGAGCTTTCGCCCGAACAGGTGATGGATTTGATCCCTGTAAAGCCCATTGGCGAAAACCAGGACCAGATTTCCAGAATTTATCAGTCAAAACTGATGGGATTGTTCGAAAAGATTAAACCATAATGATGGCAAGGAAAATTATTCCATGGGCAGTATTCCTTATATTTTTAGGACTGATCATTCTTGGTTTCGCCCTAAAGGAAAACATGAACACCTACCTTTCAAAAAAGTTGATCGCGCAGGCCGGACCAGATATTATCAATACAGAAGCATCTTTTGTTGATTCCGTTTTCAATTATTCAAAAAATCGACAATCCTATCAACTTACTTTTCTCGAATTTGGTGCAAAGGGATGTTCAGCCTGCAAAAGAATGGAATCGGTGATGGAAGAAGTCAGCAATAAATACCCACAAAAAGTTAAAGTGGTTTTTATGAATATTCTTGTCCCCGAAAACCAAAACCTGATGAAATATTTTGGCATAGCCAGCATTCCAACAGAGCTTTTGCTGGATAAAAACGGGAAAGAGTGGTTCAGGCATTCGGGCTACTATTCTTTTGATGAATTAAGTATTCAATTTAAAAAAGCCGGAATATGACAATGAATAAAATGTCGCGGATTTCATTCGGCAGCAAACCATAAATGCGATAGAAGAAAATAAATTTATCAAGTAGTAAAACCATATAATAATGAAGCATCATTCAATATTAAAAGGCATCATTCCATTTTGTTTGCTTGTCATAACAGGCTGTTTATGTGTGTTTTCCTCATGCAGAAAGGATCAGGAAAGTCCTCAGGCTGATCCGTCGGAAAATCTGGCGCTCGATAGTATTGTTGCCACAAAGTATAATATCGTGGTGTGGGAAGAAATTTATATTACCGCTTACGCCCGGGGTCAAAATCTGACCTACCAATGGAATACCAATCATGGCAGCATGGTTGGTCTGGATTCAGTTACTGCCAAATATTGGGCCTGTTATTCCTGCCTTGGTTCGAATACGGTCGAATGCAGTGTTTCAAACGAATATGGTACTATTTCCGACACCATTGTAATCCATGTAACGCAAGGGCGATGAGGTTTCACAAACTGATTACTTTATTATTGGCCAGTTTTTCAGCCCTGACGGTGGCCGGCCAATGTTGTTCTGCCGGTAATCCTGTGGGAGGTGACGGATCGAATGATGGTCTGGACAAAAACTCCTTACGGATTTATCTTTCTTATAAATACAGCCTTTCTGAAAATTATTTTCATCTCGACAAAAAATATGATGTTCCTTATGTTCAAAAAAGCGATTTCGATTATGGAAACCTTTCGCTTACATATGGTGTTTTCCCCCGTTTGTCGTTGCATACCGAATTGGGATATTTTATGAGCAAAACCCAGGAATTAAACATCAACAACCAAAATGAAATCATCAGCGCAAAAGGACTGGGAGATTTAGCCTTTAACCTGCGCTACATTGCCATTAAAACGGTGAAGCCCATTTCTCAATTGGTTTTTTCGGCCGGGATAAAAATTCCTGTTGGCGCATTTAACGAAAAAACGGGAGATATTACGATTCCTGTTTCTTTGCAGCCTTCGTCGGGTGCGTTTAAGTACAGTGCAAGTGCTTTTTATTCCAGAAAACAAAGAAATGCCAGATTTGGATGGAGCAGTTTTCAGCAATTCAGCAATTAGGAATTTTCGAGTCAGGGAGAATATCCAGCCGAAGAGGGCACAATAAAGCTTGAGCACGAGTAGAATCCGGGCTATCGTGTTTTGAATTTTAC
>Ga0172371_10002277_pt1 | contig 30515 bp, 22 predicted proteins | sample Lak12m_FD_114543 | JGI IMG/M metagenome (GOLD analysis project Ga0172371, IMG submission 114543) | Freshwater microbial communities from Kabuno Bay, South-Kivu, Congo - kab_022012_12m | ecosystem: Environmental > Aquatic > Freshwater > Lake | place: Democratic Republic of the Congo: South-Kivu...
GTGTACGGGGCGTGCACGCCCCGTACACCTGTGGTAGACTCAACTTATCAGATCCAAACCTTAACAAATCAGTACACCTTAAACTGACCCATTCTCAACTCTAAAATACCTTTACCACCTAAAAGGTGCCCACCAGGTTTTTTAGGAAACATCCATTATAATTTACTTGACAAGCATATGGCTTTAACCGAACGAACGCAACACCTTGAGTATTTGCTGGGTCTCGTCCGACACCTGACTGAACCCATAGAAATGGATGCTTTCCTCCAGTTGGTTATAACGGCTGCCAGCGAAATAACCGATAGCGAGGTCGCATCCATCCTCGAACCGGATAAGGAGCCCGGAAAACTTCGCTTCCTGACGACAGCCTGGTTCCATCGCGAACTTCTGAGCTCGGTAAAAGTGCCAATCGAGGCCAGTCTTGCGGGTTGGGTTTTTCAGAATGGTAAACCCAGGATCGTTGCAGATGTTGCTGTTGAGCCGCGTCACTATCGGGGCGTGGACGATGCGGATGGTTTTCAAACGCGGTCGCTGCTGGCAGTGCCGATCATTTTTCGCGGTGAGACTTTTGGCGTTTTGGAGGCGATCAACAAAGCCAGTCAGGGCAATTATACCGGACAAGATGTCTTATTATTGGAAACACTGGCCGCTTTGGTCGCGATTGCGATCCAAAATGCGCGCCAGATGGATAAGGTACAGGAATCCTCCAACGAAATGGATGCGCTCGATCAGATGAAGAATGATTTCATTGCCATCGCCTCTCATGAACTGCGTACGCCCCTCGGGTTGATCCTCGGTCACGCCGCGGCGCTTCGCGATGGCGTCCGTGAAGAATACCGCCCGGATGTGGACATCATCTTGCGCAGTTCGTTGAGTCTGAAGGAGATCATTGATAATATCGTCAGCCTGGAAAATATCCGGCGCGGTATTGATAAAATTCGCCGCCGACCGGCTCCGATCCGGCGCATTGTTGAGGATGTTCTGGATGCCTTCATCGAAGAAGCACGCCAGAAAGGGATCTCAATGTCAGCGGCTTTCCAGCCGGAAAATCTGGTCATCGAATGCGACGCGCCTAAAATCATCATCGTTTTAAGCAACCTGACTAGGAATGCAGTCGCCTTCAGCAATTCCGGCAGTCATATTCAGATCAATGTCGAACAGATTCCGGGCTATATCCAGGTTGCAGTAATTGATCAAGGCATCGGGATCCCGGCCAAAGACCTGCCGCACATCTTCGAACGCTTTTACCAGGCTGAGTCCCATCTGACGCGCAAACACGGGGGTATTGGATTGGGTCTCTCGGTCGCTAAACTGATGGTCGAGATGCACGGAGGACGCATCTGGGCTGAGAGCGTGGAAGGGAAAGGCAGCACATTCCATTTCATCCTCCCGCACGTTACAGATCAGGAGGGAGCTGCTGACAAGGTCTTCCTTTCCTGAGCCTTATTCGTCCATGTATCCCACCTTCGTGGTCGCCGGTCAACTGCGGCGCGATTTTCTCCTGCCTCCTTCGGGACGTCCCCTGCTGGATGTTCCGGGAGGTAATTTGTTGTATGCTGCCGCTGGAATGGCTGTTTGGGAAACGAACATTGGCTTGTTGGCGCGCGTCGGAGAGGACTATCCCAGCGAGTGGTTGCGCGCTTTCGAGCAGCGCGGATTGGACACGCGCGGTGTCCGCATCCTTTCGGATTCCTTGGATTTACGCTCCTTCCTGGCTTATTTGGATGCTACAACGCCACAGCGCAACAATCCCGTCGCTCACTTTGCCCGGTTGGGGTTGACCTACCCGAAAGCATTGCTCGGTTATGAAGTGCAGACAGGCGGTCAGGATGACCGGAAGGCGGTCGGACCAGCATCGCCACGCCCGGTGGATATCCCCGCCGATTACCGGCAAGCAAGGACAATTCACCTTTGTCCGCTTGAGTATGCAACTCACAACCGCCTGATCCCGGCTTTCCGGCAGGGAGGCGCGACCACGCTGACCTTGGATCCGGACGCGGCTTACATGACCCCCGTCGCCTGGTCCGATCTTTGTCGACTGCTGCAGGGGCTGACAGCTTTTCTCCCCTCGGAAGAAGAAATGTGCGCTCTCTTTTGGGGCCAGAGCAACGATCTGTGGGAAATGGCCGAAGGATTGGCCGCGCAAGGTTGCGAATTGATTGTTGTCAAACGCGGTGGATTGGGACAGATTCTCTATGACGCCGCTTCACACCAGCGGTGGGAGGTGCCGGGCTATCCGGTCACCCTTGTAGATCCGACCGGAGCAGGTGATTCCTTCTGCGGTGGATTCCTTGCCGGTTACAAACGGACATACAATCCACTGCGTGCTGTGCTTTATGGTAATATCTCTGCATCACTGACCATCGAGGGTAGTGGCGCTTTTCACACCATTGACGCCCTGCCCGGGCTGGCGCAGGCACGCTTGGAATCGCTGGCAGAAATCGTTAGGCGTGTGTGAGATGAGTGAATTCACGAGTCGCATCCTCGAAATGGCAATTGCCATTCAGCAAATTCCCGCGCCTACCTTTCACGAGCAACGCCGCGCTGAATTCATCCGCGATCGTTTCCTTGCGGAGGATCTTTCAAATGTGGAAATGGATGCGGTTGGGAACGTATATGCCCGCCTCTCTCCGCTCCTGCGCCAAATTCCTCGTGCCAGCTATCCCATTCTGGTTTCCGCCCACCTTGATACGGTCTTCCCCGAATCAGTCGAGCTGGCTGTCACCCGGGAGGCAGACCGCGTCAGAGGGCCGGGTATCGGTGATAATGCCATCAGTCTTGCAGGGTTGCTGGGTCTGGTCTGGCTGCTACGCCAGAGGAATACTCTCCCGGAGGGTGATCTTTGGCTGGTTGCGGATGTCTGCGAGGAGGGGCTGGGGGATTTGCGGGGCATGAAGGCGATCATTGAGCGCTTCGGTGAAAAGCCGGGCGCTTATATTGTGCTGGAGGGTATGGCGCTTGGGCACATTTACCACCGCGCCCTTGGTGTCCGCCGCTATCGGATTACCGTGCGGACATCAGGCGGGCACTCCTGGGTGGATGCCGGTAATCCCTCAGCCATTCACGAGCTGACCAGGCTCGCCTCCAGGCTGACTGCGCTCGATCTACCCAAATTTCCCCGCTCAACTTTGAATGTAGGCAAGATCAGCGGTGGTGTTTCGGTCAATACCATCGCACCCGAAGCCGCCCTTGAGCTGGACCTGCGCTCGGAGTCAGCCGGAACGCTACTCGAAACCGCGCGGCAGGTCGAAGAGTTGGCGCACGGCATGGAAAGCAATGGCGTGACAGTGGAGGTCGAGATGGTCGGCGAGCGCCCGGCAGGAGAGATCCCCGCCAGCCATCCGCTGGTGGCGTTGGCCCAGGAATGTTATCGTGCTAAAGGGATGACCTCGAAGCTGAACATCGGCTCGACGGATGCCAATATTCCTCTCAGCCGCGGATTGCCCGCCATCACCGTGGGTTTGACGACCGGTGGTGGGGCGCACACCCTGCATGAGTATATCAACCTTGAACCGCTGGAGAAGGGGATGGAAGCGCTTGCGGGGCTGCTGAGCGCCGGATTTACCCTCGGTTGAACGTTACTGCATGTTTCAACGCCGCAAACTTGCGCAGAAAGAGAGCGCGGGTTGCAGCGTGACGGATGGCCTTCGCCTCCCCGCGAGCCAGGTGGATATGACCCGAACGCTGGCTGTATAACGAATGTTCGTACTCATGCAAGAGAGCCCGGATGGAATCATCAGCCATCGGCAACAAGCCGGTTAGCAAGGCAGCAGCCTCGGCAGGCGTGCGGGAGGGGGAGGCTGGCGCTCCCAGCCGTCGCAGGCTCTGGTAAACAGTTCTGTAGGCATGTTCCATGGGAGTGAGCGCCGCGATGACCGCCCAGCGCTCCAACCAACGCGGGGGACTGATTGAGAGCCGTTCCAGGCCGTTCTTCAGGGTAATGGGCAGCGGAGCAAGGTGCATGTGCGGGCTGAAACGCTTCCAAGCAAGGATGAGCAGCAACAGGATCCCCACCGAGCCGATCCCAATCCCCATGGCTTTTGCCCAGACGAACAGCCAGCCTTGCAGGTAGCCCGCATGGGTGACTGGCTGTCCACTATTCATGCTGGATTCGGGCGGGGGGGTTTCCTCCGGTTCCTCGGGGTGCGACTGTGGCGGAGAAATTGTCCCTGTATCGGTTTGCTCGCCTGTTGGACGTGAGAGCATCGGCTGGGCTGATGTCGGTTCGAACTGCACCCAACCGACATCCGGGAAATACACCTCCGGCCAAGCATGTGCGTCCTCGAGGCGGATGGACCACCGATCTGGATGATTGATGTCCACCTCCCCCTGCGCAAACCCGACAGCCAATCGGGACGGTACGCCAGCTGCCCTCAATAATATAACCTCTGCTGTGGCGTAATAGTTGCAATAGCCCTGTTTGTAATCGAAGAGAAACCATTCCAGCCTGTTCTGACCGAATAGCGTTCTTTGCATGGTTTTTGTATACTGGATCGTATTCCGCAGGTAGCTGGTGACCGCCTTGGCTTTGTCGTAGGCTGTGGGCTGGTTGCCAGTTAACGATTGCGCCAGATCGCTGACGCGCCTCGGGAGGTTTTCCGGGATTTGCAGGTACCGCTCGCCCACCCATTCCGGGAGGTCGGTGCTGGTTTCCCGCAACTGCTTTTCTGTGGGATCGAAATCGAGAGCCTGCACCTGGTACGTTTCGCCGGAGTGCAGAGCCGGATCCACGCGGAAGGCGAGTGGATCAACATTGTTATCCGAGGTGAGAGTGAAGAGAAGCTGTCCTGGGCGGCTGAACCAGACCGGGTTCGGTGGGGTAAAAAGGGTGGTTATCAGCGGCTGGTTGCTGGTGAAGGAATATTCGACCGCCTCGACTGCGTTCGCCTCCGGCAGGATCAGCGGCGATTCCACCGGGAGGAAATCCTTTCTGTTCGGTGCAGAATCGCTCCACGCATCTTTCTCGTACCGGTCGTAAGTCCGTACACGCCAGTAATAACGGGCGACCTTTTTTAGGTATGGTGTCTGAGCGGTGAAAATGACCGCGTCGCCCGACGCCGCGTTCAAGCCCAATTCCAGCGTATCCCCGTAATAATCATAATTGACGCCTACTGTAGCCCTCTTTAATCCGGCAACGGCGTTCGCCAGATCATCCACCAGGGGCTGCCAGATTTTCGTCGCCCGTTCCCATAAGTGGCTGGCTGCCTCGAAGGGACGTGCGGGCGAGGGCGCAAGCCAAATCAGGAGCACCAGCGCAGCGGCAGCGACGACCATCGTCCCGTTCAGGTCGGTGACCGATTCGGAGGAGAGTTTGATATGCTGGTCCTGCCAGAAATTACGCCGCCGCAGGAAGTTAATCCGCCCATATAGGATGAGGCAGAGGAAGAGGTACACCGCCAGAAAGCCGATGCGTCCGGGGTAGTATGGGTCGAACAACTGGATGAGCAGTAGTGTAATCCCTGCCGGTAGCACGGCTGCCAGGAAACGGGCGCGGCGAGTCAGCGAGAAAGCTGAGGACAGGCTCAGGCTCCAGGAAACGATGCAAGCGAAAGTGACGAAAAGGAGGGGATCCTCGACAGGCTGCCGGTTCAGTAATAAAAGAAAGGAATCTGCCAGGCGTCCGCCCATGCTTGTCAGGCGTTCACCCCACGCAACAGAATCATATAATCGTTCACCAATTGCCCACGGGAGGAAAAACAGGCTGTAGCTGAATGCAAGCAGGCTCGCCGCGAAGTGACCGAAGCGGCTTTTACCGAGTGCCAGCCCCAATGCTGCACCGAGCGCGGTGAGTAGCGCAGCCGATGACAGGCTGGGAGTCCAGCCGGCGCTTACCAGACGTTCGGCTGAGGTGAGCAAGGCAAGCAAGAGCAGAATGGCGGAGGGAAAATCCCACCAACGCGAAGCCTCGTTTTCCATAATGTTTGAGTGTACAATTAAGCTGCGTACTCGTCAATCATGATTTTTAGGATAGAAGAGGAACCTGGGGTAGTGTACCGGTTTCATTGCCTGAAAACCCCACCCCAAGTCAAATTAGAAGGAGGCTGACCTATGGAATCCATTCTCAATCTTGGCATCAACTGGGTCGTCGTGTTACAAAACCTGGGAGACTGGCTGACGCTGCCAATGAAGTTCTTCTCCTTCCTCGGGACGGAAGAATTCTATATGCTGGTGCTGCCCGTGCTGTACTGGTGTATCAACTCCACGCTCGGCATCCAGGTGGCATTCATCCTGATGATCAGTGGAGGATTTAACGACGCCTTCAAGCTGGCTTTCCATGGTCCGCGCCCATACTGGTACAGCTCCCGCGTCGATGGGCTGGCTGTGGAAACCTCTTTCGGCGTCCCCTCGGGTCATTCGCAAAACGCGATGAGCGTATGGGGTATCATGGCTGCAGGAATCCACAAGTGGTGGGCCTGGCTGGTTGCCGGACTCATCATCTTTTTCATTGGCCTCTCGCGCATGGTCCTCGGTGTCCATTTTCCGCACGATGTGCTGCTCGGGTGGCTGATTGGCGGGTTGCTGCTCTGGCTTATGGTGCGCTTCTGGAAACCGCTGACAGCCTGGTTGGCGAAATATTCACCCGGCCGGCAGATTCTGCTTGCATTCCTTGCCTCACTGGTTTTGATCCTGCTGCCATTAATCCCCTATCTTTACCTGGCAGGGGTTAAATGGCAGCCGCCACAGGCCTGGGCCGGGTACGCCGTCAGTGCTGTCAGCATGGAAGGGCCGATGACCACCGCCGGGACGTTCTTCGGTTTGGCGCTTGGATTGGTCTGGCTCAAGCAAAAAGGCGGCTTCAATACATCGGGCAGCTGGTGGCAGCTTGCCCTGCGTTACCTGCTGGGTGTGGCTGGCGTGCTTGCCATCCGTTATGGCCTCAAAGCCATCTTCCCGGAGGGCGATACGCTGCTGGCTTACTCCCTGCGCTACCTGCGCTACACCGCGATCGGCGCGTGGATGACCGGCGGCGCCCCGCTCGTTTTTATCCGGGCGAAGTTGGCAAAACAACCATAGGTAATGACCCTCAAGCGCGGTACTCTCCTTCATAAACGCTATCGACTCATCGACCTGCTCAGTCAGGGAGGAATGGGTTCGGTTTATCGTGCTATCGACGAAAACCTGGGCATTGAGGTGGCGATCAAGGAGAATATCTTCAATTCAGAAGAATATGCGCTTCAGTTTCGGCGGGAGGCGGTGATCCTGGCGAACCTGCGTCACCCAAATTTGCCTCGGGTCACCGATCAATTCGTCGTCGGGCAAAATCAGTATCTCGTCATGGATCATATCGCTGGCGAAGACCTGCGTCAGCGGCTGGTTCGTGTTGGCATGATCCCGGAGAATGAGGTTATTTTGATCGGCGCGACAATCAGCGACGCGCTTACTTACCTGCATACGCGCAATCCGCCGATCATCCATCGCGATATCAAACCAGGAAATATCCGCATTACCCCCGAAGGCCAGATTTATTTGGTGGATTTTGGTCTGGCTAAGGTGTCAGTGGAGAATCAGGATACGACGACCGGCGCGCGCGCCATGTCCCCCGGATACTCCCCACCGGAACAATATGGCTCGGCGCGCACCGACCCGCGAACGGACGTCTACTCGCTTGGGGCAACGCTCTACGCAGCCCTGACCGCCAACCTGCCCGAGGATGGGCTTGCGCGGGCAATGGACCACGTCTGGCTGACTGCGGTTCGCAAGCACAATCCAAAAGTCTCGCGCCGGACAGCAGCCGCCATCGAGAAGGCCATGTCCGTCCGCCCGGAGGATCGTTTCCAGACCGCTGAAGAGTTCAAGCAGGCACTTCTTTCCCCGGGAATGAAATCCCAACACCTGGAAGATACGATCCCCTTGGAGCCACCACCGCAAATGGAGGAAAGTATCAAAGAGCCGGCAGATAGACCGGTAACCGGGAGAGGGGGGGCAATCTCACAACCTCCACCTCCCGCCTCAACCCAGCCAACTCCACCCGGTCGGAAAGTCGGCTTTTGGCTCCTGGCTTTGATATCCCTGCTTATCCTTTTCACCTTGGCCACCTTTTTCTGGGAACCAGGTCGCAACCTTCTCATCCGCCAGGTGGTCTTCCCAACCGCCACTCTGCCGGTTTCCTCACCACCACCAGCAACCACCGGAATCCTCCCTTTGCCGATCGAGACGACTACATTTTCCCCGAGCGCGACGCGCACCGATACGCCGATTCCGACTCGCACACCAACAGGTCTATTGAACCCAACAGTAACGGAAATGGCTACGCAACCAATGACCAATGCCGTGTTTACTGGGAGCCCGATGCTTTCATCCCCCACAATGACTGTCACATCTACGCTGAGTCCCTCACCCACACAAACTTGGACTCCATCGCGCACGGCGACCCGCACCGTGACATCCAGCCCGACGACCACCCCGACAATTATCCTTTCCCCTACCTCCACACCTGAACCGACCGCCACACCATTAGGCGGAGGGTTTGGTCAGATCGCCTTTGCCTCCGACCGCGCTGGCCTTCCGCAAATTTTTCTCATCGACTCGAATGGCAATCACCCGATGCAAATTACCAGCATGGCGAATGGCGCTTGCCAGCCTGCCTGGTCTCCGAATGGCTTGCGCCTTGTTTTTATTTCGCCCTGCCGTGGACGGTCAGATTTATACCCGGGTTCCGGCTTGTTCATAGTCAACGCGGATGGCACCGGCTTGACTCCACTCCCCACGGAAACTGGTGGAGATTTCGACCCGGCATGGTCTCCAGATGGCAGCCGCATCGCTTTCACTTCGCTGCGCGACGGCAACTCCCAGCTCGTCACCATCAGTTTGGCCGATCTCTCGATCACACGCCTGACCGAGGCGAACTCCGACATCCAGTCACGCCAACCGGCATGGTCTCCGGATGGCACAAAGATCGTTTTCACGGTGAAGCGTGTGGGTGTGCTGCAGATTTGGCTGATGGATGCTTCCGGGAGTGGCGCGACCCAGTTGGTGCGCAGCGGGATTGAATTGTGGGATTACCTGCCTGCCTGGTCGCCGGATGGAGTGACGGTCCTCTTCACCCAGTCCCGCGCGCAACAGACGCTCGGCTGGCTTAAATCCATTCGCTATGCCCAGCGTGATACTGCAATTGCCAATTATCTTGCCAATGGACAATATGCAATGGATGCCACCTACTCGCCGGATGGGATGTGGCTTGCCTTCGAAAGTTCGGACAGCTTGAATTATGACATTTACGTGATGGGAGTGGATGGAAGGGGGCGCGTCAAACTGACGGCCGATGTGGCGTTGGATTTCGACCCTGCCTGGAGGCCTATCAACATACCGTAATGGTGTTTATTCCCGTTTTCCCGGAGAATATCTGCTCTTGCTTTTTACATCGGCGTTTCGGTCGGCGTTGGCGTTTCTGTCATGGTTTCCGTCGGGGTTGAGGTTTCGGATGGCATCGGTGTGGTTGTCTCGGTAGGCGTTTGAGAGGGTGTTTCAGTTGGCGTCGGGGTTGGTGTGCTGGTCGGCATCGGGGTGTTCGTCAGCGTGATCGTTGGCGTTGGGGTGTTTGTTGGTGTGGGAGTGTTCGTCGATGTAGGAGTTGGGGATGGAGTAGGAGTCGGGGTTGGCAGTTTCAGATGCAGCTGAATGCGTTTCTCGGCATAGCCTCCTGTTGTGCTTTTCATGTAAAGCCGCAAGGTGATGATGTCACCCTTCACTCCGGTCAAATCCCATGAGAATATCTCTGCAGGTGCAGGGACGGCCTGGGAGATTGTATCCACCAGGTGTTTCCACGAGGAAGGGTTATTGCCTTCTCCGTAATCCAAACGGAAAGAACGGAAATTTGCAGTGGCGTCGGCAACCGCATAGATCTCTAGTGGGAGAGTTGTGATCTCCTGCCCATCGCGCAACCTGGCGAACTCAAGCTTTGGTTGGGGATCGCCCCCTTTGCATTCACGGTCAGGGGAGAAAAAGACATCGTCGGTGAAACCCATCTCCCGCGCCCAATCTTGTCCTTCCGGCTCCTGCCGGATCCAGTTCCTGGCCCACTCTTCCGGGACGTTCAGAGTCATCTTTTTATCGGTGAAGTTTGGACAGGCCGGTGAGGCGCGCGATCCTGTCCAGGTATCAATCGCCAACTCCTGCCACAGGTCCTGGCTGGAGGGGAGTGGCGGCTGGTCGGCAGCGAAGTACTCCGATTGCTGTTCCGGGCACCACTGGGAAGGTTCGGTCCCCGATTCGGTGCAGATGACCTTTTCCACCACGCCGTTTGGCCGGACGAATGGCGTTGGATTTCCTCCAGTTAGATATTGGATCCCAATTTGCATGAATTGCGACCAAACCGGAGCTGCACCGGTCAACCCGCTGGTGTTCTCCATTGGTGTGTAATCAGCATTGCCCATCCACACACCCACGGTCAGGTCAGGGGTGTAACCGAGTGTCCAGTTATCGCGGAAATCGTTGGAGGTGCCGGTCTTGGCAGCCACCTGGAAGGGCAGATTGAGCACCGAGTTGCGTCCGAACATTGGCGCGCGTGCCTCGTTATCCGAAAGTATGGATGAGATAAGGAAGGCGTGTTCTGGGCTGATAACCTGTTCACCTGATGGCGGCTGGTACTGGTAGATTAATTTGCCCTCGTGATCAACGATCTTTGAAATCGCGACCGGCGGAACAATCCGCCCACCATTGGCAAAGACAGCATATGCACCGGTCAGCTCCAGCAGGCTGACTTCGCCTCCTCCCAGGGTAAGCGCCAGACCGTAGTCGTCGCGTGTCAGGCTGGTAATCCCCAGCCGTTCTGCCATGGCGATGATTCCGCTGTCACCATAGATGCCAATGTATTGCAACGCTTTTACTGCCGGGATGTTATAGGAATTGGCCAGCGCGACGCGTACCAGCACAGGCCCGTGGAAATTTCCATCGTAGTTCACGGGTATATAGGGTGGGCGCGGGTCGTCTGCGTTGCCTGATGGCGGGAATTCAGAAGGCACATCCCAAATGAGTGTGGCGGGTGTCCAGCCCTTCTCAAAAGCTGTAACGTAGGTAAGCGGTTTAATTGATGAACCTGGCTGACGCGTCGGGCTGACGGCCATGTTGACCTGCCCAGAGATGGCCGCGTTGTAAAAGTCCGCCGATCCGACCATCGCCAGGATTTCACCCGTTGCCGGGCGGAGGGCAACCAGCGCTCCGTCCGTGACGTGACGATCGGCGAGGGCGGTAACCTGGTCGCTGACCAGCGTCTGGGCAACATCCTGCATGCCCGGGTCGAGCGTGGTATAGACGGTGAAACCGGAACGGTAGATGGTTTGCGGGTCAAACTGCGCTTCTAGAAGGGCACGCACGTACTGCACCCAGTGTGGGAAGCGCATGTTTGCCTGTGGCGTGTTGAAGGGATGGCTCTCGGTCTCGTTAGCTGCCAATGTCGCAGCCGACGCGTCCACGCAGATTGGCTGCAGGTTATTGCTGACATAGATGCAGTTGCGCTCGAGACTGAGTTGGTACATTAACACCAGAACCTGCTGCTGGCGTTTGAGGGTCACTTCGGGGTTGGCGTAAATATCGTAGATCGAGGGAGCCTGAGGCAGTCCGGCCAGGAACGCGGCCTCGCCAAGGGTCAATTGGTTGGCCGACTTGCCGAAGTAGGTCTCAGCGGCGGCTTCTATCCCGTATGCCAGGTTACCGTAGTAGATTTCATTTAAATAAAGTTCCAGGATGTCGTCTTTTGAATACTGGCGCGTAATCTCAGCCGCCAGAATGATCTCGCGCGTCTTGCGCAGGAAGGTTCGCTGGTTGCGCTCCTGTGGGGAAAGCAATAGCGTGCGCGCCAGTTGCTGTGTGATGGTCGACGCACCACCGCCCTCCTCGCCTTTGCTGATGAGGTTTCTCCATAGAGCGCGCAGGATGGCAGCCGGGTCGAAACCGGGGTGTGAATAGAAATCCTTGTCTTCGGTGGCGATGGTTGCCGCGACAAGGTAAGGAGAAATTTTATCGAGTGAGATGAAAGTGCGCCGCCCGGCATTTGGATCAAGCATTTCATAGAGGGTATTCCCGTTTCGGTCGAGGATGCGCGTCGTCTCGAACTGCGAAGCGCGCTCGCGCAGATCATCCACACTGGGCAGCGTGGCGGCGATTTTATAATACTCGAAAATGCCAAATGCCGAGGTGATCAGCGCCAACGCCACCGCGAGGAAAGTGACCAGGATTATACCGCGCAGCAGGCAGCCTAAGGCTTTGCGCCGATCGAACCGGCGGACGCTGCGGGTGGGAGGTGAGGGAGCCGTGGTCAGACGCCGGATGGGAGCATTTGGCGTTTGCTCGAGTTGAGAAGGCGGGAGGTGCGTGGCGTTCATATCAATCTCGTCGACGTGCCGCGGCAGGGGCATGCCGCGCGAATCCAGGGCGGGTCGCGGCGTGTCTTGGATCCCGTCATCTGGGATATGCGCTTCCGGTTTCACCTCGCCAGGCGCGGAGGGTTCAGGTTTTGCCTCGCGGGGTATGGATGGATCCGGTTCCGCCTCGCCAGGTGCGGATGTTTCCGGTTTCCCCGTGTCCGGCTCGGCACGTGACGTGGCTTGCGCGGTGATTAATCGACGAAATCGTTCAGCCGGGTCCTCTTTTACTCCCATGCTCCTCTGCTCCTTTACTCCCGATGCACTCCCGCGTTCCTGCTCATTACCAAAGCAATCCAAATACCTTTCATCACAACATCATCGTGCTGGTTCTTTACCTGGATGGCGATCGTCACCGCGCCGGCGTTGAGCCGAGGCAGCGACTTGGTTTCGGTTACTTCCACTTCAGCGTGGATGGTGTCACCGAGGAAGACCGGCTTGATGAATTTCCACTCGACAATTTCGCGGAAGGCCAATACCGTACCCTCAAGTACCCCTGTTCGCATGATGAGGCCGGAGGCGATCGAGAGACCCAGCAGGCCGTGCGCCACGCGCGCACCGAACGGCGTGGATTGGCTGAAGGCTGCGTCAGTATGGATCTGGTTGTAATCGCCTGAAAGACCGGCAAATGTCACCACATCGCTCTCGGTGACGGTGCGGGCGGTGGTGATGATGTTAAAGCCGGTTTGGAATTCCTCGAAATACAGGCCACGTGAAGCGGGAAGTGGGGACATAAGCCTCCTTTGTCTATTGACTCTCGAGGGTTGGATAAGGTTCCCAACGATTGAAAACTATTCTAGCATAAATCTGTTGCCCTCTGGGGCGCATGCCTGTATACTTCAGCCATGCGCGATTGGAACCTCGGCCTCGACGATCCACTCAACCTCACCCTGGCGACGGATCTCCGCCTCGGGGAGCCCGATTATCTAAATGACCAAATCTGGGGGCTTGAGCTGGGTGGCGGTGACCCGCCCGCCATCTCGCTTTGCACCACCTACGGCTTGCGGGCGCGCTCCATGCGCATTTTCCCGCGCTTTACTGCCAATGGCGCAACGGTCACAGCCCCGGTTTCTTTCGCCGTTTTGCCGCGGCTGCGACACTTCTATCCCAACTTCCTAGAACTTAGCCTCTTCCCCTTTACTGGTATTGAGGTATTGACCGAGTTCTGGGTGCCCTGCTCTCAAGCAATTGCCGGGCGGCTGACCTTGACCAACCACACGCCCCAGCCCGTTGACCTCGGCCTGCAACTGTGCGCCTTGCTTGTCCCGATCGAAGGGAATACCCTGATGCTGGCACAAATCCAATCGGTGGATGTTCTTGTCGGTCGGACTTCAAATCTGGTGCCGGTCCTCTTCATGACCGGGAGCCCAATGCACGGTCTTGGGCCGTATCCTTCCCTCAGCATTGATATCCACCTCGACGCCACGGTCTCTCGCCAACTGACATGGGTGCAGGCTGCCCTCGGCGATCCGGCGGCTTCCTTCGGTCTGGCTCGAAGCACAGCCGCGCGCGCCTGGGATGCGGAGCGCGCCCGCATCGAGCTGGTTAACGCCGCACAGAGTGTAGAGGTCGAGACCAGCAACCCGGATTGGGATGCAGCTTTCGCTTTGAGCCAGAAGACCGCCTTTAGTTTGTTCTTTCCGGGAAATGAACATCTGCCACAACCATCGTTCGTTCTGGCTCGGCAGCCAGATCAAGGCTGCTCGCTACGTGACGATGGAAGCGATTATTCTCACCTGTGGAGTGGCCAATCGCCGTTCGATGCCTGTTATCTCTCCAGCCTGCTGCCTGGAGCACCGGAAATGGCTGCCGGGTTGTTGCGCAATTTCCTCTCCACCCAGGCGGAGGATGGCTTTGTGGACTGTCGCCCCGGTCTGGGCGGACAGCGCGGACGCTGGCTGGCCCCCCCGCTTCTCGCCGGGTTGACCTGGAAAACCTACCAGGCAACCGGGAACGATGCCTTTTTGGCCGAGGTCTTCCCACACCTGCTGGCTTTCTTCCAGGTCTGGTTTGATGCGTCCCATGACCGCGATCGAGATGGCTTCCCCGAATGGGATCATCCCATGCAAACCGGCTTCGAGGATAATCCGGCTTTCACCGCCTGGTACGACTGGGCGCATGGAGTGGACATTTCCACGGTCGAAAGCCCGGCATTGACCGCCTGCCTGTTTCGTGAGGCTCTTTGCTTGATACAGATGGCCGAAAAGCTTGACCGGTTCGAAACTCTGCAGGCGCTGCATATGCAGGCATCTGCCCTGCGTACTGTAACCGAGGAATGCTGGCACTCCGCCTCAGCTTTCTATCGTGTCCGGGACCGGGATACGCACCTCAGTCCAACCGGCAGGCTGCTCCGGAAACGACATGGTGCAGGACGGATCAACATAAAGAAGGCCTTCGCCGAGCCAGTACGATTATCGATCCATGTCAACAGGAAGGGACAAGTCTTCCACCATTTATCTGCGACCATCACCGGACGAACGGTCGACAGCCTTGGTGGTGAACAGATCGAGCAGACGGAGAACCAGTGGTGCGTGTATGCCGCAGCCATCACCAGTCGGCATGTTTATACCCGCGTGGATGAGGTCGAGGTATATGGCCCAAAACCGGGTGACGAGGTAACGGTGAGCACGGTGGATTGCACGAGCGAAGACCAGACCCTTTGCTTGCCACTGTGGGCGGGAATTCCTGGGGCATCTCGCGCCGCCATGCTGATCAAGCGTAGTATGCTGGATACGGCGCGCTTCACCCATCCTTTTGGTATTTCAGCGTGCGCTGCGCTTCCCTGCCAGGAGGCAGAAACAACCTGCCTGGCTGTGACCATGCCTTGGCAGCAGATGTTAGGTGAGGGCATGCTGGAGTATGGCTATCGTGAAGAAGTGGCGCAATTAGTTACCCGCCTGATGAATGCCGTGATCCTGAATCTCAAACAGCATCACGCATTTTTCCTTGATTATCACGCCGTGCGTGGCGCGGGCATTGGTGAGCGTAACGCATTGGGAGGGCTGGCTCCGACTGGTTTGTTTCTGCAAACGCTCGGTGTACAGTTTCTATCCGGCGGTCGTGTCCGATTGAGCGGAAATAATCCATTTCCATGGCCGGTTACGGTAAAATATAGAGGCTTGACTGTCACGCGACGTGCTGGCGAGAGCGAGGTGAAGTTTCCCGATGGCCGGACGATCGCCCTGAATGACCCATCCGAGGTATTGGTCTGCCCGGATTGAGGAGTCTTATCATGGAATATTCGCCTGTTCAATATCTGATCACCGCCGTCGTCCAGGAACAAGACGTGGACCTGGCTTCGCGCGCCCTGAATGTTCTGGGTGCCCCGATCATTCACTTGGCCAGTACTGGAGGATTCCTCGGAAGGCGCAATGCCACTTTACTGATCGGTCTGCCGGAGGGCATGATCGAGAAAGTCGTGACTGCCTTGCAGCAAGCCTGCCGAAAACGCATCGAGTATCTCGCCATCCCGTTGGAAGGCTCTCCGCTGCCGATGCCCACGCCTGTGCCTGTGACGGTCGGCGGGGCAACGGTCTTTGCCATTCCAGTGGAACGTTTTGAGGAGTTTTAACCATGAAACTGATCATTGCGATTTTAAGGAATGCCGACTCCGATTCCGTCACCCAGGCGTTGACCGTGGCCCAATTTCGCGTGACGCGCATCGCCTCAACCGGCGGTCTTCTTCGACGCGGTGTCGATACCTTCCTCATTGGTTTGGAAGCCGAGCGGGTCGAGGCAGCCATCCAGCTCATCCGCGAGAAGACCTCTTCCTCCGAGAGTGGCGAAAAGCGCGCCACCATCTTCGTTGTTAATGTGGATCGCTTCGTGCAGATCTGACCGGAGATTAACGGAGATGCTCAGGATTCGGTCTGTCTCACAGAGGAAAGTATTGTTCATTCCTGAAAATCTCCGGTGAAAGGGATACGTATGCTCAGTTGGCAATTCCGCTTGCTTAAACTTTACTTCCGAGCCCAACGCCTCTTCTCCCGCGTTGGCGGTGAGATCAATATTGCTAAAGAACGAGCCGAGTTGGAATCTTTGGCGAAGAGCTTCAAGCCGCTCGGCAAGATTGCCTGCACTCCTGTGACCGCGGGAGGCGTCCCCGCCGAGTGGATCCTTCCCGCAGGTATTTCAACGGAGCGAGTGATCCTTTACCTGCATGGGGGCTCTTATATAGCCGGTTCGATCAACTCCCACCGCGCGCTGGCAGCCAACATTGCCGCCGTTGCCGGGGCGCGAGCCCTGGTGTTGGATTACCGCCTGGCGCCGGAGCATCCCTTTCCGGCTGCGCTGGAGGATTCCATGTCTGCCTACCGCTGGCTGCTCGCTGAAGGCACACCAGCGAATAGAATCTGCATCGTGGGCGATTCTGCCGGTGGTGGATTGACTGCTGCGCTGCTCCTCGCGTTGCGTGGTGCCGGTGATTCTTTACCTGCAGCAGGAATTCTCCTTTCCGCCCTGACGGATATGACCTTCAGCGGTGAATCCATAAATGCAAAAGCCGGGGTTGACTTGATTCTGGATCTTGGTAAGGAAATCCAATTTGCCCACCTGTACCTGGGAAAGACCGACCCGCGCGATCCCCTTGCCTCGCCGCTCTTTGGTGCTCTGGACGGACTGCCGCCACTGCTCATTCAGGTTGGCTCGGATGAGATCCTTCTTTCCGATGCCACCCGCCTGGCCGAAAAAGCGAAAGCCACCGGTGTGGATGTTACTCTTGAGGTTTGGGAAGGGATGCAACACGTTTGGCACTTCGCGGCAAGTCTTCTGCCGGAAGGGCGGACTGCAATTCAACACATCGGAGAGTTCGTTCTTTCACACCAGGATATAAGATGAACCAAGATCGATGACTTGCTGATGTTGTATTAAAAAGAAAGTGCGCCCGATCTTTGGCGCATGATTTGACTTGAAGCCTGATACACTACGCATCAGCCTCCCGCCAGCACCGGGCAATAGCATAGACCGGCTGTCCCAGGTCCGGTGTGGACGGCCAGAGCCGGGGAAAGTTCGGCAACCAGCGATTCTACCGTATTCAGCCGCCCCTCAACCATCTGCCTGATCTTTTCAACTTCCTGCCGCGCCCCGGCATGGACGTAGGCGATCTTGATCTCCCCTTCTCCCACCATCTCCTCAACCTTATCCACCATCATCTGGTAAGCCTGCCCTCGGCTGCGCGCCGTTCCGAGCGGGACGATCACGCCATCGTCCATGCCGATCAGCGGTTTGATGTTGAGCAGTGTCCCGACCAGATGCTTTGCGCGGCCGATACGTCCGCCCATGTACAGGTATTTGAGCGTATCAGCTGTCTGGATCATGCGTGTGACCGGGATCATACTCTTGATCCGTGCAATCACCTCGTCAAGCTTGAGACCAGCCACTGCGGCGCGCGCGGCCTCGATGACCATCCACCCCTGGCAAAGTGAGACGTTGCGTGTGTCGATCACTTCAACGCGCAGCTCCGGCTGCTGCTCCTGGAGGATGGATTGCGCCACCGTGGCCGCCTGGTACGCCCCGCTACCCTGCGAGGTCATGTGGATGCTGACGATCTCATCACTGCCCTTTTCAGCCAATGCCCGGTAGGCTTCCAGGTAATCCCCTGGCCCCGGACTGGCCGTGGTTGGCAGGACGCGCGCTGTCACCAGCCAATCCAGAAACTCCTTGCGTTGGATGGTCAGCAGGTCGCGCAGCACCTCCTGTCCGCGGTGGATGTAATAGGCAACCGTGCAGATATTCAGCTCGTTCAGAATGTTTTCGGGGATGCTGGCAGTGCTATCGGTCAATACGGCGATTTTTGACATGGTGGCACCTGTACTTATTTTACCCCTTTCTTCCCCCAATATTTCTCATGATATACTTGTTCGCACATAAAATGAAACGGAATCTTCTTCCTCGATTCTTATTAATTTATTTCAGCATATTTGGTTTAACTTTTTGGAGGGGATCGCTACGCGCCTCTGCTGCACCCCAGCCATCTCTCACCCCGCCTGCCATAACTACCCTCGGCCCGACCTCATCCCGGGAACCCCCGGCGATTTATACCTCAACCCAAACCTTGGAACCCACTGCTATTCAGACCTCGACTTCATCCCCAACCAATACACCTGTTCCCGGTGAGGAGCTGCCTTCAGCAGATACGGGTGGAATTATTGTCCTTGCCGCCATCATGGTTGTGGTTGTTGTCTTTGGCGTGTTTCGGGGGTGGCGTTCCACGCCTCATCCGGCACCAAGAAAGAAAAAGTAGAATTTCGGTCACTTCAATAGCAAGTTGATTGCATCCAATGCAATGGTGGATCCATCCGCCATGCTGATGTCGAGTATCTCCACGCGGATCAGGCCGGTGACGCCCGCGCTCGTCAGGTCGAAAGTGAAAGTAAAAGTGCCGGGACTGCCTATATCCACAGCCTGCACCATGAACGGCGCCTCGGCAACTTGCACGTTGGCGGCGTTGTAAAGCCGGTAGACCAGCGTATTCTCGAATGGGGAGATGGTGATGGTGCCGCTGATGGTAACCGGATTGGTCACTTCAGCATTGCTGGCAGGCGAGATGATCGTGATGATATGCTCGGCTCCGTTGGATACCTTTGTTGTGGCGTGCATCAGAAACAGACCATTGGTGAAAAGCTGGTAGGCTTGCGTCACCGGTTCCGTTGGGCAGCACATGGGATCGTTCGGCCCATGCATCACCATATCGAGCAGGATGCGTCCATCCTGGATGGTCAGCGAGTTGACCAGCACGCGGTCGCCGAGCTGGGCCGCGCCGGCCTGAACCGGCGCGCCATTCTGGTTCAGCATCACGATCACTGCTTCGAACACGCCCGTCCCACCGCCATTCTCAAACAGGATGACGGCGGCATCTTCCAGGCCATCGCCGTTCAGATCGCCGAAGGCATAAAAATCGCTCATACTGACCGAGTAGATTTCAGCACCTGAACCTTCCGTGAACACGCCGTTCGCCAGCGTCACCGTGCGCCCGTAAAAGGGGAGCATGTACGTGGCATTCTTGAGCATCTCCAGCGTCATGGGTGAAGCGGTTGGTGGGGCCGTTGGCGGTTCGGTTGCGGGGAGTGGTGGCTCGCTAGTGACCGGCGATCCAGGCGTGAGTGTGGTTTGGGACATCCCTGCCAGCGGTAAGTTACAGGCTGAGAGCAGGAGGAAGAGGATCGAAATGGAGATCAGGGTTTTAATGGGTTTCATCGTAATTGCATTCACCTTTAATATTATGGGATGAGCACATTCCACGTCGCGCCGCCATCGGTCGTTTTATAGAGCGAATGATGTCCACTGATGTCGCTGGTGAGCGCCCAGCCGGTGGAGGCGTTGACGAATTCAAAGGTTGACAGGGTATCTTTCACATTAAGATCGGTGTTGATTGTGTTCCAGGTGCCGCCACTATCATGCGAAACAAGCATCGCCGGGCTTCCGTCCCAGATCCAGACATCGTTCAAATTGGCAATGGCATAACGCCCCAGCATGTTGACCGGGTATGTTGGGTTCCAACTTGCTCCACCATCGCTGGTGAGATAGAATACGGATGCCGGGATATCAGTGTATAACCCGCAGTGGAAAATGCCATCGGTGGCAGAGTAGAAGTATGGCGAGTCCGTGCTGGTCATGGCTGTCTCGAAACCGGTCGGAAGGCTCACCGGTTGTTGCGTCCATGTCGCACCTCCATCCTGCGTGGTGTATAAGTAAAGAAAACCATCCATCGGCACGCTTCCCGTGACCCAGCCATGCGCCGCGTCGAGGAAGGTCATCCCACTTTTCTGCCCACTGAGGGGCAGGCTGTCACTGGAACCGATCACAGTCGGGTCATTAATGAAGATGCGATTCCAGGTCTCGCCTGCATCGAGAGTTTGGAATATTGCCACCGCCTCGGACCCGGCGCCGGCGCCAAGCGCTGCCAGCATCCAACCCGCCTGGTTATCCATGAATTGGAGCGATCCACCGGAGAATGGCACGGGGGTGGCTGTCCATGACAGGCCACCGTCGATGGTATGGTAGAGCGATCCGGAGACATAGTCGGCGGCAGGCAGGATGAACCAGGCGGTGGTCGTATCCGCAAAGAAGGATGCGCTGAGGTAGCCAATGCTGGCCATGCCCGTGGGGGTGATATCCAGCCAGGTGGCTCCGCCATCTTCAGTACGCAGCATGTTCGTCTCGCCGCTTGCCCAGCCGTTCAGTTCATCCAGCATGTCAATCGTCATAATTGCCGGCGAGGTGACAACAGCCAAGGCGGGCGGGGGTTCGGTCGGCGGGGGGGATTCCATCGGGGGAATGGACGTTTCAGTTGGGATGACGGGGGTAACGGTGAAAGTGGGCGAGGCGAGCTCCACCGGCAGGCTGGGTAGCGATGTGCCGGGTGGCAATGGAATGACCTGCCATAGCGCGCCACAGGCGGTGAGAAGCAATGTGAGGAATATTGATAAGAGGGCTTTGGTTTTCATCGGTCATCCAATCCATTCCACGATTGTCGCTTCGCCCTGGCCTACACCCACGCAAAGCGTTGCCAATCCATAGTAGGGGGCTTCCTTATGGTCAACCGCACGGCGTTTCATCTCGTGCAAAAGCGTGGTCAGGATGCGCGCCCCGGAGCAGCCAAGTGGATGGCCGAGCGCAACCGCCCCGCCGTTGACGTTGACGATCTCCGGGTCAAGACCTAATTCTTGAATTACCGCCAGTGACTGGACGGCAAAGGCTTCGTTCAACTCGACCAGGCCGAGGTCTTCCAACTTGAGACCGGCTCGTGCCAAGGCTTTGCGTGTCGCACTGATCGGGCCCAATCCCATGATGCGCGGTGGAACACCCGCGGCCGCCGAAGCCAGGATACGGGCCATGGGTTTGTATCCCAGCTCGTCGGCTTTCTGCTCGCTCATCAGCAGCAACGCGGCAGCCCCATCATTCAATCCAGACGAATTTCCGGCTGTAACTGTTCCCCCTTCGCGGAAAGCCGGGCGTAATTTGGCGAGCGATTCCATGGTTGTGTCACGCCGCGGGCGTTCATCTGTATCCACGGTTTTTGGCTCGCCTTTTCGCTGAGGGATCGTGACCGGCACGATCTCCTCGGCGAACTTGCCGCTATCTATTGCGGCAATGGCGCGCAGGTGCGAACGCAAGGTAAAAGCATCCTGCATTTGCCGGGTTATCTCCGGTCTCAGCGAAGCAATGTTCTCGGCGGTCTCCCCCATCTGCTCGGTGCCATACATTTCCTTCATCTTTGGGTTTGGATAGCGCCAGCCGAGGGCGGTATCCCAGGCAGTCTGGTTTCCCCACGGGTAACCTTGCTCAGCTTTAGGCAGCGAATACGGCGCGCGGCTCATGGACTCAACACCGCCAGCGATGAACACTTCGCCTTCGCCACAGCGGATGGCGCGCGCCGCCTGGTTGACGGCATTCAGCCCGGAGGCGCACAGCCGGTTAAAGGTCACCCCCGCCACTTCGACGGGCAGTCCTGCCAGCAGGAGGGCCATACGCGCCACGTTACGGTTATCTTCGCCAGCCTGGTTGGCGCATCCCAGATAGACTTCTTCCACCAGCGCCGGGTCGAGCTTGTTGCGGGTGAGGATTTCTTTGATCACTTGCGCGGCCAAATCGTCAGCGCGAATGGCGGCGAGCGCTCCCCCCAGCGCACCGATGGGGGTACGGATGGCATCTATGATGACAGGGGTGGTCATATCAGGCTCCAGTTTATGAACTCTGCATCTCGTTTTTGGGATCTCTCGAGCGCGTCAACAGCTCGATCACATTAGAAATTACAATATAGCGATTGTAGCATAATTTACAAGATAGTAAGGGTAAGGTGCTTGCGGGGTCGTGGTTGTATAATGATATCGTGACAACGAATACCCTGTTGGAACCGGATGAGTCTTTCGAAGAACACGTCGCGACCCTTTTTGGCGAATTGGAACAGGCGATCAAATGGGACCGGCCTTCGATCCTGCTTGCAGTGTATGCCTCGGAATTCATCCGCGCCGATGCAGAGGATACACTGGCTGCCGAATTGACCAGGCTCGACCGGCGGGTTGTCCACTTCCACGTCAGCAGCAGCGAGACCTCCGATATCGCCCGGCTCCTTTCTCAGCAGCCAGACCGAAGCAACACCATCTTCTTTGTCTCGGGACTGCAATGGGGAGGTGGAGAGAACGCATACCGTGCTTTGAACTATCGCCGCGAGTTATTCGTGGATTACCGCCTCCGCGTCGTTTTTTGGGTGACGGAGGAGGAAGCCGCCGCCTTGCCGAAGCTCGCCCCGGATTTTTGGGCTTTCCGTCATCGCGTGATTGAGTTTTTCGAGGAGCCCTCACCGAGGCACACCTCTGACATCGACGATGAGCTGTACTGGGCCAGCAACGAGGAGCGTGCCCTCCGTCAGGATACTGATTCCAAGATCGCGTATAGGGAAACGTTGCTTAAGGATTTCGATGAAACGAAGGAGACAATATCAACGCGCGCAGAATTGCTCAGTTCGCTGGCGAATCTATACTGGGTCAAGCGTGAGTACGAAAAATCCGCGGATTTGTGGAGGCAAACACGCAGCCTGGCGGAACGTTTGAAGGATCCCCGCCTGCGGGTTAACTGTTATATCGGGTTGGGAAACATCTACCGCTCCATTGGCTGGTATAAACGGGGGGTGACAGCCTTCCAACGCGCACTTGATTTGAACCCCGGCGCGACACCGGCTTATACCGGGCTCGGTATTATATATCGGATTTTAGGCCGGTACGGCGAGGCGATCTCCACGTACCAGCAGGCAATTTCCCGCAGCGCAACAGACGCCTCTCCCCACAATGGACTGGGTTGGGTTTATCTGGTTATGGGGCGGAACGACGAAGCTCGCAATGCATTCAACCGCTCCATTGAGTTGGACTCGAAATATATCTCTGCATGGAACGGGTTGGGTAAAACCTATGCCAACCTGGGTCGGAATGAAGAGGCCATCGCCGCCTTCCGTCAGGCAATCAAACTTGATCCAGGTTTTCCATCTTCCTGGAACAGCCTGGGAAACATTCTCCTGGATTTGGGAAATGCTGCTGACGCGCTGAGGGCATTCAAGGAAGCCTTGAAATTCTCTCCCAACGCAGCATCCTGGAATGGATTGGGGAAAGTTTATACCCGCCTAGACCAGTTCGCGGATGCAATCGTCGCATTCGAAAGAGCCATCGAATTGGAACCTCATTCTGCCGTGGCCTATAACGGGCTCGGTTTTGCGTACGCCTGTCAGGATCGTGCCAAGGACGCCATCGCCGATTATTTAAAAGCCATCGAGTTGGACACCAAGTACGCCAGTCCTTTCTTCAATTTGGGGAAGATGTATGGCTATCTCGGTCAGGATAACGAAGCGTGCGCTGCGTACCAAAAAGCCATCCATCTCTCCCCCGGTTCCGCCAGCGCCCACATTTCTCTTGCAGCAAGCCAGCGAAGACGCGGTCAAATGGCGTATGCCGAAAAACGGCTGGCTCTTGCCCGGCAGTTGATCGAAAAAGAAAAGGAAAATGAGCGCGCTCTCTTCGCCTCCCTGCTCGGAAGAACCGACGAGGCGCTGTCGCTGCTAAGGGTTGCATTGGACAAGAAGCAAGTGCCGCGCTCCTGGATCTTGCTCGACCCGGATCTAGCCTCCCTTCGCGAAGATCCACGCTTTATTAAATTGGCAGGTGAGAATTGATGCCGTCGGTGCTTGTCCATGCGATCCTCCTTTTCATTGGGTTGAGCATCGCTGCAGCCATTATCCTGCTTTCTTTGCGCCGACGAAGCGCGACCGGGGCTGCTAGTTTGATAATATTTGCGCTGGTATTGATTGTCTGGGTGGTTTCAGATTTCTTGTACTCAACCCGCGTTGCAACAACCGGGAAATACTGGCTGGGCATCGATGTTTTAGCTGCGACGATTGTTCCACCAGCAATGTTGACCTTCGCATTGGAATACACCGGGCGTAATGATTACCTGAACTGGCGTACCCTGGCTCTGTTGGCCATTGAGCCTGTGATTACACAGGTGCTATTCTGGCCTGACTTTTTATACCAGCGTTTCTTTGAAGGGGTAAATATACACAATTATGATGCTTCTAGCCCAGGGGGGATATGGCCAGGCATCCACAGCTTGTATTCATTCAGCCTTATTTTGATCACCATAATATGGGTGCTTGAAATATTTACACATCGCTCAGGGAAGCACAAGCTGCAATCAGGTGCAGTGCTGATCGGGTTGTTCATTCCCTTGCTTGGAATATTCCTTGAACGTTTGAACTACCTCGGCAATCTGGACACCTCGCTGATCGCCTTTATGCTCACTGGTTTGTTTTTCACCATCAGCCTTGCCGGTTTTCGCCTGCTTGACCTTGTACCCATTCCGCGCGAGTTAGCGGTCGAAGGGGTTGATGATGGCTGGATGGTTTTGGATACAAGGAACCGCATTATCGACATGAATCCCGCCGCCGAAGCAGTGATCGGACTCCCCTGCTGCGAACTCTACGGTCAGCCGGCTGAAAAAGTGCTTGGTAATTGGCCCAACCTGCTGAAACGCATTGGAGATAATGAACCCGGATTGGATGAAATTGGAAGCGTGAAAGTAAGGGATCAATGGCGGTCCCTCAACCTGCACGCCAATGCTCTCACCGATCGGAACGGAAAGCGCCTCGGTAACATCATTCTATGGCATGATTTTACTGAACACAGAAAGGTGGAGGAGGCGCGGCAACGGGCACACGATGAGATATTCGTTCTTCTTCGGGCGATCCATGGCGCTGCCAGCCGGACACAGGGTCTGAAGGACTTTCTGGCTGCGGTTATTTACCAGATTGTTTACACTTTTCAGAGTCAGGTCTGCATTATCTTTATCCATGAGAAAGGACGCAGCAAAACCGAGCCTGATCGGTTGCTTTTGACCGCTCAACACGGGCTTCCACCTGAAGCTTTACGAAGAATGGCTTCGATCAACCTTTCATCCGAAGATGTACATGGCTTGGGGGCATTAATGCCGCAGGATTATAGACCACGATTCATCGAGGATATCCATGGCATTCCAGATATTCCGGATGCCATTAAAACGATCGGCCATTTATCCTTGCTGATCCTGCCCATGGTCATTGACGGGCGGCTGCTGGGATTGATAGGATTGGCGCGTGCGAAGGAGTTAAATTACCGCCCGGAGGAAATGACCCGTCTCACTGTTTTGGCAGAGGAGATTGCATCCTTGATCAACAGTGACCGTCAGCGTCAGCTGGCAACTATTCTGGCTGAAAGGCAGCGGCTGGAGCGAGATCTGCATGATGGTGTCATGCAAACCCTTTGTGGTCTGACCCAATTTACCGAGGCGGTTCAATTGCGAGCCCCAACTGGCGCGGATGGTGTGCCGGCAGATCTCATCATAAAAATAGGCCGGTATGCCCGTCAGGCTGTGAAAGAGATGCGTCTCTATTTGTTTGAGTTGTCGCCGATTGATTTTGAACATCAAAGTCTGGCCGATGTCTTGCGTCAACGCCTGGATTCGGTGGAGGGTCACGCAGATATTAAAACAAGTTTATCAGCCGGTAAGAACTTCTCTGTAACTGTGGAAGAAGGTATTGAGTTATATCACATTGCTCACGAGGCTTTGAATAATGCCTTGAGGCACGCTCACGCCACATCTGTGACCGTTCGTCTCAAACAAGCGGACGACATTGCCACCCTCGTTGTCTCAGATAACGGTTGTGGTTTTGATCCACAAAAAAATACCAAAGGCGGCTTGGGGTTGCGTACCATGCAAGAGCGAGCCTCCCGCATCGGAGGCAAGTTGACGCTCGTCTCGAAAAATGGGAAGGGCACCAAAATCACCGTTGAATTTCGGTCAAAGGGACAACTGCCATGAAAAAGATACGTGTTCTAGTTGCGGATGATCACCCGGTTTTTCGGGACGGCTTGATCGCCAACCTTTCAGCGAAGTCGGATATTGAAGTGGTTGGTCAGGCTGTGGATGGGATCGAGGCTCTCAGTCTGGCTCAACAAACGCGGCCGGATGTCATACTCCTCGATCTCAAGATGCCCGGTCAGGATGGTTTAACAACCATCCCGTTGCTCCGCGAATCTGTTCCGGACGCGAATATCCTCGTGCTTACCAGTTATGCGGCTAATGAGGATATAGTCAGGGCGGTAAAAGTGGGGGCTTTGGGTTACCTGCTCAAGGATACCACCGGGGAACAATTATTGACTGCCATCCATGAAGTGGCCAGGGGAAATGCACCTTTTCAACCCTCGGTCGCGCGTACGTTGGTTCAGGAAGTCAGTCAACCTTCAGGTGGTTCTCCCACCGGTATAAAATTTACAAAGCGTGAAATGGACACAATACGCCTGATCGGCTGCGGAAAGAGTAATAAGGAAATTGCCCTGGAGTTGTGCGTGGATGAACGGACAGTGGCAAAAAACGTAAGCCGAGTTCTACGAAAGACCAACCTTGAAAACCGCGTGCAGATCGCCCTCTTCGCGGTACGCGAAGGTTTCGTGGATCCCCGAAGAATGGGGTCCGAATCTCCACCTTTGTTGTGATGCAGCCATTTTTATTGGCTTGTGTTATGATGGTTGTTATGCAGCTTTTTTCAGGATAATGATATGGCTTTAAGCGATGATGAGCGTAAATCCCTGATTGATCTTGCCAACGAAGCCCGTCGCCGGGCGTACGCACAATATTCCAAATATCGTGTCGGCGCATCACTGCGGACCATCGGTGGGCGCATCTACACCGGTTGCAACATTGAGAACGCGGCCTATCCGAATGGCATTTGTGCCGAGCGCGTCGCTGTTTTCAAGGCGGTCTCGGAGGGGGAGCGTCAGTTCGAGGTGCTCGCCGTGGTCACGCCCAATGGCGGTTCAATGTGCGGCAGCTGCCGTCAGGTACTGGCCGAGTTCGGATTGGATACCGTGGTGCTGATCGCCGACGGGAATGGCAGGTTAGTAAAAGAAACGACCGTGAGAGAACTGCTGCCTGGGGCATTCACACCAAAGGAATTGATTGGATAGTCGTTCATTCCGCCTTGAAGCTATCGTTCTGCGCCATGCCAATTGGGGCGAAGCCGACCGCTTGCTCACGCTTTACACACGCGAGCGCGGCAAGGTGCGTGCTGTTGCCAAGGGGATTCGTAAGATCAAATCGCGCAAGGCGGGGCACCTCGAACCGTTCACCCGCGTGATCCTGCAAGTGGCACGCGGTCGTGACCTGCTCGTGGTCACCCAGGCTGAGGCCATAGATACTTACCAACCATTGCGCATGGATTTACTCAAGATGGGGTACGCATCTTACCTTGTCGAGCTGCTCGATCGTTTCACCTACGAAGAAGAGTCAGAGAATAACCAGATTTTCCGCCTGTTGACCGAGACCCTGGCCCGTCTCACCACCGAGCCGGAACCGTGGTTGACGCTCCGATACTACGAAATGCGACTGCTTGAAAATCTCGGATTCCGCCCGCAGCTCTTCACCTGCGCCAATTGCCGCGAAGAGATCAAGGCGGTTGACCAATACTTTTCCGCTGTTCATGGTGGGGTGCTCTGTCCGAGATGCGGATCGACCCTGCCCGACGCTTGGGCTGCCTCTATGGAAGCCCTCAAGTACCTGCGTCATTTTCAACGAAGTAACTATTCCGAGGCAAAGAGGGCTCAACCCAAGCCGCAGGTAAGGAACGAGGTCGAGGCGCTGATGCAGCGCTATATCACGTATCTGCTGGAACGGGAATTAAATACCCCCGGCTTTATCAGGCAGGTGATAGCCTGAGAGGTTTCTCAGTGAGGCATGGTAACTTGTACTTGTGACGAGGGCAGGGGAGGGCGCGAAGTGTATTGACCCTCACGAAGTTATAAGACCTTACTGTCCTTCACCGCATTTTAGTTCAAAAAGATGGTCTGGGGCTTTCGTGCATCCTTTTACCCCAATTCAGTATGAACAACCAGGCCAGGGCAATGACCAGTGGCTTCAATCCGCGCCACAGCAGGGACTGGAACCAACGCCACCGGAGTGTGTAGACAATCTGTCCGAATAGCCAGCGCGCGGTCAGCGTCTGGCCGAGGGGACTGCGAAGAATCTGCCAGCGATAGTCCTTGAAGGAAAAATCACCCTGCGTAAAAGCGGTGGAGATTGTTCGCGCGGCAACCCAACCGTAACCCAGTGCCATGCTGATGCCCTCGCCGAGCAGACCATCCGCCCCGGCTGCGTCGCCAACCAACAGCAGGCGCGGAACGCTCAACTTGTTGAATGGTCGGAACCAGCGGATGGGATGGGCTTTCATGTTTGCCTCGGTGAGGGTGAACCCATGCCGCCTCATCTCTTGCGCAAGGACATCCTTCAATCGCGGGCGGTCTTTGTCTGCGAAGAGGTTCATATCGTAGATTCCCCAGCAGCGCATTGGCTGCTCACTGACCTGGGTGGGGAAGTTCCAGGTATAACCGGCGACGCCAGCAGGAACAGGGAAGAAGTCGAAGATTGCAGCTTCCTCCCGATCCAGCCTCTTCTCTTGCCTTCTATTAATTTCGGGGAAACATGGGGAAGGCAGGATGGGGGTCAGCACCTCCAGCGCTCGCGCGGTGCGGAGCGGTCCATGGGGAAATACGCGGCGGGTTGTGACACCGTTCGAGCCGTCCGCACCGACGACCACCTCGGCGCGGAATTCACCCCGATCGGTTACAACCGTTACACCGGCAGCATCAGGTAACACATCTTTTACCGTTATTCCCTCTCTGATTTCAATTCCTCTTTCCCCTGCTTTTATTGCCAACCAGGCGTCAAACTCATCCCGGCGGATGATGCGTAATGCGTGGGGGAGGGGGGGTGGATCAACGCGGAAGGATGAGGATATTTCCTTTTTTGCATCCGCATGTTTTCCCCCTCGTGTGCGTCCCATCCTGATTACCAGCCCCTTGCCGGCGAAGTCGAAGCGCGCTACAGCCGCGTCCACGTGCGGGATGTCGTTTACGTCCAGGCCGAGGCGCCCGAGGATGATCTCGGCGTCAGCCAGCAATCCTCCGGCACACACTTTTGGACGCGGGTGGTGTGCCTTTTCGAGGATCAGGATGCGGTTTGTAAACTGGGGGGCGTATCGTGCCAGGTGAAGGGCGGTGGAAAGTCCCGCCGGGCCGGCGCCGATGATGAGGATATCCTTTTGCATGCCGCCAATTTTCTCACAAAATTTGCGGCTTGAACCGAATGGAGTAAGGTTGTCTTTATGCCCCTTTCAGGAAACTGGTTAGATTGGCGAACGTGCTGTCGAGCGTCTGTTTGCGGATGGAGTAACGCTTGTCCCCATGCTCCATGGTCAGCTCCACCAGGCTGGCGAGGCGCAGATCGCTCAAGTGATGGATAACGGTGGGGGCGCGTAGCTGCAGCCGGCGTGCCAGTTCGGATGCGGTGAGACTCTCATGGGAGAGGAAAGCGAGGATCTTCAAACGGGTCGGATCTGCCAGCGCTTTAAGAGCCCGCACCAGCCCGTCAGGCAGGGTTTCACCAGGGATTACAGAGATATCCGCTGGTCGCACTCCAAAGGCAACGAGCAGGGTATCCGTCTCTAATTTCTCGAAAAGGATGAGCGGGGTGGTCCAGAATGCCGGGACAAAGATATATCTCGAGGCGCGTATTTCCTCGCTCAATTGGACACCCTGCGAAAGTTCGTGGAATAATCTTTCGATGGTCAGTTTGGCAGCCAGCTCCTTGGCACGCGATAGCCCTGCCTGTAAAAGCGGGGTGATGCGTTTTTCTTCATCTTCAAAAAAAGCATGATAATAGGATTGCAGCGCAGAAAGAACCATTTCGCCCAGCTCGCTTGGGCGGCTCCACCAATCCAGAACGCGTTCAAGCGACTCGCGTTTCAGGGGATGGCTTTCCTTGTTCCACGTTTTCTGGAAGAAATCAACGTCCCCAGGTGTCCACGTGCCATCGCGGGCGATGCGTTTCAGAGTTTCGCAGTAGCACGGCATTTCCTCGGCTTCCGGCGTACCCGGCTTGCTGCAATGTTCATCTAGCCGGAGCAGTTTGGACATCCGCTCGTCTGGTGGAATTTGCTTCAATGCCCAGAGCGCGCTGATTGCGTCCTTGGGGGCGGCAAGGCTGTGCAGCCAACCCAGTGGGATACCAAAGAAGGGATGGATTTCCTCCAATAACTTGCGCTCCGCTGGCGGGATGCGCGAACGCACACCGGCAGCCCACGAA
>Ga0172371_10002279_pt1 | contig 30507 bp, 21 predicted proteins | sample Lak12m_FD_114543 | JGI IMG/M metagenome (GOLD analysis project Ga0172371, IMG submission 114543) | Freshwater microbial communities from Kabuno Bay, South-Kivu, Congo - kab_022012_12m | ecosystem: Environmental > Aquatic > Freshwater > Lake | place: Democratic Republic of the Congo: South-Kivu...
AGACAGATAAGTAAATACATACAGCTCCAGGGACAAGAGGACAGCGCACAAGCGAAGCTTGAGTTATAAAAATACCGGGTCCGTGAGGGCCCGGTAGGTTATTAAAAATTATTTATATTTTAGGGATTAAGCGACGAATATTTTCTAAAGTTGATTTTCGAGCATATTGTTTAATCCGATCACGAGCTCGTTTAGTTTTAACAAATTTTAACCAGTCTTTATTAGGGTGTTGGCGATTTTTTTCTACAATTATTTCCACTAGATCGCCATTTTTTAATTCCTGGTCTAATCGACTAAGTTTGTCATTAATAATAACTCCGGCCGCTTTGTTTCCAATATTACTATGTACTGCATAGGCAAAATCAATGGGAGTAGCCTTTTCGGGTAGTTCAAATACATCGCCGTTAGGGGAAAACACAAAAATTCGATCTCGGAAAATATCCAATTTTACTTTTTTTACTAATTCATCGGTATTAGTAATTTCTTTTTGAATTTCTATAATTTCTCTTACCCAGGCTGGCATTTGATATTTTTCTGAACCCTTTTTAGCCTTATAATACCAATGAGCCGCTAATCCATAGATGGATTCTTCATGCATTTCTTTGGTTCTAATTTGGAATTCTGTTGTTTTACCTTCTGGCCCGAATATAGTGGTGTGGAGTGAGCGATAACCATTGGGTTTTGGCACGGCAATATAATCTTTAAAGCGATTTGGCTTAGGTTTCCACAGAGTATGGATTATTCCTAAAACTTTATAACAATCATCAATGGTATCAACAATTATTCTTAGAGCAAATACATCATAAATTTCATTAAAGGCTTTATCTTTTTCTTGCATTTTTCGATATATACTATAAAGATGTTTGAAGCGCACTTCTAAATTATAGGTTATTTTAGCTTCTTCTAATTTGGGTCTTAGAATTCCTTTAACTTTTTGAAAAAAACGATTTCTTTCCACCTTTTTTTCTACCTCGTATTTATATTCTATATCGTGAAATTTTTCAGGGTATAGAAATTTAAAGCAAATATCCTCCATTTGCCATTTAAGTCGTCCAATGCCTAATAAACCAGCAATGGGTGCATAGATTTCTAAAGTTTCTCGGGCAATTCTTTTTTGTTTTTCTGGTGGTAAGTTTTCTAAGGTGCGGAGATTGTGGAGCCGATCGCAGAATCTAATAAAAATAACCCGTAAATCAGTCGTCATAGCTAAAAACATTTTTTTTAAGTTTTCACGATAGCGTTCAATACCTCGATATTTAATTTTACTTAGTTTAGTTACTCCCTTGACTAGGGAATATACTTCTCGTCCAAATTTTTGTTTTATTTCATTGAGAGTATGATCAGTATCTTCGGGGACATCATGAAGTAAACCAGCCGTGACGGTGGGTAAATCGGCCTTAATTTCTGCGAGGATATAGGCAGTGTTAAGAGGGTGTTGAATATATGGTTCACCGTTGCGACGTAATTGATTAGCATGAGCTTCTTCAGCAAATTTAAAAGCTCTTTCCAACACTGAAACATTGGCCTTAGGATGATTTTCTAAAAATTTTTTTATGATCCTTTCTATGGTCATAAAATTGTTTTTCTTTTCTATTTTTTATGTTATAATAAAAATATAATAAATTATATCATAATAGGTATAATTGGAAAGTCTTTTATTTTATATAATGACTAAAAAAGTTAAAGTAATTATTTTTATTTTTGGCTTCCTGACAATAGGTTTGGTGGCTAATTTTGCTTTAGCCCAAGACTTTGGAATTAATGAGGTTAATAATAGTATTGGTCTTAGTCAAACTGATCCAAGGGTTATTGTAGGACGAATTATTCAAATCGCTCTTAGTTTTTTAGGGGTGATTGCTTTAGGTTTAATAATTTATGCCGGTTTTTTATGGATGACTTCAGAGGGTGATGAAGAAAAAATTAGTAAAGCTAAACAAATTTTACGAAATGCTGCTATTGGTTTAGTTATTATTTTAGCCTCTTGGGCTATTACTACTTTTTTACTTTCTCGTTTGTTAGAAGCTATGGGTGGTGGAGGCGGTAATATTGAAAATAATGGAGGTAATCTTTTGGGGGGTGGAGTCGGGGCTGTGGGAGCTTGTACGGTAGATAGTTTTTACCCTACTGATGGCCAAAAGGATGTCCCACGCAACACCTCAATTATGGTAACTTTCAAGGAAGAAATTGATTTAGATTCAGTTTGTGTCGATGGTCAAGGTAATAGTTGTACTTGCGATTCGACCACTTGTAATCGCATTAATCCTTTGGCTATTAAATTATACAAGACAGAATTAGGTGACGCTTGTAGTAATAGTTCTTGTCCAGATCCCAATAGTAATGTCACCGAAGTATTAATTACTATTCCCAGTGGCAATCAAACTATGGTTTTAACTCCTTTAGATTTTTTGGGATCACCCAGCGCCAATACTTCCTATACAGTTAAATTAACCAATCGCGTTAAAAAATTGGATGGCAGCTCCATGTTTCAGAGTTGCTGGACAAATTATACTGAGTGGAAATTCGAAGTTAATACTAGTTTAGATTTAGCCCCTCCTTTAGTTACTGCTAATGGTGTTTTTCCTATTCCTGACAATGAAAAGGATATTTATCGGGAGATTACTCCAGCCGCTGCCGCTCAAGGGTCTATAACGGTTAATGATTGCCCACTTATTTTTTCCCCAGCTCAAGTTAATAGTATTAGCCCGGATAACGCTGAAGTAGTTTTAGATTATCATGGACCAATTTCTAAATTTAAAATAACTGTCCCTGCTGATACACCCAATAAAGCCCAGCTTTTTAATGGTAATGATAATCAAACTCTATTAGGGATAGCTGATTTTGATGAAAATGGAATAGCTATTTTTCCTGATTATTTAATTTTTAAAACTACGAATCATCCAGCTGGTAGTTTGTGGGAAATTGATTTTACCCCCGAACAATTAGCTGACACATTAACCGTTGGTTCAATGATTTATATATTTGCTACTTCATCGGAAAATAATAAGATAAAAGTTCCTGAAACTTGTGGTAATAGTTCTCAGGCAGCTAATATTGAAGCTAAATTAAGTGGTCATCCTGATATTAATGTAGATCGTAACGGAAATATAATTAATTTAACTGCCAAGGTGGCCGGTAGAGCTGGTAATGATATTATTTTATCAACTACCGCTCAAACAGCTTTATCTCTCAAGGCTTTTAGTGGTGGGGTTAATTTAGAAGAATCTAGTCAAGTTAAAGATAAACAAGATCGTCCTATGAATTCGATAATTCAAATTAATTTTAATGAAGCTATTAATCCTGTAACTGTCTCGGGTTTAGCTAATGAAGTAGCAAACTATATTAGAGTAATTAATTCTGCCACCAGTAGTCCAGCTGGTGAAGCCTGTAATTTAGATTCCGACTGTTTATCCTATAGTTGTGAAAACAATGTTTGTGTCGGAAGTTATATTAATGGAAAATTTTTAGTTAGTAATGGTTATCGAACAGTTGAATTTATTTCTGATAAAGAATGTGGTGTTAACGGTTGTGGCGAAAAAATTTATTGTTTACCAGCTAATAGTCATTTAGCAGTAGAATTGGTTGCGGCCGATCTAAAGCCTTGCAATGATGATAATGATTGTTTAGCTTTAAGCCCCTATAAAACTTGTTCGTCTGGTTTGTTACCCTATAAAACTTGCCAAAATGATGTTGTTCAAAACTATCCTAGCGCTGATCCCGGCAATTTAAATGGTATTGTGGACGCTGCCATTAATTCCCTAGATGGTAATCGTGATATTCAAGCTGATGGTCCACTTGATTTCTATGATGAAAATCAACAGCCGGAACAAAACATTAATAAGAGGGATAAATATAAATGGTCTTTTTATATTAATGATAAAATTGCTTTTGATCCACCACAGATTACTTTTATAAATCCAACTCAAGGTCAAAATGGAGTTAGTTTGGCTGAACCAATTCAAATTAATTTTAATACTCTAATGATGAATAGTAGTTTACGTACAGGAAGCACTTTAATTACTAGTGGTACCAACACTATCGAGCATAAATTAATTAATTTACGGAGTTCTATTTCTAGTCCTTTAGGCTATTGGATTTTAAATGATAATCAAGATGTTAATCCTTTAGATGGTGAGCCAGATTTAACAGTTTCTAAAATTTATCATTCTGTTTTTAACGAATCAGTGACCTATAAAGCTCAAGTTGGTTCGGGAGTTAAAGATATTTATCAAAATTGTTATAAACCTAGTGTTGGCCCTAATTGTAATGTAACGACAGAGAATCCTTCCTGTTGTTTTGGGTCAAGCACTAATATTTTGGGTAGCGATGGCAATTGTCCCTAATTAATTTTTATATATCTGTGCTTAAAAAAATAAGTAAACATTTATTAATTCTTAGTCTTTTATTAGGTGGTCTATTGCTAGCTCGCCTAGTTTTTGCACAGGATTTTGGAACAGAAGCTGTTAATAATGGATTAAATGGTGTTTTATCAGTCGATGATCCTCGTACTATCGCCGGACGAATTATTAATATTGTTTTAGGATTTTTAGGAATAATCGCTGTCGGCATTATTATTGCCGCTGGTTTTATTTGGATGACTTCTGGCGGAGATGAAGAAAAATTATCTAAGGCTAAGAAATTATTAAAAAATGGTGTAATTGGTTTAATAATAATTTTAGCCTCTTGGGCTATTGCCACCTTTATTCTAACTAAATTAGGAGGAACAATGGGAGGAAATAGTGGTGGTTGTATTGATGGTGAAACAACTTCCTGTGGTTGTGGAGGCTATATGATTTGTAATGATGGCTATTGGAGTTCTTGTATTAATTCTAATTGTAATGGCGGACCAGGACCAACTAGTTGTGATAGTAATTCCATTGAGCCTGGTTGCCAAGCTGCTAATCAAATTTGTTCTTCGGAAGATTATTGTGACGAAAATAATTGTAGCTGCCAGCCAAAAGGAAATTTAGGCGACCCTTGTGATGCTGATTTAACTAATGCTACCTGTGATCCTGATAATAATCGTTGTGCTGATTATTTAATTTGTAGTTCTGATACTTGCACTTGTTATGGCCCCCCAGTAATTACTGGAGTTAGTCCAACGGGTGGTTTTTGCGAAGATAATTTTAATAAAGCTTGCACTAGCGATAGTGATTGTGCTACCAGTTGTAATTTATCTTCGCCCAATGGAGCTCCTGATAATTTTATTACTATTTTTGGTCAAAATTTTGGAGAGTATTCTCCTGGCTTAAGTCAGATAATTTTTGAAGGCAATGGTAACCCCATGAGTGGGATTGATCCAGCCGAATTAAATCCCGCTTGTCTTAGTTCTTGGTCAAATAATCAAATTGTCATAGCCGTACCTTTAGGGGTAAACTCTGGTGCCATTACGGTTGTAAATGCCGATTCCCTAAGTGATAGCACAGATAATGATTATGGCCCTGAATTACCAGATTTTGAAGCTAATAATATTATCCGTCCAGGACTTTGTTATATTGATCCTAACCGAGGATTACTAAGCTCTGAGGTTGGTTATCAGGGTATTAATCTTTATTCTGGTAATGCTTATTTTGGAAATTATCAAACTAATGTTCGTGGTTTAGATTCACAATTTATAGATCCTAGTGGTTTGTCTGGCACAGCAAATATTCCCAATATTCAGGCCGGAGATTCCGGTAGTTTTGTTATTAATAATCTAAATGGGAATAATCAGAAAAGTAATTAGTTAGAATTTATTAAAGACCCTGAACCCCAAGAAGGGCCATATATAATTTCTTTTACTCCTACCATTGGTAATGCCGGTCAATATATTACTATTCGAGGTAATGGTTTTGGGGGCGCTCAGGGGACCTCTAAGGTTTATTTTGGAAACACTGAAGCTTCCTATGATTTTCCAGATATTTGTTTGAATTCAGTTTGGAAAAATGATCAAATAATTGTTAAGGTTCCAGCTGGCTTGGAAGACGGAAATTATTTTATTAGCATTGATTTAGGTGATGTTATTATTGATACTCAGGAGTTAAATCCAGATGTTTTTGAGGCTAACAAAAATTTAGATCTTAAAACTAGTATTTGTAAAATAGAACCTACTCGAGGACCGATTGATACCCCAGTTTATCTATGGGGTGAGTATTTTGGGCAGGTAGGTGAAGTTGGTTTGGTTAAGTTTAATTATGATAAATCAGCTACTGGCGAAATTAATCAAGAAGATCAAACTGATAATATTCAAACCGTTGTTCCTCAAGATGCTATTACCGGACCGATCCGGGTTATTAAAAATAATGATTGGGGAAACGAATTAAATTTTGAAGTAGGCGAATGTTTAGTCGATGTTGATTGTGGTGGTAATCAAATTTGTTGCCCTCAGGGTACTTATAAAAAGGGCCGTTGTACTAATTCTTTATCAGAATGTTTTTTGGATATACCAACCTCAGTTTTTGAATGGAGTTTTAATACCGGTTTTAACAACTCTACTAATACGGATTTTTATAGTTGTGCTGGTATTTCTAAATATTTGGGAGCTTGTCAATCAGGTTCCAGTTGTCCTAACGTGCCTGGAACCTGCTCTCCTTATGCTGGAACGGGTCAAAAGAAAGTAGGGGACTGTGATTATTCTTGCACTACTATTTCTGGTTGTAATAATTTTGGACCTAATAATTGTAGTTATGACGATGAATTGGATCGTTGCTTAAAGAATGGTGATGGCGCTAGTTGTGATTTACCTCAAAATATTACTTTTACTTTAGGTAGCATTACTTATGAAGCCGTAAAAACCTGTAACTCTGATCAGCATTGGGAAATTATTATTAATACTTCTTGTCCATCAGGTTGGACCAGAACCACGGGTAATCGTTGTGTTGATTTAAATTCTAATTGTTTAATTTGTTCCCCAGAATTCAGTTGCCAAGAAATTAATAGTAACGGGCGTTGTGCTTCAGAAAAAATTTGTCCGGCTGGGGCTACTTGTCAAGATAATCCTAATGTTGGGGAAGAAGATAGCTGTGTAATACCCGATCAACCAAATTGTGATTGTTGTTGTGAAATTGGTCAAGATGAAAGAGATTGTTGCGCTCCATTAAAATGCGCTGGAACTTGCGGCTTAGATGTAACCGATGATAATTCTGGTTTAGGGCAATGTTCAGGATGTGCGGCTGCAGGAACTACCCAAGAAGAACATGATGCTGCCTGTAATTGCTTTGGCCATTCTGGACAATATTGTGATATTTCCTCATTACATCCCGAAGGTATTTGTGTCGACTGCACTAATTTATCTAATCAACAAAGTTGTGTTGATCATAGTAGTGTTTGTTGTATGGATGCCAATCGAACAGCAAGTTCGGCTGATGATATTTGTCGAGGAGGTAATGGCCAATTAATAACTAGTGATCCTTTTAATTCTAATTATGGTTATTGTGCCTATTATGACTGTCAAATTCCACCCGCCGACCCTGCTTTGTGTGCTTCTTCAACCCCCCTAAAATTAGCTCTCTATAATAATTTAGATAAATGTGATAATGGTTGTGCTGCTAATCCAGGATTAGATTATTGTTGGTTATTTAATGGAAACCAGAGTGGTTGTATAGCTGAGGAAACCTGTTGTTTTGACCAGGCCACCAGTAATTGTTTGAGCGGCAATCAAATTATTAGTGGTCCTAATAGTGGTTATTGTGCTTATTATGATTGTCGTTTAGATGATCCTAAATTATGTAATTATAATGCCACTACCACTGGTCGTTTTATTAGCACCTCTACTTGTGAAATTCGGTGTGCTAATGAAGAAGGAGGAGCTGGTCTTTCTTGTGCCAATAAAAACACTTCGGCAGATTGTCAATTTGAAATTTGTAATTTATCTAATTTTAGTTGTTTAAATGATGCAGGAGATTTGGGAGCATTTCCTGATTGTGGGACCTGTTGTTGCCAACCTGATCAAACACCAGATTCTTGTGTTACTCCAGAAACGCCAACTCTGCATTGTCAGGCTGATCGAGGAGCATGCTCTGGCACTAATCGAGGTCTATGTTGTGGCTGTACTACTGATGATGAGTGTGGTTACCCTAATACCATTGGTTGTGGCTATGACTCCTGTTGCCAGGCTCGACCAACAATAGTTTCATCGTCACCGGCTCATTTGGATGATAATGTTTGTCGTAATGCCATCCTAGAGGTTGTCTTTGATCAAAATATGGATGCGGTTAGTTTTAATAATAGTGTTTTATTATTAGAAGAAAGAGACTACGGAAATGGCGTTTGCCCGGCCGGAACATTTATTACTCGAGGCAATACTCTTCAAGAGGTGTTAGCTTATAAAAATCGTAATTTATTTCAAAGGTTAATTACTCGCCTTAATTTGACTTGGAAAGAAATAATTAGTCGAGTTTCCGGTCATCAAGCTTTAGCTGATATTCCCGATCCTAACAAATTATATTGTGCTATTCCAGGGACTGTTTCTAGTAAAGAGAATGGTAATCAAACCAGTCTTATGTTTTCTCCTCAGAAATTATTATCTTCGGATACTAATTACTATTTAATAATTAAGGGCGATGAAAATTTAAATAGTCAAACTGGGGTTTTAAGTTTATCTAATATTGGAATGAATGGCGAAGGTTATTTCGACTCTAATACGGGAGCATTCGTGGAGGGCGAGTTCATTACCTTTAATCAAAGATTTTATAAAAATTCTCATATTATTAAATTTACAACTATTTCTGACCAAGGTTCCCAAGCAGGAATTTGTATGGTTGATCATGTAGCTATCAATCCATTATCCTATTTATTTAAAACCACCGTTAATGATTTAGATGAAAATGATAATCCTAATAGTTCTTCTTTTGATACTAAAACCGATAGAGATAAACTTTTTTCAACTTGGGCCTATAGCTCTGACAATCAATTATTACAGCCGGTTACTGGTTATTTTTGGGATTGGATGTGGAGTATTGATGGCCCGGATATTATAAATCTAAATGATTCAGGTTTGTCAGCTAATTCCGTATTAGTTATTGCTAACGAAGGAGTGGTGGATGCAGAAAGCAAAATAAATGCTACCATGGATATGAATCGCTTTTTAAATACCAGTATTTGTAATAGTGATCCTAATTGTATTTGTCAGGATGCGGACTGTTTGGATAATTGTTGTAATATTTATTCCACTGGCAATGAATTTGATGATGATAGTAATATTTATGTTTTTATTTGTCAGAATCCTTGGCCTCCGGTTGGAAGTGATGGTAACTGGTTCCCCTGGGGTGATAATTGTACCAACGCAATTGGTCCCTGTGCCAATTATAATTATAAATTTTATTATTGTCGGGACGCTGGTGGTTCAACCACTCTAGATGATTTACCAGCTATTATAAATCAAGCGGTTATCCGCGGTCAAAGTTCTAATTTAACTTGTAGTTCTGATAAAAGCTCCTGCGACACTTTGGGTGCCACTTGCGGGGTAGATCAGAATGGTGACGGCCAACCAGATGGTTTATGTATTTGGAATATTCTTAAAGAGTCATATTTTTTCCAAGAAACAATTTTATCAGCTGGAGAAATTATTAATGTGGTTGATCAACAAACTGGTGGCACTGTACAAATTGATTGGCGATCAGCCGCTAGCCAAGTTGATTCTTATAAAATATATTATGTACCTGTTAGTAAAGGAAGTATGTTAGTTAAAGAAGTGAAACCGGCCGATAGTTGTAGTTTGGTTGGCACTGTTTATGACTGCAGTACTTTAGTAGATGGGTTAACTAATGGTGTTTCTTATATTTTTAAGGTTAGTGTAATTTCTATTAATAAAACTGAAAGCCAATTATCCAACGAGAAAACAGCTACCCCGACCGATAAAATACCACCGGCAATTCCAACTGGTTTACAGGCTGAATTAGGAGATACCACTCTTAAATTTACTTGGACAGCTAATAATGATGATACTCTATTTTATCGTCTATATCGTGGTATTGATTCTGGACTTTACGGTGAATCGTTTGATTCAGCAAATCAAGCTACTTCGTTAACATTTAACAAGAGTCAGTTTATCGCTGGTGATAATTATTTTGCCTTATCAGCCTTGGATGTTTATAATAATGAAAGTATTAAATCAACTGAAATTACAGTAACTATTCCGACGGAGTAATAATTAATGATTGCAATAATTACATAATATATGCAGAAAAATAGATTTTCATTAATTTTTATTATTCCCCTAATTATATTAGGAGCCTTTTTGTTCATGAGCTATTTTTCTCAAGTTCGGGCTGATGACAGTGATGCTATTGGTGTTCGCATTATCCCTAATCCTAATCATTATAGTATTTATCGTTGGTATGAAAGCCAAGGGTTTGAAGGATCCCCTCAGGCTTTAATAGTTGATGGCTATGAAGCTGTTAGAGATGGTCGAACAGTTTATGTTAATGCTGCTAACGTTGATCAGAATACCAAATTAATTTATACTAATATTTATTTAATTTCCTATAATCAAGATTCAACCGCCAAAACAGTTGATATTTTAGGACAAATTGTTTCCCACTGGAAATTTAATAGTAATATTATTGAAAACACTAATCCTGGCCCAACTTGCTCAATTACTTCCTTGAATTGTGATAGTGATCAGGATTGTGGAAAAAATCAATATTGTGCTACCTCTTCTTCGGCTATTGGTACCTGTGTTTTAAATAACCAATCTAATTGTTTAACTGACGAAGACTGTCCTAGTAACTTTTTTTGCAATAGCTTAAAAGCTAAAATAATTCGTGATTTAAAAAGGATTGGTAAGGTTGAAGAATTAAAAGAAGCTTTATTTAAATTTAAGACAGTTAATAATTATTATCCTAAATTGTCTTCAGGATCCTATTTAATGGGTCACACGATTTCGGTTTGGCCTAGCTGGTCCCAAGGATTTTTGGCTGACTTAACTTTAGTAAAGAATTTTTTTGATCCCATTAATCGCCTAGGGTATTGTCCGGGTTATGATAGTGAAACTTGCTGGAATAAGGATACTCAAACTTTTGTTTATAATCCAACCGCTGGCTATTTAATGTTGCCGGCTGATAGTTATGCTTTGGTTTATAGTGTTGATTCAGCTGGTTCAGACTATAATCTTTGTGCGGTTATGGAAACTCGCAGTTCTGATCTCAATTATCATTTTTCGCCTAATGATCCAATAGGCTCAGCTTGTGTGACAGCAACGGGTATTATTTCTAGTGGTCAAGCTACTAATACAGCCCCAGTTCTAATTGATAAATCTTTAACTGGTGAAGCTGGTTTAGAATTTAATGGATTTGTCAAGGTAATTGATGCTGAAGGAAATCCTTTAACTTGGGTATTGAATACCGGCGGTATTAATTGGACTGGTTGGGAAAATAATAGTTCTGTTGGTCAGCCACCAATTTTACAGGATACTAATAATATCAGTCAAAAGAAAATTTATGCTCAGAAAGCTGGTAATCCTGGCGAATATAATACTATCTTAACTGTTTCTGATGGCCAAGGAGCAGTTTTATCTACAAATACCTTACTAACCATTATTAATCCGGCTCCTTTTATTGAAGCACAAAATGGAGAATTTGTTTTAGATCCCACTATTCCTTTTATTTATAATTTTACTTTTTCGGATAATAATATTTCTAATCCTGCCAACGCTTATTCAGTTACTAAAATATCCGGACCTTTTGATTTATTGAATAATTCTGGGCTCAATAAAACCTCAACTTCAGTGGGGATTAATCGCTATAAAATCAATTATCAAGGTTTAATCCCGACTAGCCATAAATTTACCGAAGATACCGATTTTGTTTATCAAGTTCAGGCGACTGACCAATATGGAGCTTCTTCTTCTAAACAATTTACTATTAAGATTATTGCTGAGAACCCTCAATTAAATTTTAGTTGTTCCACTTTAGCTCGGGTTAATCAGAGTTATTCTTGTTTTTTAGGTAGTACTAAGCAAGGTAATCATTCCTTGACCTATGACGGTGGTAATTTGCCTAGTGGTTTAAGTATCCAAACTAGTAATCAGGGACAACCAGGTACCAATACACCACCCACTGCTAACCTACAAGATGGTAATTCTTGGTTTGGTCGTTTTTTTGAAAAAATAATTAGTTCAGTTTATAGAGTTAAGGAAGCCTGGGGAGCCGTTTCTAATACCGGTAATGTCAATGTTAATTTTTCTAATCCAGTGGGAGGTTTGAATGTTAGTGTTTATCTTAAGGGTAAGCCAACAACTATTTCCTCAGGAGATAATATTTCTATTAAAGCCACTAATGAGTATGGAACTTTTTCAACTCGGGATTTTATTCTAAAGGTTAATAATTATTGTGGTGACGGACAAACTCAAGCACCTAATACTGAAAATAGAGGCGGTATTTATAATGATGGTTTTGAAGATTGTGATGGCGGTAGCAATATTACTTCTATTCCTGCACAAAGTAGTATTTTAAAGCAATATGGATGTACTACGGCCCTAGGAGAGACAACTCCTAATCCTATTCCTAATAACAATTATTGTGTTTTTAAATCTCCTTTATCTGGCGGAGGATTTTGTGGTGATGCTTATTGCCAGGCGATTTTAATCGGCAATAATGGGGCTACTAGTACTTTAGAAACAACTACTAACTGTCCAGAAGATTGCGGAATAGCGTCTGGTAATTGTACGCCTAATTGTGTTAACAAAGAATGCGGTGATGATGGCTGTGGTGACTCTTGTGGAGCTTGTACAGCAACTGGGCAAGCTTGTGTTAGTAATAATTGTCAAGCAATTTGTACGCCTAATTGTTTTAATAAAGAATGCGGTGATGATGGCTGTGGTGGCTCTTGTGGGACTTGCCCCGGGAATCAGCAATGTATTAATGGGGAATGTTCTGGCCCATCCTGTGGAAATGGTAATTGTCAAACTAGCTCTGGGGAAAATTGTTTAACTTGTCCGGCGGATTGTGGCTGTCTTCTTAATCAAACCTGTATTAACAGTGGCATATGCTGCACTATTACTGCCACTAGTTGTGATTGTGGAATTATGCGGAGCTATTATACTAAATGTGGAAATGATTGCTGTTCATCTAGCCAGGCGTGTTGTAATGGTGCTTGTACAAATAATTCTAGCGGTCAATATATTCAATGTGGTAGCAATTGTTGCCTTGCTGCTACTCAAAAATGTTGTCCGGGGAATATCTGTCAACTTAAGAGTCAAAAATGTACGGCAACTCCAAGATAAATTTATGAATAAAAAAATAATCATTTCAATTTCAGCTTTATTAGTAATAATTTTAATTATTTTATTACTGATATTTGGAAAATTGTTAAAAAAAGAATCAACCCTAGAGACTGATCAGTCCTCCAATCAAAAACCATTTCAGGTTGAATTTTTAAATAATGAAGAAAAGGCTAATTTAAATATTTCCCCAGAGATTGAAATTCAAGTTTTACAACGAGGCCCCAATAATGAACCATTGGTTTATAAAGTAATTAATAATGAGACAGATGTAGTTACTGACTTATCTAATATTAATTCATTTCGTCCAGAGAGAAATCAATAATGTAACTAGCCAAGAAATGATTCATTCGTTATAATTTAAATATAAACACATTAACCCTGCGGTCTTGCCGCAGGGATGATTTACATTATTAATTTATAAAATTATGTTTAATGATTTACAAAAGTCTAATAGCCCACATGCATCGGTTGATGACATTTTTGCTGAAACAGATAGGACTCCCGAAAAAGCTAGTAATTCAGTTTCAGATATTGAGACCCATAGAGCAGGTTTAGTTTCTGCTGGTGAAAATGAAGTAATTGTGGAAGACCCGATTAAAACAAAAAGAGGCGGTAAGTGGTTTAAAATAATTATTATTTTAATTGTGGCTGTTATTATTATTCTGGGTGGATATTTAGTCTATGATAAGTTTTTCGCCGCTACTGAAGAGATTGAATTGACAACCACTATTCCCAACGCCAATACTGTCAAAAATTCTTCTCCAACCAGCGAGACAGTAGTTACAGTTTTTCAAGAAGAAGAGGAAGAAGAATCAATAACTCCAGATGTTCCTGATGTTACTATTATTCCAGATATTCCTGGGGTTAATATTCCCTCAGAAAACGCTACTAATACTGAAATTACTCCAGTGGTTACCCCCCCAATTGATTCAGATGGTGATGGCCTGACTGATGACGAAGAGCAACTAGCTGGCACTAATATTAATATTATTGATACAGACAACGATGGTTTGAGTGATTATGAAGAAATAAAAATTTATCACACTAATCCGTTAAATGCTGATTCTGATGCCGATGGTTATCTAGATGGAGTTGAAGTTCAGAACGGCTATAATCCAAATGGCCCTGGTAAATTACCTGGTTTAACTCCAGTTAATCCTTAGAGTTTAATTTTTTATGTTGAATAATATCAACAATAAGCCAACAACGCGGCCGAATATTCTTTCGAATAAAAAATCAACGCCGCGTTTGTCTTTAAATCTGCATACCATGCCACGCACTTCACCGAGCCATTTTCGTAAATGGTTATTTTTGGGATTATTAATTTTTATTATTGTAGTCTTGGTAGCCCTTTTATTGTTTAGTTAATATGTTTAATAAAAAATCCAACGATCAAGATAAAGAATTGGCAGCCAAAATTGATCAAGATTTGGTGGTACGCAACATGCCTAAACCTGTTAATTTTAGTCGAAAGCAAAGCCAATTACCCCCTTCTTTTAGTGGTGATCAAAATTTAGTCGCCGCATCTTCAAAAAAAGTTAAAGCCACTGGTTTTATTATTATTTTATTGGGGCTTATTTTTATTGGAGTTTTAATATATTTGAGTTATATTTTTATTATTAAACCATCAACTAATGATACTAATCAAAGCACTATACCAATGAGCTCGTCTACAGAAAATGATAATTTAGATATTTTAGAAAAAGAAGATATTACTGTAACGGTTCCTGTTACTTCGGTTACCGAAACTACTACTCCGGAAATTATTGATTTAAATATTCCTGCTGAAGATACAGATTTATTAGAAAAAGAATCATTGGATACAGAACTCCCGTTAATTTTAGATTCTGATTCTGATGGTTTAACTGATGATGAGGAAATAGTTTTAGGGACAGATATTAATTTGGTTGATAGTGATGCTGATGGTTATACTGATCTAGTAGAAATAAATAATGGTTATGATCCATTGGGTAATAATTTATTAAATATTAGTAAAAATATTAATAAATATATTAATACAGATATTGGCTATGATTTACTATACCCTAAGGATTGGGAGATTCAATCTTTAAATAATAATCAAACAATTATCTTCGCTGCTCCGGACGGTTCTTTAATCCAAATATCAGTTCAAATAAATACTAATCAACAGAGCATTTTAGGTTGGTATGAGAATTCTTTTTCTAGCGTGACTGTAACCTATGATAAACTAAAAAATACTGATTTTTGGGAAGGAATAATAGGAGAGGATGGTTTAAATTTTTATTTAACAGATTTAAGTCGTAAGAATATTTATGTTATCTCCTATATCCCTATTATCGAAGATCATATTGCCTATCCCAATATTTTTAGATTAATAATTGATTCGTTAAAAATTGATTAATTATTTAAAAAAAGCTCCCCTAGGGAGCTTTTTTTGTTTTTTTAAATTTAGCTTATTTATTAATTAGCTTGTCAATTATTCCATATTTCTGGGCTTCGTCAGCGCTCATAAAATAATCACGGTCACTGTCTTTCTCAACTGTAGCTACCTTTTGACCAGTATGTTTAGCTAGTATTTTATTCATTTTATCTTTAGTTTTAAGGATGTGTTCGGCTCTAATTTTAATATCAGATGCCTGGCCTTCGGCTCCGCCCATCACTTGATGAATCATGATCTCACTATTAGGTAAAGCAAATCTTTTTCCAGGAGCGCCAGCTGCTAACAACAGAGAAGCCATGGAAGCAGCCAGACCCACACAAATAGTAGAAACATCAGATTTAATATATTGCATGGTATCATATATTGCCAAACCAGCAGAAACAGAACCACCGGGAGAATTAATATAAAATTTAATATCCTTGTCCTTATTTTCAGCATCTAGAAATAATAATTGAGCAATAATAATATTAGCCGTATGGTCATCAATAGGATCGCCTAAAAAAATAATCCTATCTTTTAAAAGGCGTGAATAGATGTCATAGGCTCTTTCAGTATTTCCTTCTTTTTCTATAACAGTTGGTATTAGAGGCATATTATGTAGAGTTAATAAACGGTTAAAGCCGTTCAATAATTAAAATCGCTAAGGTTATTATAAATAAAAATCGTTCATTTGTAAAGAATAAAACTTGATTTTTATTTTTAATTGTTTTAATATTTATTAAAGTTTAAGCTATATTGTTATATTAATTAAGCTGGCTATCAGTCGGCCTTATTTTTCTCAAGTTATATGTCATTAGCACAAAAAATTTCTAGAATGTCAGTACGAGCTAAAGCCGGATGGATTTTATTAGTTTTAGCTCTATTTACAATTATTATTGGCTTGACAGTTGGAGGAAATTATTATAATAATTTTACTCAAAAATTAGCTGTTAAAACTAATCAGATTATAGTGTTACCTCAAGTTAAAGATTTGCCATTTAGTTTGGGGCTAGATTTACAAGGGGGTACTCATTTGGTTTATCAAGCTGATGTTTCTAGTATCCCTGATCAGGATCGTTCAGGAGCTCTAGAAGCAGCCCGTGATGTTATTGAGCGCCGAGTTAATACCTTTGGTGTTAGCGAACCCATGGTTCAGGTTAATAAGGGGGTCAATGGAGAATATCGTATCATTGCGGAGTTAGCCGGAGTAAAAGATGTAGCTGAAGCTATTAAATTAATTGGCGAAACTCCCATTCTAGAATTTAAAGAACAGACTGATCAAGCTGTTAATATTAATCCAGATGAACAAGATAATTCCGCTGTCCAATTAAATATGGATGATTTATGGCAAAACACTGAATTAACTGGAAAATATTTAAAACGAGCCATTTTACAATTTAGTTCCAATGATGGCTCCCCAGAAGTTTCGCTTGAATTTAACTCCGAAGGAGCTACTTTATTTGAAGAAATTACTAGTCGTAATGTTGGTAAGCAAGTAGCTATATTTTTGGACGGTTATCCTATTAGCGCTCCTACGGTTAATGAAAAAATTACTGGCGGGCAGGCAGTTATTTCTGGCCAATTTAATGTTGATGAAGCTAAGTTGTTGGTAAAACGTCTTAATTCTGGAGCTCTACCAGTACCAATTTCTTTAATTTCTCAAAAAACTATTGAAGCTAGTTTAGGCTCTAAATCAATTAATAATAGTTTGCAGGCTGGTTTAATTGGTTTATTATTAGTATCTCTTTTCATGATTTTATATTATCGTTTACCTGGACTTTTATCAGTACTATCATTAATTGTTTATGGATTAACGGTTTTAACAGTGTTTAAAGCTTTGCCGATTTGGTTGGCCTTAGTTTTAATTATCATTATGGTAGTTTTAATTTTTTATACTTTTAATGAATTAAAAATATTTAATGGTACTTTAGCTTTATTATTTGCTATCATCGGTATTTTATTATTTTTCTATGCCCTTAAACCAGTCACCCTAACTTTGTCTGGTATTGCTGGTTTTATATTATCAATCGGTATGGCTGTAGATGCTAATATTTTGATTTTTGCTAGAACTAGAGAAGAAATTAGACAAGGAAAAACTGTTAGCCAAGCCATTGACAGCGGTTTCAAACGAGCTTGGCCCTCAATTCGTGATGGTAATGTTTCTACAATTATTACCTGTTTAATTTTGATGTTTTTTGGGACTTCTTCAGTACAGGGTTTTGGCACCACTCTATTTATTGGGATAGCTATTTCCCTGTTTAGTGCTATGGTTATTACTCGCACCTTATTCGTTCTTATTTTAGGAGAGTGGTTAGAAAAACGAACTTGGCTTTTGGGAGCCCGTCGTGTCCAAGTAAAAGAAGATAAATAATTAGTTATATAAATATATGATTTATCAGATAATTCAAAAAAGAAAAATTTTTCTCACTTTTTCTAGTTTATTAGTAGTGGCAGCTATTGTAGTGCTCTCTATTTGGGGATTAAATTTTGGGATTGATTTTACAGGGGGGAGTTTATTGGAAGTGAAATATCAAAATTATCAACCAACTATTACAGAAATTCAAGATAGTTTAAAAGAAATTAATTTACAAAATTTAATTATTCAACCTACAGATAATTCTACTATTTTAAGGTTTAAGCAAAATGATGAAGAAACTCACCAATTGGTGACTCAAAAGTTAAAGGATTTAGTTAAAGATCAGGAAGGATCTTCTTTTAAGGAGTTACAATTTGATTCTGTGGGGCCAACTATTGGCCAGGAGTTAAAAAGTAAGTCTTTTAATGCAGCTGCTATCGTGTTTATCATGATTATCATTTATATTTCTTTTGCTTTTCGTAAGGTTTCTAAGCCGGTTGCTTCTTGGAAATATGGAGTCGCAGCTATTATTGCGTTGATTCATGATGTTTTATTTACTTTAGGCATTTTTGCTATTCTGGGTCATTTTTATGGGGTAGAGATTAATACCCCTTTCATCGCCGCTATATTAACAGTTTTGGGCTATAGTGTTAGTGATACTATTATTGTTTTTGATCGTATTCGAGAAAATTTACCCAAAAGCAATGAGGACTTTGAAAATACTGTAAATCGGAGCGTTAATCAGACTCTTACTAGATCCATCGCCACCTCTTTTTCAGCTATTTTAGCTTTATTAGCCATTATTGTTCTAGGTGGTGCAACCATTAAAGATTTTGCTTTAGCCTTTGTGGTTGGTATTTTTGTAGGAACCTATAGCTCGATTTTTATTGCCAGTCCAGTTTTGGTAGTTTGGAACAATTTAGCTAGAAAACACAAATAATTAGAGTTTAAAATAAATTAAAAAAGAGCTGTTTTCAAGCTCTTTTTTAATTTGCTATAATAGTAACATGAATTACATATCATTTCGGCCTAAAATATCAGGAAAAGAAATTGTTAATTTGCTAATAGAGTATACCTATTTAGCAATAATTTTTTTAATTCCCATTTGGTTTGCTGTCTTTTTTCCAACCTATAATATTTTCGAGTTAAATAAAATTATTTTATTTAGAGTTTTAGTGTTAGTTCTTTTTTCATTAACTTTAATTAAAGTAGTTTTATATCATTTTTCTTTTTCCCGCCAGAGCGTTAAATTACTTCTTAAATCCTGGATAATCCCAATCATGTTTATCCTTGGTTTGGGTTTTACTTTACTATTTTCCATCAACCCAGTTCAAAGTTTTTTTGGCTCCTACGAACGTCAACAGGGATTAATTAGTTATTTATTTTATTTTTTATGGTTTATTTTATTAGCTTTTAATATAGCTGAAATTAAATTTAATTCTGAACAACAGAAGAGCAAAAACTCTCTAACTAAAAGAATAGAACGTTTAATTATTACGGCTACTATTTCGGGCTTTTTAGTGGCTGTTTATGGGGTTTTGCAAATTTTTAAGATTGATTTTTTATTTTGGCCTGAATCACCCTATCTTACCCATCGAGTTTTATCTACTTTTGGTCAGCCTAATTTTTTAGCTTCCTTTTTATTATTAATAATTCCTCTTAATCTCTATCTATGGAGTTATTTTAGATCCTTTACTGTTCGTTTATTTTTTTCAATTAATTTTTTGGTAACTTTTATTTGTTTGTTGCTAACCTCTAGTCGAGGAGCCTTGATCGCTTTAGCTCTAGTTGCCTTTATATTTATTATTTATTTATTATTATCCAACAAGATTAATCAGCTTAAAAAGAGAATTATTATTTTTACTATTCTACTAATGTTAGTTTTAGGTTTTGTGAGCTTGGAAATCTTTTTGCCAGGTCGATTAATTAGTATTTTTGATTATCAAAGTGGGAGCTTTGCCGCTCGTGTTAATTTTTATTCGGCAGCCGCTGATTCTATTTTAAAAAAACCAGTTTTTGGTTATGGCTTAGAGAATGGTGGGGAACAGTTTATTAAATATTACCAACCAGATTGGGGAATATATGGAGATGTTAATGCCTCTACTGATCGGGCTCATAATTTATTATTAGATATTTTATTAACTTCTGGAATTTGGGGATTGATTTTTTTTATTTTATTTTACTATAATTTTTTTCTCTTAGCCTGGAAAAATATTAAAAAGAATAAAAATTCGTCTTTATCTCTAGCTTTAGCACTGGGCGCAGCCGGCTATTTATTATCGTTAATGTTTGGCTTTTCTGTTGTAGCTGGTGAAGTTTATTTTTGGCTCTTTCTTGGTTTATTAGTAATTCTTAACTGGGAAGAGTTAGATTTGGCTATTACTTCCAAAATAGTTTTGGGAGGATATTTAATAATTCGAAAAATTATTGCTTTATTAATTATTTTAGCTACTTTATGGTTGGTTTATGGTAATCTTAAAATTTTAATAGCTGATCATTATTTTAATCGTTTATATTATTTATTGGCCCAGGAAGAATATTATACCTCTTTATTATTAGATGAATATATTAGACAAGTTGGCACTATTCCGACAAATCAATATTTCTATGATCGGTTTTTAGGTAAACAATTAGCTGGATTATATCCTCAAATTAGAGAGTTAACAACACAGGTAGCCATTCGAGATAAATTAATTACTATTTTAACTGATTTACCTGATAAGGGGTATGAAAATATGTTAACTAAAGCCGAGATTCATGCTGTTTTAGGTGATTTTAATACGTCTAAATACTATTTTTCCTTGGTTATTAGCCAAACCCCTCATTGGCCTCAAGGTTATTTAGAAATGGCTAAGATGTTTGTTTTAGCTCAGGATTCTGATTCTGCAATCGCCTCTTTTCATTCAGCCGAGATGAATTTACCTGATTTTAATGATGAACGTCTAGTAGATCGCCATCGCGAGGCTGCTCAATATTATCGCTATGTTATTTATTTAGGTTTAGGAAATTTATATTTTCATGACGTTCGTTACGATTTAGCAGAAAAATATTATCAATTAGCCTATTTAGATAACCCTCAAGATTTTACTTTATTTAAAAAAATAGCTGATACCTATTATTGGCGCCATGATTTAAATCAAGCTATTGAATATAATATTCGTGGTTTTAATCGTTCACCAAACGACTATAATTGGCCTCTAGCTTTGGCAGTTTTATATTATGAACAGGGTGATAAAATTATTTCTCTAGAGTATTTAGAGCAGGCTCTTAGACTGGCCCCAGACAATGAAAAATTACATCAATTATATACGAAATATAAAAATTAGTTTTAGAATTTTAATGTAATATCTACTTATGTTCTCTATTTATTTAATTTTTGTTGTTATTATTGGACTAATAATTGGTAGTTTTACTAATTGTTTTATTTGGCGAATTCATCGAGAAGAAAGCTTTGGGGGGCGTTCTTACTGCCCTAAATGTCGTCAGTTAATTGCCTGGTATGATAATATCCCTATTTTCAGTTTTATTTTTCTTAAAGGTCGTTGTCGCCATTGCCATCAAACAATTTCTTGGCAATATCCTATAGTTGAATTTGCGACAGCTTTGTTTTTCACATTGATTTTTTTAAAAAAATTTAATGATCCTCAACTAACTATAATATTAATTCGCGATTGGTTGCTAATAATTACTCTGATAGTAGTTTTTGTTTATGATTATCGTTGGCGGTTAGTTCCTCTGCTAATTGTTTGGCCCATGACGGCTCTTATGTTTATTTTTAATATTTTGTTAGGAATTATTTGGTGGGAAATATTACTATGGGCAGTAATTGCTGCTGGTTTTTTCTTAATTCAATATTTAGTTACCAAAAGAAGAGGATTAGGGGAAGGTGATATTTGGTTGGGGTTATTATTGGGTATCAGTTTTCCTAATGGAGGGGCTTTGTTATTAATAGCAGTTTTGGCCTATACTTTAGGAGCAGCTATTAGCATTTTTTTACTTAGTAGACAACAAAAAACCTGGAAATCTAAGATTGCCTTGGGTCCATTTTTGGTATTCGGCGCTATTATTACCTTAATTTGGGGCCCGACTTTAATTAACTGGTATTTAGGATTATTTTAGAATTGTTAAAATTTAAAAAATTTTGTATAATATTAACAGCAATTACTTCTAGTTAAATTGTAATATTTTATTTTACTACTAAATATTTAATTCTATGAAGGATAATATTATCGCCGGACTAGATATTGGTTCTACCTCTATTCGTTTGGTTATTGGTCAGAAGATATCCGGACCAGCCGGTGATGAATTACAAATCATTGGTGCTGTTTCCGTACCCACTAATGGAGTGAACCGAGGGATTGTAAATAGTATCGAAGAAACCACTTCATCTATTTCAGCCTGCTTGGAAAAAGCAGAGCGTTTAGTTGGTGTCCCTATTAGCCGAGTTTGGGTGAGTATTAATGATCCTCATATTAAATGTGAACGCTCCAAGGGGGTAGTAGCGGTTGGCCGTAGTGATGGAGAAATTAATGAAAATGATGTTACCCGAGTTATTGAAGCGGCTCGAGCTTTAGCAGTTCCAGTTAATTATGAAATCCTTCATGTAATTCCCATAAAATTTAGTGTTGATAATCAAGCTGATGTTAAGGATCCTATTGGCATGAATGGGATCCGTCTAGAAGTAGAAACGTTGATTATCCAAGGTCTTAGTACTCAAATCAAAAATTTAACTAAAGCAATCTACCGAACTGGTTTAGAAATTGAAGATTTAGTATTGGCACCTTTAGCGGCGGCTGAAGCCGTTCTTAGTTCTAAACAAAAAGAATTGGGTGTAGCTTTGGTTAATTTAGGATCATCTACTACTTCTTTAGCTGTCTATGAAGAAAGAAATTTAATTCATACAGCCATTTTGCCTATTGGTTCTGAACATATTACTGCTGATGTAGCTATCGGTTTACGTTGCCCCATTAATTTAGCAGAGAGAGTTAAGCGGGAATATGGCAATGCTGTGCCCGATGAATTTAATAAAAAAGATGAAATTGATATTAGTGATTTAGTTAAAGAAGAAGAAGTAAATGATGATATTAGTTTAATTTCTCGTAGATATGTAGCTGAAATAATCAATGCTCGAGTGGAGGAAATTTTTGAGAAAGTTGATCATGAGTTTAAGCGCATTGAGCGTTCTGGCATGTTGCCAGCAGGAATTATATTTGTCGGCGGCGGCGCTTTACTTGACGGATTAGTAGAATCTGCTAAAAAGAAGTTAAGACTACCAGCTGCTTTGGGTGTAGCTAAAAATATTAATTTAGTTATTGACAAGGTTAAGAATCCTGAATTTTTAACCGCGCTAGGCTTGGTAATATGGGGTAGTAATAGTGAGGAAGACCAATCAAGTGGTAATATTAAGAAAAATTTAGGAGGTATTTTAGAAAAAACTAAAAGTTTATTTAGTAAGATATTACCAAAATAATAATTAATTAAGATAAATTTATGGCTGAAGTAAAACCAGAAATCGAAACCTTTGCCAAAATAAAAGTAGTTGGTGTAGGCGGCGGGGGCAATTCCGCTGTTAACCGAATGGTCGATAATGGAATAAAAGGAGTCGGTTTTGTTGCAATTAATACTGACGTTCAGGCGCTTCATTATAATAAGGCTAGCGAGAAGATTCATATTGGAAAAACCGTTACTAAGGGTTTAGGAGCTGGCATGAATCCAGAATTAGGTAAGGGTGCTGCTGAAGAATCAGAAAATGAAATTAGAGAGTGTTTAAAAGGTTGTGATATGGTTTTTGTTACTTGTGGATTGGGGGGTGGAACTGGTACTGGCGCTTCTCCGGTGGTAGCTGAAATAGCTAAAGAAATGGGGGCACTTACTGTAGCAGTAGTTACCAAGCCATTTATGTTTGAAGGGGGACAACGAAAAAATATTGCTGACCGAGGGTATGTAGAATTAGCTGATAAAGTAGACACTATAATTACTATTTCTAATGATAAGCTTTTACAAGTAATTGATAAGAAAACTTCTTTATTAGAAGCTTTTAAGATAGCTGATGATGTATTACGCCAAGGGGTTCAGGGTATTGCTGAAATAATTACTGTACCCGGTGTTATTAATGCCGACTTTGCTGATGTTAAGGCTATTATGTCTAACGCAGGCTCGGCTCTAATGGGCATTGGTCAGGCTAGTGGTGAGAATAAGGCCGTGGAAGCTGCTAAAGCCGCTATTAACTCTAGTTTATTGGATATGTCTATTGATGGTGCTCGAGGAATTGTCTTTACGGTCACTGGCGGTCCAGATTTAAGTATGAATGAAGTTAGTGAAGCCGCTAAAGTTATTACTTCCGCTGCTGACGAAGAAGCTAAAATTATTTTTGGGGCAGTAATTGATGAAAAAATGAAAGATCAAATTAAAATTACTGTAGTAGCTACTGGTTTTGATGGCCGGACTAAAATTTCTGGTGGCGAACCTATTAAATCTTATACTCCTAACACTTTCATTGTTGAGAAGGATAATGAAAAAGAAGAGGTTTCAGCGGTTGATCAAAATAAGAGTAAATTTTCCGTCTTTCGTAATTTACCAGTTAAACCAGCTTTAGAAAAAAAGGCAGAACGGCCCACGGTAAAGGACGATGATGATCTTAGTGTGCCTGCTTTTATTCGGAAAAAAATGCAATAAATTAATTAATAATAATTAATTGGAAAGCCTGGTTTAAGCCAGGCTTTTTTGTTTCTATTTTTCTGTGGATAACTTTATATTTTTTTATATTTTTTGGAAAATTAGCTAAATTGACCCTAGGCTAAAAATTTGCTAAAATATTAATAGATACAACATTTAGTGGTCTCTTTTTAAAAAAGGCCACAAAATATGGGGTTTTATGAAATGTCCTATTTGTTATTATCCTGATACTAAAGTAGTTGATTCTCGAGTAGCGCCAGATGGTCTTTCTATCAGGCGTCGCCGAGAATGTCTTAAGTGTGCCTTTCGTTTTTCTACCTACGAAGAAATTGAATTATTAGATTTAATTATTGTGAAGCGAGATGGTCGACGGGAGTCCTATAGTAGAGAGAAATTAATTAGTGGTTTAAAGAAATCTTGCGAGAAACGACCGATTACTGAAGATCGTTTTAAACGGTTAATTCATTCTATTGAACGTGATTTGCAACGTTTAAAGAAAACAGAAATTACTTCTAAACAGATTGGGCAGGTGGCTATGAAGAATTTAAAAAAAGTTGATCCGGTAGCCTATATCCGTTATGCCTCTGTTTACGAATCCTTTAAGGACGCCCATGAATTCAGGAAAGAACTTAACAAACTTATTAAGAATAAAAAATAAAGTTAATCCCTATGTCAGAAACTATTACCAAAATCATCAAAAGATCCAGTGAAATTGCTAATTTTGATCAAGATAAAATTGCTAAAGCTATTTATAAAGCAGCCTTGGCAGTTGATATTGATGATCGCCATTTAGCTAAAAAGTTAAGTGACCAAGTGGTTGTTAAACTTAATAAAAAATTTCATAAAAATAGTATTCCAGCTGTGGAAGAAATCCAAGATATTGTGGAAGAAGTTTTGATTGAAAATAAGTTGATTCGTATCGCTAAAGCTTATATTCTCTATCGCGAACAGCATCGTCAATTACGGGATATTAGCCAGGCAACGGTTGATGAAAAATTAATGGAAGATTACTTGGGACGAGCTGATTGGCGGCTTAAAGAAAATAGTAACATGAGTTTTTCGGTGCAGGGTTTAAATAATTATATTGCCTCTTCCATTTCAGCTCATTATTGGTTAAATAAACTTTACCCTGAAAATATTCGTAGTGCTCATGTTAATGGCGATATTCATATTCATGACCTTGGTCTTTTAGCTCCTTATTGCTGTGGTTGGGATTTAAAAGATTTATTAATAAGAGGTTTTAGAGGAGTAAGTGAAAAGGTGCAAAGTAATGCTCCTAAACATTTTCGTAGTGCCTTGGGCCAAATTATCAATTTTTTCTACACTCTTCAAGGGGAAGCTGCTGGCGCTCAAGCCTTTGCTAATTTTGATACTTATCTAGCTCCATTTATTCGCTATGATAAATTAAGTTACGATGATGTTAAGCAGGGCTTACAGGAGTTTATGTTTAATATTAATGTTCCCACTCGAGTTGGTTTTCAAACACCTTTTACTAATATTACTTTAGATGTTACTCCTTCGCCTTTGATTGGTGAAGAAAATGTTATTATTGGCGGCAAAGTAATGCCTGAAAAATATAAAGATTTTCAAAAAGAAATGGATATGTTTAACCAGGCTTTTGCCGAAATCATGTTAGCCGGTGATTCCACTGGCCGAGTATTTGGCTTTCCTATTCCTACTTATTGCATTGATCAAGATTTTGACTGGAATAGAGAATCCTTAAAACCAGTTTGGGAAATGACGGCTAAATATGGTATCCCCTATTTTTCTAATTTTGTTAATTCTGATATGAAGCGGGATGATGCTCGCAGTATGTGTTGTCGTTTACGTTTGGATAATAGAGAATTAAGAAAACGAGGTGGCGGTTTATTTGGAGCTAATCCTCTTACCGGTTCTTTGGGGGTGGTAACTATTAATTTACCTCGTTTAGGATATCTTTCAAAAAATAAAGAAGAGTTTAAGGAAAAATTAGTTAATTTAATGGAATTAGCCAAAGAAAGTTTAGAAATCAAACGAAAAATTATTGAAAAGTTTACGGATGATCGTTTATATCCCTATTCCATGTTCTATTTGGATAATATTAATCAGCGTTTCGGTTCCTATTGGAAAAATCATTTTTCTACTATTGGTATTAATGGTATGAATGAGGCAGTTCTAAATTTAATGGGTAAAGATATTTCCACTCCCGAAGGGCATGCTTTTGCTGGTGAAATTTTAGACTTTATGAGAGAAAAATTAATGGATTTTCAAAATGAAACCAATAATTTATATAATTTAGAAGCTACTCCTGGCGAAGGGTGTACCTATCGATTCGCCAAAAAAGATCAACAGCTTTATCCAGGAATTATTTGCGCTAATACTGAAATGGTAAAAACTCAAAAAGCCGATCCCTATTATACTAATTCTTCTCACCTTCATGTTAATTTTACCGATGATATTTTTTCCGCCCTTGATTTACAAGATGATTTACAGATTAAGTATACTGGCGGCACTGTTCTCCATGGATATTTAGGAGAACGATTACCTAATGGAGAAGCCGCTAAACAAATTGTTAAAAAAATTATTGAAAATTATCGTTTACCCTATTTTACTATCACCCCCACTTTTTCCATTTGTCCAAAGCATGGTTATTTATCTGGCGAACATAAATATTGTCCTAAATGTGATGCAGAAATCGGTTACAAAGAGACAGTGGAGGAGATTAGAACAGCTAATCAGGGCACCAATTAGAATTATTTGTAATTTATACAAAATTTATCTATAATAATAATGCTAAGAAACTGAGTGTCTTTCAGTCAGTAATTAGCTTTTGAGTATATGAGTCCCATGCAAACTCAAAGACAAGAATGCATTGTTTACAGCCGAGTAGTCGGTTGGTTAACACCAGTTAAGAACTATAATCCTGGTAAAGTATCTGAATATAAGGATCGTAAAACCTTTAAGGTTTGTGCTGAGTAGATAATAATTATAAGCCTATGATTATTGGTGGTTTAGAGAAATTAACTCTTCTCGATTACCCCGATCATCTGGCGGCCATTATCTTTACCCAAGGTTGTAATTTTCGATGTCACTTTTGTTATAACCCTATGCTTGTCCTGCCCCGAGAGGGAGAGGACGAAAAAAATAAAAAAGAAAAAGGTTTTTCTCCGCTTTCCACTGAAGACCTTTTTCTTTTTTTAGAAAAAAGATTTGGTCGTCTTGATGGAGTAGTTATTAGTGGTGGGGAGCCAACTTTACATCCCGACTTACCTTCTTTTATTAGAAAAATTAAAAAAATTGGTTATTTAGTTAAATTAGATACCAATGGAACTAATCCTGAAATGCTTAAAGAATTGATTAATGATAAGTTAATTGATTATATTGCCATGGACATTAAAGCTCCGCTTAATCACTATGAAAAAGTAGTAAATGTTAAAATAAATTGTCAGAATTTACAAAAAAGTGTTAAAATTATAATGTCCAGTGGTTTGCCCTATGAATTTAGAACCACCGTTGTCCCTGGTCTCTTAAATAAGAGCGATTTTAAAGCTATGGGTGAATGGATTAGGGGGGCAGATAAATGGTATTTACAAAGATTTAAATCAGACACTAACTTAGTCGACCCCCTTTTCCAGGGTCAAGCTAGTTATAATGATAAAGAAATGGAAGAATTGGCGACTATTGGTCGGAAATATGTTCAGCTTTGTGAATTTCGAGGTTAATATAAAATAATATGTCTGAAAAGAAAATTACTCCTCCAGTAAAGCCACGATTGGAGGAACTTTTAGAAAATAATTTAACTACTAATCAGGAGATTCTTAAATCTGTTAAATTTCTCAAAAATTATTTTCGCTGGAAAACAATTTTTAGTACTATTAAATGGGCTGTTATCATTTTGGTGGTAGTTTTTGGGATTATTTCCCTTAAACCAATTGTTTATTCCATGCAAGGATATGTGGATAGTCTAAAAAGTTATTCTGATCAACTGGAAAGTACTGGAGAGCAGGTTAACAATCTAAAAGCTCTAATTAATGTTAATAATCCTTAATTATGAAGGACGGTATTGCTGTTTTTGCGCAAACAACCTATCGTAACGAATTTAAAAAATTCGGAATTAAAGCCGATGATCGTCGTCGACACATGTATTTAATTGGAAAAACTGGTATGGGCAAATCTACGGTTTTAGAAAATATGATTGTCGATGATATTAGGGCTGGTTATGGAGTGGCCGTTGTTGACCCCCATGGAGATTTAGCTGAAAAAATTATTGAATATATTCCACCTCATCGGGTTAATGATGTAGTTTATTTTAATCCTTCGGATATTAATTACCCCATCGCTTTTAATGTGGTAGAGCAGGTTGAGCCCCACCTACGTCATTTGGTTGCCTCTGGCTTAATTGGGGTTTTTCAAAAATTGTGGGCTGATTCCTGGGGGCCACGCTTAGAATATATTTTACGCAATGCTATTTTAGCTATTTTAGATTTCCCGGGGTCCACTCTTTTGGGGGTGGTGCGCATGTTATCTGACAAGAGCTATCGTAAAAAAGTAGTAGCTAATATTAAAGATCCAGTAGTTAAGGCTTTTTGGGAAAAAGAATTTTCTGGTTATGCTGATAAATTTGCTGCCGAGGCAGTATCTCCTATTCAAAATAAGGTGGGGCAGTTTCTCTCCAGTTCTTTAATGAGAAATATTATTGGACAAGTTAAATCAGCTATCGATATTCGTGATATTATGGATAATGGCAAGATTTTAATCATGAATCTTTCTAAGGGGAGAATTGGGGAAGATAATTCTGCCTTATTAGGCGCCATGATGATCACTAAAATTCAATTAGCAGCAATGAGTCGGGTGGATGTTCCTGAACAGGATCGTCGAGATTTTTATTTATATATTGATGAATTTCAAAATTTTTCTACGGATAGTTTTGCTAATATTTTATCAGAAGCTCGTAAGTATCGTCTAAATCTTATTTTAGCCCATCAATATATTGAACAGTTAGGTGATAAGGTTAAGGCGGCTGTTTTTGGTAATGTGGGTACCATGGTGGTTTTTCGAGTAGGAGCAGCCGATGCCGAAGAATTAGTTAAGGAATTCACCCCTACTTTTACAGAAGAAGATATTGTTAATCTACCCAAATATGAGATGTACCTCAAGCTAATGATAGATGGAATTGCTTCAACTCCTTTTTCGGCAGCTGGATTACCACCCCTGCGGTCAGAAGAAAAAACTGGTAATACAGAAAAAGTAATTAATTATTCTCGTGAAAAATATGCTTCTGATCGGGTTATAGTTGAAGAAAAGATTATGCGTTGGCATGAAAATTATAGTGAGGAAGCAGGAAGAGAAGATAGAATAGTTAAAAAAATATCAATCAATGATAATATTCCCAATAAAAATATTAATCAATCACCTAGGCGAAGTGAAAATTTTAACAAAAATTTAGTCTCTACTAATGAGATTAAAAAAAATAGTAGATCAGGGAGAGAAATCGCCTGTGACGGTTGTGGCCAGAAGACTACTGTTAATTTTATTCCTGATGGAGTTCGTCCAGTGTATTGTAAGGATTGTTTAAGTAAAAAAAAAGAAGAAAAACGTCAGGAAATTGAACAACGTCGTCAAGCTAAGGAGCTAGAAAAAAGACAATTTGAAGAAGAACTTCCAGTAGAATCTGTTTCCACCATTTCTCTGGATGATTTAAAAAATATTTTCCCCGTAGATTTTAAGGGAAGGGTTCTTAAAACTGAACCACCATCCTCTAATTTTAATTCTAATTTAGCTAACTCAGAACAGGAATTAATTGAAGGTGAGGAAATTAAAATTGATAATTAAATTTAATTATGTATTTATTTTTTGACACCGAAACAACTGGTTTGCCAAAAAATTATCAAGCCCCCC
>Ga0172371_10002281_pt1 | contig 30484 bp, 25 predicted proteins | sample Lak12m_FD_114543 | JGI IMG/M metagenome (GOLD analysis project Ga0172371, IMG submission 114543) | Freshwater microbial communities from Kabuno Bay, South-Kivu, Congo - kab_022012_12m | ecosystem: Environmental > Aquatic > Freshwater > Lake | place: Democratic Republic of the Congo: South-Kivu...
ATTGAGATCGTGGCTGGGGCTTCCGGGCGCGATAAGTTGATTTCTGTGCTGGATATGGATGTACAGACCGTGCACCAGCGTATCCTTGCCCACCTGGATTAATCGAAATAAACATGGACAGGGAGACCGCATTGTGCGGTCTCCCTGTTTTTTGATTTCCGGGGGAGAATGCCCCGAAGGGTTCCGGGAAAATCAAGGTCCCGCCTGCAAACCTTTGGGACGATATTTACTGAACGCCGCTGCCATACAGGCGTCTATAGATGATATAGATCTCATAAATGTTCCGAATGTAATTCCGTGTTTCTTCGAATCGGACGATTTCGAGGAACAGGTCTGGATCATTGCCTGCCAGTTGCTTCCAGATGACAGCATTGCCTGGTCCGCCGTTGTAAGCCGCCAATGCTCCGTATAGGTCGCCGCCGAGCAGGTCGTAGTTTGTTTTCAGGTAGTGTGTTCCGAACCGCACGCTGACATCCGGCCTGTAAAGGTCGTCATCCGTGTATTCGAGCGGCCAGCCTAATTGGACGGATATCGAGCCGCCTGTCTCCGGGATGACCTGCATAAGGCCGCGCGCGCCCGCATTGGAACGAACAAAGCCTTCGAACAGGCTTTCCTGCCTGACAACGCTGAACAGGAAGAGTGGGTCAAGCCCCTCAGTTTGGGCATCCGGGACAATCAGATCGGAATAATACTGCCCATAGCGAACGTGACTGAAATAAGGCGGAGCCATCATCGATTCGTCGTGGTCATTCAGCCCGGCCAGCGTCAATACCTGGCGGGCGGCGAAGATGGCAGGACGGTATAACCCAAGGTCGAGCAGGTAATTTGCCAGGCGGTAGGTGTCCACTGCGCTGGCGTTGACTGATTCGCGCAGGCTCTCGAATTCAAGGCGCGCGTCGTCGAGGAAACCGAGTTGCCAGAGTTCAGTTCCGCGTATCAGTCGAGGGTCGGCGGCAAGCGAACCTGGACCGCTTAAATCTGTTTCGGCGGGGAGATTAAAGGTCAGGCGTATCCAGGCGTCGGCATCCCTGCGCTCTGCGGATAGATCAAAGGCCAGGTTTGCAACGGGAGGCGGGGTGAATGGAGCGCGTTCGATCAGCAGGTCGCGCGCCCGTTCGCTGTAGTAGCCGCCCGGGTCGGCAATCTGTCCCTTTTGCCATGAGTCCAGCGCGGCGCTGGCATCCCCAAGTTTTTGCTGCGTCTTGCCAGTCCACAGGTAGGCGCGTGCCTGGTCTGACGAACTTACAGACAGGCTGATACTGCGGTTGAATGAATTTAGCGCCGCGTTGTAATCGGCCTGCCGATATCGGGTAATGCCTGCAAGGAAACTGGCGGTGGGCGCATTTTCGTCGCCGGGATATTCGCTGGCGACGCGCGACCACGTCTTCGCGGCATCCTCCAGCCGGTTGTCGCGTTCGTAGATGCGTCCCGCAAGCATAAGGTAATCAATGGCCGCAGATGTATTTGGCACGGCTGTGACGAAATCCAACAGGGTCTGCGCCGCGTTGGGGTACAGGCCCAAATAAAACCATTGTGTAAAGGCCTTTTCCTCCCAGGCTTCGACCCAGTGCGGATTGGACGAGTAACTGGTCAAAAATTTGTCAAATGCGGAAACGGCGGCTTCATATTCCCCGGCAGCCCGCAGGGACAAGGCCAGGTAATACTGCGCGGTGCCGTCGTTGATTGGGTTGGCGATCATGTAAATGCTGAGGCGTTCAACAGCCATGCCATATTGACCGGCAAAGTAGTCCACCAGCCCGCGGTCGAGATCGCTGACTTCCGCGCCTGCATCGACCAATTGCACGAGGCTCAAATACGAATAATAGGACTTGGGATAATTCTCAACCGTGAAGCGATATTTTCCAAACGCCTCGCTGCTTTGCCCGAGATCCTGGTAAACCTGCCCGGCCTGGTATGCCGCCTGGGCGCGGACGTAATCATCGGTTGCCCGAATATTGATATCCTCCAGCAGGGCCAGTGCGGCCTCCCTGTTCCCAAGTTGGGCCTGGGTGTCTGCGATTTTCAGGTCAATGAGAATGCCATTATCGTTGCGCGGGGCCTGGACTGCGGCGGAATATGCGGTCAACGCATCTGCGTAATTTTGGGCCATATAAAGGGCGTCGCCGCGCAATTCCTGGGTGTAGGAATCCAAAATCCCCGGCCTCGCGACGAGATAGGTTTGCCAGGATGAGGCGGCTTCGTTGTAACGCTCGAGTCTGTAATTTGCGAATCCCTGCAGGAAATAGGCATGTGCGATGTGCGCTGAATTGGGATATTCGGCCAGCAGGGTTTGTATTGAATTTAAGGTGTCGATGTATTTTTCCTGCTCGAAGAATATGCGCGCCTCGCCCCATTTTGCCGCCGCGCGGATTAGAGGATCTGACGAATCCCGATAGGCGGTTTGATAATGTAAGAGCGCCGTTGGGTAGTCCCCGTTGAAGAGGGCATGATCGCCATCACCGATACGCGCCACAGGGATGGGCGTTGCCGTGATGGTGGGCGTGAGCGTTGCGGGAGGGGTCGGCGAAATACTCGGGGTCACTGTCCAGCCGGGGGGGATGGTGGGAAGGCCCGGGAGGATGGAGCAGGCTGTGATGGCGGCGGCAAGCAAAAGTCCAAGGATGAGGCGGGGGAATTTCATCCCGTTTTTATACAGGGAAAGGCAAGTCTCGTCAACCCTGGGCGGGACGAAGCAGGGCGGCGCGCGGCGAAGCAATCCCCTGTTGATTGGAGATTGCTTCGACTGAAATACCGTCTTGCAGTGATATTAACTCACCTTACGCAGAACGTCCCGAAGGTTCCCGTAATTTAGGCTTGCTTTCTGCCCAAACCTTCGGGACGGTGCGTAACATCAGATATTAATTACGCGAGTTCCCTGTCTGCCCTTTCCAGGATGTCATCCAGTTTTTGCGAAATGTCCTCCGATAACGGATCCTGTAGCGGGCCCGCGAGAATCTCCCCTGCTTTTTTGCGCGCGTTCGAGTACATGGATGGTTTGCCGAGTTTGTGCCATTGATCCAGCGTGTGGCGATCCATCAAACCCGCCAGGTGGAATTCGTTGCTGCGCGCCAGCCTGCGCGTGGATTTGCGCGCCAGGAAGTTGCCGCCGGGGCCGATGTCGAGGATATCCTGCGTGAGAATTTTCTCCTCGTCGGAGTCCACGCCCTGCAACACGCGTTCGCAAAAGTGTGCGATCTCGTTGTCCACCACGATCTGTTCGAGGACGAGCAATTGGTCGCTTTCGATTTCGCCGAAACCGACGATGATATCGGACCCCGCCAGGACCGGCGGGATGGAGGTGATGACCTTTTCAAGGACGGCGTCTGCGCCGGGCTGGCGGGCGTCGGCGGTGCAACCGGCAGAGGTGGCGGGAAGGTTGTAGAAACGGCCCATCTCCACCAGCGCGGCAGACATCAATCCCATTTCCGGAGTGCCTCCGAGATACGCGCCATTGCGCATGTCCATTGTGCCGGTGGCGCTGCTGTAAATCATGGGGCGGCCGGGATGCGCGACCTGGTACGCGACGATGGACGATAAGGCCTCGGCATTGGCAATGCAGATGTTCCCGAACAGGCTGGCGGGGCCTGTCGTTCCGGTGACGGGCATGGGCAGGATCATGATGGGCATATCGAGGCAGCCCATTTCGAAATAGGCGTCCATCATTGGGCCGTCGTGCATGAGCGGCGAGACGGGGCAATAGATGAGTGAGAATGCGCGGCGGGCGCGCACTTCGTCTTCACCGCCCATTACAGCGGTGAGAGTTTCGGCGAGAAACGGCGCCTGTTCCTCGTAATGTAGTTCGTGCTGCCCGTGCTTGGAACAGAATCGCATGAGTGAAACCCACTCGTGAAGCGGGCGCGAGTCGGCGGGTTTGTCCTCCGCGGCGACGGGCGGCCAGGCCATGACGCCCATGTCCATGGCCTGGAAAATACGCAGGCCGTTCTCGTTATCGTTGTTTGTGCTATAGCGATGTTCGCCGGTGTGAAAGTCCTGTGCGAATGCGCCGGTGCCGTCCAGGCAATAACGCGTAACGGAGGATGGAAGGGGGTAGTTGTACTGTGGGTTGCGCGCTCCCAGCGTGAAGGAGTTGGGCGCGGTCGAGAGCGCGTGCATGACCAGTTCATGCGGAAGGAACGCGGTTTTCCTGTCGTAATCCACGCGTGCACCGTTCTTTTCCAGCAGGGTCAGGGCCTTCCGGCTGTGGAAGCGCACGCCTGTTTCCTGCAACACGCGCAGGGTCTCGTTATGGATCTGTTCCTTTTCCGATGCAGTTAATAGTGTGCTGTGAAAACGCATAAGGTTATCCTTTTTATTAATGACTGATGTTACGCACCGTCCCGAAGGTTTGGGCAGAAAGCAAGCCTAAATTACGGGAACCCTTCGGTCAACTCAGGGCAAGCCTTCGGGACGTTCTGCGTAAGGTGAGTTAATGACTGTTCACTGATTACTTTTTACCGGTTACCATCTTCACTCCCTCGCGGGCGCGTTGCTCGATCTTCTCAAGTTCGCATTCAGTGTCTTCACCGAGAGGCAGGGTAACATGTGCGCTGAGAATTTCATGTATTTCCTCTTTGAGATCGTCCATCAATGATGGCTTTCCCAGCGCCGACCATGCCTCGTACGTATCGCGGTCGTCGTAGTCGCTCATGTACACCTCGCCGTTCCGCAGTGCGTCAATCGTGGAACGACGGCCCAGGAAGTTACCGCCATGCCCGACTGCGGCCAAATCCACTTCGAGCCATTCCTTGGGGCGCGTGTCAATGCCCCACGAAAGGCGCGAGGCGCGGCGGAATACCTCCACATCGATCATCAACTGTTCGAGGCTGAGGAACATCGAGCCGCCCAGTTGACCGGGACCAACCAGCAGGTCGGGCCACGAGAGCGTCGCCATGGACCAGTTCAGGGCGCGTTCGTAGCCGGAGCGGATGCCGGGGATGTAGTGTCCCGTGCTCCCCGCGGACGTTTCGACGGGCAGGCCGTAGGAACGCGCCATCTCGGTCACGGCTGCGCCCATCAGGCCGTGTTCCACTTCACTGCCGGTGAATCGCCCGGTGTGCGCGTCCATGATGGATGGCGCAGCGGCATAGATGACCGGCGTGCCGGGCGCGGCGGCCTGCGCCAGGCACAGCATGGCAATCGTCTCACAGTTGGCGAGCAGGATGGTGGAGATGAGACTGGCGGGCGCGGTGCCTCCCATCAACGGCATGGGCATGATGGCAATGGGGATGCCCCAGCCGATGGTTTCGAGATATGCATCCGTGTGCGGGCCTTCGATGACGAGCGGCGAGACCGGGGTGACCAGGAAGGAAAACGGTTTCAACTGGCGGACGTTTTCCCTGCCGCCGAAGACCGTTCCCAAGACTTCAAGCATCCAGCGCGACTCTTCGACGGTGTGCGTGCAATCCTGCAAATGTTTCGAGAAGTTGAGGTTCATCTGCCGCCAGTAGCCCACGAAATCCCCCATTGACTTCTGGGCAAAACTTGGCTCCACCATTGCCCAGTACACGCCGACTTCGTCAATGGCGTCGATCAGGCGCGTGGCATTCAGCCAGTCGTCATAATTGGCGTCGCGGCGTTCCCCGCTTGCGCTGTCCAGCACGTAAAACGCGCCGCCGTCCGCGGTAAGAGTGCAGCGGCCGGCGTTCGCCAGGAATTCCCAGTTTGGCCGCCTGCCGCCGAGGGTGAACTGGCGCGGCGCGGCCTGCAGGCATTTCTCGATCATGTCACGCGGGAAGCGGACGATGTGTGAGTTTTCGCTTACGTCTGCGCCCGCCTTTTTGAGAATCTTGCGCCCGCGCGCCGTATCCACGCGCACGCCTGTGGATGCCAGCACGGACAGCGTGCGGTCGTGCACCTGAGCAACCTCGTTTTCGGATAGAACTTTCAGATCGGTTTCCATGATTGTTTCCCTGAAAAATAAACTAACAGATTCCTGTTTCGCACTGGGCGTAGTCGAAGCGTTGCCGCTGGAATGTCCCTCGACTTTGCTGCGCTTCGCTCAGGACGAAGGCTCCTCGCGTTGAGCCGTTTGACTCGAACGTGAAATTCCATTACCAAATATTCATTTGTCATGGAGTTGGGTGAGTACGGCGGTTGAATTTATTCCGCCAAAAGCCCTTGCGCCAGGAGTTGGGAATTACGATTGCAAACGCACGTCCGCTCCTGGAGGAAGAGGCAAATCGATCATTTTCCGCCTCCGATCTCCCGGTCTGCCGCTTCCAGGATGCGGGTTAATTCTTTTTGCTGGATTTCTTCCAACGGTTCCGGATGATGCTCCCGCAGGATCCAGTCCACTTTTTCGCGCGCGACTTCAATCGGGTCACGCATCCCGCCGGATGGGTTGGGCTGCGAGGTTAAATCTGACAGGGTGCGGCGCCTTGTGTGATCGCGCGTGTGGCGGTGTTTGAGAAAGTGACTGCGCGGTCCAATCTCTTTGATGACATCCAGCGCGAGGGCCTCGCGGCTCGTGTCGATCCCGGCGGCCTCGGTGCGGATGCGGTGATAAATATCGCTGTCGAGCAATAATTCTTCCGGGTAAAGCAGTTTGCAGGATTCAACCAACCCCAGCCCCGAGCCTGTTTCCGCGCCCGCAAGAGCACACAGCATCAGGGATGAGGCTGCATCGCCTGCGGTCTGCCAGCCGGGGACTTGTCCGTCGGTGGCGAAGATTCCTGCCAGTGTGGGAACGCCCCAATGATGCGCCATTTCGACGCCGATTGGATAGAGCAGGGTTCCCTCCCAGGCTGTGGCCTGGTATGCGCCGGTGCGCGGGTGCATGATGCCGGGCATGAAGGAGTGAAAGACCGGCGCGCCCGGATGCGCCATTTGAATCAACACCATGGCTGAGACGATCTCCGCGTCGCCTGCGACCACTGTCCCCGCGAGGGTTGCCGGGCCGGTCGAGCCGACATTGGCCATGGACATGAACCCGACGGGCAGGCCTGCCTCTGCAAACATCAGCGCGGATTCCATGCCTTCCCGGTCCTGTCCGAGCGGGGCAATGCAGCAGACCAACAGGGAAAGCGGCGGGCGCTTGCGCATCGTCTCCCTGTCTTTGGCGATGACGCGCGCCATCTCGATGGCATGGCGCGCCAGGTCCCTGCCCATGACCGTTTCAGATTGCACATGCTTGACCGTGTTGTTGAACGACGCGTCCAGTTCGTGCAGGGGCGACGTGCTGGGGTGGTCGGATGCGGTTACGATGGGCCAGTAGAATCCAATGGACGTGAGATGGTCTGCAATGCGCGCCATCCTGGCGATGTCGTCTTTGCGCGACGGACGGCGTATGCGTGTCTCGAAGTCGATCGTCTCGACCCCGCATCCGTCCGTGGCGCAAAACAGGCCGGTGCCGTCCAGGTTGATGTCGTGGGCGGGGGAACGCGCACCCATGGTGTAGTAGCGCGGAGCCGTCGAAAGGGAGGCGGCTGCGAGGTCCGGTTTGATGCGGACGATCTGTTTTGCGAAGTCGACCTGCGCGCCGTGATCAGCGTAAATCCGCAGGCATTTTTCGGATGGACAATGCACGCCCGTCTCTGCGAGGATTTCGAGCGTGCCATTTGCAAGTTGGTTGATCTGCCCCTCGTCAATGACGTGAAAATGGCGGGATGGGCGAATGGGCTGGAGCAGGGGCGTTATGGAGGACATGATTATCCCAATTCTTTATCGGCGGCGGCCAGGATGCGCGTGAGTTCGGCCTGCTGGCCGGCTTCGAGCGGATCCGGTTTGTGGTTTTCGATGATCCATTTCACGCGTTCGCGCGCGACTTCGTGCGGGTCCCGGTATTTATTGTTTTCATCCAGCTGATGAGTGACCCCGCGCACGAGCGAAGTCCGCATGTGTTCGCGGGTGTGTTTCTGCCCGAGGAAATGCCCGCCGGGTCCGACATTGGAAATGGATTCAAGCGCGAGTGTCTCGTCGTTCACGTCCATGCGCTGAAGATATGCGCGGGCGCGTTGATACAGGTCGTCGTCGAGGATGATCTGTTCGGGGAAGAGGCGCGTATAAGTGCGGGATAATCCCATGCCGGTAACGATCTCCGGGCTGGTGAGGCCGGCCAGGAAAGTATCGAGCGCGGGTTCGGCGGCGGACTGCCATGTGCCGGTGACGGCTGAATCCGTGCCATAACATGCGCCGAGCGATGGCATGCCCCAGTGATGCGCCATCTCGACCACACCGTAACGCCCGCGTGCATCGCGCGGGTAACTGACGTATCCGCCCGTGCGCGGGTCCGCCCAGGCTTGCATCATGGAATGAAAGAGCGGGCAGCCGGGGAACATCAACTGCATGAGGACAACTGCGCTGATGATTTCCGCGTCGGCCATGACGAGCGCGCCCGCCTGCGTGGCCGGGGCGGTGGTGCCAAGTGTGGGCATGGATAGGAATCCGACGGGGATGCCCGCCTCTGCAAAGATCATCGCGGCTTCGATGCCCGGTTGATCCTGCATGAGCGGGGAGACAGTGCAGATCAGGGATGAGAGTGGAGGACGCCTGCGCAACTCCTCCTTTGAGCCAGCGATGACAGTTGCCATTTCGACTGCGTACCGGGCTTCGCGTTCCCCCATGATGGTCTCGGATTGAAAATGTTTGACCATATTATTCCAGCCTGCATCGAGTTCATGCAGGGGGGAAGTCCGCCCAAAATCCTGTGCGCTGACCATGGGCCAGTAAAAACCAATCGAGGGGAGGTAGTCTGCGACGCGTGCCATCATGCCGACGTCTGATTTGCGGGAGGCGCGGTATTGCCCGGTGTCCAGGTCTGCCACTTCGACGCCGCAGCCATCGGTGGTGAAGTAGGTCACGCCGTCTTCGAGGCGCAGGTCGTATTCCGGGGTGCGCGCGCCCATGACAAAATAGCGCGGCACGGTTTTCATCGCGTTGAAAACCATGTCGCGCTTGATTTTTACGGTTTGGGTGTCCTGATCCACCTGTGCGCCATGTTGTTTCAACACGCGCAAGGCCTTCTCTGATGGAAATTTTACGCCGACATTTTCGAGGACATGCAGCGTGGCATCCTGGAGTTGATCCAACTGCTCATCGGTGAGGTACTGGAGCCGATATGCAGAACGGATTGGTTCGAGGGCTGGTCGATTCCCGTTCATTTGCTGTACTCCTTTGCCGCTCGGGGCGGCGCATTCGATTGAATGGCGCTGGCCTGCTTTGGGATTGTTTTTGTCCGCCTCAATTTTAAGGCCGAAATCAAAACAAGACAAGTTCAACTTTCCGCTAATCGGATGAATGTGTCAGAATTATGCCGATGGATGGTTTTATTCCGCGCTCTCCGGGAAACTTATGCAGGAGTTCTACTTAAAATTCCCCTGCTTTTTCAAGCACTTTATAGGGATCGAATGCGTCACGCAATCCATCGCCGATGTAGTTGACCGAGATGATGCTGAGGAAAATCATCAGGCCGGGAAATATCGCAAGCCAGGGATACTTCGTGAAATGTTCCTGCGCGTTGCTTAGCAGGTTGCCCCATGAAGCCGTGGGCGGCTGGATGCCGAAGCCCAGGAAACTCAGTCCCGATTCTTCGATAATGGCGTAACCGAGTTCGAGGGTCGCTTCGACGACGATGGGGCCGATGGAGTTTGGCAGGATGTGGCTGGCAATGATGCGAAGGTCCGATCCGCCCAGCGCGCGTGAAGCAGATACGAAGTCCAGTTCACGGAGGGTCAGGAAGGTGGCGCGCACCAGCCTTGCGAAGGTTGTCCAGGCCAGTATTCCAATGACGACGCCGATGGTCACCACGTTGTTGCGTTCAAAGAGCGGGGCATCCACTTCCCTCAGGATGGCGCTCAACAGGATCAGCACGAGAAATGAGGGGAGCGACAGGAAGGTATCTGTAATGCGCATCAGGATGGCATCCACCCTGCCGCCGTAGTAACCGGCCAGCGCGCCAACGGGAACTCCGATCGTGATGGAGATCAGGACTACCAGCAGTCCCACTATCAGTGAAACGCGCCCGCCGTAAAGAACGCGGGTAAACAGGTCGCGCCCCAGCGCGTCTGTACCCATGGGGTGACTCCACGAAGGCGGCTGATACCGGGCTGAAATTTCGGATATTTCCGGGTCGTAAGGTGAAAGAGGGGCAAGGATTACCAGGATGACCAGTGTGGCAAGGATAATGAATCCGAAAATTGCCCCCGGATGTTTTCGGAAGCGCCTCCAAACCCCGGCCCCCATGCTCGACGTTTGGGCGTTGACGACTGGCGTTCTGGATTCGCTCATGGATGACAGGTCGGTCGGTTGCTTCATTGGCTACTCAAATCGGATGCGTGGATCGAGATAGGCGTACACCATGTCTGCCAGCAGGTTGGACAGGATGATAAAGGTCGCGCCGATGATCAGGATGGCCATCAGCACGGGGTAGTCCCTTTGCATGGCCGCCTGGTAATACAACCTGCCCATGCCCGGCCAGGAAAACAGGATTTCCACAAATATTGCGCCGCCGAAAATATAGGGCAGGTCAAGCGCCAGGAGGGTGATCAGCGGAATCAATGCATTTCTCAGGGCATGCTTATAGAGCACCCGCCGGCCGGGGAGTCCCTTGGCGCGCGCGGTCCGTATATAATCCTGATGAATTACCTCCAACATGCTGGAACGAAGGAAGCGAGAATACCATGCAATCCAACCCAGCGCCCCCGTGGCCACAGGCAGGATGAGATGAACGACGCGATCCTGCAGGTTGAAGCCGTCCGTATTCAACGATGTCATTCCCCCGGATGGCAGCAGGGGATCGCCTGTGAATGGATTCTTCAGCCAGGCGTAGAAGACCAGGATCAGGATCAAGCCGAGCCAGAATTCTGGAATGGCCTGGCCTGCGAATGAGAATGTCGTGACCGTGATGTCGAAGGCTGAATACTGGCGGATGGCTGAAATGATCCCAATCGGGATGGCGATCAGGACGGCAACCAGCATGGTGATCGACATCAGGTAGAGCGTGTTTGGAAGGCGGTCGCCGATTTCGACCAGGACCGGCTGGCGGGTGCGGAACGAAAACCCAAAGTCCCCGCGCAGGATTCCCTGACGTGTCCCGTAGCCATCCAGGGTTCCATCGCCGTTGGAGTCGACCTGCATCCAGTCGTTGCCAACCAGCCAGATGAGGTATTGGGTTGGCAGGGGCTTGTCCAGTCCAAACTGGCGCTTGAGCAACTCGACTTTTTCCGGGTTGATGTGGCGGCTTTGTCCCTGCCCGGCCAGGGGCCCGCCCGGTGCGAGGTTGACCAGTATAAAGAGCAGGACGCTGAGCAGGAAGAGCAATCCAACAGTCTGAAGCAGTCGCCGAGTGATATAGGTTGACAAGTTGCCTCAATTTTTACAAAACGTCCCGCAGGTTCGGGCAAATTTTCTGTGGCGGGAAACCTGCGGGACGTTTGATGGCGTCAGGGCTTACTTCAAGGTCCAATCTGCCGCATTCCAGGTGACAAGATCGTTCGTCGTGGACTGGACGTTTTGCAGCCGGACCGAATGCGCGTCGGCATTGACGGCGGTGAAGAGCAGCAATTCGGGCAGTTCCTCTTCCATGATGGAAGCCATCTTGCAGAACGTCTCCTTGCGTACGTTTTCATCGAGGGTGTAGGCTTCGCCCATCAGTGTTTCGAACTCATCGTTCGTCCATCTTCCGTAATTGTAGCCAATATCCGGGATTGCGGCGTCAGCGGAATAGTAACCCCAGACGTAATCCGTCGGGTCGATGCCGCCATACCCGTCGTCCCAAATGTCCATGTCAAAGTTGCCGGACTGTTCGATGCCGCCGTCCGTTGACAAGGCCCACAAGACACTGCCTTCCACAACGGTCAGGTTGAGTTTGATGCCGATCTTGCCCAATTGCTCGGCGATGTATTGCTGGGTCAGTTCGAGCGACTCGCCGAATTCCCCGTAGGTGATGAATTCCATCTCCATCACGTAACCTTCCTCGGCAGTCTGGCATCCGCGGCATTCGCGCGTGCCGTCGCCGTCCGTATCCTTCCAGCCTGCTTCCTCCAGTAACGCGGCGGCGGCTTCGGGATCGAATTTTGGACGCGGAATGTCACAGACATAGGGTTCGCGGAAAAACTCGGTCCACACCGGCTTTGCATATCCGAGGAAGAATTCCCTGGATATGGTATCCACGTCAATGGCCGCGCGGACAGCCTGCCGCACCCGCAGGTCCGACAGGATGGGATGCGGGGTTGCGACGGGATCGGTCGTGCCTTTGGCGGCCAGGTTGAAGAAGATTCTAAAGACCCAGCGGTTGTTCGGGCTGATGCTGATTTCGACGTTCGGTTCATTCTCCAGGTCGGCGATGATGGGTTCCGTGGTCCACATGTCGAGATCTGCATCGCCCTTGATCAGCATTGTCTTGCGGACGGCCTGGTCCGGTACGATCTGAACGGTGATGGTCTCGATCTGGGGTTTGCCGGTCTCGAAATATTTCTCGTTGCGGGTAAAGGTCATGTGATCGCCGCTGACCCATTCGGAGAGGACATACGGCCCGTTGCTGAGCGGCTTGCGCGCGCAATCCCAGGACGCAAATCCCTGCGAGGCATCGCAGTAATGCGCGGGCCAGACCACCACCTGTTCGCCGCCAAACTGGGTGAGATACCCCGGGTAAACGGCGTTGTAATTGATGGTAAATGAATGGTCGTCGATTTTTTCGATGCTGTCGATGTAATCGATTCCCGGAATCCAGCCGCCGGTTTCAGGGTCGATGATCGCGTTATACGTGAAAAGCACATCCTCGGCGGTGACGGGGGTTCCGTCCTCCCATTGAACGTCGTCCCGCATTTTCCACGTTACCGACATCGTCCCGGCATCCTCGTCGTACACGACGTCCCCGTTTTCCAGTGTCGGGAGTTCGGATGCAAGTTCCGGGAAGACATTTCCCTCCGGGTCCACATCGCTCAATCCAAGCAGGACCAATTCCATGACAAGAGAATCGTAGCCCGCATCGGTGATGATGGGATTGAACGACGGCGGATCTTCAGGAATGACGATTGTTATGCTGCCCTTGCCTGCCGCAGGCGGCTGGGCTGCCTGTTGGCAACCGAACAGGCTTGAGGCCAGGATGGAAACGAGAGCCAACAAAACCAGCGTTTTTTCGCGAGTGCGCATTGCTCCTCCTGTGGATTTATTCGAATGTATGGTGATATTATTGCACGAATTTCCCCTGGTGTTAAGGTTTTTGGGCAAATGAATTACAATCGAAAAACATCCAAATCACACCACCCAACTCTGAATTGGATGTGCGATGTGCCGTTGTCGAACGTGCTGGATCGACACACAAAATTTTTAAGGTGTGAGGCTTCATGCGAACTGTTTTTTGGAAAGACGGCCAACTCAAAATGATCGACCAGCGCATGCTGCCTGCGCGCTTTGAAATCGTTTCCTTCAGTGACCATCGATCTGTCGCCGAAGGAATCAGGAACATGACTGTGCGCGGCGCGCCTGCCATCGGGGCCGCCGCCGCGTTTGGCCTGGCCCTCGCAGGATTTGAATCCGCTTCATCCTCGACCGATGGCCTGCTCACCGACTTGCAGGCCGCCGCGGCCGTTTTGAAGGCTTCGCGCCCAACTGCGGTGAACCTGGCATGGGCGGTGGAGAGGGTGATGAATGCCGCAGGAAATATGAAGGAAGAGGGAAACGCCGACGCATTGCGTCAATTGGTTTTGGATGAAGCGCAGAAGATCGCGGATGAGGATGTGGAAATCAATAAACGCATGGCGGGCCACGGCGCGGCATTGATCGACGACGGCGATACGATCATCCATCATTGCAACACCGGCGCGCTGGCGGCCGTCGATTGGGGAACCGCCCTCGGCGTGATCCGCACCGCGCACGACCAGGGCAAGCGGATTCACGTCCTTGTGGATGAGACCCGTCCGCGTTTGCAGGGCGCGCGTCTCACCGCCTGGGAATTGGAGCAGTACGGCATTCCCTATGAAATCATCAGCGACAATATGTCCGGGTATTTCCTGAAAGCGGGCAGGGCGCAAAAGGTCTTCTTTGGCGCGGATCGGGTGGCCGCGAATGGCGACGTCGCCAACAAGATTGGCACATACATGCTTTCCCTTGCCGCGCACGATAACAATGTCCCTGCTTATGCGGTTGTGCCAACCTCGACGATTGACCTGTCCCTCGCTCACGGTGATTTGATTCCCATCGAAGAACGCAACCCGCAGGAAGTGCTGGACATTCAATTCCAGGGCGAACCTGTCGCGCCAAAAAATGCCAAAGCGCGCAACCCGGCTTTCGACGTCACGCCGAACCGGCTGATTACCGGAATCGTCACTGAGAATGGTATTGCATATCCGCCATTTGATGTTAATCTTCCCATGTTTGTTGGGTAGATTCCCAGGCCTCAAAAGACCTTACGGATATTATTCCTCGAAGCGGACTTCCGATGTCTTCCTGTGAATTTTTCCTTTACTTTCCCGCATCCCCATGATAAACTTTGCCCGCTTCCACTGGCGCTCTCGCGAGAGAGCGCATTTTTCTGCGTAATGCTGAAGCGATCTTTTTCTGCAAGGGAATACAGATGGATATTCTTCTGACTGGCTCGGTTGCGTACGATTACCTGATGACCTTTCCCGGTCTGTTCAAGGAACAAATTTTGCCCGAACGGCTGGCTTCGATCAGCCTGTCGTTCCTCGTGGATTCGATGTCCAAACAGCGCGGCGGCATCGCGCCGAATATCGCGTATACGATGGCTTTGCTTGGCGAAAAGCCGCGCGTGATGGCAACTGTCGGCGAGGACTTTGAAGATTATCGCAAATGGCTTGATTCAAAAGGCGTGGATACGACCCTGATGAAAGTCGTCCCCGGCCTCTTCACGGCCTCGTTCTTCGCCACGACTGACCAGGCTTCCGCTCAAATTGCATCCTTCTATCCGGGGGCAATGGGACATTCCGCCACGCAATCCATCAAGGATTTGGACAGGAAACCGGACCTTGTAATTGTCTCGCCCAGCGCGCCGGATGCGATGATGAAGTTCCCCGCCGAGTGCCGCGAGTTGGGGATCAAGTACTTGTACGACCCAAGCCAGCAGGTGCTCCGCCTCGAAGGGAATGAATTGGCGCGCGATATGGAAGGCGCGTATTTTCTCTTCTGCAACGATTATGAATTCGGCCTGATCTCGAAGAAAACGGGCTGGGACCTGGATCAGATCCTGAAACATGTCAAAGTCCTGGTGGTGACGCGCGGCAGGGATGGAGCGAATCTCTATACGGATGGACAGGAAGTTTTCATCCCCACGGTCCCGGAAGATGAAATTGTCGATCCCACCGGCGTGGGCGACGCTTTTCGCGGCGGTTTCCTGATGGGTTATTCGCGCGGTTTCGACTGGAAGTTGTGCGGTGAGATTGGCTCGCTGGCTGCGGTATACTGCCTGGAACAACGCGGCACGCAGACCCACAGTTACACAAGAAAAGAGTTTGTGGAACGTTTCCGCAAACATTTCGACGATCAACGAAAATTGGACGAGTTGTTAAAGTAAATACGCCCGGGGCAAAGCCGAGGGGCAGGTTTCATCAAAAATTGTCCTTTGACTGCGCCCGGGACGTAATCAATAAAGGAGTAACATGAGCAATTACGATATCAAAGACATCAATCAGGCCGAAGGCGGCCGCCGCCGCATTGACTGGGCCGAGCGCGAAATGCCGGTTCTGCGCCAGATCCGCGAGCGTTTCAAGAAAGAGAAGCCGCTCAAGGGGATTCGCATGTCGGCATGCCTGCATGTGACCACTGAAACAGCCAACCTGGCGCGCACCCTGCATGACGGCGGCGCAGACCTGGTCCTGACCGCATCGAACCCGCTTTCCACGCAGGATGATGTGGCGGCCGCGCTGGTCAACATCTACGAGATTCCGACCTACGCGATCAAGGGCGAGGACAATGTCACGTACTACAAGCACCTTGGCGCTGCGCTCGATCACAAGCCGCATGTCACAATGGATGACGGCGCGGATCTCGTCTCTGAAATTCACAAGAATCGCCGCGAACTATTGAGCGAAGTCATTGGCGGCACTGAAGAAACCACCACCGGCGTCATCCGCCTGCGCGCCATGTCCAATGACAAGATGCTGAACTTCCCCGTCATTGCTGTCAACGACGCCCTGACCAAGCATCTCTTCGATAATCGCTATGGCACCGGGCAATCCACCGTGGACGGAATCATCCGCGCAACCAATGTCCTGCTGGCTGGCAAGCGTTTTGTCGTGGCCGGCTATGGCTGGTGTGGACGCGGTCTCGCCTCCCGCGCACGCGGCATGGGCGCGCTCGTCATTGTCACCGAAGTCGACCCGATGAAGGCGCTGGAAGCCGTCATGGACGGTTACGAAGTCATGCCGATGGAGCAGGCCTCGAAGATCGGCGACATCTTCTGCACCCTGACAGGCGATATCAACGTGATCGACAGGCACCATTTTGAAGTCATGAAAGACGGCGCGATCGTCGCAAACTCCGGTCACTTTAACGTCGAGATCAACATCCCCTCCCTCGCGAAGATGTCCAAGGGCGACCCGAAACTCGTCCGCCCGTTTGTCGACCAATACGAGACCAGGGACGGGCGCAAGATCAACATCCTCGGCGAGGGACGCCTGATCAATCTCGCCTCCGCCGAAGGACATCCTGCCTCCGTTATGGATATGTCCTTTGCCAACCAGGCGCTGTCCGCTGAATACATGGTCAAGAACGCGAAGACCCTTGAGAAGCGTGTCTATTCCGTGCCGACCGAAATCGACAACGAGATCGCCCGCCTGAAATTGCAGGCCATGGGCATTGACATCGATATCCTCACCGACGAGCAACTCAAGTACCTCAACTCCTGGGAAGAGGGAACGTAGGATTTGCAATCGAAGATTTTGCCCCGCGAAGAAATGCGCGGGGCTTTTATTTTTGGAAACCAATGCCAGTTGAATACTCTTGCGGGATGGGTTAAGCCAATACCGGATGTTCGTCCTGTTCCACGGGAATTTTCAGCGGCAGGATCACTGAAAACGTCGTCCCTTTTCCCTCTTCGCTTTTCAAGTCGATGGACCCCTGCATGATCGAGGTCAGTTTTGCAACAATGGACAGGCCCAGGCCGAAACCAGTCTGCTTCTCCGACTCAACACTGGTCAATTGTTCAAACGCTTCGAACACGCGCTTCTGGGCTTCGACGGGGATCCCGATGCCTGTATCGATTACCTGGATCATCCAATATTCATCGCTTTTCTTGACGAAGCATACCCGAACATATCCCTCCCTGGTGAATTTCACGGCATTATGCACCAGGTTCAACACGATTTGCCTGAGCCAAAATTGATCGCCTGTGATTTTTTGCGGGAGGGACGGGTCGAATGTCTGCTCGAGCGTGAGTCCCTTCTTCTGGGCATGGAAATTCAAGGTCGAGAGCAGGGGGCCGATTACTTCCTCGACCTCAAACGGGAATTCCCGCAGGACGATTTTGCCGGTCTCGAACTGCGCCTGCCCGACGAGGTTGTTGAAAAAAGCAAGCAATTGATTCGCTCCGTCCAGGATCTCGGACGAGGCGTTCACCTGGGCCTCGGTCATGCTTCCGAACGAGCCGTCCTTCAGCATTTCGGCATACCCGATGATGGCGCCAAGCGGAGAGCGCAGGTCGTGCCCGAGGCTGGCCAGCAATTGACTCTTCATGCGGCTGATTTCCGCGATTTGTTCCTGGATTTGTTTTTGGGCGGTGATGTTGCTGATGATAAGCACGCGGCCGTTTTGCCCTCCGCGTATATCGAAGAGCGAGGTCGTGCGCAGGCTGTATGTGGATTTCTCGCCGGGGAATTCCAGGGAGATTTCCTGCGCGATCTCGCCTGTTGGATGGTCTTTCAGCCAGTCATCCCAGTTCGGGAAAAGCAACCTGATATCCTGGCCGTGCAAATTCCCCCTGTCCTGAAAAATGAAGAGCCCCGCCGGGTTGATGTCGACAATGCGTTCCTTGTAATCCAGAACGATCACCCCAACCTCCATCGCATCGACCACGGAACTGTGAACCACAGGCTGCAGGTCCATGAAGCGGTAGCGCAGGAAACTGATGGATAATGCCAGGTTGGTGAGGGTAATGGCAAACGGCGTCAAGTCCAGCGTGGGGAACGGATTCAGCCCGGTGACGTACAGGAAATTCGCGATCCACGGACAAAGCAAACCCACCAGCATGGTCGCTGACTGGGAGCGGTAAAAATTTCGGCCGCGTGCGATCATCTGTAACAACAGGATCGTTGTGGACAGGAGCAGGGCATATTGGTAGATGACAACAAGGTAGAATAACGGGCCATGTGTCAGGTCGAGCGGACCGAATGGCAGGTTGTTCGTGAAACGGATTCCGCTCCAAATCAGTCCATGCCAATCGTTCGTCCATGCCAGGATCAGGCCTGCCGATGCCGGAACGGCAAGCGCGGCCAGGCGCGGCCTTGTCAACCATGCGCCGCGTCCAATATAGTGCATGGTAAAAATAAAGACCCCCAAAACTGCGAAAGATATGCCCAGGTATTGGAGTTTCGCCCAGAATATCTTCTCCCCCATGTCTGTGCGGATGATTTCAAGAATATAAGTCAATGACCATTCAGCGGTGGAAACAATCCCCAGGAGAAGGCCGAATTTCCCGGGCGCGCTGCGCGACCACAATACGCGCACGAGGAGCAGTCCCGCAACGATGACACTGCCAGTCAGGATAATGCCGTAATAAACGTAATAAGGATCCAATGGCATGGAGTTGGTATTCTTCCCCCCTATTTTATTCCAATATTAAAAACCCTGTATTTCAGTTTTGTTGTGATTTTAGCCGTGACAACCTTGCCGATTCTATTTGTCCCTTCCCCAATCCTTCCCCCTCTGATACAATACGAGCCGCACGCCGACACTTCGACAGGCTCAGTGCAAGCCTCTCGATTTTCCAAAAAGAAACCCTCGGCCTCCCCGTCGGGGGTTTTTGTGTGTGTTAGTCTGATAGTCTCATGGACTCATAGTCTAATAGACCATCAGACCATCAGACCATCAGACCATCCGACTATCAGACCATCCGACCATCCGACCATCAGACAGAAGACTATCAGACTATCCGACTATGAACATCGAACGAACCGACCTCCGAAATATCGCCATCATTGCCCACGTGGATCACGGCAAGACCACCCTTGTGGATTATCTCCTGCGCCAGTCGCATACCTTTCGCGAGAACCAGCAGGTGGCCGAGCGCGTCATGGATTCCAACGATCTCGAACGTGAGCGCGGCATCACCATCCTCGCCAAGAACACCGCCATTTCCCTGATCGATCCTGTCACGAAACAACCGATCAAGATCAATATTGTGGATACGCCCGGTCACGCCGATTTTGGCGGCGAGGTCGAGCGCGTGATGAACATGGTGGATGGCGTCCTGCTCCTTGTGGATGCCGCCGAAGGCCCGATGCCCCAAACCCGCTTCGTGTTGAAAAAAGCCCTCGAAATGGGACACAAGGCCATCGTGGTCATCAATAAGGTGGATCGCAAGGACGCCGAACCGGCGCGTGTGCTCAACGAAACCTTCGACCTGTTCATCGAACTTGGCGCTTCCGAGGAGCAGGCGGACTTTCCCGTCATCTATGCACAGGCCACCGCCGGTAAAGCGGGTCTCACCCCGGACCTTGGGCCTGATCTCCAGCCATTGTTTGACGTGATCCTGAACAAAATCCCCGCTCCCAAAGTGGACCCTGACGCGCCCCTGCAATTGCTCGTCACCATGCTGGGCTATGACGATTATCGCGGGGTGACCGCGATTGGCCGCGTTTTTGCGGGTACGATCAAAGCCGGGCAAAAACTGGCGCGCATCCAATTGGACGGAACGATCCTGCCTGAAAGCGCGCGTTATCTTTATACCTTCAAAGGCTTGAATAAAATTGATATTGACGAGGTCAAAGCGGGCGATATCATTTCCCTCGCCGGCCTCGAAGGCATCGCCATCGGCGAGACGCTTGCCGACCCCGCCAGTCCCGTTGCCCTGCCGACCATCAAGGTGGAGGAACCCACTGTCCGCATGACGTTTGGCGTAAACACATCCCCGTTTACCGGAAAGGAAGGCACGTGGAGTACGTCCCGCAAACTGCGCGAGCGTTTGTATGATGAACTCCGCACGAACGTTTCCCTGCGCGTGGAAGATACCGATTCAGCGGAAAACTTCCTCGTCTCCGGGCGCGGCGAGTTGCACCTGGGCATCCTCATCGAAACCATGCGCCGCGAGGGATATGAATTCCAGGTCTCGCGCCCCGAGGTGATCTATCACAAGGCGGACGATGGTGCATTGCTCGAGCCTTACGAAGAAGTTCACATCGAGACCAGCACTGAGACCGTCGGTGTTGTGGTGGAAATGCTTGGGAGCAGGCGCGGCCAAATGATGGACATGCATGATGCAGGCCAGGGTATGACGCGCATGGTGTATATCGTCCCGACGCGCGGCCTGCTTGGATTCCGCTATCAGTTTCTCACGTCCACGCGCGGCGCGGGAGTCATGCACACGATTTTCAACGGTTATGACGAATTGGCTGGCCCGATGGCGACCCGCTCGAATGGTTCCCTCGTCGCATGGGAGGCGGGCGCGACCACGGCGTACGCGTTGAAATCCGCGGAAGAGCGCGGCGTGTTGTTTCTTGGCCCCGGCGTGGAAGTGTACGAAGGCATGGTAGTCGGCGAAAACGCGCGCGGACAGGATATCCCCATCAACGTCTGCAAGAAAAAGCACCTGACCAATATCCGCTCGGCGCGCGGCGACATGGAAATCCGCCTCACCCCGCCCCGGCAGATGTCCCTCGACGAGGCGGTTGAATATCTCTCCGACGATGAACTGCTCGAAGTGACGCCGCAGTCCTATCGCATCCGCAAACGCATTCTCTCGACGGATGAGCGCGGCAAGCAGACGAAGAAGGCAAAGGAACAGTTTGGTGAAGAGTAAAAACGATGACGACTCCCGCACATGTGGGAGGTCATTTTTCATTTAACAACTGATGTTACGCACCGTCCCGAAGGTTTGGGCGGAAAGCAAGCCTAAATTACGGGAACCCTTCGGTCAACTCAGGGCAAGCCTTCGGGACGTTCCGCGTAAGGTGAGTTAACAAGAAAGCGTTATCGGCGCGCTTCTTGTTGCGCCAACCAGGTTGTAGGCTTCGATTTGATAGGTCGCGCTTTGCCCGCTGAGCAGGGTGATCGATTCGGAGAAACTGGTGGAATTCGCAGGCAATTCGGCGATCACCTCGCCGTTGCGAAGGATGCGGTATCCCGTTTCGTTGTCCGCCTTGTCGTTCCAGTTCAGGGTCACATCGGCCTGGCCTGTGCCAAAGCAATAGTAGGACCATCCATTTTTGGGAAAGGTCGGCGCTTCGGGCGCGTTGCCTGTCGGTGTGGGCGGCGCGGTTACGGTTGGCACAGCCTGGTAACTTCCGGCAGGGGTGGCGAATTCAACCGCGACCCAGCATATTCCATCGGCTGTCGAGACCAGCCAATAGCCGGGTGGGAGTATGCCGACGATCTCGATGCTCTGTCCCGGCGAAATTTGCGTGATGCGTTCGTAATCCTTGCCGGGACCGCTGCGGCAATTGGTGACATCGCCAACGCTGACGACAGGCTTCGTGAAGACCGTCGGCGTGGATAAAACTTCCGTTGGCAATTCGGCGGTTGGACTGGACAGCGGCGTACTGGCAAGCGCAGACTGGACGGTCATTGCCGCGGCTGTCATCATTTCCGATTGCGAGGGTGACCCATCCGGCAGGTTGCAGGATGACAGCGCCAGCATTGCCGCAAGCGCGTACATATAAATGGATCTTTTCAAACTCTTCCTCCAATAAGTTTATAGATCGGAGAACACAATGTAGGTATTTGGTCCCTTGAACTTCGACTGCTTCAAGGCGGTTTCGGCCTGTTCCAACAGGGTTTCCTGCCAAAGGGATTGGCCGCCTGAATGCGAGGCCAGCCCAATGTGCAGGGAAAAGGTGACCGACATTCCGCCGGGCGTCTCGAATTTGTTCTTGAAGACCGAGAGCAATCGTTCGCATACCGAGCGCCCGCCGTTTTCGTCCGTGGTGGGGAGCAGGATCAGGCATTCGTTTCGCAGGCCGCTGGGAATGTCAATGGAGCGTATGTGTGAATTCAACGCGGCCCCGAAAATGGAAGGCGCGACCTGCAATGCCGCCTCGTCTGTCGCGTTGGGCAGGATGTTCATGTGAACCAGTGAGATTGGCGAAGGGTAGCGTCTCGAGCGCGCGATTTCATATTCCATCAATACATGGAATACATCCCTGCCGTATAGTTCATCTCCTCGCGAAAGCACTTTTTTCATGGTAAATCCTCCATCGGTTGGCGGCCGGTTGTTCATATTTTACAATATTGCGCCTTCCCGCGCGGTTTTGCATCCATCTTGTTATGGTGTGATGTTCATGGACTGTATGAGCGCGTCCAGCGCCGTAATGGAAGGTGTGAAGGCGTCCGGCAGTGCGGCATTCAGTTTTTGTACAACGGTTGAGTAGTAATTTTCGTCCGGGCCGTTGGCGGGAAGCAGCACGCCATCCGGGGGAACCACGGCGTCCGGCTTATCGTCTGCGGCGAGAAACGACGCGTTCACCGGCAGGATCGCGATGATGTAATATTTGCCGTCGCTGGTCAATCCCTGAAAGTTATAGAAAAGTTCGTGGTTGTTGGCGGTTGCGTAGTACTGCCCGTATTCGGTTAAGAAGCGCACCCCGCTTCCGTTTTTGAAGAAAATCACCTGCATATTGGATGCAAAGAGCGCACCGGCATTGAAGGTGGGAATGTGCGGCATTGCGCCTAATGTCAGCGGCGCGGACGGGCTTGCAAGGATCGCGCGCAGGCTTTGAAGACTGTCCGCTGCGCTTGGGTTCGCCGCTTCGAATTCCTGCGCGGGGTACACCAAAATGTATGGCTCGAAGAATTTCCCCTGAAGCGGATACCCCTGCAGGGTGAATTTGCTGTAGGCCGGGGACACCTCCCATGGCGCGCCGGTCTGTTCGGTCACCTCAGGGATCGATTCCACATTGGCGCCAACTCCAACCCCAACGGGAATCACAAAACTGACGGAATTGGCAGATACCGTTGCGCCAGCCTGTGTGGGAACTGCATTTTGACCGGCCGGTGTATTCTCCACATTCATGGGCGGAGTCGCAGCCGGGGCTTCAACCGGCGGCGCAACAGTCAGCGCTTGAAAGGTTGCGGCGACAATCGTTTCCACCCCGGGCTGTACTGGAGCGGGAGTGGGGATGGTTACGCCACAAGCCAGGGTAACCAGCACAAGCAGCATCGATAATGCGAGCGTCCTTCTTTTCATTTTTGCTTCCCTCCGGCCATATTTCCTGGGATACCAATGTTTTCATTTTCAACAGCCGCGTCCCCTCGCGCTTTTGATAATTCAAGCAGGCAAACCATAACAACGTTCCCCGGGTCGATGATACTGTCTGGATTGGTTCAATGGAAATGATTTTACGACAAAGACTGCCTGGTTGCAATCGCCAAAACTTCCGCGCGTAGTCACGTGACTTTGCAAACCTGCGTATAATCAGGCCTGATTTATAAAACCGATAAAAGGAAACCCATGAAACGCCGTCTTATCATTGCCTTGCTTCTCATCCTGCTGGCCGTAACGATTTTCTTTGTTCTCAAGTACAAACAAAAATTGGCGGATGCGACTTTGCCGGAGCAGTCCATCCTGCAATTGCCGCTTTCCGGCCCGCTCGCAAGCCCTTTCGCCGAAATCTCAGGACTTGCATGGTACCAGGAAAACCTGATCCTCCTTCCGCAATATCCGAACAGGTTCGATGATGCGGGCGACGGTTTCCTGTTTTACATCCCAAAGGATGAAATCCTGGCGTACGTGAATGGACAGAATCAAACCCCGCTTGAGCCTCGCCCGATCCAACTGGTGGCCCCCGGCTTTTACGGTCAAATAGCCCGATATCAGGGATTCGAGGCGATTGGCTTTTCGGGTGAGAACGCCTTCCTGACGATTGAATCCGGCAGAAGGAAAGACAACATGCTTGGTTACATCATCTCCGGAAGCATCGCCCCCGATCTTTCCACCCTGACGCTGGATACAACAAAATTGACAAGAATCCCCCCTCAGACCCTTTCCGAGAATCATACCGATGAAGCCCTGCTCGTTCTCAAGGATCGGGTGATTACTTTCTACGAAATCAATGGAAAGAATCTGAATGCAAACCCGGTTGCCCATGTCTTCGATTTTGACCTTGAGCCGCAGGGGACCATCCCGATGGACAATATCGAATACCGCGTGACGGACGCCGCCCTGGATTCCGGCAATCGGTTCTGGGTGCTGAATTATTTCTTCCCCGGCGAGATCTTTCTTTCGACGGATGCCGATCCCATTTTCGAGTCTTTTGGCACCGGGCCCACCCACGTGAAGAATCTACAAGTGGAGAGGATCCTTCAATTCCAATACTCGGAGGACCGGATTACGTGGTCGGGGAAACCGCCGGTCTTGCTGGAACTCGACCACAGGATTCGCAACTGGGAGGGGCTGGTCCTGCTGGATGAGAGCGGTTTCCTGATCGTAACGGATAAACTTCCAACGACCCTGCTCGCATTTGTGCGGATGCCGGAATAATTCAGGAAAGCCCGTTATCCTGTAGAAACTTTTGCCAGACAGGGTATTCGACTGGATTCCAAATACGGCGCAGGTCTTCGTACGCTTTCTCCTTTTGCCATCCAAGCCTTAGCACGCGGTACAAAGCGATAAACCCTGTGGCGCGGTAATTGGCCTGGCAATGGACGAAAATCCTGTTCCCCCTGTTGTCGTCCATGGTGTCCATGAAATCTTCGAGATTTTCCCGCGTGGGCCGGTTCCATTCCACGGGGATGTGGATGTATTTCATTCCCTGTGAAGCGACCAGGCCGGCTTCGTTTGTCAGGGCTTTCTCGGATGTGGGAAGCGCCAGGTTGATGACAACTTGAAAGCCCGCTCCTGCAACTTCAGCGATTTGATCCGCGCCTGGCATCCCACTGCAGATCAGGTTGTCGGAAAGGCGCAGGAAATTGTAAAGATTCTCGATCATCCCTTGACCTGCGCCGGCTTTCCCCCCGTCATTTTCTGCAGATCAGACGGGGTTAATTCAAAGATCGCGTTGGGTGTCCCTGCCGCAGCCCAGATGGTTTTGTATTGGAGCAGGTCTTCATCGAGATAGGTTTCCATCGGCTGGGTATGTCCAAGCGGAGGAACGCCGCCGATGGCGAAGCCCGTCGCGGCACGGACAAAATCTGCGTCCGCGCGTTCGATCGGTTCGCCCGCGTATTCGCTGATGCATTTCTCGCTTACCCGGTTCGCACCGCTGGTCAACACGAGAATGGCCTTTCCGCTCGTCCTGCCCTTGAAGATCAACGACTTTGTGATCTGTCCAAGTTGACACCCGGCGCGGTCTGCGGCTTCCTGCGCGGTGCGTGTCGACTCGGCAAATTCGATGATCGTGATTTCGTATCCCCGGCTTGCAAGCAGGTCCTGGATTTTTTGGGCGGAGGGTGACAGGGGCATGGGATTGGCTTCTCCACTGATGGTATGATTTGCATGAGTATATCAAATTCATAAAGGACATGGAAATGCCCTCACAGGAACAAATTTACCTGACCGAAGCGGAAAAATACGAAGCGCTGGTGGCCCGCGAAGATTATCCAAACAACATCCAGCGCGCCCTCGATGAAATTGTAAATGTAAATGGTCTCGATTTGCTCGATCTTGGCGCGGGGACAGGCCGTTTTGCATGGATGCTCGTGCCGCGTGCGCGTTCCATGTGCGCCTTTGATTTGTCGGCGCACATGCTGGCGGTTGCACGCGACAAACTGCGCCGGTCAGGTTTGCCCCGTTGGCTGGCCGCCGTTGCCGATCATCGCGCCCTGCCGATCCCGTCCCAATCAGCGGATGTAATGATCTCAGGCTGGAGCGTAAGTTACACCGCGGTTTGGAATCCCAAACAATGGCGCGCGGAACTGGATGCGTGGCTGGAGGAAGCGCGCCGTGTGCTTCGCGAAAACGGTGTCATCGTTTTATTCGAATCGTTGGGTACTGGAAACGAATCGCCGGTGCGTTTGAAACATCTCGAAAATTTTTACCCCTGGCTGGATGAAGTCGGCTTCCAATATAAGTGGATCCGCACGGATTACAAATTTGAATCGCTCGAGGAAGCCGAACAACTGGCGCGCTTTTTCTTTGGCGATGAGATGGGCGATGAAGTGGTGGAAAAAAACCGGGTCATCCTGCCCGAATGTACAGGCGTGTGGTGGAAGAAGGGATGAGGGAGGCGGCTTTTGCTTCGCATCGGCTGGGGCTTGACAAAAGATGTAAAGTTGCTATAATGCAAATAACTTTGTAACACAAAGTAAACTGTAAAACAAATGGAAAGGGCTGTCCCATGACCCAAAACCTCGATCTCAAAGCCATTGAACGCAAGGCGTTCCGTTCCACCCACCAGGACGGCCTGTGGGATATTTACATCGGCATAACAATGCTCGTGTGCGCCTTGCTGCTTAACATCCCGGATAATGAAGATTTCCCGTTGCCTGTTTTTGTGCTGGGCATGGCAGGGATGGGAATCGCTTTTGCAATCTTCCATTTTGGAAAGAAATTCATAACCGTCCCGCGCATGGGACGGGTGAAGTTTGGCCCCGGGCGTCAGAAACGAAAGATCACGCTCGCCTGGGTCATGGGCGCATTTGTGATGGTCACATTGGGACTGAACCTTTTCACCCTGTACGTGTGGAACGCGTCTAGTTCCGCACAACCCGTGGAGTTGAACCTTGCCCCGTCATTGGAACGTGCCGTGGTAGCATCCATCGCCGCGTTGATCGCCGGCCTCTCCACTATCGTGATCTCCTACTACAAGGAGTTCACGCGCGGCTACTACATCGCCCTGTTGATGGGAATCGGCTTCTTCTTCGCGATGCTTCTGGATACGCCGGTTCCGGTTGTCGTGGCCGCCGCGTTGATCCTCCTGCCCGGACTGTACGTTTTCCTGCGGTTCCTGCGCGGCCATCCCCTGCCACAGGATATTCCCAATGACCAATCCTGATATCGGTCCCGCGCTTTCCTCCCTCAGCGATGTGGATCGCCTGATCCACGAACCGGCCCGCTTGCAGGTAATGGCATTGCTCTACGTGCTCGAAAGCGCGGACTTTGTCTTCGTCACCCGGCAGACAGGTCTTACATGGGGCAACCTGTCTGCGCACATCGCCAGGTTGGAGGAAGGCGGCTATGTCACAGTGGAAAAAGGCTACAAGGGCAAACGTCCGCAGACGATGTTGAGTCTCACCAGGCAGGGCAGGAAAGCCTTTCAAGCCTATCGCCAGTCCATGCAGCAGATGCTGGATGAATTGCCTGAATAAAAGCAGCCGGAACCCACTCTTCAGCCGCAAATTTCCCGGATTTTACCGGTTGAAACGCAACCGGGCAATCGAACGGACATTCCCTTCGCGTGTTAGAATAGCCGCGTTATGTTGAACTATAAGATTATGGGCGATGGGACACCGTTGTTGTTGATCCACGGGTTTGGCATTTCATTCAATATCTGGCAAAACCTGCGTCCCCTTTTGGAATCCGATTTTTCCCTGATTATGATCGAACTGCCGGGAATTGGAAAATCGCCCCTGCCCGAGGGCGACTACCTCGATGCAAGTATCAGGGAAATTGAAGGGCTGCGCGTTGCCCTGAAAATCGAACGATGGCACGTATTGAGTTATTCTTCCGGCACGCGTGTGGGGGAATGCTATCTTCAACGGTTCCCGGAACGCGTGATCCGCTCGGTTTATCTTTGTCCCGCACAAACGCAGTCCTGCAAAGCGCTGGGATTGAGAATCGCAACGCGGCTGGATGAATGGTTTCCCTCCATCGGCAATTGGGTCCTTTCCGGCAGACGGCTGGATTTTCTGATTCGCCTGCTTGGTTTCAACTTAAAGCCAGGCTCCCACGCAAGCGGCTGGATGGATGAAATCAGTTCCCAGCCTGTGGAGATCCTCAAGGAAACGATCCGTTCCATTCCGGGAGGGGGAAGCGACCCAATTCCCCTGCCTCGCGTACCCTGTCTTTTCATTTGGGGCAGGCAGGATTTGATTACAAAAAGCCCGCGCAAGGCCAGCGCCCACCATCGCATTATCAAGGCCAATCATGCCGCGCCGGTGCTCGAAGCCGAACAGGTTGCGGAACTCGCGCTCCCGTTTTTGTCAGCGTTTTGAATGATCATCCTGCACTGGATTGCTGCCGGAATTGCGTGAGCAAACTCCCGGATTCCAGAGGGGGGTTATTTAATGATCGCTTCGGGACGCGCCGCCAGCGCATCCTCCACGCGTTCGTTGTGCCTTGCGTGCATTTGCATTTTGCCCATTTCCTCCAGCGTGAAATAACCGGCCTCGGTGGTCTCGTTGCTGAGACCCAGGCTGCCCCCGATCACTTCCGCTTCGAAATTGAGGACGACAAAGAAGGCCCGGTTCCCGTCCGGGTAGATGACCAGCCGGTCCGGGTCGCTGTACACGCCAACCAGCCGCTTCGCGCGGACCTGCAAGCCGGTCTCCTCCCAAACTTCCCTTTCGCACGCCTCGGCAACGGACTCGCCCGATTCCATCATGCCGCCGGGCAGGCACCATAAGCCATTGTCCGCGCGGCGCGTGAGCAGGATGCGTTTTTGCCCGTCGAAAATGACGGCTGAACATCCCAGCCGCAGTTGTCCCTGCCTGCCCAATCTTTCACCGTATAGAATTTCTGTCATGTGCAGACGACCTCCCGGTCCCTTGAGTTGCGATTAATCAGGATCAAGCCGAATGTGCTTGCAAGCCCGAAGATGAGTCCCACGATCCAGATCGAGCGTGGGGAGACATTGTCGTTCAGGTATCCGCCGATGGTGGGCGCAAAGGCGCGGGCGAGTCCCCACGTCAGCCAGTAAAAGGTCATGTAGCGGCCGCGCAGGTCTTCGGGCGCGTGATTCGCAACGTAGGTGGTGGCGGTCGGGATGAGCGTCAGTTCGCCGAAGGTCATAAGAACCATGCTCAGCCAGAATCCCCAGAACGAGGTCATCAGGGCCACGCTCCCCACACCGATGGCGTAGATGAACATGCCGAGCGCGATCATTTGCTGGTTGGAATGGCGGCGTGTGAACATCGTGACAAAGTATTGCACGAAGACGCACATCAGCGCATTGGTGATGGGAAGCCAGGAATACAGGTATTCCGGCAGGTTGTAATTTTCCTTTGTGTAAACGGCCAGCAGGGTCCACATCATGAGGGGCGCGATCATTCCCAGCGAAATGACAAAGACGTAACGCATGAAGGTTGTGTCTTTGATGACGCGTCCGTAGCCGCCCAGCGACTCGGCAGGCTGCTCCCTTTTGGCAGGCAGGTTCCCCTTTGTGAGCGTTTCGCGCACGAAGAACAGCAGGAACAGGCCGTATGCCAGCATCCCGGCGGATGCGGCATGGAATGCGAGCGTATACGATTTCGAGACCAGCAGGCCGCCGATGGCGGGACCAATGGCGATGCCTGCGTTATTGAACACGCGCAGGAGCGAATATGCGTTGGCGCGGTTTTCTTCCGGGATCATGTCGGCCATCATCGAGTCCGAGCCGACCGCGTAGAAGGGCATGGCGGCTCCCATCAGGGTCATCGGAAAGAGAAAGCCCCAGTAGGACGAGGCGCGGCTCATCAGGATGTATGCCGCGCCGTGCGCGACCTGCGAAATGATCATGATTGGCCTGCGCCCAATGTGGTCCGCGATGAATCCGCCGACAAAGGAGACCAATAATCCTGCCAATGTGCTGATCGTGATGAGCGAGCCTGCCGTTGTCACAGATCCGCCAAGTTGTTTATTGATGTAGATCACCTGAAAAGGCCAGACAATGCTGGAGCCTGCCGAACTTACCAGGACCCCGACGGCAATCAGCCAGAATTGAAGTGGATAGGTATTGTATGTGGATTTGGATTGTGTCATGGGGGGATGAGAGGAGTTGTGAAAAGTTGGGGGGAGTGTAACATGGAATGAATTCCCCGTTTCAAAATGAATCAGCCCTGGAAAACCGGGAATTTCCAGGGCTGATTCACTTGCCCGCCAATTTCATCCCCACACCTGGCGCTGTACCTGATCGCCGGCCTTTGCATGTACCATCCTGCTGTATGTCAATCCCTGCTTTATGGTAAACGAGTGAAACAAGGCTGCCCCCAAAACATATAAACATATCATTACGACAGCAGACTCCCATCCGCTTTCAGCGATTATTGCCGGAGCAACATACACAATCAGAACCCCGGTTACTAAAAAAACAACTCCCATTAGAATTCCGTATTGCGTATGTCGATATTCGCCTGCGTGTGGGTGGGTGTGGATTCTGTTTGGGAGCAGGAAAAACTCGAAGCCAGAAAAATGCTCGAAAATGCCGCAGAATCCCACACGTCAGGTGCACCATGCAGGATATGGGCATCCTGTTTCACCAAAGAAACAAGGGCGCAATGGGAGTATACTGCAAATCGGCAGACGAAA